>Ga0209143_1000876_pt1 | contig 14419 bp, 13 predicted proteins | sample FaiFalFF_MnMetaG_3_FD_184739 | JGI IMG/M metagenome (GOLD analysis project Ga0209143, IMG submission 184739) | Freshwater microbial communities from Yellowstone National Park, Wyoming, USA - Fairy Falls B (FF_Mn_B) MetaG (SPAdes) (version 3) | ecosystem: Environmental > Aquatic > Freshwater >...
AAGTAGAGCACTCTTCTCATTGCTGGCTCTTAACAACTCTGTTATTTTTTCGATTAAAGCTCGGTAATCGGGAGATAAGAACTGGTACCCATGGTATGTCATACATGGATTCATTCCTCTAACCACACGTGAAAAGAATTGCCTCCACACTATTTCATTGAAACCGTACTCGTCAAGGTCTAAGAAGGCGAACCCCAACCTTTCGTATAATTCAAAGGGCTTCAAATGCTCCCAGGGATAATATACCTCTGATGATCTGCGGATACTCCCCCCTCTTGCTACCACCCAGATATCACCTTCCGGGTATACCCCAGCTTGGTTCAGGATCTGGCATATCGCGACTAAATCTTGCCTTGTCGGAGTGACTGCCTTGGTTTCAATCTTAGGGAGGAGAACTCTGCGACAAACCTCTGCAAAACTTAACTTTTTAACTCCTAGCTCCTTCAAGCGGGATTCGGTGAGTTTTTCGACTAGGAGATCATGTACATAATCTAAATTGTCTAGAAAGCTCTTAATGTCGGGGTACTTGTCTGCTAGCTCTTTCACCTCTCCTGGAACCTCGCCTAGGTAGGCGTCTGCCGCATTGACAATCTTACCCGCTTTTGTGATGACGAAGCGTTTTTCTGGCGGTAACCAGTTCAGATAAGTAACTTGTCTGTAAAGTTCGGCCAAAAAGGTTGCCAATTTATCTGGTCCCTTGTCCAATTTTGCTTTGAGAAGAGGCTGACTCAAGAGATCTTCAACCGCTAACCTTCTAACCTTGGAGAAATCCTGCTGTCTGAGTTTCACATCTGGACTGATTAGGTGCAAACCTTTTTCCGCGAACACATATTCCAAATCATCTTCACTCAGCAGCCCTTTACTGATTAATTGCCCAAATTTCTCATCGAACCTTACGCATCTTGAGATTGGCGCTTTATGTCCCCTTATACACGGCACGACAGGGTCCCTCAGCTCAGCGTCGATTAGATCCACAACTGTGGGCTTGAGTAGCCTCTCGTAGAAGGGCCCTGGCTGTGGATTATATTCGAAGAGTTGCAAATATGTGGTGCCGTAGTGAGCACCCAGATGGTTAAGCGCTACCTTTAACAAATCTGCTACGCATTTCATAAGCCAATGATTCCATATTGCTTCGTGATTTACGGCCCTCCTACCTGGTTGGACTATAAAGTCGGCCTGCACCAGGAACTTCAAGCCAGTGGTTGATTCGGGCAAGGGCATAAAGGAGTAAACGCCTGAAAAGGCTGGCCAATCAAGAGGAATGGGGGTCCCGCGTTCGTCCAAAGCGAAGGCGATAGACACCTCCCTACTTTGCACGTCACTTCTTTTTGCACGTGAGGTCAGGATGTCTTTCCTAATATGTTCGGGAATATCCCTTATCGTCTTGTTAAAAACGAGAAAAGACTTAGACTTGCTATCCTCTTGAAGGAGTACTTCCCTCAGAGTGACGTCATCTGAGATCGTTTCCTCGTCCTTATAGGCCCAATTAACTGTTTTAGTGTAGTTCCTTGTCTCGTCTTCAATAACTATCTTATTAATATAGGAAAGGAAAAGGAACAAATGAAAACCGAGCCTAGCCAAGTAATCGCTGATCGAAGCAAGAATCTGATGCTCTCTGAGTCGCACCACGATAAGCGTTTGGTCAGGTAGCACATACCTATCCCGCTCAATGGGGATAGGTGTTACCCGCCAGGGGACTTCGGAGGGTTTTAGCCCATACTTCTCGTTCAAGTACCTCTCATTTTCTCGCCAATAGTTCTCATCAAACTTCAAAGAGTAATCGCCAGAGTAAAGATAGACTTCATTGGATACCTGAAATACGGACTTCCACCCGATCCCAATATAGCCCTTGTAACCCTCTTTTGGCTTCTTGAGACTCCCTATACCGCACAGGCTTTCAATATCCTTCTCATTGAATGGATCTCCATCGTGCCTGACTTCCACTCTATCGGTAAACAATCTAATGTAGAACTCGCCTCCTCGACGCCCCAGTCTCATTCTAGCATCCTCAGCGTTCTGAAGCAGCTCAAGCACGAACTGTCCCGGCTCTATGAATACAAATTCTGAAAAGATGTTGAGCGCCTCTCGCGCAGCCGCGCCGGCTTTAGTTTTGGCGCTTGTTAACCACTCATCCTGTATTCGCATGATATGTGCAAGGGCTGGCTGCATCGAAACTCACTCAAAACTCTGTTCAGATAAAAATAGATTTCGTTCCACTTAAATCAGAATAGCTAGGGCTTGTGGCTTTACCAAGAAGGCCACCACCATATACCGGTGGAGGGGGAGAGCCTAAGCTCCAACCTCTCATACACAAGACTCGCCTCACCGCCCGCTACGTTTACGGGTCCCTTCGAGCCGTATGCGCCACCGTAAAGCGTTAGGAAGCTCTCCCCTAGCTTGGAGTCGGCTCCGCCGACATATCGGCAACGCCCTCTCTTTTCCTAGGCAATCCTTGGAACGGCTCTAGGCTTCCCAATCATGCCAGGTTTAGGCCCATATGCCTATGCCTGGACGCAGGGAGAAGTCCCTAAGCACGCTTGGGGATATATCGGCAGGTGAGAAGATCAACTCGGTAGTAGGCGATCGATACTTCTGAGAGCCTAGGGATACTAGGTAGTAATGTGTATATCTTTTGCTCCATAGTCTTCCGAGTGAACCTTATATACTATCCATTACTGCTCTTTATGCGGAGGTCATAAAGGCATGGTCAAGACCCTAAAGATCAGCGACGAAACCCACAGGGAACTCTCGAAGGTGGTGGGGGAGCTGAGGGCACTCAACGGCCAGCACAAGACCTTCGACGACGCTATACGCTACCTCATCGAGTTGAAGAAGAAGGTCCAAGAAAGGCAGCATAGAGGTGAGGTTTGATGGTGGAGATCGATGAGGCCCGGCTTCTCGTGGAGATGCTCCTGGACCCGGAGAGGAGGGAGGGGGCGAGGCTCATCCTATACAACAAGTTCAGGTTCGGCAACGTATTCACCCCCGAGGAGATCGATAAGATCAAGAAGGCCATCGAGGGCTTCCTCAACGTCAAGATCACCGGCTGGGCCGCGGCCATGTACTACGCTGGCAAGCGTCAGCTGCTCTCGGGCTTCGAGGACCGGTGCTGCAGGTACTGCTGGAGGGACCTGAAGAGCACCCTAGAGGCCATAAACCTTCAGGATGAGGGCATCAAGAGAAAGGTGGAGGCGGTGCTGAAGGATCCCAGGCTCCAGCTCATCGCCAGCTGTTAAGTTGACCTCCGCCTTCTTCACGACTTCGTAGCTAAAATTGGTGGGCAAAGAAGGGGTGCTCAAGGAAATGCCTTCGTGGAAGACCCATAACAAATGGGCTAAAAAGATGGGCTTAGATGAATCTGTCTTTAATGGAATAAACAGGCTAATAGATTTTCCGATAAATGGTAAGCATGACGAAGGACGTAGGAACATTGGCGCATTAGTCAGCGAAGGTTACGAAGTATACGAGAGATATGGGGAAGAGGGTCTCAAGGCTTATGTCCTCCACCATCTGCTGGACGAAGTATATGAAACCTTACGCAGAGAGATAACTCGGAGGGGTCGAGACATCGGCATAGATTCGGCGATTGAGATGCCGAGGAGTCAGACTCGGATCTATATGCAGGGATGTATTTGCCTTCCTTAAAGACAATAGTGAAGAATTATACAACGAGCTTCTCTCCGAAATAGGACCTAAGAAGCGCCGGAGGCCGAGGCGGATCATCGCCCCGCCCATACCAGCATGGTGCCGAATCATCGCGGAGTTCAGATATTTCGATGAGGCCAGAGAGCACGCGCTGAGGCTTAAGAGGGAGAGGCCCCAGAGAATCCTGGGCTATGATTTCAACCCTCAAACCGGGCTCTGGGCAGTGCTGGAATGTGACAGGCTCCCGCCGGGGATAGAAACCGATAAAGATGGGCTCTTCATGTTACCGCCCCTCGGGGAATAAAGGGAGGAGGAGCTGGTCAAGAAGTAAAGAGAGTACAACACCACCCTGGAACTCCAGTGCAGAGGGTGTGAAGAGGAGCTCGGAAAGCTGGAAGTAAAGGAAAGGGCGGAAGAGGTAAAGAAGGTAAAGCCGGAGGGGAAGTCAAAGTGCTGGAGGCTCAAAAGCGGGCCCTTCCTAGGAAGACCGATACTCCAGGTACTGCTGAAGTGACCTAAAAATACGCTCGAGGCCATCAACTTCCAGGATGAGGCCATCATGAAGAAGGTCGAAGCGGTGCTGAAGGACCCCCAAGCTGCAGCTCATCTTTGATTTTTGACAGAGGGCCCCTCAGCGACTTCGATTTCGAATCTGTCCTCAACAACTCAATCGATGGCCAATCCTAGCAGTGTCTCCCTCGAAGACTGACGAATAAACATAGACCTCCACACCAGCCGACTTGGCGCGACCTAGTTCCCTCGCGAATTCGGGATCAAGCTCTTCGTTCACCTTGAAGGACCGCACATCAGGCCGCATAGCGAGAAAAAAGACGGCTGCACGCTGTCGTCTCTTCCGCAATGCAGCGAAGAGTCGTAAATGTTCCACGCCACGCAAAGTGGGTGCATCCGGATATAGGGCGATGGAATTTATGGCCAAAGTGCATCCCTTAACCTCTAGGTAACAGGGTTTCTCATCCTCGAGCATGAAATCCAAGCGCGATGTATCGACGCGAACCTCCTGTTTCATCGAAGGGTACCCGGCAAACTCTGGCAACTTACCCTCCGCGAACAGCTAATACGTCATACTCAACCCTTAAGGACCTAGGTTGGAGGGACATGGCATACTTGAGGTCATGCTCAAGCCATCCCCCGGGCGCATACGGAGAACGAAGAGGTATAGTCTTATTAGCCAAACTGGTATAGAAGGTATGGCATGTCTACTAAAGCAGAACTTCTATCCAAACTTACGAAGCCGCAACTTCTAGAGATAGCTAAGAATAGAGGGATAATAGTTAAACCTTCCCTTTCTAAGGACGATATCGCTGATCTTCTTGCTACTAAGCTAACTAAAGTCGAGGTCGAGCGCTTCGTTTCTAGGTATGTCAAGGTCAGAGCCGAGAGGGAAGTCACCGAGAAAGTTAGAGTTATCGAACATGAGCGAAAGATCAGAGAGAAGGTAGAGGCTCAGGGATTAGTGTCGACCGCTCGCGTAAGGGTTGAGAAAAGCAGGGAGGAACTTATCCAAGATATTTTAAGAGCCATACGCCTTTATGACTATCCTGAAGAAGAGCTAATTCGAGAATATAAAAGGAGGACAGGAGAGCTGATCGAAGCCAAAGCCCCAACAGATATCCTCTTCAGAGCCCCTCAGGACTTTCTCGAATATATGTATCAAATGTTCTATACCACCAGGGCTGGGAGAGGAATAGAGTACCGTTTCCTCAAATGGCTCAAGGAGAATGATAAGTACATAGGCTACTTAAGCAGAGAGAAGCCTAAAAGCATAAAGATTAGGACAAAATTACGAGGCAAAACAGGGGCTCTGCATGAGATAGACATATATGTATCTGCAAAACTAGGAATACGAGAACAGATGAAATTAGGATTTAATCCTTTAGATGTTATAATCCCATGGTTACGATTGGAGTATTTCGTTGAATGTAAATCCCGGCGAAACCCAATAGATGTGGATGTAATAAATGATTTCAAAGGAAAGGTGGAGGATATTTGTGAATTGGAAAAAGTGGAACCAACCAGAGCGATGTTGGTCTCCTCAACGGATTTCACCGAGGATGCCGTCAAATATGCAAGTGGGATCAAAGCTCGTGGCGTGCATATAGAGCTCATTAAGGAGGTCCTTGCGGGGCAATTCGTAAAGGTCTTCCCTGTAGACAGAAGATAGATCGATTCAATACTTGCTTCGACGACGTGACATAAAACTATGTTGGCTTCACTTATCCAGTTCAGCAAGTCTCACATTTGCTTTTTCCACACCGTTCGCTGCAAGGTGCCTGAGGAGTAGCTTATAAGCCTCTATAGTACCTTTCTTACCTCCGAAGGCCGCGAGTGGCGATGTCTTCTTGTTCCAGTCAAAGTACTTAATCGGTCCTATGAATCTGCGTATGTTGTCCTCACTAAGTTCGAGATTCTCGTCATAACACCAGTTAAAAACATCGTTCGCCAGATAATTGAGGGCGTAGACGCCTATGCTCTTCAGAACCATATAGTTCTGGGGCTCGGTGAAGGCCTCTCCCTTGAGCATCCTGATCACGCGCCAATAAGCCGCAACGAATGCAACCTGCCTTTCAAAGTCTAGGCTCTTGAAGCGGTCGTTCTTAACAAGGTCCTCAAGGGAACTCACGAAGGTGTTCAAAGTAAGGGGCCGCCCCACCCCCCTGGTCACTCTGGTCTCTATACCTGTGATCTTCATCAGCCCACTGAAGGGGGAACCAACCTTTCCATCCCGAAAGATGGCCATCGCGATTTTTGTTGCGTCTATCCGCCAAGGCGTTCTCTCTATGATCGGGATGCCACCAATACCAGCGGCCTTTATCTTGTAGGCCAATGCATCTTTCAGGGAGGGGCTTATGCTCTTGGCCGTCTTGTTCACTATGAAGAAAATGACTCGCTCTATATCTCGGGGACCTATAGATATGGATGGATCAGTAAGCGCAGACCTCACCTCTCGGCAGGCAGACTCACTGTCGATGAAGACGACAGGCACCTCGAAGTCTTTGAGAGCTTGCAGCTCCTCAATTCTATACGGCTGTGGCACATCAATTAACTCCTCGCCTTGCAAGTATCTAAAACCCCGCGCAAACCCTCCTAGCCTATGCTGCCCGTCAATGACCCAAATAGCACCCTTTTCGTAGGGAATTTCGAGAACACCTAGATCCGACCCCTCATATCGGGGTTTGAAGGCAGCTCCGGTCCTGAGGCTAACAAGTACTGCTGGCAGCACCGGTACTTGGCAATTGATTAGATATTCGAGAACTTCTTTTGTTCGTTCTTCATATAATTTCCTTTGATACCCGTCAAGGTCCTCTACCCTGAATTTGTCTATCTCCCATAGGGGGTGCAAGTCCTCTGCTCGCATCTTGCCTACATACATGGTCACTCCCTTCTGATGTAGTCGAATAACGTCTACCGGGATTACTTTCGATCTTCCCTGTAACCCGCTCATGCCACGGTGATGAATGGTCATGTTTATAAGCACTGCGACATTATTATTAGTCGCATATATAGAACGTTGTCGCATCTGCTGGTTACTGAAACGATCGGGGAAAAATAGGTAGGGCTTCCTCCAGCACCACTCACAGACCCAGATGTATGGCATTGTTAGGTATGGACCCCTCATTCTATGCTCTTTATCATCGAAGGGTGTGCCGCAGCATAGACATACCTTTGGGGGGCTCTTGGAGCCTATCTGCCAGTCAAGGCCGCTCTCCAATCTAGGGGTCCCCCCCACCTAGGCTTCTGGGTTCTCCCCCTCACTGTTAATTCGTGTTCGAGCGCCATCTCCTTTAGACCTTGCTTCGGCAGCCCATGTATTTCCTTCATGAGGGGCCTTAGCACGAAGGCCTGATCAAAGTCCTCTGCCCTGTTGAACTTCTTCACTAGGCCCTCATATGGCGGGAAGGCCCCAGCATAACCTATCACTCTCCTAGCCTTCGCTACCATCTCTAACCTATGCTCATCCCATTTAGGAGCCACATACCTGTTCTTCTCCAATGTGTTTAGGGGCTCGTACCTCATGGGGTATGCGACTACACCCCAGTTGAGCAGGTCCCTGACTCGGTGGAAGAAGTCGTCGGGATCGTCAGTATAGTTGTAGAGGACGTAGAAGATCATCTTGCGTCCCTTGATCCCGTGGGCCTTAAGGATCTCTATGGCCCTCTCTACCCACTTCCTGATACCAGAATAGTCGTAGGCCATCCTCACTATGTCCATCCTCATTTGGGCTATCTTCTCCGCCACCTCATCGGTGACCAGCCTGGCATCCAGGCCCTGGTTGAAGTCCACCTTCATCTTCCTCTCCCTGCACAGCTCGATCACCTCATCAAAGACCTCCCGCCAATTCGGCGCTGCCAGGATGTTGTTGTCAAAGAAGATGATCCTTGTATGTCTAGGGTGTATGAAGGGCTTGATGCTCCCCTTAGGAGGCTGAAGCCTACCCTCAATCTTCGGTACGGCGCAGAAGCCGCACCTCCTTATACAGCCCCTGGAGGCGAAGAGGATGCTTCCATCCCACTCAGGCACCAGGTCGTAGTCGGGCATGAAGTCCTCCGCCTCCCTGTAAAGACCGACATGAACATAGTCCGCCCCCGAGAGCTTGGCATGGTCTGGTAAAAGAGAGGCATAGATTCCCCCCAGCCAGACCTCCACATCCGGGAACCTCTCCTTATAGTATCTCACCGCTTCCCAGACGGGCCTCCAGGCCCATGTGAAGAGGCTGGTGACGTATATACGGTCTGGCCTCTCTCTGGGATTCTCGCATCCCCTTACCAGCTGTGTTGCGTCTCCACGCGACTTATGATAAGATGACAATTTCAAGAGACCTAACGGCGGGTAGCGAGTGTAATATTCAGGCTCCACAAGTAGGACCCGCATGTTACTTCACCAGGAATGAGTGAAGATCGGTGGAGATCATCCGACATAGGTTGGAATAGGAAACGATATAGACGTTGTGGTCAAGACTATCTGCGCGTTGGTTGAGGTCGACGTTCTAGTCTCGGTAAAGGTTCAAAAGACTCCCAAGCATACGTTCATCTTGACAATACCAAAGAAGGAGGTTGCTGTACCCTTGAAGCTGAGGGGAGTAGAAAAGGCTAAGGTGTTTTTGGATAAGGAGAAAAAAAGAATTATCTACGAAATACAAAGGCCGCCAAGGAGAAAATCCTTCACGAGTATTGAGGACCGGTGACGTGGCGACGTTACATCTCTGCCTTATAGCTGAGTGCCCAACCTCTGAGGTGACAGTTTGCAAAAGGACCACCATACGCAATGAAACAGCTAAGCTGAGGACTGATAGAGACATATCAACGTTACAGACGCTGAAGACTCCCTAAGCTCAAAACTGGAGCAACAGATCAACGTCATGAGTCTGTTGAAAACAGGGTTAAAAGGCGCCAAACTCTCTCCCATATTTTTAATAGATAACATTAAGGCTCCAGATCATAATAGGGTTAGAGTCCTTCCTTATTTCACTCGAGTATATCCCACTTTTTACGAAAAGATGCTGATCACAGCAAGCCTCATCCTATTCTTTTGTAATATGGTTTCGGAAATCTTATTTTCAACGCCTTTCTGAACATAGGGTGAGATATTATTAGTTCACCTTTTTGTAAGCGGGTTGCTATATCTTTTACTTCTGGATCAATGAACCTATAGACATCAGAAGTTAACTCCGAGCTTCCCGTCCTCCCAACTATCTGCATTGCGGAGTTCTCAATTATTTGTCTATCCACAGAACTTTTAAATTGCTCAGCTGTGAATAAAACAGTGCCCCTTGAACGCCCGGTCCTTGCGATCTCTCTTATTTGCTCCGTCACCGGTGAAACTTCTTCAAAGCCGCCGACACGAGGCGCATATCTATTCAACTCATCAATCAAAATAATAATTTTTGTCGGGATTTCCGAACTTTCTCTCTGAGCATACATCTCATCGAGGGACCTCATGACATCTCCAATTATAAACGCTTGTTCTCTTTCGTCTGCTATATTTGCTATGTCGATCACGTAAACTTCTCCCGCTTTGATCTCTTTAATCTTCTCGCCAAGATATACCTCCCTTTCTGATCGCTGCTCAACAAATAAATCTGATGTTGTGAATTGTCTCAACAAACCTCTGAACCTCCATGCTGTTCGCCGATCCCTCACGACCTCTGGTGGATAATCTTCGAAGAGTCTCAAGTCTTGCCAGGTCCTTACTGGTGCACCTCTTCTTCTGATAATTTCCCCTCTTACTCGATCAGTTACATCATTGCTGAACCGAAGTTGATTATAGTGTTCCATAATGAAATCAATTATTCCGCGCATTGTGAGGTACGGATCCGGAACACCATGAAAGAGTAAGTCCAGTCTATTGTAGACATCGGAAAGAGCATAAGCGTAAACATAAACGGAGCCGGTTTGTGGGATATAGGTTGAATTTGGCCTATCCGGTGTACGACCTCTCGGAAGAAAATAATTTATCCCCCTAATTCCTTTTTGAGGATCATTAATGGGAAATACTTCTTTTTTCATTCCGATAACTTTGTACATTTCTTCATCTTTCGAGTCAATATCTGATGGTTCTTCATGCAAATGTAGAAGGTCATCTTGTTTTACATTAAATATGATTATTGCGACGCGATCTCTCATTTTCTGATAAATAATTTGTATTAAGAACATTAGGTACGAGGTCTTTGTTGCTAGACCAGTTATGCCCGAGATGTTAAGATGAGCACCTTGAGGACCGAGCAGATAATCCGAATCCACGTAGACGAGAACCTGAGTACGATTGCTCATTTCAATGAGCCCTATAGGAAGGCGTTTTTGTTCTTCAACAGTTAGAAGGCCGAGGCCAGCCCTAACCTCATCCGCTGTCGCAAATCTCACGATTTTATTTGAACTGACAGGCATCAACACTTCTATTGGAAACCTCTCTGATATATTCGCCATCACCTTTGCCTCAGCCACTATAGTTTCTATTCTAGGAGTCTGAGGTTTAGATTCCACCTTTCCAAACTCACTGCTCACGAAATCTGTCAAATGTGATTGTGCATCTGTAATTAATTTCATCGAGGAAATCAGGCCGATGGTAGTTGTCTCCTTGACGTGCTCAACGGAGACGAAATCAAAGGGGTTCACAATCTTTCCGGGTTCAACCCAAAAGTAGAATTGTTCAACGGTATTAGGGAATCTCTCTGTAGCAGTTGTTTTACCAATAATCTCTCCTTCTTCTCGTTTTTCAACGTTCATAGCATCAGACCCCTGAAGTAATAGTGCGAAAGGAAATTACTCTTAATAAAGTTTTCCGTAACATAAATTGGATAGATGTGAGCATGCCATCTCGCAGTAGGATATGGAGATACTGTTCTTTCAGCCAATAATGCCCTTGAAATCTCGTTAACTATTTCTGTCATTTTGGTATCCAAAATGTCTTTTTCAATCTTCATTTCTACCTTTACAACACCTTGTAGAGGATTTTCTAGCCAAGCACCCGCTCTGAGCCTTAAATACCAAAAGCCCAGTGCTTTCTTAATCTCCCCTTCAGCATCACTTTCCTTCGCCTCTTGCTTGAAAACCGGTGTCCTCTCGCCCTCCCTTAATCCAGATAAGAGTCTTACAATATCCAATGATTTTCGCCTTTCAATCTTGAAGAGAGGCAACCTGCTAAACGATTTCGCTAAGCCAATCACGTTTTCTAAGTCTAAAAATGTCTTCTTCCTTATCGCCCCATCGATAATCAGCCATTGGCCAGACAAATCCCCCCTCACTTCTTTTGCAAGTTGGACTTCCGTCTCATGCATTTCAGAAATTCCCTTCGCTCGCAAAGAGGACCTCCAATCCTTAGACTCCGTTTCTTCGGTGTGCATTATTTCAATTTTGAGACCGCCATAAGCTTGCAATTTTCCAGTTACTTTTCTGAATTCAGAAAGTAAACTATCGGGTAAAAGGGATTCATTCGGAAAAAGCAGGCAAATCCTCCTTTTAAAACCATTCGGAGGAATAGAAAGAGTACCGTCATCATTTCTATAAAGGCAAGCAGCCGCTATTTCTCCGGCCATAAAAGGGAAAGAAAGAGAAGGTATTACGTACTCCCCTAAATAGTAAGTTTTCAGGCTACCGTCGAGGAAAAATCTAAAAATATGCTTGTTTTCACGGTGGATTGGTTCCCCGAGTGAGATATACGGCCTTTCTATATTTTCGGGAGTTTCGATGTTGAAGCATTCCCTCCTTTTAAATTTCTCATCGTCTTCTTTCGTCTCCGCGTCTACCGGTAGTTCTTCTTCAGCTGGTTCCAATAAGGGGTTTTGAATGAGTGTTCCATGCTTCTTCAAAGGTTCTAGAAACATATTAAGCTGGTTTCTGAGTTCTTTTACATCTAGAATCGCCGAGCGACTTTCTCTCATTTGATCTGGATAACCCTTCGTTCTTGTGGAATAAAAAAGTGTCTTTCTGTAGGAATGGCCATCGGTCTGAAGTCTACTCAGGGACTCTATATATATGGTTCCCTGTTATATAGATGCTAGGTGTCTTGTCGCCTTAAGTTCAAAAACATCTACAGGCTAGAACGTTTCTCATATGGGAATGGAGATATCTCATAGAGGCTAGTACTGAACCCTCAGTTTAGGAACCTTAGACCTGGGGTTTCATAAAGATCAAGAGGGGCGCAGCCTGTGCCTCAAGGGATTTGGTACACAACACTTTCGAAATTTCTTCACGCAGACACCCTCGATGACTTACGATAGCTTATCCAAATCTCACACCATCTTGGGAGCATCCTAGGAGATTCTAAAAGCCTCGCTCTACCGCTTTAGACCTGAAGAAGAGGCTACGATGCCAACGAGATGTGATAACATAAGAACCCTCCTTATGAGTTTCGTAAGGAGGGAGGGATGTAACATAGATTGGCGCGCGTACCCTGAATTCTTTATCTGGGATGAATTTGTTGGCCGAGCTTAGCATCGCTGGTTTGGTGCCGAGGAAAGACTACGAAGATTGGATGAAACTCTCATCGGCACGCCTTGAATGGTTGGCTGCAGTCGACAAGCATGGACGCGAAACACCAAAAGCGAAGGAGGCGCATGAACGAGTCACAAAGCTCTTGCAACAGATAGATGAGAAGTCTTTACTAAAGCGGGCGGTACAATCCTTTTTCGGATTTCAGTACCCCCAATCAGAGAACGCCGTCATATATGCCTTCGGGAAATACTGCCAGTTCAAGAAAATCTACTTCGACAAAATTGAGCTCAGACCTCTGGAGATTGAATGAACAGACATCGCGAGGTTTCAGGGACGACAAGCATGATCCAAGGGAGTGCGACCTTATCGTTTGCTGGAGCCACGACTGGGATGAGTGTCCCCTTGATGTCCTAGAGCTCAAAGAGGTAATCCTCTGGACGAGGCAAGTGGAAAGCGGGGCTCGACAGTTTCTAGAACTTTGACATCAAATAAGTCCATTTGCGATTGGTGAAGAGCCGGGGTCGGATTGGGATGGGCTAAAGCTATTGGTGGCTTAATAAGGTGCTAACTGTGATCTTAGTACGGCGTTCGTTCAGGGACTCTATGTGACATCACTACGGACCAAGGTTGCCATTGAAGAGAAGCTGGGGCGATTTGGAATAGTGATCAATTTTGTTTCTAGAAACCCACGTAATCAATACGTTCAGCGGGGCCGTGTTCGTGCCGCAACGGTGGTATTATTTCTCATTCTAGGGTCTTTTAGTTCACGAAGTTATACAAAGCTGAAGTCTGCCGACATAGCCGATGGAGAATGGATCTTTCGAAAGTTAGGGGGTCGGTTGTGCTAACGCATCAACATGGCTACTCCAGGGTAAACGTGATTTCCTTCTGTGAATTTTGGGCTGGGAAACGTCCAGGCGATGTCGGCGTCTACTTTTTTGAGCTGTGAAATGAATCTCTCAATATGCTGCTCGACATCCCTTTTCCATCTCTTAGAGAGATAAGGTATTACAAAAACTAATCCTAAACGCTTACCCGCTTCCCGTACCTTCTTTGCATCTTCCCTCGCCCTTCTCAATAGCTCTTTACATTTCGATGGCAGATCGTTAAGGCTACTTTTTCGGCCGATGTCTAACCAAATCCATTTTGCTTCAAAAATGCATCCGTGGGGATGCTTTCCCATTACCTTTGGCATTATCCATAGGTCAGCCCGTCCAGGCCGTTCGCGTATCCCCCTACCTTTTCGCAACCCCTTTGTGGTTGAATACTCCTCGAGGGATATGCTTCCAGCCCTCCAAACGGCGGCGGCGAAAGTCCCGACAAGTGCCCTCTCAGTATAGATATAGGGCACGTCCATTTCCATTCTCTTACAGTATTCCTCGATAAGGTGTCGCCACTCCTCGATTTCACAACTTAATTCGGGGTAACGTTTGATTCTTTGACCAGAATACTTTTTGGGCGGAGCTTCAGGCAAAAAATTCGTGCCCCCTTTCCTTGCATTGAAGCCATATGCTCATCGCCGAATCACGGCTAGTTTTACGATACATCTTGTACATAACCAAGAGTCTCTTGCAACGCCCATTTAAACCACCACTACCCCCGAGAACTCTGTTGATTGCACCACTCATCCCTACTCCTGCTAAGCAGTATTTCTCGTTAAAGACCTCAATCTTCCTATGGCTCTCTCTCATCAACGGCTCTCCAAGTCCAAAGACCTCCCCACTATCTGTGGCCATAACCATGCCCTCGTCACACTTAACACATACTATCAGAGTCAAGTCCTGCCCCCACCCTGTTGCATAATAAGCATTCGCTCCAGGGCCTAG
>Ga0209143_1000877_pt1 | contig 14407 bp, 11 predicted proteins | sample FaiFalFF_MnMetaG_3_FD_184739 | JGI IMG/M metagenome (GOLD analysis project Ga0209143, IMG submission 184739) | Freshwater microbial communities from Yellowstone National Park, Wyoming, USA - Fairy Falls B (FF_Mn_B) MetaG (SPAdes) (version 3) | ecosystem: Environmental > Aquatic > Freshwater >...
AGGAGGAAAGGAAGGCGAGGATGGAAGAGAGGGAGAGGAGGAGAAAGTTCCTTGAGGAGACAAGGCAGAAGATGAGTGAAGGGGAGTGGGAAGAAACGGTCTGCAGAGCCCTCCGTCAACTCCCCAACGGGCTGAGGAAAAGGGCGGAAGAGGAATGGAAGAGGGGCAACATCAACCCCTTCTTGGAGTTGGCGTTATATCGGCTTCTGATGGGACAAAAGGGGGACAATGAAGGAGAGGCAAAGAAAGGGCTGTAGGGGGTTCTTTTGAGAGGGGATGGGTCTTAAGTGGGGTTTGTCTAAAGGAGTGGCTCTGAGGGCGAGTGCAACGAGGGTTGCATAACCCCTTTTTGAGCCCACGCCGTCCGCCAGAAGGGGGGTAGGAAGGTGCGTTGGAAGGAATGGATGGAAAGGGCTGGCATCTCTCTGAAGAGGATGGCGGAGATGACGGGCTACGACAAAACAACCCTCTGGCACGCCATCAACGATGGGAAGTATCGTCAGCGGCTATCGCGGAAGTTCTGGGGGAAGATCGGGGCGACGATCAGGTGGAAGGTCAAACCCCTCGTCCTTCAGATGGCGGAGGAGGGCATCATCCCCTTCCGCTGCCCCCACTGCAAAGCCCTCTTTCGGGTCAGGGTTAGGGCGAAGACGAGGGTCGTCGTGGAGCCGATGCTTTGGGGCGGAACGAAGGGAAGGGATGGCGTGTCTAAATAGTGGGAGTGAGCCAGCAATCCATTTGTAAGGCAAGCCATTCGTATGGTAACCGTGAACCCAGAGGGGGTAGTGGTTTAAATGGTCGTCATTGCCTTTGCCAGTTTAAAGGGCGGGGTGGGGAAATCAACCTTAGCCTACAACTTGGCTTTTCTTTGGGCTGACGGGGGTAAGAGGGTTTTAGCCGTCGATTTTGACCCTCAGGGCAACCTGACCTTCGCTTTTTTGCCTCCCGAAAGTCTCCCCGAGGAGTCCCAAACCCGCTGCCTCTTTTCCCGAAAATCACCACAACCTTTTCAAGTCTCCGAGAACCTCTGGCTTTTGGGGGCTGACAGCAAACTCTCCAGTTGGGACATGAGGGGGACGAACCCCGACCTTCTTTTGCCTTCCCCAGTCCTTCGTTCCCTCTCTTTTGACCTTATCCTTTTGGACACCCCGACAGGTTGGAGACCTTTAACGAGGGCAGCCATCCTCTCTTGCGACTACCTAGTCGTTCCCGTTGACCCATCTCCCTTTGCCGTCGCTGGGATCGTTCAGTTGGTTGAGGGTTTGGTTGAGTTATCAAGGAAGCGGGAGAGGTCAGCGGAAATTTTGGGAGTCATTGTGAACTTAGCGGAGGAACACACGAGGATAACTCAAAGGGTTATTGAGTCCGTCAAGCAACTTATGGGAGGGGAGAAGTTTTTAGGTATGCTTTCTAAATCCGTTCGGGTCAAAGAGACGGCATTGGAAAGGAAACCACTGCACCTTCTCGCCCCTGAAAGCAAGTGGGCGCAGCAAATTGGGGAAATCGCTGAAGCCATCGAAAGGAGGGTGAAGAAGAAGTGAGGAAGAAAGAGGACACCTTGAAGGAGATGGTAGAAAAGGGGGCGGAGGTCTTAGGGAGGTTGGAGCCGAAGGGAAGGAAAGCCGTTAAGACATTAAGAAGGCAAGCCGTTAAAACGGAAAGACAGCAAGAAGGCGGTGAGGTGACGACAAAGGTGACGGTAAGGATGCCTGCAGAATTGGTTAAAGCCTTAAAGCACATGGCAATAGATGAGGGCAGGACCTTTCAGGACCTCGTCGCTGAAGCGGTGAGGAGGTTTTTGGGCCGATAGGTGAAAATCTCTGTCCTTTTGCATGAAATCCGAGCATTCCTTGACGAAAGGATCCATTTCCGTTAACCTTTTTAAACACAAAGAAGCGAAGCAATACATAACGGGGTGAACTGAGATGGCGAAGGTGGTCTTTGTGCAGCCCTTTGAGGTGGGGGAGGAATTGGCGCAAAAAATTCAAGGGCGAGTCGTCGTGCTGGATGTCGCCTTCTGCGCTGATACGCCTCGTTCATCCTTTGCCACAACAACCCTTCCCTTCATCCAAGCCTTAGGAGAGCGGTTGGTTTTTTGGATTGACCATCACGAACACGAGCGCCATGCCGACTTCTCTTCCGATTCCCGTTTCATTCTTTCATCCCGCAAGGAACATCCTGCCGTCCCAGAGATGATTACGCCCGAATTAGTTCAATCGTCAGGTCAAGTGGATGCTATCGTAACCCATGGTGATTTTGACGGCATTATGGCAGCAGCCAAATGGTTGCTTAAAGGCGAAGAACCTTACCCCGGTGCTGATGCTGATGCACGAGCCATTGACAGCCGTCTCGGTGAACCCAGTGAGAAAGGCAAGTTGCTGGATATGGCATTGAAGGCAAAGGGGCACAGTGAGGAGATTTGTCAACTAATCTTGCGCTACCTGCTCAGCCGTTGCCAAGATGAGGAAGCGGAAGCACTCATTCAGCAAGCAGCCGAAAAGTATCGCACCATCATGGAGCGGACAATGCAATGGGCACAGCGTTATCAAGTAGATGGACCTTTGGCGATCGTGGACATTCGGGAAGAACAAGAGCCGATAGACCTAACTTTGCTCTTATTGGAAGGGCAAAAACTTGCCCCTATCGCTATTGTTCGGTCGCGAAACTTGAAGACAGGCGAACCGCAACTGACTATCGCTGCTGCCACCGATTCAGGCTACAACTTCGTGGAACTCTTTGACCTGAAGGGTGGGATGCCGACGAGGGTGACTTTGCCCGACGAACAATACTTTGAAGCCATCGTCAAGTTGAAAGGCAGTAACCCACCCAAGGATTTTGAGCCGCCTGCCTTCATTTTGTATGCCGATGTGGACCGCATCAAAGACTACTTGTTTGCCAGCGTCAGGTTGCGACACATCGTCGCTGCCAGTTCACTCTTAAGCCATGTCAATGAGGAGCAGACAAAGTGGCTCATCTGCGCCTATGGTGGGGAAGTCATTTTTTCGGCAGGTGGCATCACGGAAGCCATCTTTAAAGACGAAGGGAAAGCCCGTCAGGCAGCCGAAGAGTTGCGCAAGTTGTATGTGGATCGGACGGGCTCGGCAACCGTGACTGTAACGGTCATTCCTTGGGAAAAGGGCAATTTCGTTCAAGCGATAGAAAATGCCATGCGGGAGATGAGCCGAAGGAAAGCAGGTGAACCAGAACGACAGAAGGAAGGACAGGGACAGGAATTGGAAGCGTCCAAGCAAGGAGAAGCAGAGACATCGGAAGATGGGAAGGAGCAGAAAAGCGAAGCGGTGATGCCTTTCTTCAGTGGCTCGCCCTTCTTCCGTATTTGCGAAATGACGGGAAGGGATTTTGCCATTGACTATGGGCTGGAAGACGACGCTTTCCGTAATATTGGCATCACAGTTTTTAAAGCCAAAAAGTGGGCAGAAAAGCCCCATTATCAGCCAATTTTTTTGCCATCGGGCAAGAAAGTCATTCCTAACCCACAATTGAAAGACCGTTTGCCAGTTGATGCCATCCTTAGGCATAGGATTGCCGAAAGGTGCGGCAAGTCACCGGAAGAATTTCGCTTCCCTGAGGACTTTGAGGAACTGGTCACTGAGGCGGAACCGCACGGTTATATGGGCTACATTGAGGCGGACGGTAACCGCTTCGGGGAATTGCTGAAAGCCCTAAGGGAAGGCGTTGAAAGGAAAGACAACAAAGGGCAGTTGCAGGCGTATCAGGCATTCTCTGCCTTGTTGAAGGAGACGACGCAGGAAGCGTTGATAGACGCGCTCATGGAAGTTCTGGATGGGCAAAAGTTGCCGCAAAAGGGTAACAAAACAATTTTGCCTTTCCGCGTCCTTTTGCTGGGAGGGGACGATGTGTTGCTGGTGATACAGGCTCAATATGCCTTGCCCTTTGCTGAAGCCTTCTGCCGTCTCTTTCAAGTGAAGGCGGGGGAGAAGTTTAGCCAAGACCATTCCCTTCAAGGGATTGAATTCCCGACCTTCACGATGTCGGCAGGGGTTGTCATCGCCCATCACAACCTTCCCTTTCTGAGCCTTCACAGGATGGCTTCAGAGTTGCTCAAAAGCGCAAAACGAAGGTCTTGGAAGGTAAATCAGCAAGGGAAGGAATTGGGAGCGGTGGACTTTCAAGTTGTCACGGGTTCTAACATTGAAGACTTGAAGACGCTTCGTCGCGAGGCTTACACGGTCAAAGATGGGTCTCAGGAATTGCTGATGACGGGGCGTCCCTATCTCGTTTCGCCTGACGAAAACGAGTTGCGCCAACTTTTGGAAGTGGTGAAAAAGTTGGATGGACTGATGGAGAATGGCAAGATAGGGCGAAGCCGATTGAAGGAACTGGGAGACATCTTGAGGCAAGGAAGGCAAAGAGGGAACTGTGCCTTCGCACGATGGTTTTTGCGGTTGGGTGATGAAAGCGTCCAAGAAGTCATCCGTCAGGCGCTGGGAACGAAGGAGCGTGTGCCGTCCCTTTGGCAGGAGGACACAAGGATTGGCGGGCAAGGCAAACGATTTTGTCGCTATCTTTGGGATGCGGTGGAGTTGCTTGATTTCCCACAGCAAAGGGGGAGAGCGTGATGCGGATAGATTATGAGTTGCAGGTGGAAGCGGAATTCCACATCGGGGCAGGATTGAGCCGACCAGGAGTTGCCGATGAACTGATGGTCATCCGACCCGATGGACGACTTGTCATCCCTGCTGAGCACTTTCGTGGACTGCTTCGTGATGCTTGCACTCAAATCCTTCTCTGGACAGGGAAAGCAAAAGATTGCTGCCAAGCCAGTCTGCAGAAAGCACCGACGGAGATGGAAGGACAAGGGGTTTTGAAGACCTGTGGGTTGAATTTCCGTCTGGAGCAACCATGTGTGCTATGCCGTCTCTTCGGGACAACCTTTACCCCTAGGGCTTACCATTTCAGCGATGCCGAACTTGTCGGTGAGCCGAATCGGCGCATTAGCACCCATAACCGCATAGACCCGTTCACTGGGCGAGTGCCGATGGATTTTCTCTTTTCCTTTGAGGTGGGCGCTCCCGCCGTCTTTCGGGGACACATAGAGCGGAGAAAAAAGACTTCCGATGCAGACAAACTTTTGAAAGAGGAAGTTGGTTTGCTGGTGGCGGGGTTGAGGCTGATAGAGCGGGTCGGGAAACGCTCAGCAAGGGGTTGGGGATGGTGCCAAGTGAAAAGCATCACCTTGACGGGAATGCAGGAAACTTGGGAATTGGTGTTAAAGCCTATTTGAAGGGTGAAGGGAAGGAAAAGCCAGAAGGAGGAATGGGCGAAGGGTCATGACAGGCGGTAGGCGCTTGTGCTAAACTTCTTTCCGCTAACCTCTCACACCCTGAAAAGGGGTGGGGGTTTAGCGGAAAACGGGTTTTCTCGGAAAAATTCCGCCTTTCGTCGGAAAAATCGGCAAAACGAAATTTCCCTTTGACGGTCAAATTATCCGAGGGCTGTCAAGGGTGAGGGGGAGGTTAGCGGAAGGGATGGGAAAAAGCCGTGCAAAGTCGCCAAAACTCTGTCGTTTTAGGGGTAACCCTTGCAAAAGTGAACGACCGCTTAGCGGTTTGGAGACTCAAGTGTTCTGTCTTTTTAACTCCCATCACAGCACCTTGCAAAAGTGAACGACCGCTTAGCGGTTTGGAGACACCTAACATCAGCACTGCCCCCCAAACGAAAGCAATACTCTTGCAAAAGTGAACGACCGCTTAGCGGTTTGGAGACTTCTTCTTCTGTCAAACTTCTACTAGCTCTAACATCTTGCAAAAGTGAACGACCGCTTAGCGGTTTGGAGACATTCAATGAATAAACTTCTTAATTGTTCTATTTTTTGCTTGCAAAAGTGAACGACCGCTTAGCGGTTTGGAGGTGTTGGGTGCTTGACAAGGGGGAAAGTTCGTGGTAAATTGAGGGGCGAGAGATTGGGCTGTTGACAACTGAGTGGGTGAAGGGGGTAAGCCAATGGCAACTTGTTGGGTGATTTTAAAAGCAGATGCGAAGACAGGGATTGCAATACCCCGCCGCTTTGAGGCAGGTAACCTTTACGAGAGCCATTGGGAAATCCCCGGCTCAACTGTTCGTGGTGCCTTTGTGGCTGTCTTTCTTCAGCAAGGTAAGAACTCTGAAGAAAACCTTCCCCAATGGTTTGAAACCCCTGCTATTCGCTTCAGTCCCCTTCGTCCTGTCCCGATGGAAGGCGAAGTGCCCGATGAATTGGCAGTTTTGCCCGTCCCACGCAGTGCCCGCAGTTGCAAATATGATGCCGGGTTGCCTGAGGGCGGACACGGTGCTTATGACATGTTGCTGAAAGTTGCTCAGCCACCTTCAGAAGAGTATGAGGAATTGACTTGTCCTAAATGCCGTGCGCCCATAGAACCCTTAGATACCCCTTGGCTTTTGGCTAACTTCGTCACGGAGTATGGCAGGGACTACAAACCCGACTTGCGACTGGCAACTCATGTCGGTATCGGTGCAATCGGGACTAAGGAAATGAACATGGCGATGGAGAGACGACTTTTTAGCCTGCAATCTTTCCCTGTCGGGACGGAATTTCGTGGCTGGATTGCGGTGAGGGATGAAGATGAGGGGAAGGCAAGGGAGAAAGCAGAAGACTTGTTGAAAGCCATCGGTTTTGAGCGTGACACAGGTGGTCAATGGAAGTTGGAGAACTTACGGGTAGGGCGAAGGTCATCCACCTATGGGGCGCTGACGGTCACTGCTTGGGTGCGAGGCGAAGCCCCATGGGAGAAAAGTCATCGTCCCTTTGAAGAACGCTGGGAAGCCTATCAAAAGCAATTGTCCAAACTGCCGATAGAAGGGGCACAGGACAGTTTCTTTTTTAGTGTCACTTTGGTGACGGACACCATTTTACTGGACGATTTTCTTCGACCATATCGGTTGTTGACAACTTGGGAAGTGGAGAAGAGGCTGGGATTGAAAGAGGGGTCGGTTCGGTCGCTTGCGTCCTTTGCCCGCCCTTGTCTTGTCGGTGGCTGGCAAACTGCCCATCGCCTGCCTAAGGAGCGGGACATGGCAATTGCAGCAGGTTCGGTCTTCTTGTTTTCCGTCTCGCGAAGCGTTGATGAAGGGAAATTGAAGAAGGCATTGAAACGATGGGAAGATGAGGGCATCGGTTGGCGAAGAAGCGAAGGTTTTGGGCAAGTGCTCATTTGCGACCCATGGCATTTAACGCAGGAAATGGTTTGCTTGAGTTGGAGGAAGGGGCATGAAGAATTAAAGGGCAAAGGCTTGCCTGAAAAATTGGATGAAAGGGTTGTTTCCTTCCTGCAAAAGCATGAAGGGGAACTGAAAAGGCGCGGGTTGTCTTCCAGCCAACTGAATTACCTGCAATCGTATGCCAGCATCTTGGACAGGCTTTACAGGCTTAAGGCAATGGAAAAGCCAAACGAGAGGTTGATAGAGTATCTGAGGCGACAAGCAGAACGCAAGATTGGTGGCTGGGATCACAAAATTGAGGGGAAATCCCTTGCCGAAGCGCTCATAGAAGTGCTGGGGTTAGAGGGAGAGTGGAAAGATGTCGTCAAGCGGGTGAACGATTTTGTGTTGGTGATGAGGGTGCTGTTGGAGGGAAGCGAAAAGGATAAGGAGTTCAGCATCAAGCAATTACTTTGGGAGGAAGGAAGGCGATGAGTGACAACCCTAACCCTATGACAGGTGCAAAGCGGCTTTACTTGCTTGGAACGATTCAAACGACCGCTCCCTTGCACATCGGGTGGAGGGCGGAAGTGGGCGTCCTTCCGCACGAAACGGATCAACCCGTTTTGCTTGGCTGGGACGGAAAGCCATACATCCCGGGGACGAGCCTGTCGGGAGTGATGCGGACGGTTGCCACCCAACTTGTGGCGGTTTTGAAGGACTGGGGATTAAAGGATGTGCTGAGCCTTTTCGGCACTGCCCGCCCAAAGAGAGAGGAAGAGGAACAATCAACAGCATTACAACTGCCCTCCCACCCTTCAAAGTTGCGTGTTCGTCATGCCCGACTTAAAGGTGATTGGCGGGGCTGGACAGAAGTGCGTGATGGCGTCGGGATAGACCGAAAGCGAGGGGCGGCAAGAAAGGGCATCAAGTTTGACTACGAGATTCTACCGAAGGGTTTGGAGTTTGATTTGTGGATTGAGTTGCGGGATGGGAACGAACGGGATGAAGCGTTGCTCGCGATGGTTCTAACTGCTTTAGAGACGCTGCCCTTTTCCGTCGGTGCAAAGGGTGGCAGTGGGTTGGGCGCTTTGAATTGGCGGATAGAAAAGGCGGTGAGGGTGGATTTGACGAACAAGGATGACCTTCTCGGTTTTTTGATGAATCGAGACGATTTCGTCCGACAAAAGGAAGGTCAAGGTTGGGAGAGTTGGCGAACAGAAGTTTTGAAGGATTTTTCCTTCTCGGTCGAGGAGAACACTCCCATCACCCGCATCCCTCAAGCGTTCGTCTTCACCTACGAACTCACTGTGCGAGGTGAGCCAGTGCTAATTCGTGGGCGAGCCGAACCTACAATGGCTTTTGAGGCGTTGAAGGAGCGAAAGAAGAGGAAAGGGACGGAAGTTCGTAGGGAAAGAGAGGCCTTAGATGCCGTTTGGATTGGGACGGGCAATGAAGTAGAAATGACGGATTGGCAACCAATTTTGCCGGGTTCATCCCTTCGCGGTGCTTTCCGAAGCCATTGCGAGCGAATCTTGCGAACCCTTTCATGGCATTACACAAGGAAAGACCTGGGAGAAGAGGCGGATATAAGCAAGGTCTATGAGGAGTATTGTCGTCGCCGTGCTGCAAAAGTTGACCTTTGGGAGGGGAATGGCGCATTGCGCCAGCAAGTAAAAAAGGTCTGGGAAAAGCAGATGCAGCAAACAGGGTTGGAAGAAGAGCAGAAATGGTTTGAAGCGGGGAAGGAGATGGCGCAAATCGTTTGGGATGGATCGGACTTAGCCGAGCGCTTGTTCGGTTCTACCTTGTGGCGATCACTTGTGGTCGTCTCTGAGGCTTACTTGAAGTGCAACAGGTTCAGTGAAATGCTTTTTGACCATCTGGCAGTGGAGAGGTTTAGCGGCGGTGCTTTGGAGCACAAAAAATTTGACACCTTGCCCGTCACTGAAGCCACCTTTGAAGGAAAAGTGGCAGTCTTTGGGGACGAAAAATGGGCACTGGGATTGATTGCCTTGCTCTTCAAAGACCTTGCCGATGGCTTAGTCCGCATCGGTTCGGCAAAGACGAGGGGCTTTGGGAAAGTCACTGCGAAGGTGACGAAAGTTGAAGCCTTCTTGTTGCCCAACTCTCAACTGGCAAAAAGTTTGGGCATGAAAGCGGAGAAAGGCAAAGTTTGGCAATATCGGTCATGGCAACTTCAAGGCAAGTTTCCCGAAAACCTTCAAAGCCTTCCCAATGACTTGAAAGACTTGAAAGATTTGCTGAGCGATTGTGTTAGCGAGTTGAACGAGAAAGTGAAGAACTTTAGGCGAAACCATCTTGAAGGGGCGGAGAGCGATGAACTTGCACATCAAGGCGAAGTGGGTCAATAAAGGTGAGTTGGCGAGTTTGGTTGAGAAACTGCATAACGGACAGCATTTTAGTTACATCATCGTGGCGACATGGAAGGAAATTTGGTTTGAGGGCTTTAACTGTTTCTGGCAGGGCAACAAAGATTTGCTGGAGGGAAGCCAGTGGGGGCGTGCTTTTGGAGAGCATGCGGAGGTGCGATGGCGTGAAGATGAAGGGAGCAGCGGCTTCCTTTGTCGCTGGATTTTTGAAGGGGTCACGCCACCCGATATAGAATCCGCTAAGTCGTATCCGACGGAGAAGTTGGATCAGAAACCACAGGACCAAACTTTTTTGCTTTGGGGGATGCCTCTTATGGATGGGAGTTGGGTGAGGGATAAATGCGGTCGTCGTGTCTGGTATGTCACCCGCATCCCACGCCCCTTGACCTATCCGATTGACGATGAATTGGCAGGGTTGTGGGAGCAAGGCAAAGTTAAGCGGGAGTGTCCGCTTTGCCTGCGGGTTCGGTTCTACCTTTGGCAGGGGCAGCCGATGTTTGACCGTTTCGTGAAGTTGGAAGCCCATCAAGGATTCAGGCAAGGAGGGAAAGTTGATGCAGGGTGAACAGCGGCGTGATGGCTTCGTCAATCCTTACAACTTTGTTCCCTTGTGGGGTAAAGTGCCCCGAAGGAAGCCAGAATCCCATGAGTATTTTGTCGGCAATAGAGGACGCATCGTCTGCCAAATCATTTTCAACACCCCCTTTTTCATCCCCCACCCTGAGCGAAGGTTTCAGTTGCCCGAAACATCAGAAGCCCTTGCAATGCCTGACGAGCAACTGCCTTGTTGGGTGCGTGAGAAGGCTTTAGAAGCGTGGAAAGCATTAAAGAAACGCATTGAGCAAGCCAAGAATGTAGAGGGCTATAAAGGTTGTGAAGGGCACGAAATGTTGGCTTTGTTGCGAGACGAACAGGAGAAACCTTTCATTCCCGGCTCATCATTGAAGGGCGCATTCCGAACTGTCGCCGAAGCCTTATCCAATTCCTGCCTAAGCCAGTTGGAGTTTGAATGGGAACTTATGCGACGACCCGATGACCCAGAAGTGCGCATCAGCAAAGTCAAGCGCTATTACAGTTACCGTCGGGTACAAATTCCGCCTTTTGTTGGACGAGTGAAATCGCTTGCTGAAAAGGATAGACCTGGGGTGATTGAAATTTCTGAGACTTACACTTTTCGCCGCCGCGGTCAGCAGGTCAGGGAGTCCAAGCGGTATAAGGTATTTTTCGCCCAACCCGCACATGTTAATCCTAACCCACAAATTATTGATTTATCATCGTTCGAAGATGGCGATGTCGTGTTTGCCCAATGTGTACAATTGAGGCAAACGATTCATCTCAGTCCAAACCAAGCGATTCAAATTCCTGTGTTTGCAGTCCGCAGCCTCAGGCGTGCCGGAGGACAACCAGGACCAAATAAGGGTGAGGTAAAAGGTGTCATCAAAATCACGGATGTCACCGAAGCCAAAAAGTCTCAGCGGTTTATTGTTTGGCCCCCAGATCCTGATGAGGTCTACTTTGACTATGAGGTCCGATTGAAATACGACAGAGCCCTTCGGGACGGTATTGAAAAAGATGAGAGAGAGCACCGTCAGGCAAACTACATAAATACAGGGGCAGGTTGGCGTCGTAAGCGCCATAGACTTGAAGTAGTGGACGAAGAGAAGAAAAAAGGTGATATCGTCTACTTTACTGAGCAAAATGGCTGGGTTGTAGACATGGGTCCTGTTGAACTCTACCGAGTGCTTTACACCCATTCCTTAGATGACATCCTCATGAGTAAACACTGTGATTTCCTGACCTGTCAGGACCACAATGATCTTTGTCCTGCTTGTCGGCTTTTTGGGTGGGTAGCGCCAGAAGCGGAAGAAGAAGCGACAGCACTTAAGGGCTTCATTCACTTCAGTCCTGCCCGATGGGCTGGCAAAAGCGGACCAAAGACCCAATGGGTTACTTTGCAGCCGCTTGGTCAACCTAAACCAAGTTGTTGGCAGTTTTACCTCAATTGCCAAAATGTCGGTCAGAACGCAGGCTACAATGACGACAATGCCACCATTCGTGGTCGCAAGTTTTACTGGCACAAGCCAAATGCTCATGCAAACCGACCCCAATCGGGAGCCGATGTCAATAGCGTTTGGGATCAACGAGGTGGCAATGGGCAGCCTTTAGCGGACGACCAAAACAAGACGGTGGAACTTCTGCTGCCTGACAATGCCGTCTTTGAGTTCACGGTGGACTTTGAGAACCTGAGCGATGCTGAATTGGGGTTACTTCTTTTGACACTGCAGCCCAATTTGCTGGGTGAACAGGCGTTGGAGGAAGTGGGTGTTTCGTCCCAACTTTACCATCACTTTGGTATGGGCAAACCGTTGGGTCTGGGAAGCGCGGAGGTGAAAATAACATCAATCACGCTTTTCAAAGATTGCCAGCGCTATCAAAGCCTTGAGGAATCTGGAGAGAAACGAGTGGAGGGAGAGCAAGTGGCAGCATTTGTCAAAAGGTTCGTAACTGCTTTCGTCCGCGATGCTGTGAGGGAGCAAAAAGAGTTTCTTCAGCGCGACCAAATACCCGTGCCTCCAGATGACGCTAAGGATACTGAATGGCTTAAAACCTTTGTCAAAATGCCCCATATCGCTGATTTGCTGATAATGCTTGATTGGGAGAAAGCGCAGAAATTACCTGTCCAGTATCCACCGGGTCACAGCGATGCAAACAACAGGGAATACTGGGAAGCCTTCCGTTGGTTCGCCCATGAAAGCCAGCGAGACTTCCTTCGAAGGCCGAGGCATATGTTGAAAACACCGCAGGAAATCAAAAACGGTGAGCGGCAAGATGACTTTTCTGCCTTATCCCTGAGCCATCAACACCGTCACGGGGAACGCCACAGAGGCGGGTGAGGCAAAATGACAGAAAAGGAATTAGAGGAAGTAAAGGTTAGTGCCAGACAACAAAAATCCTTTGTAGTTTACATCTCTTGCGTTGGTGAAAGAGACCCCTTCGGAGAAGGAACAGAAGGTCCACCGCTTACATGCCTCCGCTACCTCGAGGAGATTAAAAAAGTGCAATTCAACAGCATTTACCTTATTCCTTCCAGCAAGGAGGCAAGCCCTGATAGTCACACTGAAGACAATGCAGAAGATTGTCGTCGTATCCTACTTGAAAAAATGCAGGAGGTTGATGTTCAAATCTATCCCATGATGGTAAACAATCCTGCCGATTTGACAAAGGTTTATCCTGCTTTGCGAGATATTCTTGCTGACATTCGTCGCGAAGTAGAAAGCAAAGTTTCAAGTTGCCCCCTTGTGTTTCACATCAATGCGTCCTCTGGCACAAAGCAGATGACAGACAGCCTTTCCCATCTTGTCAGTGTCGGTATCTTAAAGTCCTATGAGATTTATCTCTGGCAAGTTTTTGACCCTCTTCATTTCCCTGAACTACAAAGCAGGGTGCGACGGGCACCAGAACTGGACTTGTTGACTCAAGAGCGAATTTTATTCCAACTGGAGCAATTAACAAAGCAGCACATGTATCAAGAAGCAAAAGTCTTATTAAAACAGGAGTTAACCGCCGATCATATTGAGTTTACTAAGCAACTTTATGATGTTCTTGCATCTCACGACCAATGGTTATATAAGTATGCCAACAACATCCTGCAAAAAATATTGTCTTCAGGGCAAGTTCCTAATTTTATGCGGGATTGGTTACAAGGATTGGCAAGTTGGTTAAAAGAAATTGTCAAAGACACTCCTCAAGCGGAAGTGCTGGCTATCGACCGCTATTACTGCGGTTGGCGCCGCCTGGAAAGCGGGCTCTACCCCGATGCCATAAACCATTTCTGGACAGCTTGTGAATTGGCATTAAGACACCACGGTGAAAACATAAGAGCCATCCGTCCTGCCGAACAAATAACGGCTTTTGAGTTAGTAGAACGAATCAGGGTAGCTAAGCAGAGAAGCCCTTTGAACAACGCCGAAATAGTGCTTCAAGGTCAAGTCCCCCGATCTCTCTTGGACGCTGTAGATTGGCTTCGTAAAATCCGAAATGAAGTGGAACACGGCAGTCGTCCAGTGGAAGAGCAAATTGCTCGAAACGCAAAGGAAGTCGCTGAGAAAGTCCTACAAACTTTGGGATGGCTAACTTTAGGAAATTTCTTGCAACCAGATATCGTGAAGTGCAAATTGCTCCAACTCATTCAAGCCATGCGCGATAGCCTTTGGCGATAGAGGGGAGAAAAATGCTGGTGGCAACTGTCTTAACCTTGCAACCGATTACTCCAGTCCGTTTGCCTGTTTCGCATGGTCGATTTGCATACACAGCAGCGTTGGAGTTGTTCTTGAGGCGCGATGCAGCGCTGGCGAAGGCGCTTCACGAAGCCCGACCTCATAAACCTTTCACTGTTAGTCCGTTGTTGGGCGCCCAGGAACGGGAAGGGAACGAGTTTTGCCTCCATCCCGAACAAGTCTATACTTGGCGGTTAACTGGTTTGACAAAAAAAGTATCCGAACATTTGCTTTCCTTCACACCCAATATGGGGGGCGTGCGAATTGGGGATGCGGTGTTTTCAATAGTTAATGTGGCAACGACGGCTGAGGAGCATCCTGAAGCGGGTCAAGATGATTACATAGCACTATGGGAACGATGGGGAAAGGTTGCACCACCTGATAGCGTGACCTTGCTCTTCCTTACGCCCACGACCTTTCGTGTTGATCATTTTGAACAACCTTTTCCCCTACCTCGTTGGGTATTTGGCTCCTTGATTGCCTTGTGGGACGCTTTTTCGCCTTACCCTATTGGGCAAGGAATGAGGGAGTTAATAGAAGAGGCAGTCATTTTGAGCA
>Ga0209143_1000894_pt1 | contig 14240 bp, 17 predicted proteins | sample FaiFalFF_MnMetaG_3_FD_184739 | JGI IMG/M metagenome (GOLD analysis project Ga0209143, IMG submission 184739) | Freshwater microbial communities from Yellowstone National Park, Wyoming, USA - Fairy Falls B (FF_Mn_B) MetaG (SPAdes) (version 3) | ecosystem: Environmental > Aquatic > Freshwater >...
GCGGCGTCTGGCGAAGGCCGCTCACACGGTGCGGGGACACCTGCGGCGGCTGCCGGAGGGGTGGAAGGCCCATCCCGAGGCGCTCCGCCTGGCGGAGGGGTTCGGGGTGGTGGTGCCGGAGGGGTTCACCTTCGTGCGGCCCCACCTCCGGGGCGGCCGCGCGGCGCCGCTGGAGCAAGAGGCCCCGCCCGAGATCCCGGCGGTGGCCCGGGGCCTGGCCAGCCTCATGCTATTGGAGGGAGGCTCATGATGATCCGGGAAGTGGAGATCCAGAACTTCAAGTCGATCCGGGCGCTTCGCCTGGCGTGCCGGCGGATCAACCTGTTCGTCGGCCCGCCGGACGCCGGCAAGTCGAACCTGCTGGAGAGCCTGGGGATATTTGGTCTCGCCGATGACCCCGCGGCGCTCCCGGCCATCGCCCGCTGCCGGACGACGGCGGATCTCTTCCGCGATCTGGACCTGGAGAGCCCCGTTCGGGTCCGGGCGGACGGCTGCGCGTGGACCCTGGAATACGAGCCGTCGGCCGATCCGCCGTTCCGGCTTCAATTCAACCCTCATCGCCTTCCCTTCCGCTTCTACCGGTTTGTCCAGACGGATCGCTTCCCGGCGAAGGAGCCGGATTTCCTCCGTCCTCCCCACGGGGAGAACATGCTCCATCTGCTCCTCCGCCACAGGATGCTGCGGGAGAGGATCGCCGGGATCTTCGCGGAACATGGCCTGCGCCTGGTCCTGAAGCCTCAGGAGGAGCGCATCGAGCTCCGGAAGGAAGCGGAAGGGAGGATCATCGCTTATCCCTACGTCATGGCCTCCGAGGCGCTCCGCCGCCTGGTTTTCCACCTGCTGGCCATCGAGACCAATGAGGGGGCCTTCCTGGTCTTCGAGGAGCCCGAGGCCTATCTCCACCCCCACCACGTCAAGCTTCTGGGGGAGCGGATCGCCCTCGACACGCGGAACCAGTACTGGATCTCCACCCACAGCGCCCACTTCCTGCTGGCGGTCCTGGAGAAGGCGCCCCGGGAGGACGTGGCGGTGTTCCTGACCGCGCGGCAAAACGGCGAGACCTGGGCCCGCCCGCTGGGGGAGGGGGAGATCCAGGGGATCTTGGACGAAGGATGCGGGTTCTTTTTCGATCTGGAGCGCCTCATGTCCATGTCCGAGAGCTCGTAGCGCCGAAGGGCATGGAAAGGAGGACGCGATGACGGAGCAGGGGATGATGGCGCATCAGGGCGAGTGGGTCAGGGCGTGGTATACCGTGTGTCCGGGGTGTGGGCGGACCACGGTGGAATTGGTGGGGCCCTGGGACGAGCGCCAACAGGTCGTGTTGGGGTGGCGGTATAGCCTGTGTGAGGCCTGCGAGGCCGGAGGCGGACCGCGACCTCAACGCGGCCCTCAACCTGCGAAACCATGAGGATGTCAAGTGGAGATCCTGACGCTTCTCCCCCTCGCATGGCTTCTCGGGATGCTGGCCAACGGGCTGGCCGATGCCCTGCCGGCCTTCATCGGGCTGACCGTCGGCTTCCCTCAGGGTCTGCGGGCGCTGTCGTGGGGGGTTCTGCTGGCCGGGGCCTTCAGCCTGGGGCTGCTGCTGTCCCGGCGGGGGACGCTGAAGACGGCCTTTCCATACGGCCCCTTCCTGGCCCTGGGAGGCGCCCTCGCCCTGTTCGGAAGCTGACCCGGAGAGCCCTGTGTGTGTCCCTCACCCGGTCATCCACACCCACTGGGTGGGGAAGAGACGGTCGAGGCCCACCTCGGCGAAATGACGCACCAGGAGGCTGGGATCCTCCCGGGCGGCCATCAGGGCCGGGAGGCTGCGGGGGGAGGCGATCCGGGCGAGGGCGCGGGCGGCGAGGATGCGGACCTGGGGGTTCGGGTGGCGCAGGCCCTCGATCAGGGGGTCCAGCGCCGCTTCCCCGTAACGGGCCAGGGCCTCCGCGGCCACCCAGGCCACCCAGGGGAGATCCTGGAGCCGGGCGCAGAGGGCCTGCGCGATGCGAGGGGCTTCCGCCTCCCGCGGTCGCGCGCCCAGGGCCCAGGCGGCGGCCGCCCGCACCTCGGGCTCCGGATCCTCAAGGGCCCGCAACAGGGCCTCCTCCCCGCGCGCATCCGGGAGCTCCACGCTGAGCCGGCAGGCCCAGGCCCGAGCCTCCGGATCCGGATCGCGGAGCAGATCCTCTACCCACGCCGCCAGGACCTCCGGGTCCTCCCGGAGGGTGGACAGCTGGGCCTCCGCGCCCTGAGGGTCCTCCTGCCATCGCCGGCGCCAGGCGCGAAGGTCCATCGGCGGCTTCCGCCTCAGGCCGCAGGGGGAGGGACCGGGAGGGCGTCGACGGGGGTGTCGCGCCACTTATCGCCTTCCTCGATCAGCATCACCGGGATGCCGTCGCGGATGGGATACTTGCGCCCGCAATCCGGCTCCAGGCACACCAGCCACGCATCCCGCACCAGCTGCAGCCGCCCGGGATCGGGCCCCTCCTTCCGGGTTGGGCCGGACACGCAGTGAGGGCAACGCAGGATCTCCAGGAGCTCCGGGCTGATCATCGATCTCGCCTCCTTGAAAAAGCATCCCCACCGCCACGGGCTATAATAGCACAGGAGGCCCATTCCGCGCTTTCCTCGGAAGAGAGACCCGGACGGCGCCTTCTTCAGGAGAGGATCGGATGCAACCGTTACCCTGGCGATGGGAGCCCGTGGATACGCAGCGCGACCGGCACTTCCGCCGCCGGGAGAAGGTCCTTGGGCAGTTTTTCACCCCGCCGCGGCTGGCGGCGTGGATGGTGGAGATGGCCCTCGACTGGCTTCCCCACCCGGTCTCCATGCTGGATCCCGCATGCGGCGATGGAGCCTTCCTGGAGCCGGCGGCCCGTCTTGGGTTCTCGGAGGTGATCGGCATCGAGGTGGATCCGGAGGTCCTGGCGACGGCGAGGGAGCGGCTCCGGGCTTTCCCTCAGGTTTCCCTGCACGGGGCCAACGCCCTGGAGCGGGCGCGCGAGCTGGAGGACCGCTTTGATCTGGTGGCCACCAACCCGCCGTTCTCTGCGAAGTACGGCCGCGTGCAGGACCCCTGGTTGCTGGGACGGTTTGCGCTGGCGGCGGGGCGGCGAAGCGAAGCGATCGAGGTGCTGTTTCTGGAGCTCAGCGTGCGGGCGCTTCGGGAGGGAGGCGTCTTAGCCATCGTGTTGCCGGAAGGCCTCTTCGCCAATCTGCCGTGCCGACGGGTCCGGGAATGGCTGCTCCATCACGTTCGCCCGCTGGCCATCATCAGCCTCTCCCGAAGGTTCTTCCCGGCGAAAACCTGCATCCTGTTCGCCCGCAAGGGCGGCATTCCATCGGCGGTGTGGCTGGCCCATGCGGAGGATGAGGAGGACCTGGACCGCATCTCCGAGGAGATCCGTCAGGGGAAAGGGTTCCGTCAGCCCCTTGAAGCGATGGGGGATACCTGGGTCCCGCTGCATCATCTGACGCCTCCCGCGCCTTCCGCAGCGTTCCCGCTGCTCCCCCTCGGCGAGCTGCTGCATGAGATGCGGGGAGGGCACGCGAAGTACGGGCCCCGACGGGTCTTCTCGGAGTCCGGAATCCCCTTCCTCTCTGCGAAGACCGTGACGCCATGGGGGATCGACCTCCGCCGGGATGGGCGGAGGGTTCGACCGGGAAGCCCGATGGATCACCCCGGGGCGCGGGCCCGAAAAGGAGATGTGCTGTTCGTCCGCGTCGGCGTGGGGTGCATCGGGCGGGCCGCCGTGGTGCTGGAGGACGATGAGGAGGGAATTGCGGACGACTACCTCTATATCCTCCGGTTCCGAACAGACCGGATGCGGCCGGAGTTCTTCGCCCTGCTGACGCAGACGGGCTTCTTCCGACGGGCGCTGCAGCGGATCTGGCGGGGGACCGGGACGGTCACGGTGCCGCAGCGCCTGCTGCGGGAGCTTCCGGTCCCGGTCCCTCCGCTCTCCGCGCAGGAGCCTTTCGCGGCGGCGTATCGCGACCTTCACCGGCGCGCCCGGGAGGGCCACATGCGCATTGAGGAGTTGGGAAGACAGGTGCTCCAGCTGGAGCACCTGTTTGAGGGCCGGGGGTTATAAGCCGAAATGAATTTCGGCCTACCACATCAGGGGAGCCATGACGGTAGTGTCCCCAACCTGGGCGGAAGTGGATCTGGAGGCCATTGCGGCGAACACGCGGGCGGTGAAGCGCTGGGTGGGGGATCGGGTGGAGGTGATCGCGGTGGTGAAGGCCAACGCCTACGGCCACGGCGCCGTCCCGGTCGCCCGGGCCGCCCTCTCCGCCGGCGCCTCCCGCCTGGCCGTCCACCGGATCGCGGAAGGGATCGCCCTGCGCCGGGCCGGCATTGAGGCCCCCATCCTGGTGATGGCCCCGCTGCTCCCGGAGGAAGCGCCGGAGGTCGTCCGCTGGGGGCTGACTCCCACGCTCTCCACACCGGAGGCCGCCCAGGCCCTCAGCGCGGCCGCCCGCGCCGCCGGGCGCATCCTCCCCGTCCACGTCGAAGTGGACACCGGGATGGGGCGGGCCGGGTTGCTGCCCGCCGAGGTGCTGCCCTTCCTGCGCGCGCTCCAGGGGATGGAGGGCCTTTCGCTCGAGGGGCTCTACACCCACTTCGCCACCGCGGACGAAAGCGACCCCTCGTTCGCCATGCGCCAGCTGCGCCGCTTCGAGGAGGTGATCGGGACCCTGGAGGCGGCGGGGATCCGGATCCCGCTCCGCCACGCCGCCAACAGCGCGGCGACGATGCGCTTCCGCGCCGCGCACTTTGAGGCGGTGCGCCCCGGCCTCGCTCTCTACGGGATGCGCCCCTCTCCGGAGTGGGACCCTCCCTTCCCCTTGCGCCCCGCCCTGACCCTCAAAAGCCGGGTGATCCGGGTGTGGACCCTGGCGCCCGGAGAATCGGTGGGCTACGGACGGACGTTCGTCGCGCACCGGGAAGCCCGCATGGCGCTGGTCCCCATCGGCTACGGCGACGGCTACCTGCGCGCGCTCTCCAACCGCGGGGCCGTCCTCATCCGGGGGCAACGCGCCCCGATCCGCGGCCGGGTGAGCATGGACCAGATCGTGGTGGAGGTGACCGGGATCCCCGAGGTGCGCGTGGGGGATGAGGTGGTGATCCTCGGACGACAGGGGAGCGAGGAGATCCGGGCGGAGGATCTGGCGGAATGGGCGGGCACGATCAACTATGAGATCACGACCCTGATCTCCCCTCGCGTCCCTCGCCTGTATCGATCCGGCGAAACCCTGGCGACGGAGGGCGCCCCCGCGGAGGCCGCCCCCTCGCCGTTCGCGATCCCCTGAAGGCCCAGGCTCCCCATGCGGACGCTTCACCTGCGCTTCCCGGAAGCCGATCGCTCGCATCCGATCCTCATCGACTCAGGCCTCCTGGATCGATGCGGAGAGCTCCTGGTGAGGGCCGGGCTGGGAGGGCCGGTCGCCCTGATCAGCGATGCGATGGTGATGGCGCATCAGGGGGAGCGGGTGCGACAGGCCCTCCATCAAGCCGGGATCCCCTTCGTGGAGCTCGTCCTGCCGCCGGGGGAAGGGACCAAAACCCTCTCCACCGCCGCCGATCTCTACCGCCAGCTCGTCCGGGCCGGCCTGGGGCGGGATGGAACGCTCCTCGCCGCAGGCGGCGGCGTGATCCTGGACCTGGCGGGCTTCGTCGCCGCCACATATATGCGGGGGATCCCTTTCGTCAGCGCGCCCACCACCCTCCTGGCGATGGTGGACGCGGCCATCGGGGGCAAGGTGGGAGTGGATCTCCCGGAGGGGAAGAACCTGGTGGGGGCCTTCTACCCGCCCCGGCTGCTCCTGATCGACCCCACCGCGCTGGACACCCTCCCGACATCGGAGTGGCGCCACGGGATGGCGGAGGTGGTGAAAGCCGCCCTCATCGGGGATCCCGAGCTGTGGGAGCAATTGCGCGCGGCGCCTGCGCGCTGGGCGCAACCGCCGGAAGGCCCGGAGCGGCTGGAGCTGTTGGAGCGGGCCATCGCCGTGAAGGCGCGGATCGTGGAGCGGGATCCGTGGGAGACGCAGGGGGAGCGCGAGCAGCTGAACCTGGGGCACACCTTCGGGCACGCCTTCGAGCGCCTGAGCGGCTACCGCGTGCCCCACGGGGAGGCGGTGGCCGCCGGCATGCGAGCGGCCGCCGCCCTCTCGGCGCGGCTGGGCCTGCTGGAGACGCCGGATCTCCCGCAGGAGCTGGAGAAGCTCCTCCAGGGACTGGGATTGCCGACCCGCTGGCAAGCCTGGCTGTCCGGCTACGGGATCCAGGCGACACCCGAGGAAGTGATCGAGGCGATGGGGACTGACAAGAAGCGCCGGGCGGGGCGCTTGCGCTTCGTGCTCCTTCACCGGCCCGGCCTCGTGCGCACCTATGGGGATGTGCCGGCGGAAGCGGTGCGCCAGGCCCTGATGGAGACCGCGTAAGGCCTGCTCCCGAGGAGACGGAAGCGGTGAACTACGAAGCCTTCGCCGAGTTCTACGATCGGTTCTTCGGGGATTTCCTGGACGATCTCGCGTTCTATCAGGGCTACGCGGAGCGGGCCGGATCCCCGTTGCTGGAGGTGGGCTGCGGCACCGGCCGGCTCACCGTGCCCCTGGCCGCCGCCGGCTTCCACCTGACGGGGCTGGAGGCCGCGGGGGCGATGCTGGAGCGGGCCCGGGCGCGGGCGGAGGCCGCCGGCGTGGCCGACCGCATCCGCTGGGTCCAGGGCGACGCGGTCCGGGGCGTCCCGGACGGCCCTTATCCGATGGCCTTCATTCCCCTCAACACCTTTCTCCACTTCGATTCCCTGGAGGCCCAGCAGGCGGTCCTGCGCCATCTGCACCGCGCCCTGGAGCCGGGAGGGTTCCTGCTCCTGGACTGCCTGAACCCGGACGCGGCGTTCCTGGCCGAGCACGGCCAGGTGGTCCTGCGCGGGTGGCAGGAGGAAGGCTCCTCCCTCCTGCTCTGGTTCGAAGCGCGGCGGGTGGACGCAGCCGCCCAGCGCCTGGAGCTGGTGATCCTGGTGGAGATCCTGAACCCCGATGGGACATGGCGACGCTGGGCCTTCCCCAGCTCGATGCGCTTCGTATGGCCCGGGGAGCTGCGGCTTCTGCTGGAAGGATGCGGCTTCACGGTGGAGGCGATGTTCGGGAGCTACGACCTGAGCCCCTACCGCGAGGACAGCCCCCAGATGCTGGTGGTGGCCCGACGGCGCTGAGCGGAGCCCTCCGGCAGGCGGCTCTCCTGTTTCCCATCATTGAGAGCCCGTGGGATCCGTGTTACACTTCCTCTGAAACTTCCGAAAGCCAGGCAGGTCACCGCCGTTCGATGGAGGATGCGCTGAACCGCCACCATCCGCCCCCGTCGCCCACCCCGGCGATGCGGGCTTATCTGGCCGAGATCTACCGGCTCGGCGAGGGGGAGCCGGTGCGGGCCACCCAGCTGGCCCGCCGGCTGGACGTCACCCTCACCGCGGCCGTCCGCATGCTCAACCGCCTGGAGTCCCACGGCTGGATCCAGCGGACCCGCCACGGGATCCGGTTGACGGAGACGGGGGAACGGGAGGCGCTGCGAAGCATCCGCCGGCATCGCATCCTGGAAGCCTTCCTGAGCCGGGTGCTGGGGATCGGATGGGAGGAAGTGCACGCCCTGGCGGATCGCCTGGACCCGGCGGTGGACGAGGCGCTGTGCGAGCGGATGTATGAAGTGGCCGGCCGCCCGTCCCACTGCCCCCACGGGGATCCTATTCCCACGCCGGAGGGATGGATCCCGCCCCTCGGGGACGTCCCCTTGAGCGAGATCCCCATCGGCGCCCGAGGGCGCATCACGCGGGTCAAAACCGAAGATGCCGAACAGCTGCGCTATCTGGGGTCCCTCGGGCTGGTCCCTGGCGTTCCCTTCGAGCTGGTCGCCCGGGCGCCGTTCAACGGCCCCCTGCGGCTCCGGCTTCCGCAACACGATGTGATCATCGGGCCCGAGCTGGCCCAGCACCTGCGGGTGATCCTGGAGCCGGAGCCCTCCGGGGCCTCCTCCTGAATCTCCTCGCCGGAGGCTGCGATGATCGCCCCTCGCCGGCTCTTCATCGAGGATCGGGGGCTTCCCCTGCACCTCACCCTCTACGAGGCGGAGCCGGGGGCGCCGACCCTGATCTTCATCCACGGGATGACCGCCCACGCCGGTTTCTACACGGAGATGATCCCGGGGCGCGATTACCTGCGCGCCCTGGCGGAGGCCGGCTTCCACGTCATCGGCCTGGATCTCCAGGGCCACGGCCGGAGCGGAGGGCGACGCGGGGATTTCACCTACGCGGACGCCATCCGCAACATCCGTCGCGCGGTGGATTTCGCCCTGGCGCACTACGGCGGACCGGTGGGGATCACCGGCTCGAGCATGGGCGGTATCCTGGCCTTCTACGCCGCCCTGGAGGAGCCTCGCATCCGCGCCGCCGTGTGTCACAACGTGCTGGACCTGCGGGACATCCGCCCTGCCCTTTACCTGCGCCGCCATTTCGTCCTGGTGCCTCTGGCCCGGGCGGCGCGGCCGCTGCGGGGGATCCTGGGTGGGCTGCCGGTGCCGGTGCGCGCGTTCCTGGAGCCCTCCCACGTCTTCGAGCGGCCGGAGAACCTCCGGCGCTGGCAGGCGGACCCCCTCTGCGTGTGGGCTTACCGGCTACGGACGTGGCTTTCGGTTTTCCTGGATCCTTCGGACAAGCCTCCCATCGAGGCCATGGCCACGCCGGTCCGCATCCTGGTCGGGGAGCGGGATCGGATCCTTTCCGCCGATCTCCATCGGGATTTCGCCGCACGGCTGCGATGTCGTAAAGATCTGGTGATCCTGCCAGGAGCAGGACACATGCTCCCGCTGGAGTATCTCGAGCAAACCGTCCCGCTGGTGGCAGAGTGGTTCCGGGAACATCTGCGCTGAGGGGCAACCCTTCGATGGAGATCCGGGTGGCGGTCAAAGGGGGAGGCGATCTGGGGACGGGGGCCATCCTGCGGCTCCACCGGGCCGGCTTCCGGGTCTGGGTCACGGAGCTCCCGCAACCCCTGGCCATCCGCCGGGCGGTGGCGGTGGCCAGCGCGGTCTATGAGGGCGCCATTTCCATCGAGGGCCACACCGCCCGGCGCGTGGAAGATCCCGAGATGTTCCCCCTCCTCTGGGCCCGGGGGGAGATCCCCGTCCTGGTGGATCCGCTGGGGGACAGCATCCGGCGGCTTCGGCCGGAGGTGGTGGTGGACGCGATCATGGCCAAGCGCAACACCGGCACCGCCATCACCGACGCGCCGGTGGTGGTGGCCCTGGGGCCGGGCTTCACCGCCGGGGTGGATTGCCACGCTGTGGTCGAGACGGCCCGCGGCCACGACCTGGGACGGGTTTACTACCAGGGGAGCGCCCTCCCCAACACCGGGATCCCCGGCCTCATCGGCGGCCACGATGTCCTGCGGGTCCTGCGAGCCCCCCGGGCCGGGCGCTTCCGGGCGGTCCGTCGCATCGGAGACCGCGTGGAGGCGGGGGAGATCGTGGCCTATGTGGAGGAAGAACCCGTCCGGACGGCCATCGCCGGGGTGCTGCGGGGGATCCTGGCCGACGGCCTGGAGGTGGTCCCTGGGATGAAAGTGGGGGACGTCGACCCCCGGGCGGAGGTTCGGCATTGCTTCACCGTATCCGACAAGGCGTGGGCGGTCGGGGGCGGGGTGCTGGAGGCGGTGCTCTGCCTTCTGCGGGCGCGGGGCATGTTGCCGTGGGCGTGAGCGATCCTCGTATCCGGAGGCACGCGATGTGGATCCGTGTGGCCGCTCTGGAGGAGATCCCGGTGGGCGCGGCGAGGGTGTTCACGGTGGAGGGCCGGCGGATCGCCCTGACCCGGGTGGGAGATCAAGTGTTCGCGTTCGGGGATGTGTGCACGCATGATGACGGACCCCTGGCGGAGGGGAAGCTGGAAGGCTATGTCATCCAGTGCCCGCGCCACGGGGCCCGCTTTGACATCCGGACCGGTCGGGTCCTCCGGCTGCCCGCTGTGGTTCCCATCCCGGTCTATGAGGTTCGGGTGGACGCCGAGGGCGTGTGGGTGAACCCGGAGCCGATGCGAGGTCGTTGAGATGGACGGGACGGTGGTGGCCATCCTGCACGCGGATCTTTACACCCCCACCCGGCGCATCCCGGATGGGGCGATCGTGTTCGGGGATGGGCGGATCCTGGCCCTGGGCCCCACGCGGGAGGTGGAGATCCCGACGGGGGCCCGCCGCATCGACGCCGGGGGTCGGCCGGTCACGCCCGGTCTGATCGATCTCCACGTGCACGGCGTGGAGGGCCGGGACATGTTCGGGCCGGAGCTGGCGGAGGCCGCGCGGCGGCTCCCCCGCTACGGCGTCACCGCCTTCGTCCCCACCACCCTGACCCTCCCCGAAGCGGAGGTTCTGGAGCGGCTGCAGGCCATGGCCCGGGTGATCCAGGCCCCGCCGCCCGGAGCCCGCATCCTCGGGATCCACATCGAGGGCCCGCACCTTTCGCCGAAGCGCCCGGGGATGGCCAACCCGGCCTGGTTTCGGCCGCTGACTCCGGAGGCGGTGGCCCGCTATCAGGAGGCGGCCGGCGGGCACATCCTCCTCTGGACCTTCGCGCCGGAGGAGGGGGAGGCGATGGCCGCCATCCCGGCCCTGCTCGCCCGGGGGATCGTCCCGGTGATCGGGCACAGCGACGCCACCTACGAGCAGGCGATGGAGGCCATCCGCCGGGGCGTCCGGCAGGTGACTCATTTCTTTAATGCCATGCGACCCTTCCATCATCGGGAGCCGGGCCTGTTCGCGGCCGCTCTCCTGGAGCCCGGAGTGATCGCCCAGGTGATCGCCGATGGGCACCATGTGCATCCGGCGGCCCTCCGGCTGCTGTTCCGGGTCAAGGGGGCCGCGGGGGTGGCCCTGATCAGCGACGCCGCCCCCTTAGCCGGCCTGCCGCCGGGGCGTTACACCTGGCTGGGCTACGAGGTGATCGTGGCCGACGGGCGCTGCCAGACCCCGGAGGGCGCCCTGGCGGGCTCGGCCGCCCTGATGAACGAGGGCCTGCGGGTGCTGATCGAGGAGGCGGGCATCGATCCCCTCGATGCGGTGCGCAGCGCCACCCTCACCCCCGCCCGCGCCCTGGGGCTGCGAGGGCTGGGCCAGCTCCGCCGCGGCGCCTTCGCCGACCTGGTCCTGTGGGAGCGCTGGGGAACGCCCGGGGCCGTCTGGATCCACGGGGAGCAGGTGGTGTAAGATGGGCGTCGCCTCCATCCCCGGACGAGATCCTCAAGCGGGGAGGGGACCGTGACCGCTCGCGCGGCGATCCATGACCTCGACCTGGATCGCTGGGAGGAATACGAGGACATCCTCACAGACAGCCTGTGGCTGCTGGGGCCCCGGGCGAACCACGGCATGCACACCCCAGAATACTGGGGGAATTTCGTCCCGCAGATCCCCTATCAGGCCATGCGCCGCTTCACCCGGCGGGGGGAGCTGGTCCTGGATCCCTTCATGGGCCTGGGCACCACCCTCATCGAGGCCAAGCGCCTGGGCCGCCACGCCATCGGGGTGGAGCTGGTCCCCGGGGTGGCGGAACGGGCCCGCTGGCTGATCAGCCTGGAGAGCAACCCTTACGGGGTCCAGACCGAGATCCTGATTGGGGACAGCGCGGATCCCGCCACGGCGGAGCGGGTGCGGGAGATAATGGCGCGCTGGGGGTTCTCAGGGGCTCAACTCCTGATCCTGCATCCGCCCTACCACGACATCATCCGGTTCAGCGAGGACCCGCGGGATCTCTCCAACGCCCCCACGGAGGAGGCGTTCTACGCGGCCTTCGAACGGGTGGTGGCGAACTTCGCCCCCCTGCTGGAACCGGGTCGCTTCCTGGTGCTGGTGATCGGGGACAAATACGCCCGGGGGGAGTGGATCCCCCTGGGCTTCCGGACGATGGAGCGCGTGCTGCGCCATGGGTTCCGCCTCAAAAGCATTTGCGTCAAAGACATCCAGGAAAACCGGGGCAAGCGAGGCCAGCATCACCTGTGGCGATATCGCGCCCTGAAGGGGCGCTTCTATATCTTCAAGCACGAATACGTCATGTTCTTCGAACGACGGGGAAGGTAAGGGGGAACGATGAGCCGGGGCCCGGCCTTCCTGTTCGATCTGGATGGCACCCTGGTGGACAGCGTGTATCAACACGTGCTGGCGTGGCGGGAGGCCCTGGAGGCGGTGGGGATCTCCCTCTCCGTCTGGCGGATCCACCGCCGCATCGGCATGAGCGGGGGGTTGCTGTTGCGGGCCCTGCTGCGGGAGACCGGGCGGGAGGTGACGCCGGAAGAGGTCCACCGGATCCAGGAGCAGCACGCGGAGGCCTTCGCCCGGCTGCTCCCCCAGGTGCGCCCGCTCCCGGGGGCCCGGGAGCTCCTCGAAGCCCTCACCCGGGCCGGCATTCCCTGGGCCATCGCCACCAGCGGCCGCCGCGACGTGGCCCGCCCCCTTCTGGAGCTATTGGGAGTCGATGAGGGGATCCCGGTGATCACCCGGGAGGATGTGCAATACGCCAAGCCGGACCCCGATCTCTTCCTCGCGGCGGCGGCCCGCCTGGGGGTCCCGATCCCTGAGTGCGTGGTGGTGGGCGACAGCGTCTGGGACATGCTGGCAGCAAGGCGGGCGGGCGCCCTCAGCGTGGGCTTGCTGTCAGGCGGCTACGGTCGAGAGGAACTGGAGCGCGCAGGAGCGTATCGGGTGTATGAGGACCCCGCGGACCTGCTGCGCCACCTGGACGAGGTGGGCGTTCGCTGAGCCGGGCGATGCGGATCGGCATCGACGTCCAGGCCACACGGGGGCAGAGGACCGGCATCGGTGTATACGCGGACCGGCTGCTTCGGGCGCTGCTGCGGGTGGCCCCCCAGCACGAATACGTGCCTTTGTCCTGGGAACGGGAAGGGGAGCTGCGCACCGACCAGCGGCTGCGCTGGCAGCAGTGGCTGTTGCCCCGGCGGGCCCGCGCCGCCGGCGTGGATCTGCTGCACGTGCCGGGGTTCGACGCCCCGCGCTGGCGGCCCTGCCCGGTGGTCCTGACCGTCCATGACCTCATCGGCCTGCTGTTCCCGGAGCAGCTCCCGCCCATCTCCCGCCTCTACTGGGCCTGGTGGCTGCCCCGCAGCCTGCGCTGGGCGGACCACCTGATCGCCGACTCTTCGCACACCGCCCGGGATCTGGAGCGCCGGCTGGGGATCCCCCCGGAGCGGATCACCGTGATCCCCCTGGGGGTGGATGAGCGCTTCCATCCCGAGATCCCCCCGGAGGCCCGGGAAGCGGCCCGACGGAAATACGGCCTGGCCTTCCCGGTGATCCTCTACGTGGGAACCCTCGGGCCGCGCAAGGGGCTGGACACCCTGGTGGCGGCCTTCGGGCGGATCGCCGGTCGCATCCCCCATCATCTGGTCCTGGCCGGAAAGCCCGGCTGGTGGGTCGATCGGCTGCTTCGGGAGATCCGGGCCCTGGGGCTGACGGAGCGCGTGCATCTTTTGGGATACGTCCCGGAGGAGGACCTGCCCGCCCTCTACCGCCTGGCGGACGTGTTCGCGTATCCCTCGCGGTATGAGGGTTTCGGGCTGCCGCCGCTGGAGGCGATGGCATGCGGGACGCCTGTGGTGTGCGCGGACGCGGCCAGCCTGCCCGAGGTCGTGGGGGACGCCGCCCTGCGGGTCCCGCCGGGGGATCCCGAGGCCTGGGCGGCGGCCCTCCTCCGGGTCCTGGAGGACGCATCCCTTCGCCGGCGCCTGCAGGAGGAGGGGCCGGCCCGGGCCCGACAGTTCACCTGGGAGGAGACCGCCCGGCGCACCCTCCGCGTCTACGAACAGGTGGCCGGCCGGTGATCGAGGCTTCCTCGATCTAACGCACGTGGGCTTCTCGAACCTCCCGCACCGGATCGCCCGGATAGACGCCGTAGCGGGCTTCGGTCTGGGCCCGAATGTGATCCAGTTCGGTCAGGATCCGGAGCGCTCCGGGTTGAGGGGTCGGTCGGCGGCCCGGAAGCGGCGGATGTTCCACCTGTCTGGACTTCAGGAAACGGATGAAGTCCAGGACCTCCAGGATGCGATCCTCCGCTAATCCTTCCAATCTCGCCGCTTCACAGAAAACGCACCGCCCCGATGTAGGGCAGGTGGCGGTAGTGCTCCGCCCAGTCGATCCCGTAGCCCACCACGAAAAGATCCGGGATCTCAAAGCCCCGGTAGTCCACGGGGACG
>Ga0209143_1000895_pt1 | contig 14229 bp, 16 predicted proteins | sample FaiFalFF_MnMetaG_3_FD_184739 | JGI IMG/M metagenome (GOLD analysis project Ga0209143, IMG submission 184739) | Freshwater microbial communities from Yellowstone National Park, Wyoming, USA - Fairy Falls B (FF_Mn_B) MetaG (SPAdes) (version 3) | ecosystem: Environmental > Aquatic > Freshwater >...
CATTCGGGGTGCTGCGAGAGCAAGAGCGCCGCCGCTCCTGCGACGTGCGGCGCCGACGCGGACGTCCCCGAAAAATACGTCAGAGTGAAGCTCGAGACGCCATCGGGCCCGGCGATGTCGGGCTTGATCCGCCCGTCGCTCGTGGGCCCTTGAGAGCTGAACGGCTCTTGAGGACCGTCTTTCCAAGAGCGCACGCTGATCGCGCCCACAGCAAAAGCGCCGCGCGCATCCGCGGGCGTTAAGATGCTTCCCGCGGGGACGTTGGGCTCAATGGGCTGCTGACTGAGATTGAAGATTTTGAGTCTGATATTCGTTCGAAAGACGCGCCGCGCGAGCACCCGCGCGCGATAGACCCCCGGTGCCCATGCGACGTACTCTATCTGTTCAGTTGGCTCCTCAAAGCCCGTCTGATAGTTCTGGGAACTTGCGACCAAGCGCCCCTGAGCGTCATAGAGAAAGAGATCGAAGTCTTGTGCGGTGCGCGGCCAGTCGTCCCACGTCAGATAGAGCTGAATCGAGCTGGGAAAGTCAACTTTGATGAGCAGCTCTTCTCTGCCGGGGGCAAATTCGAGCCAATTATTGAAATTTCTATCGCTGAAAGGGCCCATCCAATGGCTCTGGGCGTGATTGCCCGCGGCGTTGACCCACAGGATCCCGTGAGCCCGTGCCCGATCGGCGATCGCCGCGACGATTCCTGTGCCGTCCCCGAAATTCGCATTCGCCACGCCCACGGAGTAATTAATAATCTGCACGCCCTGGGCGATCGCATCGTCCACAGCGTTCGAGAGATCAATCTCGTCGGCGACTTTTTTCAGATAGAGCCACGCTTGCGGAGCCATCGCGTGGACGATCTCGGCGACGCCCGTGCCGTGAGATGTCCCAACTTCGAGCCCCTCGCCGGTGTAGTCCTGGGTGTCGACGATCACCTCGCGCTTGATGACTTTGGAGTCGAGGGCGCGGCTCAGCCCAGCGAAGCCCAAATCTATGATAGCGATCTTGACGTTCTGGCCGCGCCAGCCCGCGCTCTGTAATAGAAGCGCCCCGGTGGGCAGGACCCCTTCGGTCGTGCGCGGCCCTAGGGCTGTGAATAGTCTTGGGCGCCGAATGAACGAGATTCCGGGGATGTCAGCTAACGCTCGGAGATGCTCCCTTGGGACGCGCACGCGATAGAGCGTCCCTGCGCGGGCTTCGACCTGGGCACCAACGCGCTGCAAGAGCGCCTCATCGAGCGGGCGCTCGCTCTCGATGATGACTCGTACTTTCCCAGACCTCTCCCCTAGCCCCTCCCCTTTAGGGAAGGGGCCGAGGGTTAGGTCAGAGAAGGATCGAAGCAACGCCGACTCGATCTTCGGGTGATGCTCGCTTGGGGAGATGGGCTTTGGCGGCGCCTCCCAGCCACCAGAAAAGCTCGGCTCCACCGAGCCCACAAAGAGAAACGCTACCGCACCGACAACCCAGAAGATTCGAAAGCACTTCCGCATGGCGTTCTTACGATAGCGAAAATGAAAGCCCAGCGCAACGCTCAGCGAGCTAGGCCCATCTGATTGAACAGAACAGCGACGCGCCCGCTGAGAAACTGCGCCACGACGATATCAGCGAACCCAGTGTGGCGAAAATCCCCCACAGCAAGAGCGATGGGCCCCGCTCCCACCGGCCAGATTCTGCTCATCCCAAACGTCCCATCGCCCCGACCGAGAGAGATTTTCAGCTCATTGCTCTGGATGCTCGCAGCGATGAGATCGAGCGCGCCGTCGCGATCCAAGTCCGCGAGAGCGACGGCGCGGCTCTCCGGCCCGGCGAAGAGCATCGGCCCCTCGCGAAACCGCCCCGTCCCATGCCCAAAGAAGATCTTGACGGCGTTCTCTTCCGAAGCGGCGACCGCAAGATCCGCAAAGCCGTCGCCGTTGAGATCGCCCACGGCAAGCCCCGTGGGCTCCTTGCCGGCCACAAACGGCTTGAGCGCTTCTAATCTTCCGTCGCCGCCGCCCAGAAGAATCGTCACCGTATCGTTAAAGAAATCCGTCACAGCGAGATCTATTCGCCCGTCGTCGTCGAAATCCGCAGAAGCTAACGCGCTGGGCCAGCCCCCAAGAGTGATCTCTTGAGCTTGGGAGAAGTCCCCCGTGCCGTCCCCAACGAAGATCTTCACTTGCCCCAAAGGCGCGTTGGCCACAGCTATATCGAAAATCCCATCATCGTTGAAGTCCGCGCCAAGGAGCGCATACGGCCCAGCGCCCACGACGATCTCCCGTGTAGCTCGAAACTCCCCCGTCCCTTGGCCCTCAAAGATCGCAATCCGGCCCTCATCGAAGTTCGCCACGACCAGATCAATCTTTCGATCCCCGGTGAAATCATGAGCGACGAGGGCCACAGGGCGCCCGGTGAGCGCGAGAAAACTCTTCAGCTGAAAGCCGCCATCGCCGGTGCTGCGCAGGATCGCCACCGTGCGGCTCTCAAAGTTCGCGACAGCGATATCATCAAAGCCGTCCCCGTCAAAGTCTGCAATAGCGAGTGCTGTGGGGGCTAGGCCCACGCCTAAAGATAAGGGAAACGCAAAGTCGAGCACGCGGATCTCCGTTTGGGCGCGATCGCTCGCGCCATCGTCGTCGAAGACCCGAAGCGTCACGGTGTAGACGCCCGCGCGCGTGTATATGTGCGAGACCCTCTCGCCAAACGCGCCGGTGCCGTCGCCAAGATCCCACTCATACCGTACGATGCGCTGGGGAACGACGAGCGCTGCTGGGTCGCTCGACGCTGACGCGTCGAACTGCACGGTGAGCGGGGCAAAGCCGTTTCTTGGAGTGGCCGTCAGGCGCGCGATGGGCGGGGGGTTGCCCACTTTGATGCGCACCGAGTCGAGCGCGGTCGCGCCGCGATTGTCGCGCACGGTGAGCACGGCCAAATAGAGCCCGGCCTCCGTATACGTGTGCGAGACCTTCACCCCAGAAGCCGTAGCGCCGTCGCCGAAGTCCCACAGATACTCAATAATTGTGCCGTCAGGGTCGCGCGATCGAGAGCCGTCAAACTGCACTGTTAGGGGGACACCGCCGCTGAGCGGGCTTGCGGTAATGACCGCGAGCGGCGGCTGATTTGGGGCAGGGACGCAGCCGCCAAGCACGATCACGATCCCAAGGAGTGCTGCCCGCGCTCTCATACGCCCTCTCGCTCTGATCATACCCTCGAGAGGGCCCTCTTGGCAAATCGCACCCTAGGGCGCAATACGAACGTACGGGTTCCCCAGGGCGCTGGGGCGCAGCGGCGCGCCTTTGATCCATTTATCGAGAAGCGCGAGCATCTTCAAATCATCAATGCTGAGCCCTGGGGCCAGCTCCCTCCCCTTGATCCAAAAGTCTAGCGCTCTCAAGATTTCAAGATCGCCCAAGCGATTGTCCCCATCGGTGTCGAGCAGTTCTTCGATCGTCTTGCCCGACGGCGGCGGGGGTGGCGTCTCCCCCTTGGGAACGGTGAAGCGCCACTGGAAGCGCCCTTCGGCCCCCTGGCGGTCGCGCGCCCGAATAGTGGCGCGCACGTCGCCGCTGAGCTGCACCCCGATCGCTTTTAAGTTCACCGTGAAAAGATGCTTTGTCTGATCCCACGATGCGCCGGGGCTCTGCCACCCAAACTGCAACGTCTGGGCTTCGTCTTGGAGGGTGAGCTGAATCGTCTCGGAGAGCACTTCGTTCTTGTCGTCGCTGATCGTGATCTGGATGAAGGGAGAGCGATCGCCCAAGGTCTCTTGGTCGCGCGGCTGCGGCCCGAAGAACTGCGGGGGCAGATTCTCAAGGCGAATGACTGTAAGCAGCCCATCTTTCGTGGGGAATGGCCCGCTGTTGTTGTTGTCTTCAGTGATAGTATTGCTGAGCAGGCGCAACGGGCTCCCCTCCATCGTGGGAAGATCACCGCGTAAGATCAGCCAAGCTAAGATAATGCCCTTCGCGCCCGCTTGCACAGCATCAACCCCGTCGCGCGCCGCGAGAGCGATCTCGTCACCGTCAGGGGTGATCGAGACTTCTTGCTGATCGGCGAAGAACGGGAAGTCCGCGCCCACGAATGTCGCGATGTCGCGGCGCTCCAGGCGCACCCGCGCGCGATAGCTCCGCACCCCGCCCACCGTGCTCGTGAGAATCAAGGGCACACGCACGGATAGCTACATTGAACGGAATGAGACGATCGTTGACGATCTCACGGACGGCGAGCGTGACGGTGGTGCGGCCGCCAAACGTCCCGCGGAGCTTCACCTCGGCGAGCGTCGTCTGCTGCGCCCCTCTCGCGATGACGTCGTTCTCGTCGCGCACCGAGATCTGAACGGTATTGCCATCAGGGGCGATCTGAAAGCTCGCAAAATCCCTCAATGGCTCCGGGAAGCGCACGTCCTCGATCTGCGCGATCTCCGGCGTGTCAACGCTGACACTTAATATATAGTGATGAAGCCCATCTGGCGCGGCATTGATCGTGATGGGCAGCCACACAGCCGCCCCCAGCGAGAGCTGCTCGCTCTTGATCGAGACCGTCTGGGCATAACTCACTAAAGAGCTCAAGAGACTCACACTGATCAATACGCCAAGCACTGCGAAGACGCGACGCATACGATCGCAAACCTCCTTCTGTGCGTTTTTTTATCTTAGCTCTTTGTGCGGAAGGCTGTCAAATTTTGATGCTGTAGCTCGCTTTGAGAGTCCCGCCTTGGAAGCCGTCCGCTCCGAAAGCCCCTTCAGCGCTGAACGTCCAGCGCCCCAGCGAGCGACTTACGCTCAGCGAGAAGTTATCAAGCCCGAAGGCGCTCATATCCAAGCTGGCGCTTACGCTGAAGCCAAACAGTTTCCCGCTCGCTGTAAGCGTAGCAAACTGAATGCCGTCGAGGCTGCCCATGACCAAAGCATCGAGAGAAAGATCGCCGACAGAGCCGTTGGCCATGAGCTGAAAATTACTGAGCTCTAGCCCAGAGAAGTCCACAGACGCTTGCACGAACAGCCCATCGAGCATGAGATCGAGCGAGATGCCTTCGCTGGTGATCCCCCGGCCCTCGACCGTCGCACTCAGCGAAAGCGACGCCAACCCGTCCCACAGAGCCACAGCGAGATCGAGCGACTCCGACTCAAATCCCCTGGGCGTCAGCCGCGACGTCATAGTCAGTGTCCACGCTTCGCTCAGATAGCCCACAGCCGAGAGCGTCTGCTCCCTGAAGCCGTGAGCCGAAAAGCTCGTCTTCCCGGAGAGATCGCCGAGCTCCTGGGAGAGCGAGAAATTCACAGCCCCGCTGGGCGCGGCGATACCCTCTGGGGTGAGCTGCGCGCTCCCGCTGATATTGAGCGCGCTGGGGCCGAGCTTCACCGCCACTTTGCCATTTTTGAAGCCGCGACGGCTGAAACTCAGAGTGTTCTCGAACGAGATAAGCCCAGATAGCTCAGCCTTGAGCTGGGTCTCGGCGCTCTTGAGCCCCTCAAGGGAGAGCGTGGCGTTGGCGCTCGCTTGGATCTGCGAGATCTGATAGCTCAAACTGAGCTTAGCGCCCTCGAAGCTCTTTGGTGTGAGGGTGGCGCTCGCTCCGACCGTCCAGGGGGCACGCTGCCATTGCCAGCTGCCCTCAAAGCTGAGATCACCAAAGCCGCTCAGATCGAAGGGCAGCGCGCTCGTGAACGTGAGCGTCGTCTGAGCGAGAGAGAGAAAACTCACTATGCCAACGAGCAAGACCGCGATGAGACACGCTCGGCGCATGACGCCCTATTATACTCACGGCGTCGTCACTTCGACGACCGTGATCGTTCGGGAGAGCGAGTTCTTCGCGCCGCGATCATCCGTAAGGGTGAGCTTCACCGTGAACGTGCCGGCGGCCTTATAAGTATGCGTGGTCGTCTTGCCCTCGCCGGTCTGGCCGTCGCCAAAGTCCCACTCATAGCGCACGATCTCGCCGTCGTCGGTCGAGCCGGAGGCGTCAAATTCCACGGGTTCGTTGACTTTCGGATTAGCGGGCGTGAAGCTGAACGTCACCAGCGGAGGTTGGTTAGGCGGCGCAGGCTGCTCCTTGACGACGAGATTCTGAAATGCCGACGATGTCGCGCCCTTGTCGTCAGTGACGGTGAGCGTGACTTTGTAGGTGCCCGCGGCTTTGTAGCGGTGCTTGACGGTCTTGCCCTGGCCGGTCGTAGCATCGCCGAAGTCCCAACTGTATGAGACGATCGTGCCGTCGGGGTCGGCTGCTGCCGACGCGTCGAATGTCACTTCCTGGTTGGCTGTTGGCTCCAGCGGCTCCACGGTGAAGATCGCCACCGGGGGCTGATTGGGCGGCACGACGCGCACTGTCTTTGCGAGCGTCGTGTTCGCCCCACGATCGTCGGTCACCTGGAGGATGACGTCGTACTCGCCAGCTTTCTTAAAAGCGTGCGTCGTCGTGACCCCTTGGGCGGTCTCGCCATCGGCAAAGTCCCAGAAATAACTAATAATCTTGCCGTCGGGATCTGAAGACTGAGAGGCGTCGAAGGTGACGCTCTCGCCAACTTTGGGCTCCTTGGGGCTGAACGTGAACCGCGCGAACGGGGCTTTATTGGGGGCTTGGCAACTCTGCAGCACCCCGCCAAAGCCGAACGCAGCTCCCAAGAGAGCGATCAGAACTATTAAGAAGAGCCGTCTCTGTGCCATCACGTCTCACCCCTAGACTAAATTATCATACTCTTGGCTGAACGGGCCGAAATAGAAGATGTTGGGCGTATAGGGCAGATCGCGCAGCTCTTGAGGGAGCTCTTCGCTTTCGGGCAAGCTGACGGGCAGATCGAGCTCCGGGAAGCGATCGAGGATCTCTTGCCCCGTAAGCCCGGTGACGATCCCCACAAAGATCGCGCCTTCGTAGGGGAAGATGTTCCACCGATGGGCGAAGCGCTGGGCTTCTGGGACGTTCTGCTCGATCTCAAACTGCTCGCGCAGCACCAGCCAGCGCAGAAAATCCTTGAGCGTGCTGATGCGCTCCAACCGTATAGAGAGTTGGGGCTTCTTGGGGCGTGGTGCCCGCTTCCTCTTGGTCACATCTCTATCTTATGTGATGGGGGTCACGGTGTCAGGGGCTGTGCCCCACTCGAAGGCGCACCCTCGAGACTTCTCCAAGGGACATCGAAGACCTTAAGAGGGGACAAGAGAGATCTGTGATTTCCGCGATTCAGAAGATCTCATCGAGGGGGATGCGCAATCCTGGCAAGAGCGGGGACGCCAGCGTCTCGTTTTTGTGATAGAGCACCGCCCGCTCATACCCCCGCTCCCCCAGCGTGAGCACCTCAATCGTCTCTTCCTCAGGGTCAACGATCCAGTACTCTGGCACGCCGTACTTGGCATAGAGCCGCCGCTTGAAGACGCGATCCTTCTCCGCTGTCGCCGGGGAGAGGATCTCCACGACTAGGTCTGGAGCTCCGCGAATCTCATCCTCACGGATGATGTGGCGCCGGGCTTTCCTGACAAAGAGAATATCGGGCTGGACCACCTGCTCTTCCCCAGGCTCCCCCAGCACAACATCTAAAGGGGCAAAGTAGATCTTCCCTAGGTTATGACGGCGGATATACTCCTCCAAGGGGCGGAAGAGCTCACGAGCAATCTCTTGATGCTCTGTATTAGGCGACGGGGCCATGATCAACTCTCCCTCCAGCAGCTCGAAACGTTGGCGCTCCGAGTAGGGCAGGCTCTTGTAATCTTCATACGTAAATTTAATCTGGGCTTTGGTGGCCATAGCGATCACCCCTGCTATGCTATCCCGCTCGCCCCAGCCGCGCAACCCCTCCCTCGCCCTTCCTGTATACGGGCAAGCCCTTATAAGTTAGCCCACTCCTCGATGGTCACACCCGCCGCGCGCAGGATCGCCCGCAAGGTGCCCCGGGGAATATCGCGCCCTGGATGCATGGGAATGGAAATCTTCACCCGCGTGTGCGGGTGACGCATCACCAGATGGCGCCCCCCAGCAAAAGGACCTTCAAACCCAAGCCGTCGCAGCTTGCGGATCACCTCAGCCGGAGGAGCCGGATTCAACTTTGGCATCGAGATGGGAGATTGCGTGGTGCAGGACACAGCCATCTATGGCTGGAATCTCATCCCCGAAGCGCACCGCGGTGAAGACCCAAGCCTCGATCGCATCTTTGAGCATCTCCACAGCTTCGCTGCGCGTCTGGCCCCAGGTGATGCACCCGCGCAGCAGCGGCACTTCCGCCGTCCATGTTCCGTCCTCATTGCGTGTGAAGCGTGCGTGGCTGAGAGCCAATCGCACATAGCGTTCAAAGTTGACGGGGGTCTGCGTGTTCATACGCGATCACCCTGCTATGCTATCCCGCTCGCCCCGACCGCGCAACTTTTACACCCCGCGCACCCAGCGATCCAACGCCTGCAAGACGTCCAAGTCCGTGGGCACGCCACAGCTCTGATAGCTCCGCCCCTTGATCCACGCGTCTAAAATCCCCAACATCTCGATGTCGTCTATTCTATTGTCGGCTCCCGCGGCACACGCGGCAAAGCCTCCCGCCGGCGGAGTGGGCGGGGTCGGCGGCGGTGGAGGTGTGGGCGGCGTCGGCGGGGTCGGGGGCGTGGGTCCGCCCGGCGGAGCCGCCAAGAACGGCGTAAACGTCACCTGCCCCACCGCCCCGTTGGGCGCGCTCGGCCCCGACGGACTGCCCCAGTAGTTATTCGTCGCGTCTAAATTCTCCCCATTGGGAATATACGCCTCCACCCCCGCTTGGGTGTTATTCGAAATCTCGCAGTTATTGACGTGATGGTCGCGAGCGGTGTCGGCCTGCACCCGAATCCCCTTGGTGTTGCCCGACAGCTTGCAGTCAGTCACGCGCAAGCCCAACAAGTCTTCGTTCGCGCTGACGGAGATCCCTGCCCCGACGCCGTCGCGATTTCTGTCGTTGTTGGAAAATTCTCCGCCGGAGATCGAGACGTTCAGAATATCTCGTGATGCTGTGATTTCGACCCCATGATCGTTGTTGTCGTTGGCGACCGTGGGGTTGACTACTATCTCTTCGACGATCTGGCCGCGGATGCTCACGCCGGAACCCTGGCCCACAGCCGCGCGCGTGCCGTTCTGCTCGAAGCGACTCCCTCGAATCGCGATCTTCGAGACTCGATCGTTGCCCAGGGCGTGCAGGCGCAGCCCAAAGCCCCCGTTGTTCGTAAAGATGCTGTCACGGATGCTGATATTGCTGACGGGGGTAGTGCCCAGCGTGAGAATCTCCACCCCAGAGCCTTCGGCTTGGGGAGCCATCCCATCGCACGAGGTCGTGCCCGGCCCGCCCTGGCTCTCCCGCACCGTCGAGCTTTCTATGGAAATCTCGCCCATCGTCCCCGTGGTCGTGCGCACGCAGATCCCCAGCGCGCCGTTTTTCGCCAAGAGCACATTCTTGAAGCTCAGAGGGCCGATCTCGGCCGTGTTCGTTACGATGCGCACGCCGTTGTCGTCGGCTTGCTCGATGACGACATCTTGGAAGAGTACATTCGAGACGCCAAAATCCGTGCCCGGAAGACTGTGCTCGATGAAGACGTTATGCCCGGCGTTGTTGCGGATGCGCCCGCCCTTGAGAGAGAGTTCCCGCAGGCGCCCGGAATTCACGATGAAGATGCCGTGGCCGTTATTGCGCTCGATGAGCACGTTTGTAAATCTGAGACGCTCGGTGACTCCTGTGTTGGCGATCCGGACCCCTGGCGCGCCAATCCCCGTCGTGGTGCTGAGCTGGTCGCCCTCGAACGAGACGTCCTCGACGAAGCCACCGTTGGCAAAGAGCACATTGAAATTCTGATTGGCCGAGATCGTGTTCCCAGAAAAAGCAACGCCGCTGACGCCCCCGGCATTGCCGAACTGCACTCCTACGGTGTTCCCACGAATGGTGTTGCGCGAGAGCTCTAGCTCCTCCACGCTGCTTGTGTTCCCAAAAACAACGCCATCGGTAGCGTTGCCGTTGATGCGATTGTCGCTGATGGAGAGCGTGCGGACGCGCCCGTTGAGAAAGCCGATCCCCGCGCCGCCGTTGGTCTCGAGCGTATTATCAGCGATCACGGCATCTTCGAGGGCGCCGGTGTGCATAAAACTGATGCCGTTGGCCACGGTGCTGAGCACCTGATTGCCGAGAATTCGCAAGTTGCGCAGATCCCCGAGATCCCCGTTGCCATTGCTTTGGATCGCTGGGCCCGCCGTAGACGTGACGACGTTCCCTTCGATCGTGATGTTCTGGGTAGCGCCCATGCCGACGTTGATCTGGATCGCTGGGCCGGCATTATCGTTGATCGTGAACCCCTGTCCCGCAGCGCCGATCTGCACGCCGTTGGCGTGAATAAGAATCTGCCCGTTCAGGGTCGCCCCGACGTTGGCCAATATTTTGAGATTCTGCACCGTGACCACTACTGGTAGGACTGGAGCATATACACCTGGCTGAACGACGCACGTATCTCCCGCGAGCGCGACTTGGCCGGCATCCGGCCCAGCAGTCAGCGCGATACCGGCCGCGCAGTTGACGAAGTCTGCTGAGTTTGTGACCTTCAGCTCCTTCGCCACCACTGGCCCGCCAAGGACGAGCACCAACCCCGCGACAATTATAAGAAGACGCATCCTGCCTCCCTCCTTCACGAATGAGATCGGGTGAGCTATTGTACCCCACCCACCCGCGCCGCGCAAATCACGGAAGGCACGGAAGGTTTTTTTCCGTGCTTTCCGTGGCTCTTTCTGCGCTTTCCGTGATTCAGAAGATCTACGGCTTGATCGTCTCGCAGCCGCTGTCGCCGGGATTGCCGGGCCTCAGAATCGTCCCGTTGGGAGCACGCGCCTCGCTGTTGCCCCCCAGAATGACTGTATCGTTGCCCGGCCCGCAGGAGATCACATCCGCCCCGGAAAACTCCCCCAGCACAATGAGATCGTCGCCGTCCTCGCCAAAGACGTAGTCGGTGTTCTCGTCCTCGACGAGCGTGATGCGATCGTTGCCCAGGCCCCCGTAGAGGAAATCCTTTCCCAGGCCATCGCTGAGGGCATCATTGCCGGCGTCACCCATGAGGATATCGTTGCCCTCGCCGCCGCTGAGGGTGTCGTCGCCCAGGCCGCCAGCGAGGCTGTCGTTGCCCGGCCCGCCGTCGAGGATGTCGTTGCCCTCGCCGCCCACGAGCCGATCATGGCCCAGCCCGCCGCTGAGCCTGTCGTTGCCCGGCCCGCCGCTGAGGCGATCGTTCCCCTCGCCCCCGTCCAGCTCGTCGTCCCCTTCGTCGCCGCTGAGGCCGTCGTCGCCCCCGCCGCCAAGGAGGATATCGTTTCCGGCTCCGCCGCTGAGGCTATCGCTATGGGGGCCGCCGTCGAGCCGATCGTTGCCGTCCTCACCGGCGAGCGAGTCCGCCCCGTCTCCTCCTTCGAGCTGGTCGTCCTCCGGGCCGCCTTGCAGCGTGTCGTTGCCGGCGAAGCCCTTCAGCCGGTCCTTGCCCGGCCCGCCCACAAGAGTATCCTTGCCCAGGCCACCGTCGAGGATGTCGTTCCCCGGGCCGCCGTCGAGCATGTCGTCGCCATCCTCGCCCCAGATCGTGTCGTTGTCGGCCTCGCCGAAGAGCCTATCGTCCCCTCCGGCGCCATAGATCGTGTCGTTGCCTGCCAGGCCCCGGATCGTATCGGGCCCGCTGGTGCCCACCAAGACGTCATCCCCGTTGGTCCCGCGGATCGTCGCGGCCAGGGCTATCCCCACCACGGCGGCCACGGCGACCAAGACGCCGAACGCTGTCCCTTGGCTGATCCGCATCAAAACGCGCCTCCCTTGCGTATAAGATTGTTCGCATTATAGGGAGTGCTGTGAGGACGGCCAAGGACGTCGGGGACGTGGGGGGGTCTTGCTTGTCCGGTAGCTCCTCGCCCTTTCATCCATATCAGGCGCTAGCGTGTTAGCTCCGCGATCTTCCTCTCCAACTCCTGCACCTGCTCGCGCAACCGCTCATAATCCTCCCGACGCACCAGGGCCTCGTGGAGCTTGGTCAGATCGCGCGCGATCTCGTCCATGCGGGCGCTCAGGACATCCTGACGCTGGGTCAACTCGGCGCGGGTGGCGCTGATCAACTCGATCAACTCTCGCCGTAGCTCATCAATCCGCCCAATCAGATCGCTATGCACCTTATCAATCCGCGCGTTCGTCTGGTCAAGCCGCGCATTCGTCTGATCAAGCCGTGCGATGAGCTCGCTCCGCACCTCATCAATCCGCGCACCAAGATCGCTACGCACTTCATCTACCCGCGCGTTCGTCTGGTCAAGCCGCGCATTCGTCTGATCAATTCGCGCGCTCAGCTCCGTCCGCGTCGCAATAAGCTGATTGTTGAGGTCCCCCAAGCGGTGGGAAAGCTCCTCCAGACGCCCCTCCATCCGATCCATGCGGGCGCTGAGCTTCTCCAGCTCTGGCAGGAGTGCCTTCTTGACGGCCTCCGCGATGCGCTCGATCATAGCGCCTCTATCCTACCCCGCTCGCCCCGACCGCGCAACCTCCGAATCACGGAAAGCACGGAAAGAGTCACGGGAGAATCTTTCGTGCCCTCTGTGGTTCAATCCCCTCCCCCCCGAACCGAGGGCCGCAAAGCATCCCTAGGGAGAAGGACGGCGAATACGAGTCCGCTGTTCATCAGCAACGGCCAAACACCCACTGAGGGTTTGCAAAGGATACTCGCGCAAGACCCGCCGCAACACGCTCAAGACGGCATCTCGGCTGCGGCTCCTCGGCCTGAGCAAAAGCACTCCAGGATGGCTTCCTGGGGGAAATCGGCGTATATCGGCAAAATCGAGATCGAGGGTGATGAAGAAGCGATGCTCTTGACAGACTCGTTGCCACACAACGGAGTCTTTGGCCCCTGATAACCCCTCGTCGTAGACGCGCTCTGCGGCATACCCAGCGTGGCGGAGTAGCTCGATCGCGCTAAGCCCCAAGTTCTCGTCGAGCTTCACAGAGATCATCGCAAGGGCAGAAGCTCTTCCTCGCGGGCCAGCTCCGAGGCGTAGGCCAAGGCGGCTTGAATGTCTTCCAGGGTTAGGGGGGGATACTCCTCTACGATCTCCTGGGGGGTTAAACCGGCGGCCAGATTGTCTAAGATCACTGAGACCAGGATACGAGTGCCCTTGATGCAGGGTTTGCCGTGGCAGACCTCCGGATCAACGGAGATACGATCGAGCAAGGGGGCTTGTTTCTTCATACTTTCACCAAGTATTATCCTACCCCACCGGCCCCGGCCGCGCAACTCTGAATCACGGAAAGCACCAGACTTCGCCTGGACTATTCGCCTTTCGCCAGCCTCTGGCTTGCGAAGACATACTTAGATGAAAATCACGCGATTCTTCGCTTCATCAGCACTATAGCGATCTAAGGCCTGCAAGATGCGCCGCAACAGATTCCGAAAGTCAATCTCCTCCGTCAACAGAATGCCCCAATGTTCACGCCCCTGCGCCAGCCAGCGCTCATGGAGTCGAGCAAAGTCCGCAATGTTATGCGACAGCAGCGCCCGCCCGGTGCTCGCAGCATAGTCTAACTGCTCCTCATCACTGCGCCCTCTGCGGCCTGCCTCACGCACCGTCAGCGCGTCATAGCCGTAGTGCCTGAGGGCTGGCCCAAGCTTCTCGTCCACGTTCTCGTCTAGGAGGAGGGCGATGAAGAGTCGTTCAGGCGCTTGCGCCACCGGGCCTCCGTATTCGCTTCTATATCCGCGTGCATCTCGTCAAGGTGATCGAAGGCATACGCCAAGGCCTCATGGATCTGCGAGAGGGAAAGATGGGGATAAGCTGTTTGAATCTCCTCAGGGGATTGTCCGCTACGATAGCGCCGGAAGATGAGCCAGATTGGGATGCGCGTGCCCTTGATGACGGCACGACCCCCACAAATATTGGGATGTTTCTCGACATAGAGATACTTCAGAGCCTGGGCCATAGCAATTACCCTCATTATCCTACCCCACCGGCCCCGGCCGCGCAACTCTGAATCACGGAAAGCACCAGACTTCGTCTGCAAGCTTCGCTTGACGTGCATCGTGCCGCCGCAGGCGGCACGGCGAACAGTCCAGACGAAGTCTGGTCAAGCGAAGCTTGTCCCCTGCCCTCCGTGATGCAAGACCCCTCCCCCAAGCCCCTCTTTACCTCACCCTGGCCCTCTCCGCAAGCGGAGAGGGGAGGGGTGAGGTTCCCTCTCCGTTTACGGAGAGGGGTAGGGTGAGGTGAGGTCTCCCCTCTCCGCGCCGGGGAGGGAAAAACCATCCGCCCTATAAGCG
>Ga0209143_1000899_pt1 | contig 14181 bp, 12 predicted proteins | sample FaiFalFF_MnMetaG_3_FD_184739 | JGI IMG/M metagenome (GOLD analysis project Ga0209143, IMG submission 184739) | Freshwater microbial communities from Yellowstone National Park, Wyoming, USA - Fairy Falls B (FF_Mn_B) MetaG (SPAdes) (version 3) | ecosystem: Environmental > Aquatic > Freshwater >...
TTTTGCCTGAGCCCTTTCTTAAAATTCCTAGTATTTTGTTTATTGGGTTTTCATCGTTACCATTATGAATTAGGACAATATCTTCTCTTTTTATTTTGTCTTCAAAAGTGCTATAAAGAATTACTTTGGCTCTTGTTTCGCTGCTATCATCTGCAATGATGCCAATTTTTTTCATGCTGAATCACTATTAAAAATTAAGTAGTAGCTTATAGTTAGAGCAATAAATAAGATATCAGAATCTTTTTTGTTCATGATTCCTTTAATATAAAACCTGTTACGTATAAATTTCCAATCTTTATAAACTTTTCTAAAATTATTATATACATAACTATTTTTTCTTGATATTAACTGATGCATTTCTCAATGTTTAAAAGTAGATAGGGTTATATTTAAAGGTTAATCAAAGTTAAGGAAAATTGGTTTGATTGTTTTTTATTTGATGTTTAAGTTGTTTTAGTTATTCTAAGGTTATCCCATAGTAATTTTAAAATTCCATTTTGGTTTTATTCAAGATCTGCTATCTATATTGAATTATCGGGGATTAACTTTAATTTAGATAAATTATAAAAAAACAAGAACCATGTTTTAACTAAATCAAAAATATGTTAAATAAAAATGAAAGATAAATTTAGCAAAATTGATTATATTGTTAAAGTAGATTTTTTAACATTTTAAATATTTTGTTAGAATACAATGAGATTATAATGTTTAAGAAATAAAAATTCATAAATTAAGTATAGTAACAATTACATAAAATGCAACGTTTCAATTCCTCGTAAATTCTTTTAATTCAGAATGACTAGTCGAGCTTGTATAGTAAATATAAGGTTTTAATTTTTTATTACCCGAATAAATTTTTTGTAGCGTAAAAATGTCTGGTTTAAAGTAAATTCTTCTTATTAAGCCAATTCTGTTGAGTTGTTCTTTTATAACTTCTACTGTTTTAACTATTGTGTTGAGTGCAAATGCGGAAGGAACATAGATTATTACAGGCAATTCATTTTCTTTATAATTTTCTCTTAATAGTGGTATTTTTCCGTGATAAGCCAGTTTCTCTTCTTTTAGTTTGTTGATAATTTTAATAAATAATATTGGGCAATCTTGATGAGTAGTAAAGAAAAACCATTTCCCTGTTAATAGCGAAGGTATTGTTATTATATTCGCTTCCTTATGCTGCATCACTCTCTCTATTAAACGCTTGACTTCCAAATTATCAGGATAATATCTAGGATATTCAGAAATTTCTGAAGTTAGAATAAAATTCATAAATTGTTTGATTTCTTTTTCTAAAACTTCAATATTATATCTTTTCAAAAACTCTTTAATAAATTTTAAAAGAGAAATTACGAAGTCTTGAGTGGACGCTTTTGATTTTAATTCCGCAGAACTTAAAATATTTAAGGTTTCTTCAATTATTTTAGGTTCCACTTCTTCCTTATATTTAGGATAAATGTAATAAAGCCAATTATCACCTATGATATATTTACCATTATACATAAATTCAAGAAGTTCCTCAATTTCCTTATTCTTTAATCCTCTAAATTTTTCTACTTTAAAACTCCATTTTTTTATATTGTTCAGGTTTGAACGAATATGAAAAGCTCCATTTATTATTTTCTTAGCTTCTTCAATGCTTAGCCTGTTTACCTTTGCAAATTGTATCAATGCTTCTTTACTTTTCCTTATCACGCCAGCAAATCCTTGATGCTTAGCCAAATGGCAATTTCCACAAAGTAATCTAAGATTTCTAAGATAGGCAATTCCGCTAGAATTTTTAATATAGTAAAACCAATCTTCATCTATTTCTCCTTTTTCAACAAATTCGCCGCACACTTTACATTTTCCTTTTCTATTTAAGCTAAACCACCAATTTCTTGCTTCTTCTATAACTTGGGAATAACCTTCTTTAATGGCTTCTATGATCTTAGGCTCAATTCTAACCAAATTAGCTAATGAATAACCCCATAAAGGAGTGGGGACCGATCTAGGGCATAATTTTAAACCTTTACATATCTCGCTATATGCATCTTTTTTCATCTTATTATAGCATTGTAATAACTTTCTTTTAATTTTATGCGATTTTTATTTCGTATATTTTCATTCGCTTTAAGCTTATAATTGTTTGACCCGTTCTAATAATAATTCTATCGCATTTCTACCATGCCAGCCAATGCCCCATAATGCTGCATTAAAGTAAATTGGAGAAATCTTATGCTTTTTTAATTCTGATATAACATACTTCACTAAATCTTTATCATTCATATTTTTTATTTTAGGCCAAATTACTGAACAAAGTTTTCTTACCCATGCATCAACAGGAAAAGCAAATATCAATTCTTCATCAGCTATTTTAAGATCATAAAAAACTGTTATATCTCTTATCATCAAGCTTTTAATTTTAAGTCCAACATGTTTAACTGAAACTTTTTCGATGAATTCTTTTACTTTATGATTCTCAATTTTTTCCTTTAGATATTTTATTGGATTAAAATCGTATTCTTTGAGATTATTTGCTACAAATTCCAAAACGTTTTTAATTGCTTCTTGATCTCTTGGATTTATTTTATAAGGAAGTCCTTTCTGTGTTTTTATTTTACTTACTTCTTCTTTATATTTATTTAGAAGAGAATCAATTTTATTTTTAATTTTTTCATCATCAATATCGTTTGAAAAATGGTACGAAAAAGCTTTAAAAAAGGCTCTTTTGTAAGTTTCAGATAAGAAATCATTTCTTCCTGTGTAAAAAGTAACACCGCAAAACCACTTTATCGCTTTTGATGAATCCTTTAAGAAATCATTTAAACTATCAATTTGAAAATCTTTATCATTCTTTAAACTCAATTGAAAGAAACGATATTCATGCTTTCCTGCTTTTTCTATTTCTTTAAGCAGTTTGATCAAATCTATCATACTTTTTTTAAAAAGAACAATTATTTAACTTTACTTGCTAAATTAAGATACGCTTTCAAAATTTTCATAATATTCTTACTAGTATTTGTTTTAATTGTAGCTACTTGATGAACTAAAGGCATTAAAATCATCTTATTTTTGCTACTTTCATTTTTAGCTCGTTTCCTTTACTATCTATGTAATTATGAATTTAAATTAAAAAGTATTGAAATTTAGGGTTAGGGAATATGGTAAAGAAGTTTATATAAAGATGTGACCTAGATGTAAAGGCTTGTTTAAATAAAGATGTAAGTGGCAAACTTTAAAATTCGTAATTAGGATAAAGAATAAGATAAGAGGTTAGGTGTCACATAGGCATAGATCATTGATACAATTGAGTATTATTGTTTATGTAGCACTGGTGTTATGAGCATCTATTAATGGATTTAATATTTAAAAATCGTACAGTAGTACATGCATAAAATTTATTAATTTATAAAAGATTACATAAATGTGAAAAATTATTGGGAAATACGTGGGTTATTTGATTACGTTAAGTATTGGAGAACGGATTCAAGTAAAAACCTTGCTAATAAGGTAGATTTAATTAGAACTTTTACTTACAACTTTCTTAAAGCTTTAGAAAAGCAAGGTTATGTTATGTCTAAAAAGATGGTACCTGTTAAAGTTTATTTCAAAGGAGATAGGTAAATAAAAATGGAAGGTAAACTTAAGGAAAATGTAAAAATAGGTGATAAAGAGAGAAGATTCTACGATACTTTAAAAGACATTTTCATTGGTGCTAATGTGGAGGGAAAATCAGGTTTTATAAATATGATGAGAATCAAATCATCTTATTTCAAGTTTATTCTTTCAAAGTTAAACGAGGATATAGAAAATGAATTGAAAGAATTTCCAGAGTTTAGAGAGGAGCTTTTTGACAAACTTTATACTTTCTTCAAGAGATATTTCAGTGAGAGTGGTTCAATACATTTTGCTTTTACACCGCTCAAAGAAAATGTTTGGGAAAAAGTATATATTGATAAAGATGTCGCAATGTTCTGGAAAACACGCAACCTCTATTACGTTAAGACTGATCGTATCTGGAGAAGTATGAATATTGAAGTTGATGGATTTAAATTCTTTTTTGACGCATCTGAAATAGAACATAGGAAAGCCTACGAAAAAAAGGAGATAATCTATGAGTTAAGGGATGTAAGTAAAGAGGGCATAATCAACTTCAAGGTATTATATTCTGAAAGGGGAAGAAAAACCGATATTGACGGGATTCTGAGAGAGTTAAGAAAAAGGAATGTTACGGAAGAGATCCTTGAAAGGGCATTTAGGATATTTGAAAGACAAAATGAGGTTGACTACTTCATCAATAAGGATGCTAACTCCTTCTTGAAGGAACAGTTTAATATTTGGCTTAGACACTATTTGATGGACGAGGAAAGTATTTTTAATGAGAGAAGGCTAAAGCAGTTAAAAGCATTAAGGAATATAGCGTTTAAAATTATTGATTTTATCTCTCAATTCGAAGATGAACTTCGGAGAATTTGGGAGAAACCTAAGTTTGTGTTAAACAGTAATTACGTAATAACACTAGACAGGGTAAAAGAGTTATGTGGAGAAGCTTTCTTAGAAGATTACGTTGTCCCTAAAGTTTTGAAAAATGAAAAGCAACTGCAGGAATGGAAGGAGTTGCTTGGGGTAGATATTAAAAATAAGGCAGATCTGATTGAGAGAGATACGCTTCAAGGGAAAGAATGGAAGAAGCTACCAATAGACACTAAAAATTTTGATGAAGAATTTAAATGGGTATTGATAGAGAAAATTTGTGAGAATCATGAACTCGATAAAGTACTAGATGGTTGGCTTATTAAGAGTGAAAACTGGCAAGCATTAAATACAATTTTGCCAAAGTTTAGAGGAAAAGTTCAGACAATTTATATAGATCCTCCATTCAACAAAGAACAGGATGCAGATTACTTCTATCATGTTAAATATAAGGACTCTACATGGATAACCATGCTTGAAAACAGACTATGGTTAGCCAAAGAGTTATTGAATGAAAAAGGAAGCATTTTTGTAAGATGTGACTACAATGGCAATATGTATGTAAGGCTTTTAATGAATGAAATTTTTGGGGAGGAGAATTTTAGGAATGAGATAATCCTCCAAAGGGGTTTACAAACACGGAAAGCTGAAAATAGGCTGTTGAATAAAACGGATTCTTTATTCTTTTACTTTAAATCAAATGAGCAGGGTTCTCTCTCCATTTTAGAGACAGAAAAGGATCATGTGAAAGCTTATAATGAGACTTTGAAGGTTTTGCGAAGATTGTTGAACCAAAATGAGGTTAAAAGGATTGAGAAATTACTGCAAGAAACCTTGTGGATGCCATTCTTAAGTATGCCAGGTGAACAAAAACCTCCTCAATATAGAGAAATTTTTGGAGTAAAGCTATATCCCCCAAAAGGAAGACATTGGGCATTCTCGCAAGAAAATCTTGACCAAGCAATTAAAAATAGAACAGCAAGGCTAAAGTGTAATGTTTGTGGGTATGTTGTTACGAGTGAAAACAGTCATAATTTTAACGGCAATTGCCCTAAATGTAGTCAACAAGATTTTTCAGGTGAAATTTTTAGCCTTTATAACCAAATAAATAACAATTGGACAGATATCCCAGGCTATGAGCAAGATCCAGAATTCCCTACGCGAAATTCCGAAATTCTTCTTAAGCGTGTCATAGAATCCACTTCTAACGAAGGCGATTTGGTTATGGATTTCTTCTTAGGGTCAGGAACAACAACAGCAGTAGCCCATAAGCTTAAAAGAAAATGGATTGGTGTAGAGATGGGAGATCACTTTTACACAATAGTTTTACCTCGAATGAAGAAAGTTTTAGCTTACGATAAATCAGGGATTTCAAAAGAAAAGGATGTAAAGGAAAGATACAATGAGAAGACAGCAGGGGGTTTCTTCAAGTATTATGAGTTAGAGCAATATGAGCAAGCACTAAATAATGCTGTTTATAAGGATACACATCCCTTTGTTGACTGGGCTTCTAAGGATATTTATAACCATTATGTTTTCCTTAAGGATGAAAAGATGCTTAGAGCGATGGAAATTGATTACCAAAATAAAAATGTTAAGGTTAATCTTTCAAAACTCTATTCAAACATAGATGTTGCTGAGACTTTGTCTAATTTGAAGGGCAAATGGATCAAAAGGCTTACAAGGAATAAAGTTGAGTTTGAAGATGGAGAAATCATAGACCTAGAAAACTTAGACTGGAAATTAGTTAAACCTTTAATATGGTGGTAAGCATGCAAAAAGAGATAGCCAAAATAATTCTCCAAGATATTGCTGACAGCATGGATTTTAACTCTCTTCCACCATCATGGTCAACATTCAACAACCTCATCTCATTCTCAAATAGAATAACTCTATATGATTACCATGAGGAAGCCTTAAAAAACTCAATAAAAATCCTTTATCTTTACTTTCAGGCTTCAGAAGACTATAAAGAAGATGAACCCTTAGAGGTAAATGATAAGCGTAAAACAAAGCTCCTCGAAGAATACGAAAGGAGAGGCCTTAAACCTGAACTCTTACAAATAAATGAATCAAAATCAAAGAAAATTTATCGCATCCTCTCAGAATTCTTTAAGACCGAAGGAAATTCGATAACATTTAAAAACTTAATCAATAGAATGACTTTTTGGATGGCTACAGGTTCAGGAAAAACCTTGGTTATTGTAAAACTCATTGAAATTCTAAATACTTTAATGAAGCGAAGGGAAATCCCTCCATACGATATTCTTATTTTAACATGTAGGGAGGATTTGGTTAGAAAAATGGAGGAATACGTAAAGGAATATAATGAATATAATGATCTAAAAATTAGGCTTTGGAGCTTAAAGGATTTCAACAAAGTAAAGTATGGAGGAGTACTGCCAAGAGGAGAAAACACTATTGATGTTTTTCTTTACAGATCAGACCTAATAAGCGACGAGGAAAAAGAGAAATTTGTGAATTTTAAGAACTATGAAAACGGGGGAAAGTGGTATATTCTACTGGATGAAGCTCACAAGGGTGATAAAGAGGAATCTAAAAGACAAGCATTCTACTCAATAATGTCAAGAAATGGTTTCCTATTTAACTTCTCTGCAACCTTCACACATCCAATGGATATTTACACAACAGTCTATAACGTTAACCTTGCTCAATATGTTGGAAGAGGATACGGAAAAAACGTTTATGTTTCGGAGCAGGAGTTTGAAGCCTTTAGGGATGAAAATGACTTCTCTGATCTTGAAAAGCAAAAAATTGTATTAGAAACATTGATTCTACTAACCTATCTCAAAAAGAACCTTAAAGAAATAAGGAGAATGGCTAATTCGAACATTTACCACATTCCAATGATGTTGACTCTTACACATACAGTCAATCCGAAGGACATTGGCAAAGAACCAGATCTAGTAATGTTCTTTAGAGAAATAGAGAAAATTGCGGAGGGAAAGATAACAAATGATATATTAGAGAAAGCCAAAGAAGAGCTTATCAAAGAATTTGAAAGACATAAATCTTATGTTTTTGGATCAGAAATCTTATTTGTTAACACTAAATCGCTAGCTGCAATTACATATGACGACATCTTAAGTGAAGTTTTTAACTCACAAACTCCTGGAAATATAGAAGTTTTAGTTTTGCCATCGAACAAACAGGAACTTGTCTTTAAGTTGAAGACCTCTGATAAACCCTTTGCTTTGGTGAAGATCGGTGATATATCACATTGGCTAAAGGAAACTCTCTCTGGATATGAGATAATAGAAAGGTGGGAAAATGAAAGTTTCTTTGAAAGAATAAATAATGATGATTCTGACATAAACATATTAATGGGCTCAAGGGCCTTTTATGAAGGTTGGGACTCAAATAGACCAAATATAATTAATTTTATAAACATAGGCATGGGTTCAGATGCTAGAAAATTTATTATACAGTCAATAGGTAGAGGTTCAAGGATAGAGCCAATTAAGAATAAGAGAAAAAGAATCAATTTTTTACTTGATAAACAAGACTTAGGAATAAAAAAATTAATCAGCGAGGGCAATTTGGAGCTTATCAGTCCCCTAGAAACTCTTTTCATTTTTGGAACGAAAAAGAATGTAATTAGCGAAATTATCACCACAATAAAAGAAGAGAAGTTAAGGTTAGGAGAAATAATATCTTTAGATCTAAATCCAAGGGTGGAAAAAGTTGTTCTATTGATACCATGTTATAGAGAAATGAAAAAGGTACCGATAGAAAGTATTCCAAAATTCAGTATAAACAAAGAATCTCTTAATATTCTTAGAAATTACTTAAGCTGGATTGGAGACGACAGGATTCTCTTAAGCCTTCATTTCTCCGATTTTGGATTAAACATGGACGGCCTTGTAAGATTCAAAAATTTCGTTGAAAATGATGAAAAATTTAACTTAATCGATGATAAGGTAATAGTGCCACCTTTTTTACTAATCCCAAAACTAATATCTCATATTAACATTATGACTAAAGAGTTGGAGAAGTTCAAACAATTAGAAGAAGAAATAGTTCATTTCAAAAAAGTTGGGGTTTATCTAGATGAACAAAAAATTAAAAATTTAAGAGAAAAAATAGAGAAAGTTAAAAATTATCCGCAAAAAGCAAAAGAAGAACAAGAATTAGATGCTCTCTACGGTAAAATAAGTCGTGAAGAATATGATAAGAGGAAAAGCGAGATTGAGAGAAAATATGCAGAAAAAGAGAATTTTAGCTTCGAAGGAAAAAACATAGGAATTTACTATGTTGCTGAGCATTATTACATTCCACTCCTATCTACAGAGGAAAAAGTACAGTGGATTACTAATATAATAAAAACTCCTAGTGAACACAAGTTCTTAGAAAAATTAATTGACCACATAAGCAGAGAAGAAAATCTTTTTAAAAATTTTGATTGGTGGATGTTCAGCAAAATAGATGAACATATTGACGAAATATATATTCCATATTATGATAGTTCAACTAATACGCTTCGGAAATTTAAACCAGACTTCATTTTCTGGCTACAGAAGGGTGAAAAATACTATATACTTTTTGTAGATCCAAAAGGAATAACTCATACAGAGTTTGGGTATAAAGTCGATGGATACGAAAAGATCTTTAGGAACCATGATGGATCCGTTAAAGAGTTTCACCAATATGGTTTCAAAATAAAGGTGTTTCTTAAATTATATACACAAGATAAAACTAAATTACCTACAAGAATGTATAAAGAATATTGGTTCGATAATTTTCATGAGACAATAAGTAAGATTCTCGAACAAGATAACAAATTGTGATTTTACAAATCCTTTACTTTTTATATTTCAAAGTAAAGCTGACATTCTGTTTCTAAATACTCACGGAACCGTATATTGCATTTTGGGCAGGCATACGCATTTACAGTAAATTGGCCTTACTACCAGCTTTTACTTTGCTTCGCTGTATTTGTTTTACAATTAGGACAAACTGTCATTTTACAATATAATACACATAAAGCTATATAAATTAATAATAATATAAAAATTACATAAAATTTAAAGTTTTATGTGATGTAAAATAATATAAAGAATGCAAAAATATTTAAGATTTAAATTTCTATGAAATTATTATTATTGGACATTATCTTATGAAGACTTAAATAGTTTTTTATGTAATAATTAACTAAAGAATGGTTAAATGGTTATATTGTAGCTATGAAGATGAGTTAAGTTTAGTTAAGTTTAGTAAATCTTGGAAATTTAGTTTAGGTTATGTTAAAAATGAAGGAAATCTTGATTTAACTCAGGCCAAGAATAATAAAAAAAGAGAGAACCGAATAATTAATAATAAGAAGTTTGAGGGTGGGTAAGAATGCCTGATATTGTTGTTAATATTTTTCCTGTAACTATTAGCAACCACTTAAAATTATTCGAAGATGAAAGAAAAAAGTATCAATCTTTAAAAGAATTGAGAGAACAATATTCTTGTAACTTTTATGCAGACGGAGAAAAAGTGTATGCTTACGGAAAATCCGCTTCAGAAGTGACTAAAATAGGATTTAGAGCTGTTTTTAAAAGTCCTGTTGAAGTTCCTAGAACTACATGCAGAATGATACTAGAAGGATTCTGTAATAAATTGTCCTCGATAGGTTATAAAGTAGAATTTAGAAAATTCATGACCCAGGCTTTTGATGTTAAAAACCCTATTTTGTTATCACTAGAAGGATTACATCTCTTAAAAGGGTATGTAATTAGAACAATTTATCTTAAAGATATTTTAACAAATAATTTAGTTTTTGGTATAATTCTAGACCTAAAGTTTAAAATCGAATACAAGGAAGAGGCATGTTCATATAGAGACATTAGAAACATTATTTCATTAAATTATGGTGAGTCTAAAGCTAGAGAGATAATAAGAGAGATAAGAGTTAAAACAGGAGATCTAACACCAAGCGGAAAAATAAATACTCAAGCTTCTAAGTTTCGATATGAAAATATTCTGAATATCATGAAACAAATCGGTAATAAAATAGAGTTACCAGATGGTAATGAGGCTATAGTCTCTTTACAGCCAACGCCAATAGTTATAGAGGTGTAATTTATGAGTTCATTTTTGCTTTATGCAAATATTTTCGAGATGCCTCTACTTCGATTTGATTACACTTTACAAACTGCAGTTAGTAGAAGCCCTATGAAAGGGATTTCGCAATTTGGTCCTTATGATAAGAATATTTTTCCAAAAAAGGAAGTTAGCCCAGCTATTGTGTATCCTTCAGTGTTTGAGAAAACGGTTAAAAAATTTACTGAAAGCTTTATCAAAGGCCTAGGTATTTACGCTGGTTTCAAAAAATGGTTTAGGATTGACATAGGAAAGTTCGATGAATACAGCATAAAATCACTAACATCAGAAACTTATGATGATAAATTGAAAGAAGTTATCACAAAAAATTACGATATAGTTTTTATAATTGTGGAAGAAGAAACAAGAAGTCCACAATTGTACTCACTTATTAAAACTATCCTTTTAGGTAACGGTATTCCATGCCAAGTAATACGATCAACTACTATTAATGCTTTCGACGATCAACTTCAATGGATATTAGCGAATATTGCTCTTTCTTCTTATGCAAAAATCGGTGGAACGCCTTGGGTAATAAATTCAAGGGAGGACGCTGAGATAGTGCTAGGAATGAGCAGGGCAATGGATAAGAATAAGAGGGTAATTGTTGGTTTTGTTACCATTTTTAAGCACAATGGGGATTTTATACTTATTCATTCAAAATCACCAGTAACGACGTGGGAAGAGTATGAAAAAGGTCTAGAAAGATTGGTTTATGATGCTATTAGGGAGTATGAAAAAAAAGAGGGGACGCCAAGCTCCTTAGTTTTCCATTTTCATAAAAGGACTGGGAGAAAAGAAATTGCTGCAGTTAAAAATGCCATCAATAAGTTAAATTTAGATATAAAGTATGCACTCTTACATTTAAATAGTTATTCTAATTATAGAATATTTGATCCTACCGACATTACTTATATTCCATTAACTGGATTGACAGTCTGGATGAGTTCCCATCAAGCTATCTTAATAACCGATGGGAGAAGACAATCATCTAAGCGGCCTTACATTGGAACTCCTCATGTATTAGAGGTCACTATGGATAGAGAGTCGACAATGAGTTTCAAAGAGTTCCCACGCTTAGTTGAGCAAGTTTATCGATTTTCATATGTAAATTGGCGTGGTTTCAATGCAAGAACAGTACCTATCACGATTAATTACCCTTATCTTATTGCAAGACTCGTGGGCAATTTAGAGGATGTAAGTAAGTGGAATGCTATAATTATGAACGGTAAACTAGTAGATAAGGCTTGGTTTTTATGATAAATTTAGAGTATCATAGGGAAATTCATCATAAACTTATGCGAAGGAAAAATCCAAACAATTTATGGGGTGGTCCATTTGAGAATGCTTGGGTAGGATTTATCTTATTTAATCATAAAAATAAAGATGAAATAACGTTAAATGAGATTTTAAGTTTTTTCGAAAGATACTCGGACTCCATTTTTGATCTTTTAAAGGAAGAACGAAATATAGGAGCCCTGTCTCTTTACGCTGGAATAGTATCTAACATTAAAGGAAAAGAATCTGCGGAAAAAATACAGAATTTAATTAATAATAAGATTATTGAATTGAATGAGAAAGAAAAAGGAAAATTTAGTTTTTTTAATAGTCCAGAAATTTTTTATTCTACAGTAACAGGATTGGGTATGTCAGGGATGTTAAAAAATGTAACGAAAGAAATATTGCTTAAGTATGCGCTTAACGAAGCTAAAAATCGATGGTATGGCAAGATTTATCGTTTTGCTCTATACTCGGCAGCCTTATTTGAATTGAAAGCCGATGATACTATAGATAGTACTATAATTAATGAAATGGTCAATTTCTTAATCACCATAAGCATTAAGGAATTGAATGTTAATGAATTAATACCCTTATTTTGGTTTATTGTAAAGTATGATGAAAATATAATTAACAGACTAAAAGATACAAGGCTTAGAAAAATGGTCGAAGAAGTAAAAGAAAGACTTTGGAGACAATTTGAGAGTCAATATATTTACTTTTCTTATGATCTTCAAACACCATCTGAAGATACTGAAATTGATGCAGGAGCGATATATTCACTATCAACGTTTGAATTAAGCATGGTTGATGATTTTTTAGCTTACCAAGAAAAAGTTTATAAAACAGACCCAAACATAGTTTTCGATCTTTTGCAACTTCACCCTGTTATAAAAGAAGCTAGTGAAAAGTTGTTCAAAGACAAACATTATGCACAGGCCATTTTCGAAGCTTATAAAGCATTAATTAATTACGTTAAGGAGAAATCTGGCCAGAAAAATTTAGACGGCCAAGAGCTTATGAGCAAAGTCTTTAATGTTGAATATGATAAAAAAGATTTTAATATAAAGAAAAAACCGATTCTTCAATTAAATGAGCTCCAGAGTAGAGAAGAAATTAATGAGCAAAGGGGTTTCATGATGTTATTCATGGGCGCTGTAATGGGTATACGAAATCTGGGTGCTCATGGGTTAATAAAGTATGAAGACCCATTTTTGACATTAGAATATCTTTCATTTGCAAGTCTTTTAGCAAAGAAAGTTGAGGGAGCTAAATTTAACAGGAATGCTTAGCCGCTTCTAATTTATTATAATCATAATCAAAAACCATGACCTGCTATTATAATTAAATACTTAATGAATTGATCATCTATTTTCTTAAACTAACTTGCAATTTTTATAGTAAAAAGATATACTTGTCAAAATGAAGGAGGGAAAGAAATAAATAAAATTTAGAAAATTAAGAATCAAGTAAAAATGATTTTAAAAGTTGTCTACTCGTCAAAAGATAGAAGCAATGATGATATAAGCTTGATCCCAAAAACTCACTAGTATATGAAGTAGTAAAGAAGGATGAAATAAAGCAATATATATCAATTATTTGTTAAATAAATAATCTATTTCATATTCAAAATTGGAGAATTTAAAAAGTAAGCTGGATTAATTCTTTATAGAGATCGATAAAGAGAAAAGTTTTAGTTTTATCCTAAAAAGTTGCTAACATATGATATTGTTTCATACTAGGATAATATTTTAGATAACTTAAGATTGAGCCATATAATAAGGTTTAAATCGATTTTAAAACTAGCTTTTTAAGGAGATCAAATACTTCATCTACAACGTCCTTTATTTCCATAGGTGTATCCTTTTTATTAATTATTGCATTAATTAACACTTCTATTCTTGGAGTTTTTTTAAGGCTATTTAACTCCTTTATATACTCTTCCTTTGGTAAATATTTAGATAAATAAAGAAGAGTTATTTCTATTGCTCTTGCTTCTGCTTTAATTCCTTCATCCTTAGAATTTTTGATCATAAAATCCAATAACTCTGGTATTAACTCTATAAGTTCTTGGTTTATTATGAATAGCGAGAGTGTTATCATGAAACATTTTATTGCTTCATCATATTCTTTCATTTTATAATAAACATTACCTTTATTATTCCATGCTTCAGTTAAATAACGATTAATTTCTAAAGCTTTATTATAACATTCTAACGCTTCATTATAATTTTTCTCATAATAGCCAGGAGCATTTTCTTAGCGAGCATGGTTAAAGAGGATTCGGCTACTAAATATAAACTTTATAAATTGTTAAATTTTAGACATAAGCTTATATTAAATCTT
>Ga0209143_1000904_pt1 | contig 14139 bp, 14 predicted proteins | sample FaiFalFF_MnMetaG_3_FD_184739 | JGI IMG/M metagenome (GOLD analysis project Ga0209143, IMG submission 184739) | Freshwater microbial communities from Yellowstone National Park, Wyoming, USA - Fairy Falls B (FF_Mn_B) MetaG (SPAdes) (version 3) | ecosystem: Environmental > Aquatic > Freshwater >...
CGCCACCCCGCCCGAAAGGTCCAGGTCCGCCTCCAGCGCCGGGTCCCCGTCCGCGTCCAGGTAGGCGCGGGAGAAGCGGTGCTCCCGGTTCCAGGCGTTGATGCGCTCCAGGGTGGGGGGCTTTTCCGTGGAAAACCCGGCGTAGAGCTGCAGGCTCTCGCACCGCCCCTCCTGGCAGTCCAAGAGATATAGGGCCGCCCTTAGGCCCGCCAGATGGAGGCGGAAGTAGACCTGCCCTTTGTCCTCTACCCGCTCGTAGCGATAGGAACCGGACTTCAGCAGGGCCTCCACCTCCCCCGGGGTGATGGAGGTGCGCACCCCCTGGGCCAGGGCGAGCCCCAGGAGGAGGAGCCAGGCCAGCAAGCGCCCCGCCATCCGCCCACCTCCCCCCCGCCCCTCAGGGCGCCTCCCCGCCCGGGGGTCCACCGGGAAGGGCGCCTCCAGAGCCGGGGTGGGAAGGCCCGCCGCACTTCCTGCCGTCCCTATGCCCTTCATCCCCCACCTCCCTCAACGCCCGAAGCCAAATCCAGGGCACAGAAAGACCCCGCGCCCCACCCGCCGGGAGGGGATTCCCGTCCTGAAGGTCCAGGTCTTGGGCCACGGCTTGTCCTCCCAAGGGTCAGCTTACGAAAGGGGCCTTACACCGTCCTTAAACAGCCCCGCCCCTTGACACTATATGAAAATGCGATATCATTTGCTTCATGAAGCGCTTGGCCGGCTTTCTGCTCCTTCTGGTCCCCGCCCTGGCCCAGGTGCGGGTGGCGGCCACCACGCCCATCCTGGCCGACCTGGTGAGCGCGGTGGGCGGGGATCGGGTTCGGGTGGCCACGGTGGTCCCGCCGGGAGCGGACCCCCATACCTTTGAGCCCACCCCCGCCCTGGCCAAGGCCCTCTCCCAAACCCGGCTCCTCTTCGCCAACGGGCTTGGCCTCGAGCCCTTCCTGCCCAAGATGAAAACCCTCCTTCCCAAGGGGGCCCAGGTGGTCTTCCTGGCCGAAGGGCGGAGGGGCCTCATCTGCCAGGGGGAAGACGGCCACGCCCACGGCCCCTGCGACCCCCACCTCTGGCTGGACCCCACCTACGCCCTGGCCTACGCCGAGACCATAGCCAAGGAGCTAACCCGCCTGGACCCGGCCGGCCAGGCCCAGTACCGGGCCAACCTCAAGCGCTTCCAGGAGGAGGTCAAGAGGCGGGACCAGGGCTTCAGGGCCTGTAACCTGAAGGGGGTCAAGGTGGTGGTCCAGCACGACGCCTTCCGCTACTTCGCCCGCCGCTACGGCCTGGTGGTGGTGGGCGTCTTAAGCCACGGGGGTGCCCAGGAGGTGGGGAGCCGAACCTTTTTGGCCCTGGTGGAAAAGGCCAAGAAGGAAGGGGTCAGGCTGGTCCTGGCCGAACCCCAGTTCCAGGGGAAGGCCATCCGCACCCTGGCCGAGGCCATCGGGGCCAGGGTAGCCGTCCTCTACACCGACACCCTGGACGACAGGGTGAGGAGCTACCTGGACCTCCTGGACCACAACCGGAAGGCCCTTTGCCCATAATGGGGGCATGGGCTTCAAGGAGATCTTCGGCGCCCTCCCCGAGGCCAGCGCCCAGGCCCCGGGGCGGGTGAACCTTTTGGGCGAGCACACCGACTACCAGGAAGGCTACGTCCTCCCCACCCCCCTCCCCTACTTCACCCAGGTGGAGGTGGGCCGGGCCCAGGGCCGGGTGGAGGCCTACAGCGAAACCCTGGGGGAGCTCAGGGCAAGGCCCCTCGCAAGCCCGCCCCAAGGGGACTTCCTGGACTACCTCCTGGGGGTCGTCTGGGCCCTCCGGGAGGCGGGCTACGAGGTCCCCGGGGCCCGGTTTTACGTGCGCAGCCAGGTGCCCCTGGGGGCCGGGCTTTCCAGCTCGGCGGCCTTGGAGGTGGCCGCCCTGAGGGCCCTCAGGGCCCTCTACCGCCTCCCCCTAAGCGACAAGGACCTGGCCCTTCTGGGCCAGAGGGCCGAGGTGGCCTACGTGGGGGTGCGGTGCGGCATCATGGACCAGATGGCGGCCAGCCTGGGCCAACCGGGCAAAGCCCTCTTCCTGGACACCCGCACCCTGGCCTACGAGAACCTGCCCCTCCCCCCGGGAACCCGGGTGGCGGTGCTGGACCTGGGTCTTGGCCGCCGCCTGGCCGAGGCCGGGTACAACCAGCGAAGGAGGGAGGCCGAGGAGGCGGCGAGGCGGCTTGGGGTGCGGGCCCTGCGGGACGTGGCCGACCTCTGCCTGGTGGAAAGCCTCCCCTTCCCCCTGGACAAGCGGGCCCGCCATATCGTGAGCGAGAACCTCAGGGTGCTAAGGGGCGTGGAGGCCCTGAGGCGGGGGGACGGCCGGGCCTTCGGCGAGCTCATGACCCAAAGCCACCGCTCCCTCTCCCAAGACTACGAGGTGAGCCTCCCCGAGCTGGACGAGCTGGTGGACGAGGCCCTAAAGGCGGGGGCCCTGGGGGCCAAGCTCACGGGGGCGGGGTTTGGCGGGGCGGTGGTGGCCCTGGTGGAGGAAACCCACAAGCAGGCCTTCCAGGAGGCCCTTCGCGCCCGCTTCCCCACCCTGCGCTTTCTCTAAGCGGCAAACTGGGGCCATGGAAAAACCAAGCCTCCTTCCCCTCCTGGATGGCCTTCTCCCCCTGGACGAGGCCAAGGTGGCGGAGGCCGCCCGGGAGGCCGGGGTGCCCCTGGCCCAGGCCTGGGGTGTGGTGGCCTACTAAGTGCCCGCACATTGGCTTTGCAACAGAGGGTGCCCAAGTCGGAGTTTTGGAAGGGCTTTTCTGGGGCCCCCACCGCGGCTTTTGCCGCGGTGGGGTACTTATCCCCGCTACCGGGGCCTTCCCCAGGGAAGGCTCCTGGTGGACAACCCCGTGGCCTGGGCCCGAGGGTTCGCCCGCCTAAGGAGGCCGAGGGCACCTACCCTCCTTTGGGCCTCGAGGCCCTCTCCCCGTCTACCTGCGCTTCCAGGAGGGAGCGCTTCGTGGAAACCCAGGGGGTGGAGGTGAACCCAAAAGACGCCCAAAAGCTGGGCCTGGCCGACGGCGAGCCCGTCCATGTGGTGAGCCGCCGGGGCAGGATCCGCGCCCGGGCTTGGGTCACCGAGCACCTCCGAGGGGGTGGTCTACGCCCCCTTCCACTTCGCCGAGGCCCCCGCCAACCGCCTCACCCATAGCGCCCTAGACCCCATAAGCCGCATCCCCGAGTACAAGGCCGAGTACAAGGTGAGCGCCGTGCGTCTGGAAAAGGCCGACTAGAGGGCGGGGAAGGCGAAGGTCTCGTAGCCCAGCTCGGCCACGGCGAACCAGCGGTACTGCTCCTGCCGGAAGGCCCAATAGGCGGTGTAGACCTTTTTGTAGGTGGCGTCCTTGGCCGCCTGCTCCTCGTAGAGGGCCCGGGCCTCCTCCAGGGCCTTCTTCATGATCTCCAGGGGCCACCTCCTGAGCTTCACCCCCGCCCCTAGGAGGCGCCTTAGGGCCGGCGGGTTCTGGGCGTCGTACTTGGCCATCATGGTCAGGTTGACCTCGGCCGCCGCCACCTCAAAGGCCTCCTGGAACTCCTTGGGAAGCCTCTGCCACTCCTTCAGGTTCACCAGGAAGGAAAGCTGGGCCGAGGGCTCCCAGAAGGAGGGGTAGTAGTAGTATTTGGCCACCTTGTAGAAGCCCAGCTTCTCGTCGTCGTAGGGGCCGCTGAACTCGGTGGCGTCTATGGAGCCCCGCTCCAGGGCCGGGTAGATGTCCCCCGCCGCCAGGGTCTGGGGCACCACCCCAAGCCGCCCCATGACCAGGCCCCCAAGGCCAGGGATCCGCATCCTAAGCCCCTTCAGGTCGGAGAGGACCCTGATCTCCTTGCGGAACCAGCCCCCCATCTGGGCCCCGGTGTTGCCCCCGGGAAACTGGATCAGGCCGAAGTCGGCGTAGACCCCCCTAAGGAGCTCCAGGCCCCCGCCGTACCGCATCCAGGCGTTGTGCTGGCGGTAGGTCATGCCGAAGGGCACGCCCCCGTCAAAGGCTAAAGCGGGGTTCTTGCCAATGTAAAAGGGCCCGTAGGTGTGCCCCGCCTCCACGGTGCCCGCCTGGACGGCGTCCAGCACCTGGCCCCCGGGAACGATCTCCCCCGCCTGGTAGGGGCGGATCTGGAACCGCCCCCCCGTGAGCTCAAAGACCCTCCGGGCCAGGTCCTCGGCCCCGCCATAGAGGGTGTCCAGGCTCTTGGGGTAGCTGGAGACCAGGCGCCAGCGCACCTGGGGCGCGGCCTGGGCGCGGGCCGTGAAGAGAAGGCTTCCCGCCAGGCCCACGCCTACCTTCTTGAGAAAGCTCCGCCTCCGCATAGACCCTCCTTAGGAAAACCATTATATCCTTGTTGCCTTCGGCCCACCGCGCCTGGTAACTTCCCCAGGAACCTTTTGCCGGGGCCCCCATGCTGGCTTGGGCCAGCATGGGGTGGGATTATACCCTCAGGCTCCGGCCAGAAGGCGCTCCACCAGGGCGAGGAGGGCCTGGCCTTCAAAGGGCTTGCCCAAGAAGGCCTGGGCCCCAGCGGCCATGGCCTCGCTCTGGCTTTTGGCGGAGACGCTGGCCGAGAGGGCCAGGACCGGGGTGCTCCCTTGGGCCCGCACCTGGCGGATGACCTCGAGCCCCGAAACCCCCGGCATGATCAGGTCGCAGACCACAAGGTCATAGGCTTGCCCCAGCTTTTCCAGGGCCGCCTCGCCCGAAGGCGCCCAGTCCACCTGGTGCCCGGCCCGTTCCAGCATCCGCCGGACCATGTGGGCCACCAGGGGCTCGTCCTCAACCAGGAGAATCCTGGCCATATAGGGGTAGGATAACCCGGAAGAGGCTTCCCTTGCCCTCCTCGCTCTCCACCTCTATCCGCCCCCCGTGGGCCTCCACGATGTGCTTGGAGATGTAGAGGCCAAGCCCGGTGCCGGAAACCCCTCGGGCTCTGGCGTTCTCCGCCCGGCCAAAGCGCTGGAAGAGTTTGGGAAGCTCCTCCTCCGGGATGCCGGGCCCGGTGTCGGCCACCTCCAAGGCCAGGGCTTCCTCCGTGGCGTAGGCCCTCAGGCTCACCCGGCCCCCGGGAGGCGTGAACTTGAAGGCGTTGGAGAGGAGGTTGCCCACCACCTGCACCATCCGGTCGGGGTCGGCCTCAAGGAGGGGAAGCTCCCCCACGTCCACCCAAAACTCCACCCCGGAAAGCCGGGCCACCCCGCCGAAGCTCTTGGCCAGCTCCAGGAGGAGAGGCCGAAGGTTCACCGGGCGCTTGGCCACCTCAAAGCGGCCCGCCTCGAGGCGGCTCGTGTCCAGCAGGTTGTCCACCATGGTCTTGAGGCGGAAGGCGCTTTCCAGGATAAACTCCACGGATTCCTGGGCGGAAGGGGGAAGCGCCTCCTCCCTTAGGAGCTCCGCCAGGCCCATGATGACCGCCAGGGGGGTCCTGAGCTCGTGGCTCACGGCGGCGATGAACTCCCCCTTCACCCTCTCCGCCTCCAGGTGGGGCCTCAGGTCCCGCAAGGTGACCACCACCCCGCCCACCCGGGGCTCGTGGAGGAGGTTCCGGCCCCAGGCGCTCACGGGGATAGGGGTGCCGTCGGCGTGGAGCACCCTGAACTCCGCCACCCGCACCACCCTGGGCTGGGCCTGAAGCTCCTGGAAGAGGGCCTCCGCCCTGGGCCGGTCCTCGGGGTGGACGAACTCCAGGGCCCGGATGGGGGCCCTCTTGTACCCCTCGGGATCGTAGCCCAGGATGTGGCGCACGTTTTGGGAGACGAAGCGGACCAGGCCCTCCCGGTCCAAAACGTAGACCACGTCCTGGGAGTGCTCAAGGAGGGCCTTGAGCTTGGCCTCCTCGGCCTCCAGAAGGGCCAGAAAGCGGGCCTTTTCCAGGATGAGGGCGAGGAGGGTACCCACCTGGCCCAGCCGGGCGAGAAGCCTCTCGGAAAAACGCCTCTCCCTGCGGTAGCCCAAGAGCAGGGCCCCCCGGAAGCTCCCCGCCCGGAAGGGGACCACCAGGGCGCCCTTCAGGCCCAGGGCCCCGGCGAGGGCGCAGTCCTCCGGCTTCAGGGCCTCCACCCCCAAGGGGGCCTCCCGGTCCAGGGCGCGCTCCAGCAGGTTGGGCCGGGGGAGGTCTTGGGGCAGGGCGCAGGTGGCGAAGAGGACCTCCGTCCGCCCGCCCTCCTCGGAAAGGAGGAGCCCCTCGTCGGCGGCGAAGGAGGCCTTGAGGCGCTCCACGATGGCCCGGCCCAGGGCCTTCAGGTCCCGCTCCTTGAGGGCCTCCTGGGCCAGGTCCACCAGGGCCTGGGTGAAGGCGGCCTGCTCCCTAAGGGCCCTCTCCATCCGGGTCCTCTCGGTGATGTCGTGGAGGACCAGGATCCTGGCCTCGCCCACCTTTCGGCCCCGGACGCTGTAGGCGTTCCCCCCCAGGGCGAGCTCCAGGCGGCCCCCCTCGAGGGCCGGGGCCAGCGCGGCGGGCAGGTCCTCCAGGGCCACCTCGGGCCCCAACGAGAGGACCTCCCGGGCCTTTCCGTTGGCGAAACCCCGCTCGCCGAAGAGGACCACCACGCCGTCCGGAAGCTCCTCCAGAATCTGGGAAAGCCGCTCCCGTTCGGCGGCCAGGGCCAGGGAGAGGGCCTTTTTCTCCCGGAAAAGCTCGGCGTTGCGGTAGGCCACCCCCGCCGCCTGGGCCAGAAGCTCCACGTAGCGGAGGTCCTCATCCCGCACCGGGCTGCCAGCGGGACCGTGGTCCATGGCCAGGACCCCCAGGACCCGGTCCTCGGCGAGAATGGGGACGAAGGCCACGCTGGGCCCCATGTCCTGGGCCGCCTCGGGGGGCAGGGCCTCCTTGGGGAGGAGAAGGCTCACCTTCTCCCGGGCCGCCCGGGCCAGGGGATCGGGGGAGGAGGCGAGGCTTAGGCGAAGGCGGCTTCGCCCCTCCGTCCAGTAGACCCTCCCCTCCTTCACCGTCAGGTACCCCTCCAAGACCTCCCCCCGCACCAGGGCCACGGTGACCCGGTAAAAGCCGAAACGCTCCGCAAGGGCCCGGGCCAGGGTCTCCAGAACGGCCTCAGGCTCCAGAAGCCGCGCCACCTCCCGGGCCAGGGCCGCCACCTGGGAAAGGGCCTCGGCGTGCCGGGAAAGACGGCTTAGGGCCTGGTTGCGCTCGGCCATGAGCTCGCCGTTTTTTAGGGCCAAGGCGGTGAGCTGGGCCAGGAGGGGGAGAAGGGGGACGAGCCTTCCCGGAACGCCTTCCAGGCTCAGCACCCCCTTGGCGGCGAAGCGGGGGCAGGAGGGGCAGACCATGGCCCGGGTGGCCCGGGTGGCCCGGGGCCTCGCCACGCACCGCCTCTCGGGATCGGACCAGCAGAAGCCCTCCTCCTCCCCCACCACGGGGAGGAGCCACGCCTCCCTGACCTTAAGGGGTCCCTCGCTGAAGAAGGCCTCCTGGACCGGCCCCGCCTGGTAAAGGGGCAGGGCGATGGCGGAGACCGTGTAGTGCCGACCCCGACCCGAGGCCGCCTCCCCCACCAGCTCCCGGGTCTTCGGCTGGAAGAGGAAGAGGGCCGCCCGCTCCACCCCCTCGTCCGTGGCCACCTCCAGGAGGTTCCTGAGGATCTGGGTGGGCTCGAGGTCCTTGAGGAGGGCCCGCTGAAACCGGGCCAGGACCTCCATCTGCCCTACAGGCCGCATCCTGCCCCAATGGTAGCATGGGGGCCAGGGTTGCCAGGGGCGGCGGAAAATCTTAGACTTGGTCAAAGGGAGAGGCCCCTGGCCCCAGGAGGAGGTGCGGGATGCCCATAGACTTCAGCCTCACGGAGGAGCAGAAGCAGCTCCAGGCCCTGGCCCGGCGCTTCGCCAAAGAGGTCATCATGCCCGTGGCCCGGGAATACGATGAGAAGGAGGAGGTTCCCTGGCCCATCATAGAGAAGCTCCATGAAGTCGGCCTCCTGAACGCCATTATTCCCGAAGAGTACGGGGGCATGGGCCTCAAGATGCTGGACGAGGTCATCGTGGGCGAGGAGCTGGCCTACGCCTGCATGGGCATCTACACCATCCCCATGGCCAGCAACCTGGGCATCACCCCCGTCCTCCTGGCGGGCAGTGAGGAGCAGAAGGCGCGCTTTCTTAGGCCCCTCACGGAGAAGCCCGCCCTGGCCGCCTTCGCCCTCTCTGAGCCCGGCAACGGCTCCGACGCCGCCGCCCTCAAGACCAGGGCCGTGCGCCAGGGGGACCACTACGTGCTGAACGGCACCAAGATGTGGATCTCCAATGGCGGCGAGGCCGAGTGGGTGGTGGTCTTCGCCACCCTAAACCCCGAGCTCCGCCACAAGGGCGTGGTGGCGCTGGTGGTGGAAAAGGGCACCCCCGGCTTCCAGGCGGTCAAGATCCACGGCAAGATGGGCCAGCGGGCCTCGGGTACCTACGAACTCGTCTTTGAGGACGTGAAGGTGCCCGTGGAAAACCGCCTGGGCGAGGAGGGGGAGGGCTTCAAGATCGCCATGCAGACCCTCAACAAGACCCGCATCCCCGTGGCGGCGGGGAGCGTGGGGGTGGCGCGGCGCGCCCTGGACGAGGCCAAAAAGTACGCCAAGGAGCGGGAGGCCTTTGGCAGGCCCATCGCCGAGTTCCAGGCCATCCAGTTCAAGCTGGCCGACATGCTGATGGGCATAGAGACCGCCCGGGCCTACACCTACTACGCCGCCTGGCTGGCGGACCAGGGCCTGCCCCACGCCCACGCCAGCGCCATCGCCAAGGCCTACGCCTCAGAGGTGGCCTTTGAGGCCGCCAACCAGGCCATCCAGATCCACGGGGGCTACGGCTATGTGCGGGAGTTCCCCGTGGAGAAGCTCCTCCGCGACGTGAAGCTCAACCAGATCTACGAGGGCACCAACGAGATCCAGAGGCTCATCATCGCCAGGCACGTGCTTTCGGAGTAAAGGGGGTAGGGAATGAAGTTCGTAGCGGTGATCCGACAGGTTCCAGACGGGGAAAGCCGGCTTAGGATCCAGGAGGGCAGGGTGGACCTCTCCGGGGCCACCCTGATCCTGGACCAGATGGACGAGTACGCGGTGGAGGAAGCCCTCCGCCTCAAGGAGAAGCACGGCGGGGAGGCCATCGTGGTGGGGTTCGGCCCCGAGCGCGCCGAGGAGGCCATCCGCACCGCCTTGGCCATGGGCATGGACCGGGGGGTCCACGTGGTCTTTGAGGGCTTCGCCGACCCGGTGGCGGTGGCCGAGGCCCTAGTCCCGGTGCTGCAGGAGGAGGCCCCCACCCTGGTCCTCACCGGGGGACAGCAGGCGGACTGGGATAGCCAAGCCCTAGGGGCAGCCCTGGCCGAGGGCCTGGGGGTGCCCGTGGTGGCCTGGACCACGGCCATAGAGCTGGAAGGAGATACGGCCAGGGCCAAGCACGACCTGGACGAGGGAGCCGAGTGGGTGCGGGTGCGGCTTCCCGCCCTCTTCACCACCCAGCAGGGCCTCAACGAGCCCCGCTACCCCACCCTGCCCGGCATCATGAAGGCCAAGAAAAAGGAGATCCGCAAGGTCCAGGCCGAGGTTAGGCCCAAGGCGGTCCTCCTCTCCGAGGAGATCCAGGAGAAGGCGCGTCTGGGCCGGATCCTGGACGGCAAGGACCCGGTGGCGGCGGCGGAGGAGCTGGTCCGGCTTCTTCACGAAGAGGCCAAGGTCATCTAGGAGGGCGAGATGGTTCTGGTAGTCCTGGACCACGACGGCAACAAACTGCGCAAGGGAACCCTCGAGGCCCTGACCCGGGCCCGGAGGCTGGCCGAGGGCCTAGGGGAGAAGGTGGCCGGGGTGCTCCTGGCCGAGGAGAGGGCGCCTTTAGAGGAGGCCAGGAAATACGTGGACATCCTCTACACCGCCACCCTGGGCCCCTACACCGCCGAGCGGTGGGCGGCCGGCGTGCTGGCGGCGGCCAAGGAGGGGGCCAAGGCGGTGGTGGCCCCCTCCAGCCGGCAGAGCCGCACCTACCTGGGCCGGGTGGCCTACGCCCTGAAGGCGGGGCTTCTGGAGGACACCCTGGACTCCTCCCTGGAGGGGGGCGAGGTCCACGCCACCCGCTACGCCTACCTGAACCGGGTCACGCAAAGGGTGAAGGCCCCCCTCCCCGTGGTCCTCACGGTGAAGCCCAACACCACGCCCCTGGCCGAGCCCCTGGGGACCTCGGCGGAGGTGGTGCCCCTCTCGGTGCCCCAGGTGCCCACCGTGGAGGTGCTGGAGAGGGTAGCGGAGGAGAAGAAGGGGGTCTCCCTCACCGAGGCCAACGTGGTGGTCACGGGCGGCCGGGGCATGGGCGGCCCCGAGGCCTTCAAGCTGGTGGAGGAGCTGGCCGCCCTCCTGGGCGGGGCCGTGGGGGCCACCCGGGCCGTGGTGGACGCCGGCTGGCGGCCCTACGGCGAGCAGGTGGGCCAGACGGGGAAGACGGTCCAGCCCGCCCTCTACATCGCCCTGGGGGTCTCCGGAGCGGTGCAGCACCTGGCGGGGATGAACAAGAGCAAGTACATCGTGGCCGTCAACAAGGACCCCGAGGCCCCCATCTTCAAGCACGCCGACTACGGCATCGTGGGGGACGTGCACCAGGTCCTCCCCGCCCTCATTGAGGCGGCGAAGAAGCTCAAAGACTAAGGGACCCCCATGCTGGCTTGGGCCAGCATGGGGTGGTATTAAGTGCCCGCGCTTTAGCTTCGCAACATGGGGTGCCCAAATCCGGTCTTTGGAAGGGCTTTTCTGGGGCCCCCACCGCGGCAAAAGCCGCGGCGGGGTACTTAGGCCTGGCCTTCCCCGGAGGAAGGCGGGGCCTCTTCTTTGGCCCCTTTCCCGGGGGTCCCAAGGAAGCGCAGGAGGAGGTAGGCCAAGAGGAGGACGAGGAGCAGGCCCACCACGTAGGGCCAGGCCGCTCCCCCCGAGACCTCTGGCGCCTCCGGCAGGCTGATGGGGGGCGCCGGGGTCTTGGAGACCTCCTCCTCCACCTTGCCGAGCCTCTCGGAAAGGGCCTTCAGGGTCTCCCCCTGGGCCTGGACCTGGGCCTCGAGGGCGCTCACCCGGGAGGCCAAGCCCCGGTAGGCCTGGTAGGCCCCATACCCCGCCCAGGCCAGGAGCAGGACCAGCGCCAAAGCCAGAATCCAACCCCACGCGCGCCGCATGGTTACCTCCTTTCCGAGTCGGGGCCAGGCCCTCTCCGAAAGCCCTCCCTAGTGTATCATGGCCCCCAAGATGGCCGATAACGCCAGGCTTCTCTTGGACGAGCTTCTGGCCGAACTGGAGGAAAGGCGGCGGAAGGTGCTCATGGGGGGCGGCCCGGAGCGCCAGAAGAAGCAGCACGAGCAGGGCAAGCTGACCGCCCGGGAGCGAATAGACCACCTCCTGGACGAGGGAAGCTTCGTGGAGCTTATGCCCTTCGCCGAGCACCTGGAGACCGGGCTTATGGAGGGCCTCGAGGCCCCCGCCGACGGCGTGGTCACCGGCTACGGCACCATCGGCGGCCGGTTGGTCTTCGTCTTCAGCCAGGACTTCACCGTCCTCGGGGGCTCCCTGGGCAAGATGCACGGCCGCAAGATCGCCAGCCTCATGGACCTGGCGGCCAAGGTGGGGGCCCCGGTCATCGGCCTCAACGACTCCGCCGGGGCCCGGATCCAGGAGGGGGTGGACAGCCTCTCCGGCTACGGGGAGGTCTTCTACCGCAACGCCATCTACTCCGGGGTCATCCCCCAGATCTCCGCCATCCTGGGCCCCTGCGCCGGCGGCGCCGTCTACAGCCCCGCCATGACCGACTTCGTCCTCATGAGCCGCCGGGCCTACATGTTCATCACCGGCCCCGAGGTCATCAAGAGCGTCACCAAGGAGGAGGTGAGCTTTGAGGCCCTGGGTGGGGCCGACGTCCACATGGAAAAAAGCGGCGTGGCCCACCTGGAGGGCGAGGACGACCGGGAGGTCCTGGACCTCATCAAAAAGCTCCTCAGCTACCTGCCCCAAAGTAGCCGGGAGAGGCCCCCCGTCCTGGAGCCCCAGGACGACCCCCACCGCCCGGTGCCCGAGGTCCTGGACATCGTCCACCCCGACGCCAAGAGGCCCTACAACATGCACGCCCTCATCCGGGCCATCCTGGACGGGGGCGAGTTCCTGGAGATTCAGCCCCGCTTCGCCCGCAACATCATCGTGGGCCTGGGGCGGCTCGGGGGCTACCCCGTGGGGGTCATCGCCAACAACCCCCGCTTCATGGCCGGGGCCCTGGACATCAACGCCTCGGACAAGGCAGCCCGCTTCATCCGCACCATGGACGCCTTCGGCATCCCCCTCCTCACCTTCGTGGACGTGACCGGCTTCCTGCCCGGCGTGGCCCAGGAGCACGGGGGCATCATCCGCCACGGGGCCAAGATGCTCTTCGCCTACGCCGAGGCCACGGTGCCCAAGATCACCCTCATCGTGCGCAAGGCCTACGGGGGGGCCTACCTGGCCATGAACTCCAAGGACATGGGGGCCGACGTGGTCCTGGCCTGGCCCACGGCGGCGGTGGCCGTCATGGGGGCGGAAGGAGCGGCCAACATCGTCTTCCGCCGGGAGATCCAGACCTCGCCAAACCCCGAGGAGACCCGCAGGAAGAAGATTGAGGAGTACCGCAGGGCCTTTGACAACCCCTGGGTGGCCGCGGGCCGGGGCTACATTGACGACGTGATTGACCCCGCCGAGACCCGCCGCCTCCTCTACCGCCACCTAAGGATGCTCTGGGAGAAGAAGGAAGAGCGCCCCTGGAAGCGGCACGACAACATCCCCCTGTAGCGGAGGCCCGGACTTACGACCAGGCTCATCACCCCCTGCTTGAGGTCGGGTCGGTGGTCCTGGCTGTAGCCGTGGGTGACGCGGATGGCCCCCACCTCTTCCCCCAGGCCCTCGCGCTGCCCGTGGACGTGGAAGCTGGTGGCGTCGGCGTGCAGGGCCCTTACCGGGATGGGAAAGGCCCGGCGGGCCTCCCCGGCTACCTCCAGGAACGCCTCGGTGACCCCGGCGGCGTAGAGGGTGTCCGGCATCTGGCCCATGGGGTCGTCGTTGAGGAGGTCGGGGGTGATGCCGGGACCCAGGAGGTGCTCGGTGGGCTTGCCCTGGAAGGGGTGGCCGAAGAGGTGGAGGGGGGAGGCGACGAAGCCCAGGGCGTTCCTGCTTCCCCGTTAGGGGAACATCTTGGAGATGGCGGCCTTGAGGGCCATCCCGGTGGAGACCTTTTCCCCGGGCCTAGGGCCCACAAGGCGGTCCAGCTTCTGTACAGCAAAGCCGATACTCACGTAGGATTGCAAGGCTCTTGATCTGGACAGTGAATCGTACTACCGGCGTTGCAGCGGCTCATGGCAAAATTTGGTATGACGGTTTCACGAAAAAAGAGTAGTAAAGGGAAAGCAGAAGAAACAACAGACCTAGTATGAGGTAATTCCAGTAAATGAAGCCTGTAAGTTCGGGGCGGTGTGCGATTAACTTACGGTTGACTCCGAAAATTGCCTGGAGACCCATAGCTAGCGCAAACAAAAACCAAAGAAACTCCGGGCTTGAGACCCATGCGCCCAGAGACAGTGCCCCCGAGGTCACACCCACGCTGGCTTTTACTGCCATCATGGTGGCCCCAGCAAAAAAAGCCACCCTACCAAAAAACTCGAAGGCGTATTGTTTAACTGCGTCCATACAACCCACCTGCCTCAGTATACGCATAGTCGTGTAAGCACTTTGATACTGTCTTCCCTGTCAAGCCACCCCCTGGAGGGACTGGCCCGCATAGTACGGTCGTGTAAGGATTTACGTGTAAGGGCCCGTGTTTAATAGGGGGGCACACCTTAGCAGGAGGAGGTGCCCCATGGACCAGGATACCTTGCGGTTCTTGCTGAGGGAAGCGGTGCGGGAAACAGTGACCGAGGTCCCACAAACCGTCCTGGAGGAGATGCTCCAGGCAGTGGAGGCCTTCCGCAGGCGGCCCTTGCCCGAGGAGATGGCCTCCGTCTACCTGGACGGCCTGTACCTGAAGCTTCTCCGGGGAGAGGCGGGTCCTGGGCTACTGGCTCCTGCCGGCGGAGAGCGCCCTGGGGTGGGAGGGGGTCCTGGGGGAGCTGTGGCCGCGGGGGCTCAGGCGGGTGCTGC
>Ga0209143_1000905_pt1 | contig 14138 bp, 13 predicted proteins | sample FaiFalFF_MnMetaG_3_FD_184739 | JGI IMG/M metagenome (GOLD analysis project Ga0209143, IMG submission 184739) | Freshwater microbial communities from Yellowstone National Park, Wyoming, USA - Fairy Falls B (FF_Mn_B) MetaG (SPAdes) (version 3) | ecosystem: Environmental > Aquatic > Freshwater >...
ACTTTTTGCATATCTTCGGAGAGAACGACCAACAATTTATGACCAATTTTTAAACTTCTATCTCCGACAATTACTATATTTCCTGTTTCAGTATCTAAGAGAATTTCTTCTGGGTGCTCTATAATCTGCTTGACCTCCTCCTTTTCTATTTCTCTTTCTTTTAATTTCAGATAGGCATGCTTTGTAAATTGAATTTTCATATACAAAAAATAAATTTACAAAATCTATCAAACTCCCAGAAGACGCAATATTGAGGCACATTAATTGATTGCAACGAGAACCTTACTCTTTTTTACTTACTGCCAAAGCAAATTCAAGGATGTTTTTAAAGCATAGATCTGCAAGATCTGAAGAAAAATCACGATTTCGGTTGATAAAGACTGTTATCATATCCAAAGATTTTCCGAACTCAATATCTGATATTGAATCTCCCAAAACAATAGATTTTTTGAAGTCTATTTCTGGGAAATCCATTTTAGCTTTTAAAGCCAAACCTACTTTTGGTTTTCTGCAATCGCAATTTTCTTTTTGATAATCGTGTGGGCAATAGTAAATCTTATCAATAAAAACACCATTTTCTTGGAGTATTTTTTGCATGTTCTCGTGGATTTTGTGTAGATCATTTTCTGTCATCAGTCCAAGACCTATTCCTCTCTGGTTCTTAACTACTATTATTCTACCGAATATTTTTCTGAGAATCTTTAATCCTTCAATTGCTCCATCAATAAATTCAAACTGAGACCAACTTCTAACATAATCACCTTCAATTTTTTTATTTATAACCCCATCTCTATCTAAAAACAATGTCCAATCTTTACCGATACATAAACTTTTCAAATTCTTTTTTTGCCCTCTCATAGTCTTCGGGAACGCCAATATCTATAAAATATTCATCAAAAGGGAATCCATAGAACTCATAATTTTTATAGTGTTTTTCCAAAAAATCTTTCTCAAAAGAAAATTTATCTTGTGTAGCTAACGAGTAAAAAAATTTTTTATTTAATAAGTAAATTCCTGCATTTATCAGAATGTTAAATTTTTGGGCTTTTTCGGAGAAATCAATAATTCTGTTGTTCTCATCTATTTTGACAGAGCCGTATCTTTCGGAAAAGTTCATTTTTTTCAGAGCTATACTCAAATTTGAATTTTTATTTTTGTGCAAACTATAAAAAACGCTCAAATCTATGTTGAAAAGAGTATCACCATTTAAGATAAATACTTCTGTATCTTGGACATATTTTAGGGCATTTTTTATTGCTCCACCAGTTCCAAGAGGCTCATACTCTATTGCGTATACTAAATTTATATTTTTATATTGCTCACCAAAAAATTCCTTTATTACTTCCCATTTATATCCCACAGATAAGATAACTTTTTTGATTCCATATTTGATCAGAAAGTCAAGTATATAGCACAAAAAAGGTTTTCCACAAACTTCCGCCATAGGTTTTGGAATATCTTTTATTACACTTTTTAGTCTTGTCCCCAATCCACCTGCGAGAATTACAGCTTCTTCAAGCATACAAGATTATTATTATCATAAATTCTTGATTTTTACAGCATAAACAAATTCAGCAAAATCTAAAATATCCCAAAAGGCACCTCCCTCTATTTTCTTAATTTTCATCAGCTGATAAATTATAACCATAGGTGTCAGCAAACATCTTATAAAATTTCTTCTTGTCCCTGCCTCTATAACTTTAAAACCACATTTTATTAGAGTATTAGCTATTTCTTTAATATCGTATAACTTCACATGAGTATGATCATCGCAGAAATTTAAGGTTCCCGGCATAGACGGAAAACTTATTTAAGAACACGAATTTTGGGGTAGAGTATAATCTTATCGCCTGCTTAATTTTGCTATACCCAATCATACTGTCCAAGTTTTAAGACCGTGCTTTGTGAATTGATATCTTTTAAATTCTCCTCCAAATTTATTCAGAGCTTCCATCACTTTGTATTTTGTATTTTTTGGACAATAGAACATCATAAATCCTCCACCACCTGCTCCTGATATTTTCCCACCGGTAGCTCCGGCTTTCAAAGCAGTCTCATATATTTCTTCTATTACAGGATTTGTAATACCTTCTGCCATTCTTTTTTTGTACTGCCAACCAAAGTGCAAAATTTCTCAGACTTCATCAACTCGTCCTTTGAGAATTGCTTCTTTCATCATGATTGCTTGTTCCTTGAGCTTATGCATAGCCTCCACTGGCTCTTTTTTACCAGTCTCAACACTTTTTACCTGAGCTTCTATAATTTTAGAGGACAATCTACTCGTTCCTGTATAGTAGAGCAAAAGATTATGTTGAAGTTCATCGAGTATTTCTTGTTTGATTCCTAATGGATTTACTATAACTTTATGATTATCGTAAAATTCCATAAAATTAAATCCACCAAAAGTAGCAGCGTATTGGTCTTGTTTTCCTCCTGCTTGTTTTAAGTCTATTCTTTCTATTTCAAATGCAAGGTGAGCAATATCATATTCTCCAAGAGGAAGTTTCAACCACTCAACAAAAGCGCCAATAACAGATACAACCAGTGTAGATGATGTTCCAAGTCCTGATCCGGGCGGAGCGTCAGCATAAGTGTAAATAGTAAAAGATAGATGTTTCCCTTTATTAAAATCTCTTACGATTCTGTTATAAACTCCTTTTATCAGGTCAAGCTTTCCATCAATTTCAAGTTCTGGTATGGCATCTGTTGAGAAGGATTCATTTCTATCAACAGAAATAATTTCAATTTTTCCATCATCTCTTGGTTCAATTGTGGCATAGGCATACAAGAGATTGTGGCGTTCAAAACTGCTCCGCCATAAATATCCGAGTAGGGACTAACATCTGTTCCACCACCAGCAAGTCCAAGTCTTAAAGGTGCCGCAGAGCGTATTAGCATCTTAAAACCTCCTATTTTCATTCAATACATTATCAATTACATCAAGAAGTTTCTTTTCATATATCTGCCATGTAAAGTTATTTTTAATAAAATCTCTTGCATTTTGCTTTAAATATTCAAAATCTTTTGGTTTCTCATAGATTTTGTTTATCAAATCTGCTATATCTTTTGGATTATCACAAACCAAAAAATGTTTGTCATGTTCAGCTCCAATTGGTTTTGCTGCTAATGATGAAACTATATTAATAGTTCCTAACGCCATGCATTCAAGTATTTTGTTTTGGATACCACCGCCAGTTTGCATTGGGGCAACTACACAAAGAGAAGATTTTAAAATTAAATAAGGGTCCTCTACATATCCTGTGACTTCTATATTTTTAAACTTTTTTGGTAAATTAAGAACTACTCTTTTTGGATAAGCTCCAACTATTATAAATTTTAAGTTTTTATTAAGGTAGGGCAATACATTTTTAACAAACCATAATACAGCATCTATATTCGGTTGATAATCCATTTTACCAAAAAAGGCAACATAGTTTTTATATTTGAGGTCACTATTTTCATAGGTGAGGAGTTTTTCATCTACACCATTGGGTAACCATTCAGTTTTTTGCGGTAAATTAAAATAATCTCTTTCTTCTTTATTAACAAATAAAGTTTTGTCAAATTGTTCAATACAATATTTTTCAAATTTAAGCAATCTATTACATTCAATTAAATATATTGTTTTCCATTTAGAAGAGAAAGTTTTACTTGCTGATCTTAGATAATTCAAACCAATTGAATCAGTTATTTCTAATATTTTCGGTTTTTGTTTGTCTAATACATATTTTGCAGTTCTAATTAGAGTTGCAAAAAGTAAATCATAATCATGGTAGATTTCATCAATATATTTTTGCACATCTGAAAAGTAGTTGCAAAGGAAGTCTGTTAGTGGTTAATCCCTTCAAAGTATTAAGATAAAACTGTTTTTTATTTTTCTGAAAAACTTTATAGCTTAAACCTAAATCATTTGCCCAATCATAAAACTCTTTCGGTACATTTTGATCTGTTATTGAAACAAGATGAACTTTAAAGTGTTTAGAGAGAATTTTCAGAAGCCAATAATTTTTTAGACGATCGCCACCTATTGGAGGGTAAGGTAGGCGTGAAGAAAGAAAAAGAATTTCCTCTTCTCTCATAGTATCACTCTATATCTTATTTCCTCTATACCTGTTTTCCTCCTGTTAAAACATTTATAGCGTTTATATAAAAACCATATGAAAAGCTTACCAAACTAAAATACAATTTATCATAAATATTTCTTACTTTCAAACAGACCAACATATATGTATCAACACAAAAGTAAAAGAATAATATTCTAGACCATGCTTCAGCAAATGATTTGTATGGTAAAAGTGATAATAGAAAAATGAATAAATAGAATCTCAATAGATGTAGTCTCTTAAATTCTGTGGTCTGAGAAGTAAAGCTATTGGATTGAGTAATAAAATATTCAGACAAAAAAAACATAAAAGCAACTGGGATCATTTTATAAACAGGTTTCATTCTACCTTCTTCTAATACGAAATCTAAATAGTGTCCAAAATCCGTAAATCTAATTAAGAATAGCCCTACAATACAAGAAACGGAAAAGATATATAAAAACCACAAGAAAGCTACATCATATTTAAAAATAATTTTTCTACCTTTAATTTTTTTTATAAACTTACCAGTTTCTATGTGGAGTCTATCATTAAAGCTCATATTTTGAACAAAATAGGTCACTAAAAAAAATACATAGAAAATTGGAGCTGATAAATGAAAAGAAGTGGAAAGAAGTAAAAATAGAACTGATTTAATTTTGCTTTCAAACATATATAAGTAAGATAAAATTAAAAAAATTGATGAAAATCCTTGTCTCAAAACATTTCCTGTTGATAATACAAAGTAAACTGAACCTAATATGACGGCAACTGTGCTTGTTAATTTTTCAATATTTCTACTTTTGACCAAGTAGAAAGCTATGATTACAATTAATGTTCCAAGAAAACCTGATATTATTTCTATCTTATTTTCAATAGGAACTTTTAATATAATATATTGCAGTAATATGAATCCAATATCTTTAGGATAAACAGTTCCACCTTTTAGATATTCATCATAAATTAATAAGTCATAGCTTAAAGGCTTAACTAAATAGATAATTGAAAAGATTATTATTACGAGAATATTAACAAAAATTCTCAAAAAAATATCTAATCTGATCAGATATAAAAGAAATAAAATATGTCCTGATATCCATAAAAGAAGTAAAGTATTAAACATCATTTTAAAATAGTATTCACAATAATGTTGATAAAATTCTTAAAAAGAAAGAAAGAGCTCGCAAAAATTCTATATTTTCTACCAAAATTTTTGGATATTATCTCTAAAATTTCTCTGTCTCTTAAATTAGACATTTTCTTGCTTATACCTGAGTTGTCAAAATAAACTAATGAATTTTCCATAAATGGTAATTTATCATTATATCCATGTCTTAAAAAATAATCATAATCTGCTGCGAGTTTATAAGATGTATCATAAAGTAATTTTTTTCTAGCATCAAATATTATTGCTTGGTGAGGTACCGGCAAAGAAATCTTATAAAATTTTGGCTTATTAATCGTTCTGTTTATTCTTACTTTCCCAAGTTTTATTTCATATTTACAGTATAAAAATCCAGGAATTTTTATATTATTAAAACATCTATTAGTCAAAAGCTTGTCTCCACTATTTAAGAATAAAATTCCATGACCCAATGCCACTTTTATACCTTTATTCATTGCATCATAAATACCTTCATCAGGTTCGCTAACCCAGTAGTCTATGTAATCTTCATATTTTTTTATTATATCAAGAGTCCTATCCTTTGATCCTCCATCTATTATAATATATTCCACATTCGGATAGGTTTGACTTATCACGCTCTTTATGGTTTCCTCTAAAGTTTTTTCACCATTCAAAACAACGGTTATCACTGTAATTAAAGGTAAATAGGTAATTTGATTATTTTGATCTGAAACATAAAGCCTGATTTTATTCTGTAAATCTTCCGGAGCTGAAATTACAGGATTACCATCTAAATCACAAATATACCACACATCTTCTACCAACTTATAACTAAATTTGAAAAATCCTTTTGTTCTTAATCCTCCTTCTGCTTTTCTCTGGGGATTAGGAGGTAAAAATATCATCGTTTCAAACTTATCTTCTGGCTTTGGAATAAATTTTGAGTTTTGAATCTTGAATGCTGGGATATTAATGTGGTATTTTATTTCTTCCTTTATTTTGCCAGTTTCACCCAGACATGTATTATCAAGGAGTTTATATAAAAGCCTTGTCGTGCTAAATTTATCAAAACTTTCCATCAAATTATTAGATTTTTCCATTAAATCCATTAAAGCACTTCCTCTAAAATCTTTTCCCATTGTTTTCCATAGTTTTCTATGGTTAAATCTTTAACTCTTTCGGCACCTTTTTGCGCAAGATTTTCTCTCATCTTAGCATCTGTCCATACAATATAAATTTTCTCTGCCATATCTTCAATATTATGCGGGTCAAAAAGTAAGCCCGCATTTCCCACTTGTTCAGGTAAAGCACAAACATTGGAAGAAATCACAGGGCATCCCAAATAAAAAGCTTCCCAAATTGGAATACTTACAGATTCAAAAAGAGAAGGCACAACTAAAGCGGTAGCTAATTTATATAAATAAGGCACATCTTTGTTCGGAACATATCCTAAATATTTTACTTGTTGAGATAATTCAAGATTTTGGATCTCTTTCATAACATTTTCAAAGTTATTTTTTTTTGAACCAATCAGTACTAGTGGTATCTCTATCCCGTATCTATCCTTAATAAATTTCAATGCTCTTATAAGGTTTAAATGGTTTTTATGATACCAAAAATTAGCTGGATAAAATAGAAAATTATCTGGCAATTTATACTTCTCTTTCACTTCTTTTAATATGGTCTCGTCAATCCTTGTTTTTTGTATATAGTTAGGCGGAGGAGAAGGTAAAACCTTTATTTTTTCTTCCGGAACATTTAAAAATTTCATAATATCTTGTTTGACATAATTGGATTCGCAAATTACCATATTTGCTTTCTGTCCTGTTTTATAATTTATTTTTCTACCTATCCTTTCTTTTAGTGTAAAAAATTCTGGGAAGTATTCATGTTGGAAATCATGTATTGATACTATATATGGTTTCCCTATGTAGTACGGTAATAATGTTATAACTGGAGAGATGATAAAATCTACATCCAAATTAAGAGTAAAGGTTCCAATCTTTAATCCTAATATTGCGTGAGCTGCCATCTTTAATTTCAAACTTAATGATAATCTCTGTTTTTCAATTATGATGTCTTTTTTGAGTAGTTTAGGAAAATCTTCATATCTTATTTGAATAAATTCGTATTTATTGGATATGAACTTAATAGCTTCTATCAAAGAAAGCGTATATTGAAAAACTCCACCACTATCCGGAGACGCTAAAGTTAGTATGCCTATTCTCATAAATTAAGTAACCTTTTTTTAATGTCTATATAATCATCAATCCCAATAAGCTTCAAGGCAATAATTAAAAATATACTTGCTAGGAAAGAAAAAATATATATAAGAATTTTATCTATATTGATATTTGTAGCATTTATACCTCTTAAAAAAATATAGATTCCAAGTTCAAATAATAGTATAGCAGCTGACTTCGTTATAATAACCAAATAAACTTTATAAGGGAAACCTATTATCTTATTTAAAACATAAGTATAAATAGGGAATGGTGTCAAAATAAAGATAAACGACAAAGCAGCCCCGGTTAGATTAAATTTTGGAATAAGTACAAAGGCTGATACAAGATATGAAAATGCTCCAACAAATGATGAGATCATATTTATTTTTGCTTTTCCCAAACCATTATAATAATAGTATCCTACATTTGATATAGAAACAAAAAAGAAGACGAAAGAAATAATAACCATTAGGGGATAGGATACATCACCGATGTTCTCCCCCATCCACTTTGTTAGAAAAGGCTTACCAAGAGTAACTAAACCAGAAAATATTATCAACGAAAATACTATTATGTATCTTGTTGATTTGAAATATATTTGTTTTAGTTTTTCCTTATCACCGACAGAATTTAAAAAACTAACCGCAGGAAATAAAAACTGAATGATATATGATAAAAATCCATTAGCCACCTGAGCTATCATAAAAGGAATTTGATAATATGTAACCGCAGATGTACCAAGAAAATAAGAGATTATCATTTTATCTACTCTAAATACAATATTGCCTGTTATGCTGTTTATAGCAGTAAATATACTAAAACCAAAAATTTCCTTAAAAACATCTTTGCTAAATTTTAGTGATATTTCCAAACTGGGAATTAACTTTTTAGAAAAATAAAAATAAGAAATTAATCCTAAAAACTGAAAAATTACATGAAATATAAGAATCTCGAATAAACCATAGCCAAAATGTAATATGGCAACACTGAAAGTTAAGGATAAAAACCAAACCATATTCTGAATCTTTACCGCTATATCGTACCTTTGAAGAGCTCTTGGAATATTGGAAAAGGTAGATGAAACAAGGTTTATTAAAAAACCAACACTTACCGTTCTGAGGGATGTTGTAGCAATTTCAAGATACTCATGCCTTACTTTGAATACTCTCTCTGCTAAAAATCCAGACGATAAGAAAATTCCTAATCCACCTAATAAACCCATGAATAAGTTTATTACTAGTGTAGTATTTATTATATTGTTTATCCTATCAAAGTCCTTTTTTGCTTCGTAATGAGATACAAACTTTATAATTCCCTGTCCAAAACCAAGATCAAGGAATGAAAGCATTCCCATAAGTGAGATTGCAAGCACATATATTCCATAAACATCAGTATTCAATTTAAGAACAATATAAGGTGTAGTGAGCAGAAATAAGATACCGGAAAAAATAAAGCCCATTGCATTATAAGCTGCGTTTTTAAGATTGTTTTTCATTTAGTTCCCACAGCAATTATGTTTGAGCTATTAACATAAGCCGGATCGATTCCCAATATTCTCCCAACAAGATAGTTGATCAGCTTCTTCATTATTCTTTTTATATGTTTAACCTCAATTAACTTTTCCTCTGGTAATGTATATACCTCCTTAAAGCCAATAACTCTAAAGAGCTCATTTATACTTAGCTCTGTAAATGCCGTTTCGTGAGTAAATCCAGAGTATCTAATATATAGACCGCGTAAGCTTCCTCCATAAGGAACTCTCATAATAAATATTCCATTCTCTTTCAACGCTTCATATATATATAGCATTATCTTTACAATTTCTCCTTTTTCAAAATGTTCTATTACATCAAAAGCTGCTATTACATCGTATTGTTCCTTTATACCTTTTTTGCTAAAGTAATCTAATATATCAGAGCAAATCACTCTAACATTAAATTTCTTACTAACAAAATTACAACATTGAGGAATAACATCTATCCCTAATATATTTCCATATCCATAACTTTTCAGAGCATAAATAAAACCACCAAAACCACAACCGAGTTCAAGAATTTTTATATTTTTGTCTTTAGGAATGAATCTTTCTATTAATTTAGAATAGTATCTTAATTGTATAGTCAAAACTTCTTCATCGGGCTCTCGGAAAGTATCTATGTGTGAGCTAACCCAGCGTTTAATTACAAATTTTCTATAATTACCTTGGCTATCCATTTCACATCCTCCTCTTTTAAATTATAACCACTTGGCAAGTTGATTCCTTTCTGGTAAATTTCGTAAGCAATACAATTTACAAATTCATCTTTTTTATACATTGGCATCATTGAACAGGGATAAAAGAATGGTCTTGTATCAATTCCTTTCTCTTTTAATTTTTTCATAAACTCATCTCGTTTTTCCTCATCAAAATTTTCATTTACAAGGCAGACCATCCAATAAACATTTTTTGCCCATTCTTTTTCCGGGTTAAGTTTTACCCCCTTCAAGTCTTTCAAGCACTCTTGATACCATCTAAAAATTTCTCTCTTTTTCTGAATTATCTCATTTATCCTTTCAAGCTGAGCTAATCCCAAAGCTGCTTGGATATTTGTCATTCTATAATTATACCCAATTTCTGTGTGCCAGTATCTTTTTTCTTTAACCATCGCGTGATCTCTTAAATACTTTGCTCTCTCATATAATTTCTCATCGTTTATTGTAATCATTCCTCCTTCACCTGTGGTAATTATTTTATTACCATAGAAACTAAAAACCCCACAATGTCCAATGCTACCTACTTTTTTACCTTTATATTCCGCCCCGTGGGCTTCTGCACAATCCTCTATTACATATAATCCATATTCTTTTGCAATTCCCAAGATTGGATCCATATCTGCAGGATGCCCATACAGATGAACTGGAATTATAGCTTTTGTTTTTGAAGTGACTTTTTTTCTAATATCATCTGGAGATATGCACCAGGTGTCTTTATCTATATCTGCAAAAACTGGTGTTGCTCCGGTATATTTTACAGCGTTAGCTGTGGCTATAAATGTTAAATCTGGGACTATCACCTCATCTCCTTCTTTGATTCCAAGAGAAACCAAAGCAAGATGCAATCCAACTGTTCCGTTTGCAACTGTAAGAGCATATTTTGTGCCAACAAATTTTGCAAACTCATCTTCAAATTTATTTATATATTCACCTAAGGATGATACCCATCCAGATCTAACTGCTTGTGTTATATACTCTATTTCCTTCTCTGTAATTGTCGGTTCTGAAACTGGAATGAATTTAGTCATCGTTCCTCCCTGTATATTTTATCACTCTTAACTACAAAAACATTAGCGGAAATTTCTACAATTGATTGATCGTCTGTCAAAGAGTCGGTATAGAGTGTATGGCATTCTAGAATGCCCATCCTGATCAATTTATCTTTTTTCTTTCCTTGGTAACAGTTTTCTAAAAGCCCTTCTAATTTATTGTTTTGATTCCATTTAAAAGTACTACCAATAAACTTGATTTTATCTCTAAATACTGAAAGAAACTCGGGATATAATCTTTTAATTATCTCATACATTATAGAACTAACTACTTCTACTGGTGTAGCGGATAATATAATTATATGGCTGTTATTACTAGAAGAAGCGTGCTCTATTAAATCCTGGAGAACTTGTAAGTTAATTCTATTTCTACTAATCAAATCAACAGCTATCTTTGTACATAAGTGCCTAAGCTGATCAGTGCTTAATCCCTTGAGAATTGTACCTGTTGCAATAGATTTAAATTTCGTATTGTCTATAATCCTATAACTATACATCTTAGACCACAAAAAAAGTTTTATTTTTTTAAGAAAGTTTGCCTTAGACATAAAATTTAAGATTAAACTAAATGAATCATCTTTAATTATGGTCCCATCAAAATCAAAAATAATCACTTTTTTATCGTGTTGCATGGGCTTGTAAGATATCAAGGTCAAAGATAGACCCTTTTGTTTTCCCAAAATTACAAAAAAAGTTGTCAGCACAGAAGCTAATGCAAAACAAGATGCATGGACTAAAAACCCAAGTAATTTTTTAGTTTTCTTAGTATTCGTTTTTTTGAGACCAATGATTTTACTATCTTTATTTATTCCCTTTTCCATATAAATTCTTTTTAACTTATGTAAAAATTGATATATAGAGTATTTTACATCTACCTCCACCAAATAGTGCAGTGAGAAATCAAAATCTTCGTATAAGATTCTATACGGAAATAAACCTGTAATCTTAGCTAAGAAATTTAATGAATTTTCATCCCATCTCGTTAAATGGTATGGCGGGTAATCCCATGCTTCTTTCTTAAAAATGATTTTGGTTATTCTTTTTGGATTAGGAACTGAAATAATAAGTGCTCCTCCATCGCTGAGCTGTTCCTTTATTTTAGTGATGAATTCTCTTGGGTTTTCGAGATGCTCTAATGTATGAAATAAAAATATTAGGTCGTATTTTTCGTTATTTATATTTATTAAATCGTGCAAAAGATGTATATTTTCCTCATTAGCCTTTTCTATAATGTAATGATTGTAAAACAAATCATATGCATAAGCTTCTAACTTGTCACCAAAACAACGTTTTAAATAAGAAATGCACCTTAAGTCTCCTGCCCCTATCTCAAGTACTTTTACTTTTTCTTTTAGGGTTAGTAATTTACTTATTTCATCTGCAACTCTAAATACCTCTCTTCGCCAATGAGTTTTTTCGTTAGAATAATCAAAATTTGAACGCATTGGATGAGAAAAAATAAGTTTGCAAGTATTACATTGATAGATGGTATAATCACCATGATATTCTTCCACTTTACAATTTTCAGACAAACATAAAGGACATATGGTTTCGTGACTCCTCATGATTATCTTCTACTACTCAATAATCTATTAAATCCTCTGCTAATTAATAAAAAATTGTCATATATAAATGGAAAAGGATCCACTAAATCAAATGTTCCTTCCTTATATTTTGTAAGCATATAAGGGATTTTTATAAGTTGCTTTGTTAGTTCAAATAAATTAGATTTGTTTTTACTATAAACATGGATTAAGTAATCTATTAAAAACAGCATTCTTTTGCCCTCGATAAAATTGCTTGGATAAAAATTCTTATTTTCCCCGTACTTGTATGAAACATAAGCTATATAGGGAATATCAAGTCCTGCTTCAATATAAAGAGGTAAAGTCCCCCATACCCGTGGATTTATTTCCATAAACCATACATTACCATTGTAATCTAATCTAAATTCAACAAGTCCAATGCCACTATAATTAAATAATTCCATAATTTTAATAGCTTCTTTTAGTGCCTTTTCATTAATATATGATTCGGCAATCAAGGATATTCCTTCATTACCATGACTTTGGACAATTCTTCTATGTCCCCCAATGGCTATAGGTTTCCCATTATGCCAAAATCCCCCAATACCTATTCCAAACCCATCTATGTATCTCTGTAGAATTAGTGATGTGTTGTTTTCCAAGAAATAGACAAAAATATCTGATTCTAAAATATTATTAATGTTTCTGTTATCTATAACGACATATCTATTGTAAGGACCATATGTTTTTCCAACCTCAGTAGTGGATTTTACAATTATTTTTCCATGTTCATTAGTAAAATTTCTTATAATATCCATTTTCATGCTAATTGAACTTTCTGAAATAAAAATCGTTTCAGGGATAATACGTGGAAGGTTTTTAGAAATTTCTGAAAGAACTTCTTTTTTGTTGGTTATTTTATTAGCTAAAATTTTAGGAGGAGCTATTATATTGTCTATACCTTCTTTGTATAAATATAAGTAAGTTTCTTCTAATTGAGGGAAAATGAATATGTTTTGATTTTCTAACGCTACATTTTTTATGGTTTCAAGATAATTCTCTTTGGAAATAATCTTACGGGAAATATATCTGGACTTAGCTCCCCCAGAATCCTCCTTTGCTATAGCTACAATTTCTATATCTTTTTCGTTTTTCTTTATATTCCTTATTACAGATAGCATAGTTCTAAAATTAGCTTCTGTTACTACCAAAACATTTTTCATTTTATAATCCTCCATAATCATAATACACCTTCCTTATCCCCTCTTCCAAACTTATTTTTGGTTTCCAACCAAGGTACTTAATTTTATTTACATCTAAAAGCTTTCTAAGTGTTCCATCTGGCTTGCTTAAATCATGTATAATTTCGCCTTTAAAACCCACAATTTCTTTTATCATAATAGCAAGCTCTTTAATCTTAATATCCACCCCTGTTCCTACATTTACAAAATAATCTGGACAAAATTTGCCCATCACTTCTGCATCTACATTTTCCATCAAATATACACAGGCATCTGCAAGATCATCAACATGTAAAAACTCACGGTAAACCTCTCCCGAACCCCAGATGGTAACTGAAACATTAGAGTTGTGATGCGGAAAGTTGAAAGAAATGCCAATTTTTGAAAGAATTTTTAATATGCTTTCTTCATTATTTAGATCAATCTCTTTATTTAAACCAAAACCTATTGGATATTTCTGAAAATCTCTTTTAATTCCTTCTATATCCCCTTGTTCTAACAACTTTGCTAAATGAAATTTTCTTATTAAAGCTGGCAATACATGGGACGTTTCAAGATTAAAATTATCATTCGGACCATATAAATTTGTTGGCATAACAGAAATGAAATTGGTTCCATATTGTTGATTGTAGTATT
>Ga0209143_1000906_pt1 | contig 14121 bp, 11 predicted proteins | sample FaiFalFF_MnMetaG_3_FD_184739 | JGI IMG/M metagenome (GOLD analysis project Ga0209143, IMG submission 184739) | Freshwater microbial communities from Yellowstone National Park, Wyoming, USA - Fairy Falls B (FF_Mn_B) MetaG (SPAdes) (version 3) | ecosystem: Environmental > Aquatic > Freshwater >...
GGAACGACTTCAAGCAGCAAGAAAAGACAACCTGCCGCCACAAAACCGACAAGGGCTCGCCTCAAAGTCACGACTCACTCACCTCCACGCTTTTTGTGGGCGCGTCCCGAAAGTTTTATCTGCCTTTTCACGCTAAAGCGATTTCCTGCACGCTTGATGCGACGCTCAATCATCGCCTTCGGCAAAGTGCGATGGCAAGCCGTCAAGGCTTCCAAATGCCTTAGCAAACATTCGTCCAGCCACGCATGGATGCGTCCGTTCAAATCGGTTAGGGTGAGGGAAGGAGTTGGGGACTGGGAATCGGAGACTGGCTGAGCAGTGATGGAAGCGATTTGCTTTTGCCATCGCTGCAACAATTCGGCATCTTCGTCGGCGCTCAGGGTTTGCAACAGCAAGGGAGGCAGAGCGCCATCTTCTCGTGCGATGTGATCCAGCAACCGCCATCGGAGAGTTTTCAGAAACTCTTGGGCTTGAGCGTTGGTCGCTGTGCCCAATTGACGCCTCCAAGCCAACTCAGTCAGTTGCGCAATTAACTCTCGCAACTGAGCGTGGTCGTCGCTAAGCCGTCGCAAAGTCGCCGACGCATCGGGCGCTCGCTCAGAGAGCAAGGAAAAGACGATTGACTCTTCGGCGTCAAGGTGGGGCAAAACTTCCGAGCGAACCCAGTGAACTTCCTCTTTCAGCCGCAGGGCAGCAAAAGTCCTGACGCCGCTTTCCAACTCCACCAGCAAGTCATCCCAATCCCTCAACCGCCGACGAATTCGGTCATGCTCATCGCGCAGTTGTCTCGTCAGGCTCACGGCAAATCACCTTCCTCAAAGCAATCGCAAAAACTCGTCCACACTCAATCAAGCGGACTGAGCCACGCTACACTTTGGGTGAGGTGAGCCAACATGGAGTTTCGCGAACATGAGGTGACTGTCAACCTGAAGGTCATCGTCTGGCAGGATGAAATGGGTTGGTTCGTCGCCGAATGCCCAGCGCTGCCAGGTTGCGTGTCTCAGGGGCGGACGGAAGAGGAAGCGTTGGCAAACATCCGAGATGCCATCATCGGTTGGTTGGAAGTTTCTCATGAGCGGGGCATCCAAGAATGGCAGGAAACTGAAGCGAAGGTGAAGGTGGAGGGTTGAAGATTGCGACTGCCACGAGACATTTCGTGGGACGAAACGGCAAAGGCGTTTGAGAAAGCAGGATGGCAACGCTTGAGAATTCGTGGTAGCCACCTCCATATGGGGAAACCTGGTGAGCCAACGATTTTGTCCATCCCGCTGCATGACGAACTGGCTTTGGGCACTTTGCGCTCGGGGATTTCTGGGTCGTAGCAACCTTCCAACGCTGCCCAGATGAGTTTCTCAAGGAAAGTGCCCGATGTGCCGATGACCAATGACCAATGTGCCAATGACCAATGCGCAAATGACCAATGTGCGAATGACCGATGAACGACGGGTTGGGCGGTTTGGAAGATGGGGGGCGGGACGAAGAAGTGGGCGAAGGTTTGAAGGGCGATGCCCAAAAGCAGCAAAGGCAAGGCGGCAAGGGCAAGGTGCGGAAGTTGCAACTCGCTGTGCTTGAAGCGAGGAAAGGCTTGGAAGGAAAACCCCATCGCCATCAGGACGACGAAGCCGCCCAACATCGTTTGACCATGCGCCAAAAGCCAACCGTAAGGGACGGCGAATTGCATCCCACCCGTGATGCCCATGACTGCCAGCGACACCGCTCCCCACAACGCCCCGAAGACGACGGCGAGGAGAGAAGCGGCAGCGAAGTAGGGCTGATAAATCGTGTCGGCGAGGGTCGGCTCAAAGCGGACGGTTGTTTCGCCACCTTGAAGCGACTGACGGGCGGCTTCGTTGAGTTCGTCCAGCAGTTGCTGTAGGGGCACATTGTGCAAGCGGGCAAACCAAGCGACGGGCTCGCAAGGACCTGTCGGACCGCCACACCCTTTCAGCCCATTCTTGTCCAGCACTTGGCGGGTGACGGGAAACTTCGCCACCATATCGGGCAGCAACATGTCGGGCGTGACGAGGCGTTCGTCCTGACGCCCATCGCCTTGCTTCGCCATCGCTGGTCACCCGTGCCGAAGGGTGACGCGACAGCAGGATTTGTCTGTCAGGGAAAACTCTGACGGTTTGTCCATGCGCAAAAAAGCGGTGGGCTTTTCGCCCACCGCCGAGAAAGCCCTTGTCGTTTGTCAAGGTCTGCTTGTCAAGGTTACCTGCTCAGTCAACGACCGTCGGCTGAAGCCGACGGCTTGCCCATAACGGCTTTAACCGTCTGGGCTTCAGGGCTGGTTGACTTCAGCCCACTGCCCAAGCCTTTCGGCTCAGACAGCATAGATTGCTTGCCCACTGCGGGCAAACAGCCGTTTCTCTCCCGAAGGGGAGAGTGCCTTACAGCCCGCTGTGTTGAATGATAACGCAAAGGCAAGGGGGGTGTCAAAGGCGCATTCCCCTGCCGCCTAAAGGCGACAGCCCCCTGCGCCCGTTATTTGTGGGGTGTCGGGAAAGCGAAGAGGTGGCGGATGGCGCCATCGTGGACGAGGGCAAACCCTTTCGTCCCATCCTTGTCCAGCAAGTGGTGCTCTCCCAATCCGACGGGGGAAGGTTGGACGATTGCCTCCTCCAACGCTTCTCGGACGCTGCGATAGAAGGCTTCGGCGTCTGTCAAGGTCGCTGGGGTTGACCGTTTGCCCAGCCAAAGGAGTTCCAACGCATCGGCGGCGTAGCCTGCCAAGATTTTCCGATGGAGGACCTGCCAAGTTTCGGGATGGTCAAAGGCGTCCATGCCGACGAGGCGATGCCCTAAAGCAACGATGGCGCCGACTTGGTTAGGGATGGGTTCAAAGGCTTGCAGCAATTCGCCCACTGAAGCGTGATGGTGCTCGTAAAAGGCTGTCGCATCGCTTGTCGGTGACTCAACGGAAGCGCAAAGCAATTTGCGTTCTACTTCTGCCCAAACTTCCTGCTGGTCGGCGACGGGTCTTGCCCATGTCCGATAGGTTCTCAGGGTGCTTGCTGTCTTTTGGAGGCGCAATTGGGCGTGGGCGACGAAGGGGGCAGGCTCAAAGGCAGAGGATGGGGCGGATTTAGCGGGCGCAGGTTCAAAGAAAGGTTCGGGACGGAAGGGGGAACGGCGGGGATGCCAGCGCCCTCGCTCCACGCAACTGACAGGGATGCGATGCTCTTTGCCAGGTTGCAGCAACAGGGAGATGTTGACGGTGCGGTTCTGCCAACCGCCCACAATCACTTCGCCCTCCACGATGAGGACGGGTTTTTCGCCCTTCACCACGACAACGATTTCGGACACTTGTCCCGTTTCGGGGACGGAGACCAACCCTTGCTGGATGGCTTCGGAAAAAGTGAGGTAACCACGACCGTTGCTTTCGGCGACAGTCAAGGGGAACACGGCGAGGAAGTCGGCAGCGACCTGCGGCTCGTGTAATTGAGGCAGCCATTCAACGGTTCGCGTCATGGTGTTTCCCTCCTTGCATCCTTTTTGCACGCCGCTTTCCATTATGCCCGTCGCCTTGCCCCTTTTCAACCTGCCAGCGGCGGGACAAAGGTGACAAGCGAGGCAACTTTCCGACCCGAAAGATTGCCGAAACGGTGCTCGCCGACGCCCCGCGTGAACTGGCAAGAGATTTTTCGTCGCCCGAAAGGCAAGGGCTGTCTTCAGGCGGACGATTAGCGGGCGTATTCCACGGCGCGGACCTCGCGGATGACGGTGACTTTGATTTGCCCTGGGTAGGGAATTTCCCGCTGGATGGCTTGGGCGATGTCGCGGGCGAGTTTGGTGGCGCCGATGTCGTCTATCTTGTCGGGCTGGACGATGACGCGCACTTCTCGCCCCGCCTGAATGACGAAGGCTTTGTCCACGCCTGGGAAGGAGTTGGCGATGCGTTCCAGTTGTTCCAAGCGACGGATGTAGGCTTCAAAACTTTCGCGCCGAGCGCCAGGACGGGAGGCGGACAAGGCATCGGCGACGGCGACCAAAACGGCTTCCACCGTTTGGGGCGGGATGTCGCCGTGATGGGCGGCGACGGCGTGGATGACCTCTTCGCTTTCGCCGTAGCGTCGCAAAAGTTCCACGCCGATTTCCACATGGCTCCCTTCCAAGTGATGGTCAACGGCTTTGCCGATGTCGTGGAGCAAAGCGGCTCGGCGGGCGACTTTACTCTTGGCTCGCAATTCGTCCGCCATCATCCCCGCCAAGTGGGACACTTCCACCGAATGGTCCAGCACATTTTGCCCGTAACTGGTTCGGAACTTGAGGCGTCCCAGCAACTTCAGCAAGCCTTCGGGCAAGTTGTCCACGCCCGCTGCCCGCGCCGCTTCTGTGCCTGCCTGCAAGATGCGCTGCTCCATCTCTTGGCGGGCTTTCTCCACGACCTCTTCAATGCGGGCGGGATGAATGCGCCCGTCGGCGATGAGCATCTCCAGCGCCATGCGGGCGGTCTCGCGGCGGATAGGGTCAAAGCAGGAGATGACGACGGCTTCGGGCGTATCGTCCACGATCAAGTCCACGCCCGTCAGTAACTCAAAGGCGCGGATGTTGCGCCCTTCCCGCCCAATGATGCGCCCCTTCATGTCCTCGCTGGGCAACGGCACGGTCGTGACGGTCAACTCCGAAGCGACTTCTACGGCGCAGCGTTGCATGGCGGTGGCGAGGATTTTGCGGGCGAGGGCGTCGGCTTCCTGTTTGAGGCGTTCTTCGGCTTCGTGGAGGCGGCGGGCGATTTCCGCTTGCAGTTCTTCTTCCACGCGGGCGAGGACAATTTGACGGGCTTGGTCGGGCGTGAGGTTGGCAAGGCGTTCCAATTCGGCTTGGGCTTGCTGGTGCAACCGCTCCGTTTCTTCCCGCAAGGTTTGAAGGCGGCGCTCTTCTTGCTGAAGGGTTTGCTCTCGCTGCTCCAACTGGCTAAGCCGCCGATCCAGTTGCTCTTCTCGCTGGAGCAAGCGGCGCTCCCAACGCTGCAACTCCTCGCGCCGTTCCCGATACTCTTGCTCCAAGCGGTCACGCTCTTTTTGCAGTTGCTCCCGAAGGCGCAAATCGGCTTCGCGGAGTTTGGCGTCGGCGTCGCGCAATTTCAGGTCGGCATCGCGCAACTTCTGGTCGGCTTCCCGCAGTTTCGTTTCGGCTTCCTGACGGGCTTGTTCCAACTTGCGTTGCTCTTCCTGCCAATGCGCCCAGAGGCGCTGTTGCTGAGGGATGAGCAAAAACTTCCAAGCGGCAGCGATGACGAGGGTAGCGATGACCAATGCCAGGGCAACGCTCAGCACCCATTCCATCGTCGTTCACCTCGCAGGCGCCGCCCTGACCTGAGGGAGCCTGAGAGGGTCGGAAAGCCTTCTGCCCTACCCATCGGGGTCGGCGTGGAGGGCGCGCAGGGCATCCCGAAGGGCGTCCAAGTCAAACCCCTTTTGCTTCGCCGCACGGAAAGCGCGGGCGATTTCCTCAGCGGTCGGCAACCTGCCGACGGAGTTCGCCGAAAGCGAAAGGCGACGGCGCAAATAGCGCTCCGCCATCTGCCGTTCCACTTCGTCCGTCCAAAGGCTCAAGGCTTGGTCAATCAAGTCGTCAGGGATGCCCAACCGCTGCAACTTGAAGCGCACCTCCCATCGGGCGTGGGGCTTGGTGTCGTCTAAGGCGCTTTGGACGATGGCTTTGGCGAAGGCAGCATCGTCTATCAGCCCGACTTTTTTGAGGCGGGCGATGACGCTTTTGGCGGTCGCTTCGCTGAACCCTTTGGCTTGCAACCGCAAAAGCAATTCCCGCTCTGAACGACAGCGATAGCGAAGCAACCGCAAGGCATCCTCTTTCGCCTTTGCCACGCTTTCTTTCGCCGATTGCCCGATGGGTGGGCGTTGCGTTTGGCGAGGCATTTTCCTCTCCGCTCCGTTCTCAGGACAGGGATGGCGCAAGGTTTATGGTCGGCGTCCGTTTTGGGGCGAGACGGGAAGCCCCGCTTTCTGGCGGACCTGACGGTCAATCTCGGCAGCCAATTCGGGGTGGCTCTCAAGGAAGGCTTTGGCTTGCTCCCGTCCTTGCCCCAAGCGCTCGTCGCCGTAAAGCAGCCAACTGCCTGACTTGGTGATGATGCCCAACTTCAGCCCCGCTTCCAAAAGGCTCGTCGCCCACGAGATGCCTTTGCCAAAGTAAATGTCCACCGTCGCTTCCTTGAAAGGCGGGGCGAGTTTGTTTTTGACGACCTTCACTTCCACCCGATGCCCCACCGTTTCGCCCCCGACTTTGATGGCTTCCCCTCGGCTGAGCCGCAAGCGCACGGACGCATAAAACTTCAGCGCCAACCCGCCCGGCGTCGTTTCTGGGTTGCCATACATCACGCCAATCTTCTGGCGCACTTGGTTGATGAAGACAGCAGCGGTGCGCGATTTCTGGATGGAGCCGACGAGTTTGCGCAGCGCCTGCGACATCAGCCGCGCTTGCAAGCCGACATGGGCTTCACCCATCTCCCCTTCCAATTCCGCTTTGGGCACTAAAGCGGCGACGCTATCAATGACAACGATGTCCACGGCGCCGCTGCGCACCATCGTGTCGGCGATTTCTAAGGCTTGCTCGCCCGTGTCAGGTTGGGAGAGCAACAATCGCTCCAAATCCACGCCGACATTTTTGGCGTATTCAGGGTCTAAGGCATGTTCGGTGTCAATGTAGACGGCGACGCCACCGAGTTTTTGGGCTTCGGCGATGATGTGATAGGCAAGGGTGGTCTTGCCCGAACCTTCCTGACCGAAAATTTCGGTGACGCGCCCGCGAGGGATGCCCCCGATGCCCAAAGCGATGTCCAACTCAACGGCGCCCGTCGGGATGGCTTCCACTTGCAAGCGGGGCGGCGTTTCCGTCAGGCGCATAATGGCGCCTTTGCCATGCCGTTTCTCAATTTGGCTGATGGCGGATTCCAAAAGCCGCCACCGCTCGTCGCTTCGGACGGGAGTGACCCTGCCTGCATCTTGCGCTTCTTCCCGCTCCGAGACTTCTTCCCGTTCCTCGGCGGATTTCGGGAAAGTCGTTTTCCGTGCCATAGGAACGCTCACCTGCCTTGCTTTCAGTAAAGGCAGCCTAATTTTGCCAGTGGCAGGGAAAAGGGGCAAGAGGTCAACAAAAAAGGGCGGCTCGCCAGAAGCGAACCGCCCTCATCTTCTCGGTAGCGGAAAGCCAGTCTAATTGCTGCTCAGTGGTTGGGTGCTGCCAACGCCTGCCAATTCGCCCTCTCCGACCCGCAAAACAATTTCGCCCGTCGCTGGGTCGCAGTCCACGATCACAGTGTCGCCCTCGCGGATTTCGCCAGCGAGGATGCGCTCGGAGAGGGGGTCGGTGACATGGGTTTGGATGGCGCGGCGCAAGGGGCGGGCGCCGTAGTATTTGTCGTAGCCCAAATCCGCCAACCGTTCCCTGGCGGCATCGGTGAGGACGAGGCGGATGTCTTTTTGCGCCAATTCCTCCCGCACGGGACGCAACTCCACATCCACGATTTGCAAGACATGCTCCCGCTGCAAGGGACGGAAGATGATGACCTCGTCCACGCGGTTGCGGAATTCGGCGCTGAAGCGTTCTTCGTAGAGTTTGCGCATCCGCTTCTCCATTTCGGTGAAGACCCGCCGCTCCAACACCTCATCGGCTTCGGGTTTGAAGCCCAAGCGCGATTCACTCAATTCGTGTTGGAAGCCCCGATAACCGATGTTGCTGGTCATGATGAGGATGGCGTTGCGGAAGTCCACCGTCCGACCTTGCGCATCCGTCAAGCGCCCTTCGTCCATGATTTGCAGGAGGATGTTGGTGACTTGGGGATGGGCACGGTCAAACTCGTCCAACAGGACGACGCAGAAGGGACGACGGCGCACGGCTTCCGTCAACTGACCGCCTTCCTCATAGCCGATGTAGCCGGGCGGCGCCCCGACCAAGCGGGAGACGGTGTGGGGCTCGGCATACTCGCTCATGTCAATGCGCACCAACGCATCTTCCGTCCCGAAGAGAAATTCAGCGAGGGCACGCGCCAGCAAGGTTTTGCCGACGCCCGTCGGACCGAGGAAGACGAAGACGCCTGTCGGACGGCGCGGGTCTTTCAAGCCCGCTCGCGCTCGGCGGATGGCACGGGAGATGGCGTTGATAGCCTCATCTTGACCGATGACCCGTCGGCGCAGGAATTCTTCCATTTGCAGCAATCGGCGGGTCTCATCTTCCGTGAGGCGAGAGACAGGGACGCCCGTCCACTCCGAGACGACTTGGGCGATGTCTTCTTCGGTGACGGTGGGGACTTCTTCTAAGGAGCGTTCCCGCCAAGTTTGTTGGAGTTGCTCCAAGCGTTCTTGCATCATTTGCATGCGTTGGCGCAAGGTGTTGGCACGCTCAAAGTCGTATTCCTGAACGGCGCGCTCCTTCTCGCTTTTGAGCCGCTCAATCTCCTGCGTCAGTTCACGGATTTCGCGGGGCGGCGCCGATGAGCGCAACTTCACCCGCGCACAGGCTTCATCCAAGACATCAATGGCTTTGTCGGGCAACCGTCGGTCAGTGATGTAACGCTGCGCCAGTCGGGCGGCGGTGAACAGCGCCCGATCGTCCACGCGGACGCGATGGAAATCTTCGTAAGTCGTCCGCAAGCCCCGAAGGATTTCCACCGTTTGCTCTAAAGTCGGTTCGGAGACATAGACGGGTTGGAAACGGCGCTCTAAGGCGGAGTGCTTTTCAATGTAGCGGCGATACTCTTCCAAAGTCGTCGCCCCGATGCAGCGCAGTTCGCCCCGCGCTAAGGCGGGCTTGAGGATGTTGGAGGCGTCAATGGCGCCTTCGGCGGCGCCTGCCCCGACGATGGTGTGCAGTTCGTCAATGAAGACGATGATTTGCCCCTGCGACTGGCGGATTTCGTTCATGATGCGCTTCATGCGTTCCTCAAATTCGCCCCGATACTTCGTCCCTGCGACGATGGCTGCCAAATCTAAGGCGACCAAGCGTTTGTCCTGAAGCAAATCGGGGACTTCGCGGTTGACGATGCGTTGGGCGAGCCCTTCCACGATGGCGGTCTTTCCGACGCCCGCATCGCCGACCAAGACGGGATTGTTTTTGGTTCGGCGGCACAAGATTTGGATGACCCGCTCAATTTCCATCTCCCGACCGATGACGGGGTCCAGTTTCCCTTCAATCGCCAGTTGCGTCAGGTCACGGCTGAAGGCGTCTAAAGCGGGGGTGTTGGTGCGCTTTCGGAAATGGGGCGTAACGCCTATGTCCTCCGACTTCAGGTCGTAAAGGCGGCGACGGACATCCTCAAAGCGGACATTGTATTTGGCGAGGATTTTTGCCGCCAGCCCTTGCTTTTCCCGCAGCAAGCCCAAAAGCAAGTGGGCGGTGTCAATGTGGCTGTCGTTCATCGCCCTCGCTTCGTCGGTGGCGCGAATCAAAACCTGCTTGGCGGGAGCCGTTAGAGTGGGTTGACCGACAGGGGCATGAGAGGGGGCACTCGCCCGCAGTTGGCTCTCCAACTCCGCCTTCATCCGATGGATGTCCACACCCAGCCGCTCCAAGATTTGCACGGCGAGGGTATCTTCTTCCTCCAGCAAGCCCAACAAGATGTGCTCCGACGAGATGTAGGGCGACCGCAAGCGGATCGCCCAATCTTCGGCGTGCAACATGACTTTGCGCGCCCGTTCGGTGTAACGATCCCAAAGCATCGCCCGTCGCTCCTTCAAGCGCCCATCGTTGATGGGCGCAGGGTTGATGGCTTCCCCACCGCCGCCACCAACGACCGCTGAAAAGTTTGTCATCGTGCCCGCCAAAAAGAAAGGGCTTTTCTACTCAATCGGCACGCCCGCTTGTTGGGTGTAGGCACGAAACTTTTGGATGAGGGCGCGGGTGATTTTCCCTGGCGTCCCGTCCCCGATGACGCGCCCATCTAATTTGACGACGGGCACGATCTCGGCGCCCGTCCCTGTCAAAAAGCATTCGTCGGCGGTGTAAACATCGTGCAAGGTCATGACGGTCTCGTGAACGCTGATGCCCATCTCCTGTGCCAACTTCATGACGACTTGACGGGTGATGCCTTTCAAAATGCCCATGTAGGCAGGTGGCGTGAAAAGTTCGCCTCGCTTGACGATGAAAATGTTTTCGCCCGTCCCCTCGGCGACATAGCCGTCCACGGTCAGCATCAACCCTTCGGGTTTGCCAGCGTTGATGGCTTCAATCTTGGCGAGGACATTGTTCAGGTAGTTCAGCGACTTGATGTTGGGGTTAAGCGCCTGAGGGACATTGCGGCGCACCGAAACCGTCACCATCTCAATGCCTCGCTCATACAACTCGTCGGGGAACAACTCAATGTGGTCGGTGATGATGATGACATTGGGTTGGTGGCATTTGCGCGGGTCTAAGCCCAAGTCGCCGACGCCTCGGGTGACGACGACGCGGATGTAAGCGTCCCGAAGCCCATTCGCCCGCAGCGTTTGCAAGATGGCTTGACGCAGTTGCTCTTTTGTCAAGGGGATGGTCAACCAGATGGCTTTGGCGCTGTCATAGAGGCGGTCTATGTGTTCGTCCAACATGAAGACACGACCGTTGTAGGCTCGGATGCCTTCAAAGACGCCATCGCCATACAGCAAGCCGTGATCGTAGACGGAGATTTTTGCCTGCGACTTCGCCACCAACTCGCCGTTGAGCCAGACCAAAAGTTCCTTTTCGCCTTTCCCCTCCATGAAGCGTGCCTCCTTGCTTTGGGCGATTGGGCGCAAGGAATTTTGCCACGCCCTTTTCGCCCCCCGTGAAAGGGGCGAGGCACGACGACACAAGTTCTGACGACGATCGGTCACTGCGGGCGTTTCAGCGGGGACGAAGGGTTTTTGCCCTTGAGTTTGCCGATAAGGAGACAGGGGGCGGGCGAGCCGTTGACGCTTCGTTTCTTGGCACCTTCCTGCGTCGCTCCCCGACCCCTGCTCTTTTTCGGCATTTGGCTGCTCGGCTTTTAGTGCTTGTCGGCTCAGTAGCCTTCTTTTTTGGCGAAGGCTTCGTCAAAGCGGACTTTGGACGCTTCAAACTCCCACGCCTTCGCCCGCTGGCACGCTTCGCGGGCGCCGTATTCCCGCTCCATGCCGACATCTTCCCACTCAACGGAGAGCGGACCTTGATAGCCGATAGCGTTGAGGGCGCGGATGATTTCGGGGAAGTTGACATCGCCGTGCCCTAAGGAACGGAAGTCCCAACCCCGTCGCGGGTCGCCCCAGACGAGCATGGAACTGAGGATGCCTGCCCGCCCATCGCGGCGCACCTTGCAGTCTTTCAAGTGCACATGGAAGATGCGGTCGGGAAACTCGTAGATGAACTGCACGGGGTCAACGCCCTGCCATTGCAGGTGGGACGGGTCAAAGTTGAAGCCGAAAGCGGGATGATAGTCAATGGCTTCCAGCGCCATCTTCGCCGTCCAAAGGTCAAAAGCGATTTCCGTCGGGTGAACTTCCAAAGCGAACCGCACGCCGAGGCTGTGGAAGTGGTCCAAGATGGGCTTCCATCGGTCGGCGAAATCCTGAAAGCCCTTGTCAATGAGATGGCGGGGTGTGGGCGGAAAGTCGTAGATGAGGTGCCAGATGGACGAACCCGTAAAGCCGTTGACGACGCTGACGCCCAAATTTTTGGCGGCTTCCGCCGTCGTCTTCATCTCTTCGGCAGCCCGTTGGCGGACGCCTTCGGGGTCGCCGTCGCCCCAAACGCGGTCGGGCAAAATGGCTTTGTGGCGCTCGTCAATGTTGTCGCAGACGGCTTGCCCGACCAAGTGGGCAGCGATCGCCCACATGCCCAGTTTGTGCTTTTTGAGGGTGTCGCGGATTTTCTTGCAGTAGTTTTTGTCCTTCGCCGCCTTGACGACATCTATGTGCTTGCCCCAGCACGCCAACTCCAACCCGTCATAACCCCACGACGCCGCCTTCTTGGCGATTTCTTCAACGCTCATATCCGCCCACTGGGCGGTGCAGAGCGTAATGGGACGCGCCATCACCCGACACCTCCTCTGCAAAAATCGCTTCGTCGCTTTCAAGCGGGCGAAGGATTCGCTTCGCCTTGCCGTCCAAAATTATGGCGCACCCCTTCTTTGCCAGCCCTTGACAAGGCAGCGACGGCGATTTAAAATTGCCGACGGCTTTGAGCCGCCTTCTGCCATTCTCCCGAAAAAAACCTTCGCCAAAACCTGAGTGCGGAAAGGGAGGTGAGTTGGCATGGCAACAATCAAGCCGCTTGCCGACAAGGTGCTGGTGAAAATCCTTGAGGAAGAGGAGAAGACGCCCGGGGGCATTTACCTGCCCGATACCGCCAAAGAGAAGCCCTTCAAGGGCAAAGTCGTCGCCGTCGGGACGGGCAAGCAACTGAAGGACGGACGCGTTATCCCCTTTGACGAACTGGGCGTCAAGCCCGGCGACACCGTGATCTTCAGCAAGTATGCGGGCACAGAAGTTAAACTGGACGGCGAAAAGCACATCCTGCTGAGCGTGGACGACATTTACGCTGTCTTGGAAGAGTAGGGCGCTTTGAAACTGCCTGAAAAACACCGACAAGGCAACGGGGGTGAGAAAGGATGCCAGCCAAGCAGTTGCTTTTCCATGAGCACGCACGGCAAGCGTTGGCGCGGGGAGCGTTCAAAGTCGCCCAAGCCGTTGCCACCACCCTCGGTCCGAAAGGGCGGCTCGTCGTCTTGGACCGCAAATGGGGTTCGCCCCTCATCACCAAAGACGGCGTGACCGTCGCCAAAGAAATTGAGTTGACCGACAAGTTTGAGGACTTGGGTGCTCGGTTGATGCGGGAAGCCGCCAGCAAAACCAACGATGTCGCCGGCGACGGGACGACGACGGCGGTCGTTTTGGCAGCGGCGATGTTGCGGGAAGGGCTAAAAGCCGTCGCTGCGGGCGTCAACCCCGTTTTCCTCAAGCGAGGCATGGAACGGGCACTGCGACGAACCGTTGACGAACTGCGCAAACTCGCCATCCCCGTCACCAGCAAAGAGGAAGTCCAGCATGTCGCTACCATCGCTGGCAACGACCCTGAAATCGGCGAAATCATCGCCGAGGCGATGGACAAAGTGGGTAAGGATGGCGTCATCACCATTGAAGAGGGCAAGGGCACGAAGACGACGGTGGAAGTCGTAGAAGGCATGCAGTTTGATCGCGGCTACATCTCTCCCTACTTCATCACCGACCCTGAGACGATGCGGTGCGTGCTGGAAGACCCGCTCATCTTCATCCACGAGAAGAAGTTGACCTCGGCGTTGGAGTTGGTGCCCCTGCTGGAGAAAGTCGCCCGTGCAGGACGCCCCTTGCTCATCATCGCCGAGAATGTGGAAGGCGACGCCTTGGCGACGCTGGTCGTCAACAAGTTGCGGGGTGTGTTGCAATGCTGCGCCGTGAAAGCCCCCGCCTTCGGCGAACGACGCAAAGCCATCCTGCAAGACATCGCCATCCTGACGGGCGGCAAATTCTTCAGCGAGGACTTGGGCGTGCGCATTGAAAACATCTCGCTGGACGAACTGGGCACTGCCCGTCGCGTCATCGTGGAGAAAGAGAAGACGACCATCGTGGAAGGCGGTGGACGCAAAGAGGAAATCGCCGCCCGCATCCAGCAAATCCGCAAGCAGATTGAAGAGACGGAAAGCGATTACGACCGCGAGAAACTGGAAGAGCGCTTGGCGAAACTGGCGGGAGGCGTCGCCGTCATCAAAGTCGGCGCCCCCACCGAAACGGAACTGAAGGAGCGCAAGCATCGCTTTGAAGACGCCCTGAACGCCACGAAGGCTGCCGTTGACGAGGGCATCTTGCCAGGTGGCGGCACCGCCCTCGTCTATGTCGCCAGCAAATTGCAAGAACTGACCGACGCCCCCGAAGACGAACGCATCGGTTTCCGCATCGTCAAGCGCGCTTTGGAAGAGCCGATGCGCCAGATCGCCGAAAATGCCGGCTATGACGGCTCCATCATCACAGAGCAAGTGCGGGCGAAGCAGCAAGAGGCGAACAGCGAACGGATGGGCTTTAACGCCTTAACGGGCGAAATTCAGGATTTGGTGCAAGCGGGCATCGTAGACCCCTTGAAAGTCGTCCGCACCGCCTTAGAAAACGCCGTCAGCATCGCCACCTTGTTCCTGACGAC
>Ga0209143_1000916_pt1 | contig 14055 bp, 12 predicted proteins | sample FaiFalFF_MnMetaG_3_FD_184739 | JGI IMG/M metagenome (GOLD analysis project Ga0209143, IMG submission 184739) | Freshwater microbial communities from Yellowstone National Park, Wyoming, USA - Fairy Falls B (FF_Mn_B) MetaG (SPAdes) (version 3) | ecosystem: Environmental > Aquatic > Freshwater >...
CCACCTCCGCCGCCGTCTGCGCCGCCCACATTCCCACCCCAGCCGTCGTCAGTCGTCCACTGACCGCCCGCAGAGGCGCTGACCGACTCATCCCGCTTGGGACGACAGATGCGCCGACGCGATCCAAGCCACACCCCAATCAACACTCATGCAACCAGCACGATGACCCATGTATTCTCCATAGTTGCCCCCTGCACTAAAGATGACCCGATTGAACCGCTGAACTCGTCGGAGATAGCCTCCACCGTGAGCCATCGCCTTTAGCGCTCCCGATTCGCCTCCAACTTCTTGCGCAGCAGACGGCGCGGCTGGAGATACTGCCGATTCCACGCGAAAATCAGCGTCAGCGCGAGGGCTATCCCCGTCAGCGGCAGCACGAAATAGCCCATCGCCAGCGTGTACTCGTCCAGCGCGTCGTGATGGCTGGAATACAGGATGAGGTACACCGTGTATGCGACATAGTAGCCCACGAACAACGCGCCTTCCCAACGCTTGATTTGGAAGCCGTTGAAGAACACGGGGAAGCACGCTAGCGAGACGCCAATCATTACCAGCGCATCGAAGCGCAGCACCGCAGGCGCGACGGTCATCCCGTCAGGAGCAACCAAACTGCTGAAGCCCAGTACCGACAGGATGTTGAAGATGTTGCTGCCGACCACATTCCCGACCGAGATGTCGCGTTCGCCGCGCATGCTGGCAATCACGGAGGTCGCCAGTTCGGGCAGGGAAGTGCCCACCGCCACGATGGTCAGCCCAATCACCAGTTCGCTCACGCCCAGTGCGCGCGCCGTCGCCACTGCGCCCTGAATCAGCCACTCCGACCCCAGCACCAGCCCCACCAGTCCAGCAATGACCAGAACCACCAGTTTGAGATAAGCCCACCCGTTGTGCGGGATCGCGCCCGCCTCTTCCAACTCCGCTTCCAGCAGTGTTTCGGAACGGGCGGTACGCGCCATCCAAGTGAGATACGCCGCGAAAATCAGCACCAGCAGCGCGCCGTCGAGCCGTGTGAGTTTCCCATCGTAAGCCAGCGCGAAGAACAGCAGCGCGGTACCAATCATCATCGGCACTTCGATCTTAATCAGGCGCGCACTTACCGCCAGTGGCGCGACCACCGCCGACAAGCCCAAAATCAGCAGGATGTTCACGATGTTGCTGCCGACCACATTGCCGACGGCAATATCAGGCTGCCCGCGATAGGCGGAGAGTACCGAGACGGCGAGTTCGGGTGCGCTGGTGCCAAACGCGACCACGCTCAGCCCAATCACCACAGGCGGCACGCCCAGCAGCGACGCCAGCCGCGACGCGCCCCGCACCAGCCACTCGCCGCCGCCAATCAGCAGCAGTAGCCCCGGCAGTATCAACCAAGCCTTCTCCAAAGCCCTGCACGCCTCCTAACGCAAGCCGTACACAAACGCCGCCAGCAGCAGCAGCAACGCGCCCAGCATCATCACCAACGCATACGAACGCACATAGCCGCTCTGCAACGGGCGCAGCAGGTTGCCCAACACCCGCGCCAGCGCGCCGACAGCGTTCACTACCGTATCAATCAGGCTCTCCACGATGACGGACAGCACCAGCGCGAACGCCCCGCCGAGATTGACCCCAATTGTACGCATGACACCGTCATAGCCCCACTGCTTGTGCGCTGCGCCCCAGACGCCTGCAAGCCGCGCCTCTGGTTCGGGAACCCCGCGCCGATACCGCACCACGCCGAAGGCTATCCCAAGCACCGCCGCGCCCAGCGCAATCCCGAATACCAGCCCCTTGCCCGCCGTCTCGCTGAAGAAGAGTTGCTCCTGCGTCAAAATGCTCGGCTCGGCGACGGGTTTCAAGAACTCGTGGAACGCCTTCTCGCTGGGCAGCAGCCAGCCGAACACAACTGACCCCAGCGCGAGTAGCCCCAGCACGCTCAGCACCGTCGCATATCGTTCGCGTGGGGGCTCGTGGTGTGTGCCGTGATGCCCCTCATGCGCGGCGGGCGGCGCGAAAAAGACCAGCCACACCAAGCGCGTCATGTACGCCGCTGTCAACCCAGCCGTCAGAATGCCCACCCCGAACAGCACGGGCGCAAAATTCACCAGCCGCGCGTTGTAGACGCTTAGCAGCACTGCCTCTTTAGACCAGAAGCCCGACAGCGGTGGGATGCCCGCAATCGCCAGCCAGCCGACCAGCATCGTCGCAGCGGTTATCGGCAACGCCTTCGCCAGACCGCCCATCTTGCGGATGTCGCCTTGATGGTGCAGCGCAATCAGCACGGAACCAGCCGCCAGAAACAGCAGCGCCTTGAAGAACGCATGCGTCGCCACATGGAACATCCCCGCCCAGAACGCGCCGACCCCGCACGCCAGAAACATGTAGCCGAGTTGACTCACGGTGGAGTAGGCCAGCACGCGCTTGATGTCGGTCTGGGCAATCGCGATTGTGGCGGCAAACAGTGCAGTCAGTGCGCCCACGCCCGCTACGATGCCCATCGCCATCGGCGCCATCTCCAGCAGCGGATGTACGCGCACCAGCAGGTAGACGCCCGCCGTGACCATCGTCGCCGCGTGTATTAGCGCGGACACAGGCGTCGGTCCCGCCATCGCATCGGGCAGCCAGAAATACAGCGGCAACTGCGCCGACTTGCCCGCCGCCGCCAGAAACAGCAGCAGCGCAATCGCTGTCGCCGCCACGCCCGCCACAGCAGCAGCGCAATCGCTGTCGCCGCCACGCCCGCCTCGCGCAACACAGGCAACGCCTGCGCGTTCACCTCACGAAACGACAGCGTGCCGAACAGCGCAAACACCAGAAACATCGCCAGCAGGTAGCCCGCGTCGCCAATGCGGTTCACAATAAACGCCTTGTTCGCCGCATCGGTGTTCGCCTTCCACTCCGCGTTGCGGTAGAAAAAACCAATCAGCAGATAACTGCACAGCCCGACCCCCTCCCAACCGACGAACATCACCAGAAAGTTGCCCGCCAGCACCAACACCAGCATAAAGAAGATGAACAGATTGAAGTAGGTGAAAAAGCGCGGGTAGTCCTCGTCCTCCGCCATGTAGCCTGTGGCGTATAGGTGAATCAGCCCGCCGATGCCCGTCACGATGAGCGTCATCAGAACCGAGAGCGGGTCGATGAGAAACTCAATCGGCGCGCGAAACTCGCCGACCTTGAACCAGTCCGCAAGTAGGTAGACGACGCTGCGTTCGGCTTCGGGCAGCGCGAGCATCGCTTGGAACAGTTGCCATGCGAGTGCGCACGCACCCAGCACCACACCTGTGCCGACTGCGCCAATCAGCCATTTGCCTGCCCGCTCGCCCAGAGTGCGTACCAGCCAGCCGCCCAGTAGCGCATGGAACAGGCTGCCCGATAACGGCAGCGCGAGTATCCAGAGAATCGTGTCGTTCCGCAATCCCTCCATAGAGCCGCGCTCCTGCGCGTAGGATTATACCTGCAGTAGCGCGGCGCGGTAGAGTTGCGCATACGCGCCGTTGCGCTGCAGCAGTTCGGCGTGCGTGCCTTGCTCCACCAGTCTGCCGCGCTCCAGCACCAAGATGCGGTCGGCGCACTGCACAGTTGTCCAGCGGTGGGCGATAATCAGCGTCGTGCGTACCCCGCGCCCCTCCTCAATCACGCGCTGGATGATGCGCTCCGACACAGGATCCAGCGACGCAGTCGCCTCGTCCAGCACCAAGATTCGCGGGTTGCGTAGCAGTGCGCGGGCAATCGCGATTCGTTGCGCCTCGCCTCCCGACAGGCGCACGCCGCGGTCGCCAATCAGCGTGTCGTAGCCGTCGGGCAGCCGCTCGATGAACTCGTGTGCGTGCGCCTGCTTGGCGGCGTGTTCAATCTCCTCGCGTGTGGCGTCGGGCTTGCCGTAGGCGATGTTCTCGGCGACCGTGCCCACAAACAGCACCGTGTGCTGGGGCACGACGCCAATCTGCGAGCGCAGGCTCTCCAGCGTTGCATACCGGATGTCGTGCCCGTCCAGCCGAATGACCCCCTCCTGCGGCTGATAAAACCGCAGTAGCAAGTCCACCAGCGTGCTTTTGCCTGCGCCTGAATGCCCCACCAGCGCGACCACCTCACCTGGCTGGATTTCGAACGACACCTCGCGCAGCGCCTGCTCGCCCGTCGGGTAGCGGAACGTGACGCGCTCGAACTCGATGCGCCCTTGCAAGGGGGGCAGCGGCTGCGCGTCGGGCGCGTCGTAGGCTTCTGGCTCCACATCGAGCGCCTCGCGGAAGATGCGCTGCGCGGCGGCGCGTACCTGCTTGCGTGTGAGTTGAATCGCGCCGACACCCGATGCCGCCTGCGCGATCTGGTGCAACAAGAACAGGAAACTGAGCAATTGGGCGGTGGTCATCTGTCCGCGCGCGACTTCCTGCCCGCCGAACCACAGCACCAGCGCGATGCTCGCCGCACCGATGAACTCCACCGTCGGGCGCAGCCGCGCGCGTCGCCGCTCACCGCGCAGCGAATGGCGCAGCACCTCGCGATTGCGCCCAACGAACCGCTCAATCTCGCGGTCTTCCGCCGCGAAGGTCTTGATAACCCGCACGCCCGACAGCGTCTCCTGCACCAGCGCGGAGACGCTCGCCAGCGCGCCTTGCGTCTGGTGCGTAATCCGATGCACCTGCCTGCCCAATCGCTGAATCAGCACAGCAATCAGTGGCAGGAAAATCAGCGCGAGCAACGCCAACCGCCAGTTCAGGACGAAGATGTAGATCAGGAACGCCACGATGCGCAGCGGTGCATCCAGCACATCGCGCACCAGCAGCACCGCGCTCTGCAGCACGGGCACATCGTTGGTGATGATGGACTGTATCGCGCCGACCTGACGCGACTGGAAAAAGCCAAGCGGGAGCCGCTGCAGATGCGCGAAGATGTCCTCGCGTAGTTTCGCCGTTAGTCGTTGCCCTGCCAACGCGAGATAGTAGACCTGCCCGTAGGAGAAGAACCACTTCAGCGCGAAGACGCCCAGCACGGTCAGCGACACGCGGTTCAGCATCGCCGCGTCGCGCATGTCCATCGAGCGGATGACCTGTTCCAGCAGGTACGCTGTGTAGCCCGTGATGGCTGTCACGCCGACCGAGCAGACTAGCGCGACCACCAGCGGCTTCCACTGCGCCGCTACATACCGCCAAAATCGGCGCTCTACCGAGTCCACACAGGGATTGTACCCGCGCGGGCAAGGGGGACAGGGGGCAAACACGGTAGGGGCAGACACACAGGTCTGCCCCTACGAGATGCGGTTAATCCGTCGTTTCGGGCGTGAACCCGTCGTAGACGGGCAGGAAGTCGCGCCACGCTTCGCGCGAGAGGGCTTTCGCGTACTGCGTCAGGCTGAGGTACGGCACAAAGTGCGGGCGGCGCGGCTTGCGTGCAAGTTTCATCCCCGCCTGCTGCGGCGTGCGGTCGCCCTTGACAAGATTGCACCGACGGCAGCACGCCACAAGGTTCTCCCAAGTGTCGCCCCCGCCCATGCTGCGCGGAATCACATGGTCAACGGTCAAGTCGCGCGACACATGCCCGCAGTATTGGCAGGTGTAGTTGTCGCGCGCCAAGATTGCGCGGCGGCTCACGCGCACCTGCGGTAGGGGACGCTTCACCAAGTAGCGCAAGCGCACTACCGACGGCGCCTCGAAGCCCCCCGACACCGTGCGGATGTAATGCCCGTTTGTCAGCACCACTTCCGCCTTGCCCGTGAGTACCATGTTCACGGCACGGCGCATCGTGCAAATGTTGAGCGGCTCGTAGTTCTGGTTCAGAACAAGCACCTCAGCCATAGCAGTGCAGCCTCCTTGGACCCCCAAACAAAATTGGGGAGCCACACGCACAGACCCGCGCAAGCTCCCCAGCACGACACGCGCCAAAAGACGCGGCAACGGTATCGCCCGCGCGTGCCGAACCAGGAGCCTGTGCTCCAACGCTCACAGTCGTAGCCGTTCAGTCCGTGCGTCAGCATCGTTTATATTATAACCCACGTCGTGCCCTGAATTCAAGCGCTACACGGGTATACTCCCTTTGGAAGGCATAAGTTTCCGATGAACGGCGCACAGTTGCACTTGATGCTGAACCATCTGCCCGTGATGGGCGCGCTGTTCAGCCTGTTGCTGCTCGGCTGAGCCTGATTCGGCGCAGCACAGAGATTCAGAAACTTGCACTGGGGGGGGGCGCGTTGCTGGCGGGACTTAGCAGCGTGCCCGCGTACCTCACGGGCGAGCCTGCCGAAGAGGAGTAAGCGGGTTAACCTTGCTCTCCGCTCAACCGTCGCAGTGCAAGGATAAGTGCCTGCGTGCCAAGCCGTTCCTCGCCTCTGCGCTCGAAGCCACTGTAGAGTTGCTGCACGAGCGCGGTTCCCAGTAGAGGCGTGCCTGTGCGTTGCGCTTCGTCCATCAGGATCGCGAGGTCTTTCTGCAGCAGTTTGACCATAAAGCCTGGCTGGAAGTCGCCCTGCGCGATGCGTTTACCGAGGTTCTCCATCGCCCACGAGCCTGCTGCGCCCGAACTGAGCGTCTCGACGGTGAGGTTCAGGTCTAAGCCTGCTTGCTCGGCGAACAGCAGCGCTTCCGACACGGCGAGCATTCCGACGGCGACCGCGATCTGGTTGGCGAGTTTCATGCGCTGTCCGCTGCCGCTTGCGCCGACATAGACCACCTTTTTGCCCATCGTCTGCAGGATGGGTAGGGCGCGCTGGTATGCGTCGGGGTCACCGCCGACCATGATGGTGAGCGTGCCTGCCTCTGCGCCCCATTGACCGCCCGTGACGGGCGCGTCAAGGAAGGCGATGCCGCGTTCTCGCGCAGTGTCGGCGAGCCGTTGGGTCAGGCTGGGCGCGGTCGTGCCCATGTCAATCGCGAGCGCGCCCGTGCGCATTGCTGGCAGCGCAGCGTTCTCGCCCGTGAGCCAGACTTGCTCTACAGTGGCGTCGTCGGGCAGGCAGGTGATGACCACCTCGCACTGCGCCGCTAACTCGGCGGGCGTGGCGGCTTCGCGTGCGCCCAGTTCGACCAGCGCGTCAATCGGCGGGCGGCTGCGGCTATGCACCACCAGCGGGTAGCCCGCCTGCAGGATGTGCCGCGCCATCGGACGCCCCATAATGCCCAGCCCGATGAAGCCAACCGTTGGCAGCGTCATAGGCGCATGCTTCGCGACAGAGGGCGGTTCTCCTCTCACGACGGGGTGCGCAAAGCGAGCACGAACATCACCCCGCACGCACCTTGCAGGACCAGCATTAGCCCGCCCAGCACAATCGCAATCCATGCATGCGCCTTACCGTGTGCTTCGGGGGTCTCTCGCGCGACGGCTAAACCCCGAACCCCCAACACGACGGCAGCGATTGCCAGTGGCAACCCAACGCACGGGATGAGGCTGAACACCGCAAGGTAGTAGCCGATGAGTGCGGGCTTGTTTTTGTAGGGCACGATTTTAGACAGCGCGTCGGACGCGCCTGAAGCGGTCGGCGCGCCCCCTGCAAACGCCGCGCAACGGTCACAATACTGGCGTCCCTCGGTGATTTCTACGCCACAAGTCAGGCAGCGCATGCCAACTCCTGTAGGTGTGTTGGTGATTCGCCACGCGCGGTAGGTCTCCTGCCGCTTTCGGGCGAGGTACAATCTCGCTATGAAGCGGCGCATCCTGTGGGCAGGGCTGGCGGTGCTGGTGGGCGCGGCGGTGGTCGTGCGCCTGCTGTATCAACCGCCTGAAGACGCCCACGAGCGCATGCACGCCGAGGAGGCGCAGGCGCAAGCGACCATCGAATCGCTTGCCCAACTGCCCCCGCAGCAGCAACTGCGCGAACTGGAACGCTACCTCACGCCACAGTCGCCGATTGCTGTGCGTGCGGCGGCAGTGGAGGCGATTGCCCGCATCGATGCGCCTGATGCGCGCGCCCTGCTGCGTGAAGCCCTGCGTGATTTCGCCTCGCCAGTGCGCACGCGCGTTGCCGAGATGGCGACCCGCCAGCCGCCCGAAGACGCCCTCGGACTGCTGGTGGACTGCCTCGCCGACCACGATACGGAGGTGCGCCAAGCTGCCATCAATGGGCTGCAGCGACTGCGCGACCGCCGCGCGGTGAGCGCGCTAATAGCCCTGCTGCGCGACGACCCGAACGAGCAGACCCAGCACATGGCGATGGGCGCGCTACGCGCCATCACAGGGCAGCCGTTCCATGCCCGCTACACCGACCCACCCGACAAGCGTCAGCAAGCGCGCCAAGCGTGGCTGCGCTGGTGGCAGCAGGCTCAGCGGGAGTTCGCCACCCGCCAGCCGAAACCCGTTCACCCCGCGCACTCCCAAGACGCGCCCGATTTGACCCTGCGCACACTGGAGGGCGAGCGAATTGCCCTGCGTCGCCCGCCCAAGCCGCTGCTGCTGAACTTCTGGGGTACTTGGTGCGGCGGCTGCCAGCAGGAGTTGCCCCACCTGATTGCCTTCCACGAGCAGTACGGCGACCGCGTTCTGGTGGTGGGCGTCGCGTTCGACGAACCCGACGGCGAGCAAGGGCTACGCCAGTTCTGCACCGAGAGGGGCATCCGCTACCCGCAGGCGATGGGCGACGAACGCCTGCGCGACGCTTTTGACCTGCACGGCGTGCCACAGACGGTACTCATCGACGCGCAGGGGCGCATCCGCTTCTGGTGGGTAGGCGCGCGCGACTTGGGCACGCTGGAACGCGCCGTGCAACTGCTTGGAGAATAGCCTCTGTCACTCTCGCGTGATTGTTTCGTCCAGGTTTAGCAGCGTGTTGGCGACCAGTGCGAGCGCGGCGGTGTGCGCATCAGGTTTGCCGACGAGTTTTTGCGCTGCGTCGGGCTGCTTGGCGTACCGCTCGCGCATCTGGCGGTAGAGTTGCTCCAGCCGCTGCAGTTCGGCGGGGGTCGGCTCGCGCGCGGTGCAGCAGCGGAAGCCGTAGCGCAGGCTCGCCTGCAGGTTGCCTTTGCCGCGTTCTGCCATGCGTTGCGCCAGCGCGACCGCCGCCTCCATGTACGCGGGGTCGTTCAGAAGCACTAATGCTTGCATCGGGGTATTCGTGCGCGGGCGCATGGCAACGCACACCTCGCGCGAGGGGGCATCGAACGCCACCATCGACGGGTAGGGCGCGGTGCGTCGCCAGAAGGTGTATAGCCCGCGACGGTAGCGGTTCTCGCCCGTGTCGGTGATCCAGCGGTCGGCGTTGAAGGGGATGTCCCACACGCCTTCGGGCTGAGGCGGAAAGACACTCGGACCGCCGATTTTGCGGCTGAGTAGCCCGCTTGCGGCAAGCGCGACATCGCGCACCAACTCGGCAGGTAGGCGGTAGCGCGGCGCACGCGCGTACAACTCGTTCTTCGGGTCGCGTGCCAGCAACTCAGGCGTTGCCCGCGAACTCTGCCGATAGGTCGAACTGGTCACGATGAGCCTGTAGATGTGCTTCATACTCCAGCCGCTCTCCATAAACTCCACTGCGAGCCAGTCCAGTAGTTCGGGGTGGGTGGGGTACGCGCCTTGCGTGCCGAAGTTGTCCAGCGTCTCCACGATGCCGCGCCCAAAAATGGTCGCCCACATGCGGTTCACTTGTACGCGGGCGGTCAGCGGGTTGTCGCGCGACACGAGCCAGAGCGCTAGCCCCAGCCGATTGCGCGGTGCGCCTTCGGGGAACGGATGTAGCACGGCAGGAACGCCCGTTTCGACCACCTCGCCCTGCCGTGTGAACTCGCCGCGCGGACGCACGACCGCCGTCAGCGGCTTGTCCGTGGGGTTATCCTCCATCACCAGCGTCGTGGGGATTTCGGCTTCCAGTTGCCGCTTGGCAGCCTTGAGTTCGATCAGGCGCGCCATGTCGCCATACACCGTCTTGAGGCGGAAGCAGCCCAGCACATGCTGCTTGTGCGTCGTGTAGAGGCACTCCAGCGTGATTTCAGCCTCTGTAGGCGTTTTGAGGCGCAGGGGCTGCTGTAGGGTCAGCGTCAGCGTGTTCGGCTTGCCGATGTGCCCTGCCACTGCCAGCCCGCTGGTGGTGTTGTCGGGTTGCAGCACGGCGCGGGGGTTGAACCCGCCCTGCACGAAGTCGGCAGTGGCGTCGCGGAAGGCGACAGGCTTGCCACCGACCTGCATGCGCACGCCCGTCAGCACGAAGTTGCCGTTGTGGGCGCGCCCAGGGCCTTGCGCGGGCAGGCTGGGGTGCGGCAGGCATTCCAGTTGCAGTATGCGCAGTTCGCCCGCGGGCAGGCGCACGCGAACGCGATACACCTCCGTGTCGGGCGTCGTGCCCCGCGCCAGCACGGTTCCGTCGTCCAGAATCGCGACAGGCGCGCCGCTTGCTGTCGCCACTGAAAGCGGCGTTAGCACCTGTGCAGGGGGCAGTTCACGCGACTCCAGTTGCGCAATCGCCTGTGTCAACTCCTGTAGCCTGCGCTGTTGTTCGGGAGTCGGCGCGGGAATCTGCGCCTCCAACCACTTCTCCTCGCTGACGCTCGCGTCACCGACGGGATAGATCTTGGAGTTGTTGAAAAACGCCAGCAGTTGGTAATACTCCTTCTGCTTGATGGGGTCGTACTTGTGGTCGTGGCAGCGGGCACAGTTCATCGTCAGCCCCAGCCATACGGTCGCGGTGGTTTCCACGCGGTCGTAGAGTTTGTTCTCGTGCGCCTCCGCTTGGTCAACGCCGCCCTCCAAGTTCTGCATCGTGTTGCGATGGAAGCCTGTGGCGATGCGCTGCTCCAGCGTCGGGTTGGGCAGCAGGTCGCCCGCGATTTGCTCAATCGTGAATTGGTCGAAGGGCATATCGCGGTTGAACGCCTCGATGACCCAGTCGCGGTAGCGCCAGATGGAGCGGCGTAGGTCTTTCTCGTAGCCGTCGGTGTCGGCGTAGCGGGCAAGATCCAGCCACACCAGCGCTTGCCGCTCGCCATAATGCGGCGAGTTGAGCAGTTTGTCCACCAGCCGTTCGTAGGCGTCGGGGCGCTTGTCTTTCAGGAAGGCGTCCACCTCTTCGGGCGTTGGCGGCAGTCCTATCAAGTCGAGGTACAGTCGGCGGATAAGCGTCTCTTTCGGCGCTTCGGGCGACGGCGACAGCCCTTCCTGCTCCAGACGATGCAGGATGAAGGCATCGATGGGGTTGCGCACCCACGCGCGATTTTTGACTTCGGGGATGGGCGGTCGTTTCGGCGGGATGAACGCCCAGTGGACGGCGTTCTCGGCGTTGTCGGGCCAGTGCGCCCCCTCGTTGATCCACCGCTTGATGAGTTCGATCTGTTCGGGTGAGAGGGCGGTCATCCCTTTGGGCATGCGCGGACCTTCCTCGTCGCTGCTGATGCGCTTGACCAGCAGGCTATTCTCGGCGTCGCCAGGGATGATTACGCGCCCGCTGATGCCGCCTTTGAACGCCTCCTCGCGGTTGCTGAGGCGCAGCCCGCCCATGCGCCGTTCAGGTCCGTGGCAGGGGAAGCAAGAAGCGCGGAATATCGGCAGAATCTCCCGTGCGAAGTCCACCTTGCGTTGCGGTGGGGACGGCGGCGCAGGCGTACTCCACACCAAGCCGCCCAACGCGAGGGGCAACCCGACATAACTCAGCCACAGCGCTGTCAGCCCACGCATAGCGACACTTAATTATGCGCGACAGAATCGGATTCCTGCTACCGTGCCCCTTGCAATCGCGCAAATAGCACACGAACCCAGCCCCCCAGCCGTATCGCGCCGATGCACAGCGCGTACAAAAGCGGGTTTAGCCGCCCGCGATAGTGCTTGCGGTAGAACGCCTCCAGCGCGCGGTGCGATTCGCGAATCGCGCTCAGGCGCACTTGGCGCGTGCTTGCGCTCCCATGATGCAGAATCTGCACCTCAGGCACAAAATAGATGCGCCACCCTGCCTGCTTGATGCGGTAGCACCAGTCCACATCGTTGAAAAAGAGCGGGAACGCCTCGTCCATTAGCCCCACCTGTTCAGGCACAAAATAGATGCGCCACCCTGCCTGCTTGATGCGGTAGCACCAGTCCACATCGTTGAAAAAGAGCGGGAACGCCTCGTCCATTAGCCCCACCTGTTCCACGACGGCGCGGCGCACCATCAGAAAGGTCGCCATCGGCTGATCCACTTCGGCGACACGGTCGTAGGTGAAGGCACGCATGCGGTAGCCGCCGAGCGCGCGGGGGAACAGCCGCGCCAGCCCCGACACCTCCCACAGCAGGTTCGCGGGCGTCGGGAAGCCGCGCACAGACGGCTGCACACGCCCGTCGGGGAACAGTTGCTTCGCGCCAATCGCGCCCGCCTCAGGGTGCGCCTCCAGAAACGCCAGCGCACAGTTCAGCGTGTCGGGGAACACCTCCGTGTCGGGGTTCAGCAGCAGAATGTATTCGCCTTGCGCCTGCAGGATTGCCTGATTGTTGCCCCGCGCGTAGCCGAGGTTCTCGGCGTTGGCAATCAGCACCGCTTGGGGAAATTCCGTCCGCACCATGTCCGCGCTGCCGTCGCTGGAGGCGTTGTCCACCACAATCACCTCGAACGGCGCGTCGGGGGGATAACGGTAAATCGACTGCAGGCACGCCCGAAGCAACTCGCGCGTGTTCCAGTTCACGATGCAGATGCTCAGCGTAATCGGCACGGTCGGTCAGGATTTCCTTGAATCGAGCGCCTGCCTATTGGCTCGCTTAACTTGCCAGAAGATGATTATATGCGTAACAACCGACGTAATAACACCGAGAAGCCACCCCTCAATCCCCATGCCGGGCAGCACGCGACGCAGAATCGCGATGGCTATCAACGCAAGGAATAGCCCCGCCACGAAGCCACGCGCCGACGCTCGGAAGACCTGCATTCGTATATGATGGTTGTATTGTTTCATCGCCTTGAAGTTCACAGGTTCCCCATGCAGGTATTGTTCCGCCTCGACTAACTCCCAAGCGTACAAGCGGCACTCCGCTTCGTAATTTCCCCCGTCATAGAGGCGGAGTTCTATGGCGACCCCCGTTCGGCTTTTGGAGGGGGTGAAACGCGCGAGGAGTTCAGTCTTTTTGCTGCGCGGCGACCAATCCAGGGCAGAGTTGCCCGCTCCGCGTCGCATCGTCAGGGTATTCTCGTTCGAATCGACGAGCGCGTAGCCCAGTCGCTCGAAATACTCCTGCAGGCGTTGGCGTGCCTGATCGACGGGCGTCAACGCCGTGAAGCGCCAGTGCAGGCGGATGCCTTCCTCCGTCTCCTCGATAGACACCAAGTGTGCGCTGGGGTTCACCGTCATATGCCGTTCCACCGTGCAGGCGTATCAATACTTTTGCGGGTTCAGAAGCACGCGAATGAACAGCCACACAAGGCTGCCTGCTATCCCGCCGCCTAACCCGCCCAAAATCGCGCCGCGTAAGGGGCTGCCAATCCCCAGTTCTGTCAGGATAGGTCGTCCAATCGCGAAAATCAGCACGGCGAAGGGGATTGTGATTGCGATGCCAAGCCCCATACCCAGATACACGCGCTCCAGCGTGCGCCGATTGAAGTGTTCCATCGCGGCGAAGTCGACAGGCTCCCCGCGCAGGTGGGTCTCCGCCTCTTTCAGTTCCCAAGCGTGCAGGTATTGTTCGGCTCCGTAGAGGGTGTGCCCTGTGCGGTTGAGTTGGAGTTCCAGTGTGACGGCGGTTCCGTCCCCTGCGGGTGCGAGGCGGGCAGTTAGCTCGGTTGCGAGGTTGCGTGGCGACCACTTGAGCATCGAGCGCGCCAGCGTGCCGCGCTTCATCACCAGCGCGTCGCCCGACGAAGCGAGCGTGTAGCCCAGCCGCGTGAAGTAGTCCTGCAGTCGCTGCCGCGTCTCTTCAACGGGCACAGGCGCAACGAAGCTCCAACGGAAGCGCAGATACCGCCCCACGCGCTCAATCGGCACGGACAACCCTTCCTGATGCGCCATGCTTAGCGCACTGATTCGGTTCATCAGGTGAGGTTCCTGCCAACCGTCTGGTCGCTGAGGTTCACCTGCGTGCGTAATGTAATCTCTTGGCGACGGGCAGCACGATATGGCTGGGCCGTTGCGCATCGCAGTAACAGGTCGGGTACAACTGGTTTGGTGCATAGTACGAGCGGTTCAACGGGTGAGCGTGCCGTGCTGGGCG
>Ga0209143_1000919_pt1 | contig 14031 bp, 13 predicted proteins | sample FaiFalFF_MnMetaG_3_FD_184739 | JGI IMG/M metagenome (GOLD analysis project Ga0209143, IMG submission 184739) | Freshwater microbial communities from Yellowstone National Park, Wyoming, USA - Fairy Falls B (FF_Mn_B) MetaG (SPAdes) (version 3) | ecosystem: Environmental > Aquatic > Freshwater >...
AACGCAAGATTTATAATAATGCACTATGCTTTACCTGCCCTAGTGGGTTTTATATCATCTACTCTTTTTTTAAGCGGCCAATATATTTTGCTTTCATCTCTACAAAATCCAGGGGAAACTGGAATATATTCAATAGCAATGATAATTGTTACACCAATAGTTGTTTTCCCCGGAATATTAACATCTGCTCTGCTTCCAATAATTTCTGGATTGTCTGCAAACCATAACACTAAAAAGCAAAGATCGAGATTGATAGAATTAGTTTTTAGGTATACTTTGTTTGCATCATTTCCTGCAGCACTCTTTTTAATACTTTTTTCAAAACAAGTAATTTTAATATTCTCTAGACCAGAATATTTACCAGCTTCTCAATTTTTCCCCATTTTATCTATTTCATCTTTAATTTATGGTTTAGGGAATTTGTTCTTAAGTAATATTTATGCAATAGGTAAAACTAAAACTAACAGAAACATAACAATTTTAACAACAACAATATTCTTTGTTACGGCGGTGCCTTTAATTAAAATGTTTTCTTCTTTTGGTTTGGCTATTTCTTATAGCATAAGCGTTTTTACAATGTGCTTAACTAGCTACATTTACCTTAGAAAATACATAAAGATAAATTTGCCATTCATGGATTCGTTTAAAATAGTTATTTCTGGGGTCGCTTCACTTTTTGTCCTTTATCTTCTTTCCACTATAACTCAAGGCTTTATTGTAAATATAATTTTGGTTTGTTTTGGTTCTATTGTTTATTTGGCATTATTGGTTTTGTTTGGATTTTACAAAGAGGAAGATGTTAAGTTGTTAAACATAACTTCAGAAAAGTTTCCAAAGCTTAAAAGATATGTTGATTTTATAATTAAAATAATAAGCTTAAACAAAACTATTTAACAATTGTTTGGCTTTGTTCTCTTATAAATTGTAACAAGTAAGATAAACTGCTTGTTCCTTTACACGTAAGGCTACTTCCTTTCCATCCAACAAATGTTTGCCTACCTACTATTGCACCTGTAGTAGCACTAACTTCTCTATTCACATATATTGTACCAAATTCTATGTTTTTATTAAAATATTCTATTTCATTTTTGTTGTTAGAATATAGCCCTGCAGTAAGTCCATATTCAGTATCATTAGCTAAATTAATTGCTTCTTTAAAATCCTTGAATTTTGTAACAGCAAGTATAGGTAAAAATAATTCTTTCTTCCATAATTCGCTTTCTATTGGAACTTCAATTATTGTCGGTTCAACATAATATCCATTATCGAATAACTCGTTACCAGTAAGCAAATTTCCTCCAAAAATTACTCTGCCTTCCTTTTTAGCTTTTACAATTGATGATAAATATCTTTCTAATGCATTTTTTCCAATAATTGGACCTATATTAGTGTGCTTTTCTACAGGATTTCCAACTACTAGTTTTTTAGTTTTTTCAACAAGCTTTTCAATAAATTCATCATAAATACTTTCATGAATTATTGCTCTAGAGCAAGCACTACATTTCTGACCAGCAAATCCAAAAGCAGCAGAAATTATACCGTTTGATGCTTTTTCCAAATCAGCATACTTGGAAACTATACACACATTTTTACTTCCCATTTCAACAACAAATTGTTTTGGTATGCTAGAATTAGCAGATTTCCTAAACATTTTCATTCCAATTTCGCGTGAGCCAGTAAAAGCTATTCCTTTAACATCAGAATTTTCTAAAATCTCATTACCAACTTCACTTCCAGAGCCAGTAACATAATTAAATACACCTTTTGGTAAACCAGCTTTATCTAAAACTTCATAAAGCTTAAGTCCAGTCCAAGGAGTTGGGTTATCGCTAAATGAAGGTTTGAATACAACTGTATTTCCTGTTATTAAAGCGGCTACAGACATTCCAGTAGAAATAGAAAAAGGAAAATTAAAAGGAGCTATAACTCCCCAAACTCCATATGGTTTAGAAATTATTTTAACATGTTCACTGCCAGATATTGCTCCTTGATGACCAAACTTCGATTTTTTGCTTTTACTATAAGCTACTCTATCAATAATTAAACCATCATTGCTTTCTATAAGATAAGAATAATATCTCATAAAATCTATTGCTTCGTCTACTTCTCCAATCGATTCGTATCTATTTTTTCCATTTTCAAATGTAATTATTGCTGCAGCTTCAAACTTTATTTTGCTTAAAATGTTTGCGGCTTTCCTAAATATCTTTACTCTTTTCTTCCAATCAAAATCTCTCCAATACTCATAAAATGCATTTTTAGCAGCTAAGATTGCATCTCTAGCATGTTCTACTTTTCCAAATTGAAAATAACCAAGAACAATCCTTCTATCTATAGGTGAAACAACTTTCAATTCTTCATCAGAAAAAACTTCCTTACCATTTATGTACATTGGATAATGTTTGCCAAAATCTTTTTGAATTTTTCTAACAGCATTTTCAAATTTCTTATCTATTTTTTCTTCACTTAAGCTAAATGTGTTTTCATTTTTAAATTTCATAATAAGTAAATTTGCTTTATAAATACTTTAAAAATAAAAATGATTTAATGAAAATTTTTTGGTGTAAGTGTGGCTATTTTATCTTTTATTCTAACATTCTATAGTGTTAAATATTCCTTGTTAATTGCGCCTCTGCTTGGTAATCTTGTTTATGCTTTATATAGAAATAAGATTATTTTTACTGAACGATTATGGTTCCAGTTAAGTATGGATATAGATGATCGTGATAAGGCCATGTTCCTTTATATTTGAATGTGAATGAAAAGGTTTCTCCTGGGGCGAGTCCTTTGCATGCATCAAAAATTTCTTCACCACTTCCACATTTCTCTATACCAGACCCAGGGTATAATCTATGTGTGGGATGAACATCTGATGCTGGCCAATGAGGTACAGAATCCTTATTGACCCAAGTAACAGTATCACCAACTTTTATTGTTAAAGTGCGTGGACTAAATCCTGAAGATGTGATTAAAACTTCAAAAGATGTTGCTTGCAATTGATCTAATTCATTTATTGATGTGCCCAAATCACCTTCACTAGTTAATTCAGAAGGTATTTGTGGTTCTTGTTGTATAACAGTAGTTTGAGGTTGCGTTGCAGTTTGTGTTTGCTGTTGAGTGCATCCACTAATAAAAACAAATATCGCCAATGTAGCTAATAAAAATATCATTTTATAGCTCATATAGCTCACCTTTTACTCCTTATCTCTGATTTAATTTGATCTATAAATTGTTTCCATAAATTCATAACATCTCTCACAATTTGCTTCTTTTCCTCTATTGAGTCAGCACTATTAAATTCCTGTTTTTTATTTTCAATTGAAGATATAAAATTTACCACAATACTTTCGCTAATATTATACTTTTTCATGATTTCTTGAGCTTTATATTCGAGGTTATAAAATCTAAACTTTATAAGAGTGAATACTTTTTCTTTTAATTCATTTAAACATGTTTGATTCCCTTTGCAATCTGACCTAGCTTGTTGAATTGTTGCTATTTGTAAACCTATAGCTCTTCTTGCACAATTAACTCTTTCTTCATCAGATTCTTTATTAAAGCATATTATGGTATTTTTATAATTGTTTATACATTTTGCTCTTTCTAAACCAGTTAAAACTCTACATTCTTCAGGAAGATAATTTAATTCATTTTCTCTAGTTAGCTTAATCCTGCAAGCTATTCTTTCTCTCATTGTTGGCAAATCACTACACTTTAAATCTTCTTCACTTGTAACAGGTTTAGTTGGTTGTTGTGTTTGTTGTAATGGGGTAGGTTGACTAATCTGCACACATCTCCCATTTGAATCACAACTATAGCCACTAGGACAAGTACCGCAATTTAAAGTTCCTCCACATCCATCTGGCCAAGTTCCACATTGTTTACCTAAGCTTTGGCATGTTGCTGGTGTACATGAAGGTTGAGGCGGTGACGGACCAAAAGCTGCTAATACTGCTATTGAAATTAAGGCAAGTAAAATTGTAAATAGTGATACATTACTTAAAATAATTCTTAACTTCATGAGAAATATTTTTGCTTTTTTATACTTAAAGTTTTTTTTGATTTAATCTAACATATGAAATAATGTATATTTAATGGTTTGTATTCTTCTCCTACTTCTTTGAAAATATTTGAAACAGTTGAAGCATCTATTCTGATTGTAGAGCCACTTTCTCTTTTTAGTTTTCCTGTAATCAACCAATAAACTATTTTTGCAATATGCATTCTAGAATCTAACCATCCTTCTTCATCTGCAGCTTTTCTTTGCTCTTCTGTTAAGCTTTCATACGTGGAACGATTAAAAACATTACCCGGAGCTATACAATAAATTTTTATTCCAGTTATTCCATCTACTTTATGTTGCCTTGCAATAACTTCTGTCATTTGTTTATTGCCAACTTTTGCAATTTGGAAAAGTAAATCATTTTCCCAAACATCTAAAACTGGGGTAGAGGCTACAGTAATTATCACGCCACAATTTTGCTTTCTCATTACTGGTTCTACATAACAAATCATATTAAAAGTTCCTAACAAATCAACATCAACTATTTTTCTGAGAATTCCTGCAGCTTCTGGATGAGGTCTCATAAGACTGATTTTCCCATAATCCAAATTGTAACCAGCAAAATTTATTAGATAATCAATTTTTCCAAATTTTTTAAGAGTTTCATTAACAACATTTTCAACATCAATAATTTTGCTAACATCACCAGCTATTGCCAAGACATTTTCGTTGTTAGTCAATTTAGAAATTTCTTTAGCTACTTTTTCTAATTCTTCCTTGTTTCTTGAAACAATTACTACTGAAGAACCTTTTTCTGCTAAAAGTTCTGCTACAGCTCTACCCATTCCTTCTCTTCCTCCAGTTATCAATGCGACTTTACCAAACAATTCTTTTTCCGTATCATCACCGATTTTTACAATCTATTATTTTCTAGAGTAACTTACTTATTTATTTCAAGAAGACATAAAAATTCTTTTGGCATCTTTTTACCAAAATTCTCTTTTCTAACTTCTTTAGAGATGTTGCAAATATTAAAATATATGTTTGTGTTTTCTTTAACAACTTTTTCCAAAACTTCTTTCAAATTGTTTTTATAATAAGATATTTCAGGTTAGGAGACTCCAAGATATTTTGCTGCTTATTTTTGACTCATCTTAATTTCTTTATCATCTCTCTCGCTAAACTAGCCCTTAAAGCTTGGAATATTTTTTTAGAACTAAATTTAAATGTAACACTATAACATGTTATATTATAATACTTTTACAGCATGTTTTGTTATTTCCAAATTACAACTTTTATGTTCTTCACACCAAGCCTCACATCTTTCAGCCCAACTCTTATCTTCATATTTAAATCCACATTCTTCACACATCCAATAAGTATTGACTTTAATTACCATAGCTATCCACTTTTCACAACCAAATTCCAAAAACATAAGCTAAAGTTATTAGAGTTATATGGGTTAAAACTGAAATAATCCCAAGAATCCATGCCCATTTATGTATAATATTAAACCATTTGCCCCATAGTTTAATCAATCTTAATGGCATGATCCTGCAAGTTAAGAAAATAAGTAAAAAGAATATTGCGCTTATTGTTCCAAACCAAAATCCAATGTATTGACCAAATATTATTGTCGCCATGATCTACTGAAAATATTTATAATTCCTTATATTTAAATATCTTTATATAGTTAATAATGAGGTTTAAGAGTTGGTACTTGATTCCTATAGGAATATTGCTTCAACTTCTTCCATTTGTAGGAGCGATATCAAGCGGTAGTTTACCTCTTGGATGGGGAGGATTAGCTATAGCAATTATCGGATTTGCATTGTTAATTCTTTGTGGTATAAGCCTTATTCCAATGTTTCTACTTATCTTTAAAAAGACAAGAAAAATTGGCGCTATAATAAGCATAATTGCTGGTATAGCTATTATAGCGACGATGCCATTTGGTTATATAATCACAATTTTCTTGATTATTGCTGGTGTTTTAGCTCTATGGAAAAATATATAAAATCTTATAGTTCTTTTTATTTTTACAATCTCTATAAAATTTTCTTTCCAATATTCAATAAGAAAAGTAAACATAAACCTCTTTTGCTGAATATTTTTGAATTTATACCTTTTGAGTAGCTAGTAAATTTCTTCTTTTGAGTAAATTTTAGTATTAGCTGGCTCAATTCTATGAAAAATTCTGTTTAAACTCTTTTTCTACTTATATTTTAGGTTTATATCTTCTCATGAGCAATGAATTTGAAACCACGCTTCCTGAACTAAAAGCCATTGAAGCAGCTGCTATCATTGGGTTCAACAATATTCCAAAAAATGGGTACAATAGTCCGGCAGCTACTGGTATTGCTGCAACATTATAAAAGAATGCCCAAAAAAGATTTTGTTTTATTTTTTTTATAGTGTATCTGCTTATATCTATAGCTTTAACCACATCTCTCAAATCATCTTTAATCAAAATTATTTCTCCGGTTTCCATTGCAATATCAGTTCCAGAACCAACTGCAACTCCTAAATCAGCCTGAGATAGCATTGGAGCATCATTTATTCCATCACCAACAGCTGCAACTATTCTTCCTTCTTTCTGAAGCTTCTTAATCTCATTAGCTTTATCAACAGGCAATACTTCCGAAAGCACATAATCTATGTTTAACTGATTTGCTATAGCTCTAGCAACTTTTTTGTTATCACCAGTAATAATTCCAACTTTTATTTTCATTTTATGTAAAATTTCTACAGCTTCCTTGGAAAATTCTTTTAAAGTATCAGCTGTAGCTATAATTCCTATTGCTTTTATCTTCCATGCGACTATAACACAATTTTTTCCATCTTCTTCCAATTCTTCAATCCTTTTCTCAAAATTGTCTATATCTATACCATTTTCTTTCATGAATCTTCTGCTGCCGACAAAAATCCAATTTCCTGAGTATTTTGCTTTTATTCCTTTACCAGCTACTGTTTCATATTTCGATGCTTTTGGAATTTTTATTTTCAATTTTTTAGCATAGTTAACAATTGCTTCTCCAATTGGATGCTCGCTACCAATTTCAGCTATTGCAGCAATTCTAATGACTTCTTTTTTATCATAAGATTTATTAGGGACAACATCAACAACGCTTGGTTCCCCTTTTGTTAAAGTTCCGGTTTTATCAAAAATGACTGTATCTACCTTATTAGTTTTTTCAAGAGCTTCTGAACTTTTTATTAGAATTCCATTTTTTGCAGCTAATCCGCTACCAACCATTATTGCTGTTGGTGTTGCTAATCCAAGAGCACAAGGACAAGCAATGATTAAAACTGCTATTAAAGCAGTTAAAGCAAAAGTGAAAGGCATTTTTGCTATAAAGTACCAAAACGCAAAAGTTATAATTGATATTATAATAACACTTGGAACAAAATACTGGGAAACTTTATCAGCTAACTTTTGAATTGGTGCTTTTGAAAGCATCGCCTCTTCAACAATTTTAATGATTTGTGCTAAAACGGTTTCTTTACCAACTGCTGTAGCTTTAATTTTTATTAATCCAGTTTTGTTTATAGTCCCACCTATAACTTTATCTCCTTTTCTTTTCGTAACTGGCATGCTCTCGCCGGTAATCATTTTTTCATCCACTGAAGAAGTTCCTTCTATTATTACTCCATCAACTGGAATTTTTTCTCCAGGCTTAACAATAACTATATCCCCAACTTCAACATCTTCAACAGAAACCTCAACTTCTTTACCATTTTTAATTACAGTTGCTTTTTTAGGTTGCAATCCTATTAACTTTTCTAAAGCAAAAGAAGCTTTTCCCTTTGCCACACTTTCAAAATATTTTCCTAAAGAGATGAAGAAGATTATGAAAGATCCTACTTCATAATACAAATCATGAGCTCCGTAATTTCCTAGATTAAACCAAATAGAAAAAGAAATTGCTAAGCTATAAACATAAGCTACAAAAGTTCCAATAAAAATTAAAGAGTCCATGTTTGGAAGAAGTTTCGACAAGCTTTTTATTCCAGAAATGTAAATTTTTGAAGCAGAAATTATTATTGGGGTTGCAAGTAATAATTGAAGCAGAGCAATTAATGAATCGTTTTCTGAAAATGGGATTGGTAAACCTATCATTCTTCCCATTGTCAAGTAAGATAAAGGTATAAGGAAAATTAAGGAAATCAATACTCTTTTCTTCCAATCGTTTATTTCTTCTTCTCTAATTTCTCTTTCTCTTTCCAAAGAAGTTTCTTCCCTAGCTTTAAAACCTAGATTTTCTAAGACTTTAATTATTTGATATACTTTAACCAATTTTTGATCAAATGTTACAACAATCCTTTTTCTCTCAAAATAGCTTTTTATATCTTTTATCCCCTTTATTTTCATTAATTCGCTTTCTATAAAGTTAATTTGTTTTTTAGAAGAAACTCCTTCTATTTTCAAGTTAATACTTTTAAATTCCATTTCTTTTTCTTCTTCTAAAACATCGTAACCAACATCTCTAATCGTTTCTTTTATTTTTTCTAAATCAATCTTACTTGGATCGAACTCAATAAAAGCTTTTTCTATAGCAAAATTAACGCTTGCTCTAACGCTTGGTAACTTATTCAAAGCCCTTTCTATGCTAACAGCGCAGCTACTACAATGCATTCCAATTATTCTAAAAGATATTTTATTCTTCATCTTCCACACCTTTCACATCTTATGTGTATTTTATAACCAAATTTTCTCAAAGCGTCTCTTAGAATACACCAACAATATTCATAAGATAGTTCATAAAATCTTTCCTTTCCTTTCTTTTTAGCGACAACTATATTCATACTTCTTAAAAGTTTTAACTGATGAGAAATTGCTGATATAGTTATTTTACTATTACCAATAGATTTATGTATCTCGCTAACACTTTTAGGACTTTTGGCAATAGCCAATAATATCATTAATCTAGTTTCGTCAGAAAGACTAGAAAAGAAATTCAATAGCTTTTGCTTTATTTCTTCTTTTATCATAATATTTGAATAGTTGTTCAAGTATTTAAATTTTTTAGTTTAGTTAAGCTAAAAGTAATGGGTCTGTAAGAAAGTATCTGCCATCAATCCTTTCAACAAATCCAAAGTCAATCAACTCTTTTATATACATATTTAGCTGACTATCTGATATTCTTAGGCCATCTTTCTTAAACGCTTTCTTTAAAGAGCTCCAGTTATTATAGCCGAGTTTTAAGTATTTTATTAACTTTAAATATTTAGCCTTCGCTTTCCTACCTTCCAAAAAATTTTCCAATTCTCTTTTTATTATTTGCTTCCCTTCATCTTTAACCATTTCTAATGCTTTCCTATGAGAAAATTCATTATATCTAAACCACCCATAGTAAGTAATCCAACCAATAATACCATCAAGATTTTCTAAAACTTCTCTAATTTCTTCAAATTCTATTTTTTTCTTTATTTGCTTAAATCCTAACTCTAAGAATTTTCTGACATCATCTTCTTTTAATTTTTTTAGCTCTATTTCTAAATAGGCTCTACCAAACAAAGGCGAATTATAATCTGGTTTTCCAAGTAGTTTATCTAAAACACCTACTTCAGAACCTGTAAGTACAATTTTAATATTTTTATAATTATCAAAAATGCTCGCTAAAAAATAATCGAAATTTATGTTTCTCAGTAGCTGAGCTTCATCAAAGGCCAAAATTAAATTTTGTCTTTTCTTGGCTAAAAAGGAGTTCAAATTTTCAAAAAAAGAATTAACGTTTTCTTCTTTACCGAAAAATGCTTCAAAAGAAAATTTTTCGTATCCAAGTTTAATTCCTTTAATATTTTTTATAATTTTATCTAAAAGGCCTTCTATTTTTTCACTAATCCTATTTATTAAAAATACTAAAAATTCTCTTTTATCATAAAAAGGACTTTCCCTAACATCTATTTTTATGCTTTTTACATTTACCTCATTTAACGCTACATTCAGCAACGATGTTTTTCCTGTTCTTCTTAAACCTTTTATAACAATTAGTCTTACGCTTTCGTCTAGCAAATATTTTTTAAGCAAATCCAACTGATAGTCAAAACCGAATAAATCGTCTCTTTTACTTTTGGGGCTTATATCAAAATACATAATATTATTTTATTTTTTTGAATTTATAAGCTTACTAGTAGTAACTAATAGTTAAGTATTAGTAACTACTTTGTAAGTTAAAATTTATTTATTAGTATCAAAAAGCAATTTTATATAAAAAGCGTTTTTATAAAAGTTATGGTTATATTTCTAGATTTTGGTAATACTAGCTGTTACACTTATCTGCATGTAGTATTTCTTATTTATAAGAAAAATGAAAATTAAAATAAATTTTGACTTATAAAAAATTAATTAATGAATTTTGAAGATTTGTCACTTCAAATACAATACTGGCTTGGGAAAACATTTAACATAGCATCTTATTTGGTTAATCCTTTTAGTTTAATAGATATGATAATTGCTTTTGTACTTTTGTCTTTCGCATTTTATGAATTTCTCTATAGAATAGCTCCTTTTAGAAATGTTAGCAAAGCTGTTTATATTGTTATTAGCATTACATTAGCTTCTGCTATGGGCTTGTTTGGCGGCTTTTTATTTTTAGGTGGAAGGTTTGTTAGTTTTGTATCTATTGGTGCAATTGCGTTTTTATCAAGATGGGAAACTAAAACAAAACTTAGATTTGCTTTAACAGCTTGGACCTTATTAATTTTGTTTTATTCTTTCTTAGGAAGCTTAAACATAAACCTTAACTTTTTACAAACAATTATAATTACTCTTGTTGTAATAAACATTCTACTTTCAAATTTGCCAAAATCAGCAAAAATATTCTTAATAATTTTTATTGTGGTGCTGATTTTATTTTTATGGCCACAAATTATTAAGATGTTTGCAATACAAACCTACAGTTAAAACGGTCTTTGAAATCTTCTTAATTCATCTAAGCCATGTCTACCCAATTTCTTTATCAAACTTGAATAAAAAAGATTAAAATCATCTTCACTTAATTTTGCTCTTTGGTCTGCTTCTATTACAACTGGTGGTATAGCATATGTGGAATTTTTGGAAAATGTGCATAAAATTGAAGCTATTTTATCAGCTGTTTCTAAAGAATTTCCTAAATATTCTACTCTTATTGGTCTGTCAAATTCTGTGTTTTTTACATAAAAAGAACTTATACTTAAAGAATACTTTCCAAATTCTGATAATATTGGGTTTTCTTTTGGAGAATAATTGAAAACTAATGTTCGCTCGCCGAATTTCAAAATATAATCAAGTATAAAAGAATCTTTTATTTTATTTAATAAGCTAATTTTTTCATGGTTTTTTAATAAATTGGAAATTATGGTACAAAATTTATTGCTTCTGCTATCCTCTATTAATCCAGATAAAATTACTTCATTATTTACACAAGAATCAAAAAGCTCCAAATAGGAATTTATCATAATTTTGAAGTTATCATACAAAATAGATTTTTTCTTTGGAATAGTTAAGTATTGTGGAACTATTGAGCCATGCAGAAATATTATATCTGGCTTAAATTTTTCCACCACTTCTCTTGCTGTTTTAATTTCTTCCGTGTATCTTTCTATATTTGAATTTGCTTCTAACTCTGTTTCATAAAATGGCTCATAGTAAATTTTTGGCTTTGGACTAACAATATTCTCTGGATAATAAGCTGAAGAAATTAGTTTATTGTTATTGTAAAAAAATATCACGCCAACTGCTCTGAGAAGAATCAAATCCAAATCACGAAAATTTTTAGAAATCATGCCTCCATCTACAGCTGCTACAGTAATTTTTCCAAATTCAAATTCTTTCACAGGCTTAATTATTTTATCTTCCTTTAATCCCTCTTTTTTAATATCGTATTGAGATAAAAATGTGTTTTTTATAATTTCGCAAACTTCTTTTCTCTCATTTTCTATGTTTAAAATTTTTTTTGCTATTTCTTCTATGTAAAGATTTTTCATATAATCTGTTTTTTAAAATGGATTAAATAAATTTGTTTCAATTAATTTTTCAAAATAAAAATAATTTTAAAATTATGAAATTTGATAAGTTTGATACATTTATTTTTGACTTAGATGGAACAATATGGTGCTGGGAAAAGTTGTATAAAGGAGTGAAGAAAGTTTTGAAAGCTATACAATCTAAAAATAAGCAAGTAATTTTTGTGTCAAACAACACTTTATTATCAAGAATTGGTTTAGTTGAAAAATTGAACAATTTTGGTATAGAAGCTGATTTAAATAGTTTGATAAATTCTGGATATGCGGTATCAATTTACTTAAAAAATTTTGGAAGAAAAGGTAAGGTTTTGGCTTTTGGGAATGGTTTAATTGAAGAGCTTAAATACAATAAAATAAAATTGGTTAAAAAGCCTCGTGTTGATTTCTTGGTAGTTGGCCATGATCTTGAATTTAACATGAAAAAACTTTCTATAGCTTATGAAGCTTTAAATTTTGGAGCTAAATTTTTGGGCACAGCTAGAGGTAAAATATTTGTTACAGAAAAAACTGAGCTTCCTGGAACAGGTTTGATAATAGAACTTATAGAAAATATGTCTGGTAAGAAAGCAGAGATATTAGGAAAGCCTTCTGATTTTATTTGCAATTTAATTAAGCAACATGTTAAATTTGAAATTAGTAAAACTGTTTGGGTTGGTGATGAAGTTTCTGATGTGATTTCTGGTAAGAAAATTGGATGTTATACTTGCTTGGTTAAAACTGGGGTTTATAAGGGTGGTAAATTAAAAGTTAAACCAGATTTTATAATTAATTCTGTTGGTGATATAAAAATTTGAGTTAAAATTTTTAGTATCACTTGCTTTCTACCATTTAATAATCTTTATTAACGTCACTAAAAAATTCCTCAAATTTGTCGGTGTAAAATTTTAAATCAAGTGTTTTTACAATTTCCATAATATTTTTATATGCAATACTAAGACAACCAGAAGCTCCAGGAGATGGTGTACAATTACCAATAGCGTTCTCGTCTTCCTTTCTAAGAATGAATTCTCCCATTATAAGTTCTCTTGTCTTTTTATTTACAGCAATAGTCCTTGTGCCCCCAAATTCATGTGCAGGTCTTAAAGATTCGTATGGCAAAGATGGTATTATTTTTCTGGCCTCGTTTTTCCAAAATAGATGTTTTCCTAAAACTGGTATGTTATACAAAAAATTTTTAAACAGAATATTTCTTATAGTTTTTTTATGAACAATTATATCTAAAAGAGCATAATCCAAATTGTTTAAGAATTCTTTAATATCAGGACTGCCTCTTTCAAAAGCAGTAGTCAATAATGCTGTTGGACCATATCGTGTAATATTGCTATCCCATTCTTTGTCAGCATGCACACTTGCAAATGGTATACCCTCTTCTTGAACTGTATAAACCTTTCCATTAACTACACTTGTTGAGTAGAAAAATTTACCTTCTATAGGAAATGCTATATAATCTTCTCCTAAGCCTATCTGCTTGGCAAGAGAAAGAGTATAAGAGCCTGCAGATATTACTAGATAGCGAGTATACAAAACTTCATCATCTTGTGTGTATAGCTTATAGCCATCAGAAATTTTTTCTATCCTTTCTACTTTTTTGTTTAACTTAATTTCAATTTTTCTATCTTTATGCTTTTTAACATTCTCTATAAAAGATTTCGCCAATTCTCCAAAATCAATCATGTATGCTTGCAATTTTATGCTTGCTATTTTTTCCCTTCTATCTTTAACAACATAAGGTTCTAACTTTACTATATCTTCCTTATTCTCAAGCAACTTAGCATTTGGAAATACTGGCTTGACAGTATTCTCAAACTTTCTGTACAAATAATCTATCTCTTCTTCTCCTACTGCAAGTACCATTCCATTAATATGTCTGATGATATCATAATCTCTGCCATATGCGCTGTTAACATAATCTAAAATCATATCAGAGGCTTTCTTTAGCCTTGCCATCATTTTACAATCGTAATTAAGTTCACCGCCAAATGGATGAAGAGTTTGGCTATTAGCTTTTCTGTTGGAAGCAA
>Ga0209143_1000936_pt1 | contig 13901 bp, 12 predicted proteins | sample FaiFalFF_MnMetaG_3_FD_184739 | JGI IMG/M metagenome (GOLD analysis project Ga0209143, IMG submission 184739) | Freshwater microbial communities from Yellowstone National Park, Wyoming, USA - Fairy Falls B (FF_Mn_B) MetaG (SPAdes) (version 3) | ecosystem: Environmental > Aquatic > Freshwater >...
AAAGAAGAAAATAGATTTTTACCAGATATAGAAAATATACCGCAAGATATACTTTCTCGTGCAAAAATTTTTTGGCTCTGTTATCCGAATAATCCAACTGGTGCATGTGCCACTTGGGAGTTTTATGAAAAAGTTGCTTTTTATGCAAAAAAATATGATTTTGTTGTAGCCGTAGATCTCGCCTACTCTGAAATATATTTTGATAATAAAAAACCTCTTTCCTTCTTCCAAGTCGTAAAAGATGACTCAATTTATGCTATTGAGTTCCATTCATTTTCCAAAACTTTTTCAATGACAGGTTGGAGAATAGGTATAGCGGTAGGGAATAAAGATGTTGTTTCTGCACTTGGCAAAGTAAAAACGAATACTGATTCTGGAGTTTTCAGGGCGATCCAGATGGCTGCAAAATTCGCCCTTGAAAATTACGACAAGATAGTCCCAGATATACTGAAAGTTTATGAAAGAAGAAAAAGAAAAATAGAATCTGCATTGGAGCAAGCTGGAATAAGTTTTTTCAAATCTTATGCGACTTTTTATATATGGTTCCGCTGCGGAGGGAGTTCAAAAGACTTCGTAAAAAATGCACTTGATAAATTCGGAATTTTGCTTACTCCCGGTATAGGTTTTGGTGATGGTGGGGAAGGATTTGTAAGGATATCACTTACAGCAAAAGACGAAGACATAGAAAAAGCAGCAAAACTTATACCTCAACTAAAACAGCTGATGTAAAACGAAAAATAAAAAGTAAAAAATAAAAAAATAAAATAGAAAGATTTATTCTCATGTTTTCAGATACGAAAGTTGTTTTTTTTGGAAATTCTGATTTATCTGTTTTGGTTCTAAAAAAACTCATTACTTTGTTTCAATGTTTTGTTATCACTTCACAAGATAAACCTGCTGGAAGGGGATTAGAGCTAAAACCTAATGCGGTGAAAAATTTTTGTGTCCAGAACAAAATAAATTTTTTAGATACGGATGATTGGGAGAAAATTTATTCTACAATTTACGATTTCAAACCTGATTTTATGGTTGTAGCTTCTTATGGTAAAATAATACCTAAAAAAATTCTTTCTCTTTTAGATCAAAAAAGGAGATTGAATGTTCATCCATCTTTGCTACCAAGGTGGCGTGGACCTGCTCCTGTGCAATGGGCTATACTTTCGCAAGACGAAAAAACTGGTGTTACAATTTGCACTGTTGAAGAAAAAGTTGATAGCGGATACATAGTTTCACAAGAAGAAATCAAAATTTCAGATGATGATACATACCTTACTCTTTCGCAAAAACTTTTTGAGTTGGGAGCTGATCTCCTTATAAAATCTATATATGATATAATTTCAGGTAAGGCGAAGTTTTTGGCACAAGACGAAAGTTTAGCGACATGGGCGAAAGCAATAAAAAAAGAAGATGGTTTTTTCTCTTTCCAAGAAAGAGCGCAAGATATTCACAGAAAGATGAGAGCATTCTGTCTTTGGCCAAAAATATTTACAAAAATAAAAGGCGAAACTGTGAAAATACATGAAACTTTCCTTCCTGGTTTTGAGTTTGATGGGAAACCCGGAACAATAGTCAAAATAAATGAAGATTCTTTTTGGGTTCTTTGCGGTGATAAAAAACCAATAGCTATAAAAAAAATACAGAGACCCGGGAAAAAAGTTGTATCAGGAAAAGATTTTGTAAATGGATTAAGGTTAAAGGTTGGCGATTCTGTTGCCTGAAATTATTCTTTGAAACTTTTCAGATTTGCAGCAGTTCTTCTTGGGTAAGAGGATAAGATAAAAAGAAACCTTGAGCGTAGTCTATTCCTAATCTTTTTATTATTTCAAGCTCTTCTTTTGTTTCTATTTTTTCTGCTATTGTTTCTGCACCTACTCTTTTTGCTAAATTTGTAGCCATGTAAATTACTGCTTCTGCTATTATGTTTTGTTTTTCATCTCCTTCTTTCAAACTTTTAATTACTGAACCGTCAATTTTTATGAATTTTATTGGGAGTTCATATAGATGCCCAATTTCAGAGAAAGCCGATCCGAAATCATCAATTGCTATATCTACTCCTACTCTATAAAGAAACTCTACATTTTTCTTTACTGCTTTTATTTCCTCATATCTTGACTTTTCACTTATTTCCAAACATAAATTAGTTGGAGGAATGTTGTTATATGATAGAATTTGAAGTATTCTATAAGCTCTTTTTTCTGTTATTGCTCTTGCTGTAAGGTTTACTGCAAATTTGTATTTTCTCAAGCTTTTCATAATATCTATTGTGTTTTCAAGTATAAAATCTATCAAATCAGATTGCGTTCCTGATGTGTCTGCTATATCTATTATATCTTCTGGGTTTATATCTTGTCCTTTCCATCTCAAAAGCACTTCAAACATTTTTATTTTCATCTCTTTTAAATCATAAATTGGCTGGAATACAACTGCAATTCTCTTTTCTTCTATTGCTTTTGATATGTTCCTTATAACCTCAAGTTTTTTAGGAATGTCTTCTATGATTTCATTTGCTATCAAATATTCTCCGCTCCCTAATTTTGTTGATTCATATAAAGTTGTTTCTAATATGTCAAGAATATCCAGAATATTTTGACCATTTTGATGCCCTGATGAAAAATAAATATATACTCCTCCATTTGATGATACATAAATTTTTCTACCATCAATTTTCAGATGATAATTCAATTCAGTATTTAACTTTTTTATTAACCTTTTTGCTTTTTCATGCGCTTCATTTCCATTTTTTGCTGATGTTTTTACGATAAAACCAAATTTCCTGTCTGAAATCCTATAAATTCCGCCTTCTTTGTCTTCCCTTCTGCTTTCAATATATTCTCCATTTGTATTATTTTCTAAAACTATCTCTTTTAACTTGTGAAATATATGTTCTGATGTTTCAAGAGCTAATTTGTCTCCAAAGTATGCTGATATGAAATCAAAATTGGTTATTTGAACTAAACCTAATATGAAATAGGTTTTTTGAATGTTTTCTATTTTATTTTTTATTTCTGAAATAAAAAAGCTTCTGCCTTCTTTTTTCCGTTTATCTTTCAATTTTAAAAGCTTCAAAATCAATAGAGGTATAATCTTTTCCCATCCTTTTTCTGGTATAACATCTACCAAATTGCTGCTTCCTAATTCATCAAGTAAAGTGTCAAATTTGAGAATTTTTTTTATGTTATCGCACAGTATAATAAAAGCTTTTCCTTCTTCTTTTTCTTCCTTTATTGCTCTCACTTGATTTTTCAGTTCTTTTTCGGGAATAACAATTATGTCTGAGTTTTTCTTTGATTTTGATATTTCAATCCCTACAAAATTTGAAAGTTCGTTCAAAAATTTCTTTGGGTTTTTTTTTGAAATCTTGGATGAAATGTAAATTCTTGTTTTTTCCCACGCCATTTTTCTACCTCGTATTTAATATCCTGCTAATCTCGTAAATATAATTTAATCCTTTTTCTATTTTTTTGGTATTTTTGTTTATTTTGCTAACTTTTCTCTGTCATTTTTTAAGTTGTTTTTAATTTTTGAAAAAAGGGGTTTTAGATATTATACCTTCTGATATTCTGTTTCTTATGAAAACTTTTATTTTTGTTCCATCTTTTAAGTTTTCTTTGAACCATCCGAAAGCTATGGGTTTTTTCAAGACTGCGGAAAATACAGCGGATGAAATTACTCCTTCTGGTTCAGTTTTAGCACCAGGATTCGGTACAGGTAAGCTATCAAATATAATGCCTTTGAGGTATAAAGGATTTCCCTCAAATCTTTTTTTCAGAATCTCAAATCTTTCTGCTTTTTCCGAAATGAACCTTTCAAGATGTGAATGAAATGGAGGAGGAGTTTCTTCTGTCAAATCCATCCCAAAAAGAATAAGTCCAGCTTCAAGTCTTAAAATATCTCTTGCTGCGAGCCCACATGGTCTTACCTCTTTTTTTATTTCATTCCACAGCTCATAAGCTCTTTCTTTTGGTATAACGATTTCAAAACCATCCTCTCCTGTGTATCCTGTTCTTGAAATAAATATTTCTCCATCTTCATCAAATTGGAATCTTTTGAGCTCGGGGATTTTTTGAGATAAATCAGGAGAGAATTTACTTATTATTTTCACGGTTTTTTCAGGAGATTTTGGACCCTGTATAGCTACGAAAACTGTTTTATCTGATATGTCTTCTATTTCGGCTTGGAAAGAATTTTTTTGTTTTTCGTACTCAAGTAAAGCTATATCTTTTTCTTTTCTACTCGCATTTACTACTAAAAAAAACTCATCTTCTTTTTTTTTGAAGACGACAACATCATCTATTACTTTTGCGTCTTCTGATACAAAAAATCCGTATAATCCTTTCTTTTCTTGGTCTAACTTTCTTGTGAAAACTTTACTTATAAGTTTTTCTGAGTCTTTACCAAATATTTTTACCCTGCCCATGTGAGATATATCAAAGAACCCTGCGTTTTGTCTTACAGATAGAACTTCTTCAATGGCTGATCCAAAGTGCAAGGGGAGATACCATCCTACAAATTCCGTAAAAAAAGCTCCTTCTTTTTTTTCAAGTTCAAAAAACGGAGTTTTTCTATTTTCCATTTTTTATACAATAATTTTGAGTTTTTTCGGTTCGTGAATTTCCATAACCTCTCCTGCTGGTTTCATAGTAATCAGTCCCGATCTTAAAGCGTATAAATCTGCTCCTTTACCAAATCTTATCCCAGCAATAGCCCCTATTAATTTAAAACCTTTGTATTGTTCAAGGAAAAAGAAAAATTTTCTCATGTCTTCTAAAAGTTCATTCACATCTCGGGAAGAAACTTTTGTTTTTGCAGATACCAACAAAATAACTTTCTCTTTTTTTCTGTTATTATTGCCTTTATTTTTGTTATTATTTGATTTCTCACAGACCAAATATAAATCATATTCTGCGTTCTCACCGTCTCGGGAAACTTTTGCCTCTGGATATATTCCTATCACTTTAAAGCCTTTTTCTTCCATAAACTTTATAGCGGAAGGTTCTATCATGCCCTCAACAAACTCACCCCAGCTTCCTGTGAGCCGGCTCACTTCTGTTTTCAGTTTTCTTATCTCTTCCGATGCTTTTGCTACTTCTTGCGAAGCTCTATCTGCCGCTGCAAAAGCTCTATCTGCTGATGCAAAAGCTTTCTCTGATAGCTCATATGCTCTGTCTACCCTTTCAGATAGTTTATCAACGGTTTCCGAAGTTCTATCTACCCTCTCAGATAATTTAGCGATAATTTCCCTAAGCTCCCTAAACCCTTTTTCGTTTTCTTTGGAGAATCTTTCAATCCTTTCAGAAAGTCTCTGAATTATTTTTTCTATTTTATCTATTCTGCTCAACTTTTTTTGTCTTTTCATATTCATTAAGATAAAATTATAGCATTTTTACGATTTGATGGAATAGTACGAAAAGCTTTGATGAGGCTCAATAATACGAATACCAGCTTTTTACAATTAAATACAAAGGTTAGATTATGTTGAGAGTCAACGATACTATTGTTGCTCCTGCAACTCCGCCGTTTCCATCTGCGATAGCGATAATTAGAATTTCAGGAAAAGATACTCTTTCTATTTTGAAAAGACTTACGAATTCAGATTTTGAAGTTCCAAGAAAAATCAAGTTTGTCAGAATATATGATCAAGATGGCAAAGAAGTTATAGATGAGGGGATGGCCGTTTTTTTTAAGGGACCGAAATCTTATACTGGTGAGGATATGGCAGAAATATATCTTCATGGAAATCCTCTGCTGTTTGATTATGTTGTCAATCTGTGCATAAGATATGGTGCTCGGTTTGCCGGAGAGGGAGAATTTACGAAAAGAGCTTATCTTAACGGCAAGATAACATTAGAAAAAGCGGAAGCTGTAAATTCTATCATAAGGGCTTCAACTCTGGAAGGCGTAAAAAGTTCTCTCAGAGTTTTGAGAGGAGAATTTGAGGTCTTACTGAAAGAAATAAAAAATGAAATCGTAGATGTTTTATCAAAAATTGAGGCATCAATTGACTTTCCAGAGGATGTTGATTGGGAACTACCTTACGCAAAATTGTATCAGGAAGTTTTAGAAGTTTCAAAAAAAGTGAAAGAAATTGCTCAAAGATGGAAATCTACAAAAGTTCTTATAGATGGTCCAAAATGCGTTATAGTTGGAAAACCTAATGTTGGAAAATCATCAATATTTAATGCTATTTTGGGACAATCTCGTGCTATTGTTTCTCCTATACCTGGTACAACTCGTGATTTTATAGATGCGAAAATAGATATAGGAGGTGTGATAGCTACAATAGTAGATACAGCCGGTATAAGAAGAACCCCTGATCCGATAGAAGAGGAAGGTATAAGGAGGACAAAAGAAGTTTTAAAATCTGCTGATATTGCAATATGTGTTTTTGATTCTTCATCTGATTTTCAAGATGATGATAAAGATGCATTAGAATACACTTTGTTTTCGGATGCTTCCAAGTTAATATTTGTAATTAACAAAATAGATATAGGTGATTTGAGAAAGTGGGAAAACCTTTTGAGAGAAAAGATTTCTGATTTTGTTTCCGGTGCATCTGACCCAGAAGATAAGAAAGATATATCTATAATTGCAACATCTGTAAATTATAAAGAAAGTATTGAAAAGTTAAGAGCAGAGATAAGAAGTTTTTTAAATACTTTTAGGTCAGATGATTTATCTGTGATAAGTACGAGGCAGAAAATATTATTAGATGGAGTAGCCGCTGATGCGGAGCGTGCGTTAGATTTTATGAAAAATTCAGAGTATATAGGAGCTTCATATTCTCTAAAAGACGCTCTCGGGAAAATTGACGAAGTTTTTGGTGTCGGAAGTTTGGAGGAAGTTATAAATAAAATTTTCTCTAACTTCTGTATAGGTAAGTAGCTTTGTTAGAAGGCTTTTAATATATATAAAAGAAAGAAAAAAATAAAAAAAAGTAATAAAATAAAAGAATGAGGATACATGTTCTTGGTGCATTTGGTTCAAAATTCAAAGATAAAAATATGGTATCTTTTCTTGTTGATGATAAGATTTTGGTAGATGCGGGGAATATCTTAAATCCGCTTGGGGATAAAGCTTTTGATATAGAAAATATTTTGCTTACTCATCACCATCTTGATCATATTACGGAGATTCCTTTTCTTATATCTGAATCTTTTCCTTCAAGATTAAAACCTCTGCGTATATTTGCAAGCTCACATACAATAAGAGCTATAAAGAAGTTTATTATGAACCATAAGATATGGCCAGATTTTTCTGCGTTGAAGCTAAGAAAAAATGGGAGCTTTTCTTTGCAATACCATGAGGTGAGATCTGGTCAAGTTCTACAGATTGATGAATATGTGATTTTGCCTTTCAAATCAAATCATATTATACCAACCCTCGGATTTAAGATAACTTTCCGAGGAAAATCTGTAATATTTTCTGGTGACACTTATGTCCAGCAAAATATATGGAAGCTTACAAATGATGATGAGCAAGTTAAAGCTATTTTCGTAGATGTATCGTATCCTGCCCGGCTTCATGATTTAGGAGAAAAAGCAAAACATCTATCAACAGATGTGTTTGAAGAGGAGCTAAAAAAACTAAAAAGGAAAGTGAAAATATTTGTTGTGCATATAAAACCTACATTTTATGATGAAGTGAAAAAAGAAATAGACAAAATAGCAGAAAAGTTAAATTTAGAAATATCAATCCCTCAGGAGGGAGAGATTATCAGTTTGTGATGGATTTATTTTTAATTGGTTATTATTTTTATTTAATTGGTTGTTATTTTTAATTTAACATTCAGTTAGTATTTTTATCCTGGTGGCCATCTCATCTGTCTTCCACCGATAATATGGAAATGTAAATGATAAACTGTTTGACCGCCTTCTGGATTTGTATTTACTACTATTCTGAAACCTCTTTCTGCAATTTTCATTTGATTTGCTATGATTTTGCAAGTTTTGATTATATCGTACAATATTTCTTTATCTTCTTCCGAATCTTCTAAATCTGTTATTTTTTCTATATGTTTTTTGGGAACAACGAGAATATGTACTGGTGCTTGTGGATTTATATCGTGGAAAGCAACGACCTTTTCGTTCTCATATACTTTTTTTGAGCTTATTTCTCCCCTTACTATCTTACAAAATATGCAATCAGTTTTCATGTTTTTTTGTAATTTTAATAAAGGTGTAATGAGTTTCCAGAAGAAATTCTTTTGTCCAAAAAATTTTAGTAAGAAGCTTCTCATTTTAGGGTTGTGAATAAAATTACCCGTTTTCATTGTTTTCGTAAATTTATCTTTTACATAAATTTTCTATCAGATAAATTTAATTTCATCATATATCTATAATATTTTCACTTATTATATCTGATATTTCTTTTGCTGATGTATATGGGTCTTTTTCTCCATTTAATATTTTTTCAAGTTCATCTTTATATATTTTTGTTCCTTTTAGTTTATAAATTATGCTCTTTGATAAGATGCTTAAAAAATCTCTTTCTAATCTACTTTTTCTCTTTTGTAATATGAGGTTATTCTCTTTTAAGAATTTTTTATGTTCCTCTATTTTTTCTATAAGTTCATCTATTCCCTTTCCTTCTTTCGCTATTGTTTTTATTATTGGAGGTTTCCATTTTATATTTTGACCTATTCCTAAAAGAACCATATGGGATGTATCTACTGCTACTCTTATTTCGTTAAAAAGTTTGTCTGCATCTGGTCTATCTGCTTTGTTGAGAACTATAATATCTGCAATTTCAAGGATTCCGCTTTTCATAAACTGTATTTCATCTCCACTTTCAGGTGAAACAACAAGTACAACTGTATCTGCAATTTTGTGAATTTCGGTTTCAGTTTGTCCTGCTCCTGCTGTCTCTACTATTATATTTTTCATTCCAAAGAGCATGAAAAGATTTATTATATCGCCTGTATTTGAGGAAATTCCTCCAAATTCTCCTCTTGTACCAACACTTCTTATGAATACGCCGTTTGATTCAGTTGAGCTTTCAGCATGAATCCTTATTCTATCTCCTAAAATTGCACCACCTTCTACCCTTACTGATGATGGGTCGCATAAAAGAACTCCTCCCTTTGTTTTCTTTATAAGTTGTGATATTATTGTACTTTTCCCTATTCCAGCTGGTCCGGTAATGCCTATTATATGAACATCTTCTGATAGTAAATTTCTCCCAGTTCTCTTTGATATTTCAGATATTAAGAGGTAACTTTTTTCTGGATTTCTCTCCACAAAACTTATAGCCCGTGATAGGGCGCTTTTTTCCCCTCTTATGAAACCCTCTACTATTTCCTCAAACATAGAACAAATTCTATTCATTAAGTTTATTGCATAAGTTATTCCAAAAATGTTCTTTTGAATTTTGATTTTTGAACAAGCTTTGTATTGGATTTTTTTCTTTCTGAATTTTAGAATAATTTGTAAGAGGATAAAAAACTCTCTAAAAATAGAACCAACAAAAAAATGAGTAAAAAAGGTAAAATTAAGGAAAAAAGTAAAATTGAAGGAAAATAGAAAAAAGATAATATAATAAAAAAAGATAACAATAAGGGAAAATATATCATTTAAAAGCGGAGGTTAAAAATATGATAACGGAACTTATTTTTTCTTTCAATATATTAGCATTAGGGAATTCAAGCTTTATATCCGATTATCAAGGGGAAGCGGATTCTAAAATAATCGTTCAGCAAGAGAAAAGGAAAGATAAATATACGAAAAAGTTAATATCAGAGCGGTCGGAGGAAGGAGGTCGATCACAAGAAAATGGTGAAGAAGGTGAAAATGAAGAAGGAGAAGAGGAACTTGAAACCATAATAGAGGAAGAACCATCTTTGCCTTATGGGTTTGCACAGGAAGAAGAAAAGCCAGAACTTCTTACTTTAAAAGGGTATTTTAGGTCAAGATTTTTCTTCTACTCTGGAATACCAGAAGTTCAAAATTTAGAACTAAAATATAAAAACCCATTCTATGTTCAGTCAAGATTAAGACTTGACCCTTATTTTAATATCTCTCCAACATTAAGGCTGATAGGTCAGGTTGATATTTTTGATGATATAGTTTGGGGAGAAGGAATCAAAGGCTTTACACCAGGGGAGATATTGTGTGAAAGCTACAACGAAGGAAATAATTTTTCTGAGTGTAAGGGTATTCCTCGTATATTTGCAGTAAAAAGGTTCTGGGGTGAGATAGATTCAATTTTAACTTTGCCTTTGAGCATAAGTATAGGAAGACAACCCGTTCATTATGGCTTAGGAATCTTTTACAACGATGGAAACTGGTTCAGAAACTTGTGGGGAGATGCCCATTTCGGATCAACACGAGATAGATTAAAACTCGGAATAAAATTATCAGATAATTTTAAATTAGATACAGGTTTTGACTTCCTTTTATCTGAACTCGGTAAGACGGGAGAAAATTTAGTAAATCCGTTTTTGGTCCCCTCTTTTGTATCAGATAAGTTTTCAGCATCTTTGTATGGAGGAGCAGTTTACTCATCGTCAAAACAGACAGAGTATTACTTTTTACTTCCTTACATTTCTTTGAGTCCTTGGACCGGTTTTTCATTTGAATTTGAGACAAACATTATATCAGGGAATATAGGAAAAGACTTGATCCCAACTCTTGATTCTTTCGGAAGATATAGTATTTTTGCTTTGAACCTTGCAGGAAGAATAAGATATGAGACTGGACTTTTGAAATTGATGTTAGATGGTGGATGGGCAAGCGGAGATGATAATCCAAAAGACAATAAAATCAAAAGCTGGAGTTTTCATCCGGATTACAACGCAGGTTTCATACTCTTTGAGGATATTATCGCAAGATATACGGGGCAGGGTATGGCAGCGAGAATTAATAATATATATGGGAGAGGCGGAGAATTTTTTGGAACAAAGGGAGGAGTATCCGGAGCATGGTTTTTGATGCCAACATTTGGTCTGTTCCCATTTGAGTCTGTCGGAACTTATTTGAGCGTTCTTCTGGCTTTCTCAAATCAAAATACTTTGATAGACCCTCTATCCGGTAATTCTCTGTTTGGGAGAGAATCTAAAAAGGGGTTACTGGGAGTTGAAATAGATTGGGGGCTTAGGATAGGCACAGAAAACTTTGAGTTTGGAACACAGCTTGGATATCTAATTTTGGGAAAAGCTCTTTCTGATGCCTTGCCTGAAAAGAAAAACACATTTAAAGCTCAACTCAGATTTACTTACCTTTTCTGATTCCAAAGGGTTCGTAGTGCATAAATGAAAAAATTTAAAGTAAAGAAAGCCTTCATTTACGATGAAGACGGGGTTTTCAAAAACATTCCACTCAAAAGATATGATGCATTTTTTTCAAATTTTATTACCCGTGATGAAAAAATCAGTTTTATCTTAAGCGGTAAAATTCCAATTCCTATAAGAGAAGTTATTTCAAGGATTGAAGATTTTAAGATTGAAGTTGGTGAAAGTTTTTTAGGAATCGAGCTTTCTGTTTTTGTAGACGATGGTAATTTTCAAATTTTACCTCACCCTGTGTCTGATAGTAATGTTCTTGTAATTTGTAGATTTGGAGGTAAAACTAAATCTTGCTTTATAGTAGATAAAGCTGTATATGGAAGCTTTGAAATTTTGGATTTGTTCATTTAGATTGAAGCTTAACTTATTTGAAGGCTTTTTCATTTTACATTAAAACTTACGACAAGGGAATTTACAAGTAAAGTCCATCCATCAGCTAAGACGAAAGCTATAAGTTTGAACGGAACGGACAAAATTATTGGTGGAACAAATATAATCCCCGCAGCAATAAGTATTGAGGCTATTACTATATCTATTATTATGAATGGTATGTAAATCAGGAACCCTATTTCAAATCCTTTTTTTATTTCTGATATTATGAATGCTGGTATAAGAACATCTGCTCCTATTTCTGATGGATTTGATGGTCTTGATTTTCCTGCAATCTTCAAAAAAACATCAAGTTCTTTTTCTCCAACTTGATTTAACATAAATTTTCTGAAAGGTTCAAAAGCTTGTTTTATGAAGACTATTTCATCTATTTTCCCCTCAGCGTAAGGTTTGTAGGCTGAATTATAACTTTGCTCTAATGCAGGTCTCATTATATAGATAGATAAAAATAAAGCAAGTCCTATCAGGACCTGATTTGGTGGCACCTGTACAACTCCTATTGCTTGCCTTAAAAGAAAAAGAACTATAACTATTCTCGTGAATGAAGTAATGAGCATAAGTAAAGATGGAGCAAGTGTTAGTATGGTTAAAATTAAAACTATTCTTATTGCGTTGAGGAATCCTTCTCTACCTTCTCCGACTTGGATATTTATAGGAGGTATTGGCGGTGTAGGTGGTTCGGGACGAGTTGGATTGGTAGCCCCAAAACTTATACCTTCAAAAAAAGATATCACAAAAAAAATAACAATTGCGATAAAAGAGAGTTTTTTTATTAAGTTCAGTGTTTTCATTCTTGCTATACATAATTTTACAAATGTTGGGGACTTATTTAAAAATTACCTTGATATTGATTTGTCTTGTATAGACTGAATATATTTTTAAAAGATAGTTTTTTCTATATAATATTTTTTTTAATAATTAATCAAATATTTCAAATCCTAAGTTGTGGTGGAGAAGAACAAAATAGCGATATAAACTCATTTTATTATGTTTTGAACAATATAGATTCTTATTGTACCCTTACTAATTCTTTCTCGGGAGTTAGTCAGCGGGAAATTGGAGGAGGAACTTGTTGGTCATGGGGAGAAGATGAAATTCGCATAGAAAATATTGAGAAAGCTATTGTATTTAACAGGTATGGAGCAGGATTAAAGGGAGATGTTCTGCAAATCGGATTTTGTGATAGAAATTTTGAAGATGGTAGATTTCTTGGTGAATCTTGTAAGGTTTATCTTTCAGATGTTACATTAGGTTCTGGTAATTGTCAGTTTTCTTTTGATTGTCAAAGTTTTGGCAACGACATAACATCCGCTCTTCAATATGCTAATTCTGTATCTAAAAATTGCTCTGTTAAACTTTCTGGATTTACAAGGTATGATAATCAAGGGGGCATATCTTGCCTCAAAGATGATTTTTCCGGGGATGGTTTAGCAGATCTTTTGAGGAGTGAGTTTTATCCCGGTGGGGATACGGAGGTTCTCATAAGTGGAACAGGTGATGGAACGAAGAGAATTTGTCAGTTCAGCGGCGAAGATAACTTCTCCTGTGATGAGTATTCTGCTACCGGGTGTTCTGGGAGTTTATCGGAAAAAGATTGTAGTTTCTCGTGTAAAACTCAGTGGGTTCTTTCTGGATATTTAACATCAGAAGGAGGATGTTTTAAAGAAGATGTGGACAATGATGGTGAAGGTGAATTAATTGTTTATGTTGAAGGTCAAAATAAACTTTCGGGCGTTATCGCGAACTCTGATAAAAGTTCGGTAGGATTAGATTGTTCTTTTAGCTCTTCAAGTGCTGACACTGTTTGCAAAGTAAAGGTTAGTTCCTGTGATATCGCTCAGTGTCCATCAAAATGAGCAGACTTGAACTCTGTTATATCAAGTTGTTCTATGAAAGACTATGCTGAATGTAGCTTAACTTCGGAGGAGGATAACTCTTGTTTTAATATTGTTTTATCATTACTTTCAAAGTAGGGCGATGGAGTAAGTTATTGTTCAAAAGTAGATGAAAAATCAGGCGAAAATGTGAAGATATAGAAAATAAAAGAAGGGTATGAATATTCAAAGGGGAGTGCGGAGAAAGGGTTTACTACTTATACTTGTCCTGAAAGTTCAAAAGTTGATTCTTTTCAGTGTTCTATAAGCGGTTGTGAAATATCAGAAAAGACAGCTGATATTGTTGCAAGTCTATCGGATTTTGCAAGCGAAGGAACAAAGCAAACCTATACGATGAA
>Ga0209143_1000939_pt1 | contig 13881 bp, 12 predicted proteins | sample FaiFalFF_MnMetaG_3_FD_184739 | JGI IMG/M metagenome (GOLD analysis project Ga0209143, IMG submission 184739) | Freshwater microbial communities from Yellowstone National Park, Wyoming, USA - Fairy Falls B (FF_Mn_B) MetaG (SPAdes) (version 3) | ecosystem: Environmental > Aquatic > Freshwater >...
GGCCTGTTTAAGGACTTTCAACGATAAGAGCGGTACTGATTTCGAGTATTCTAGGATACCCCTTAACGAGGGGCTGTTCATAATGTATCTGTCTGGATGCCTTAACGTCCCCCTCCTGAGGGCCTCCATAGATGTTGGGCGTAGCTATGGCTCCGTATACAGATCATTCAGGAGGATAATGTATGCTGTGGAAAGGTATGTTAGGCGTTATTGGAGGGTCTCAGGGGATGTTGAGGTGGATGAGGTCTATGTAAATGCTGGTCTGAAGGGTAGGGGCAACCATGACAGGATAATACTTCTAGGTAGGAGGCCTAGGTGTAGGGGTTTGAGGGCTGGGAGGGGTAGGGGTGGATGGGATAAGGACGTTATACCGGTATTCACAATAGTAGGCCGTAACGGGCATGAGGTATACATACCTTCTAGGGATGTTAGGGGTGAGACTGTAGCTAGGATAGCCTCAAGGCATATAGAGGCAGGATCAAGGATATACACAGACAGCTTCCCATCATACAGCATACTACAAAACATGGGGTACAGGCATGAGTATGTAAACCACTCTAGGAGAATATGCCAGGGGAGATGTTCATATAAATAACTGCGAGAACAGGGCATCAATACTAAGACAATGGCTATCAGTACATAGGGGCATATCCAAGGACAACCTAAACACATACCTAAGCCTACTCCAGCTACAGAGAAAAACAAACAAACTACCAGCAATAGAGAAGATCAAGACAATAGTAAAGATATAAAAACCCACCAACAAACAATGGATTAAGAGCGAATGCTTATTTGGACACTATCCCACCTCTAAAAGAATTAAAAGTGAGCAGGATCAGGATTTAGTTAAAGAAGTGGGGTGTTAGAATGAGGTTATGGCTTGAATTTAGTGCGCCGGGAATGATAAGGTTGCCGGTGCATTACAATCACGCGGTTCAGGGGCTTATTTATCACCTCTTGCCTCATAAATACCGAAAAGCGTTACATGATGGTGGATATGTGGTTGGTAATAGAAGGCTGAAGCTCTTTACATTCTCACGTATATTCGGGAGGAAAGAGGGAGCTGAGGCGGGGTTAGTAGCTTTCCGCCCTCCTATCAAGGTTTGCGTAAGCTCACCCATTGAGAGTTTTTTGAATGAGCTGATGAACCAGCTTGTGAAAAACCCTAAACTACAACTCCTAGGTAACGAGATCCAAGTCACCTCTATTGAGATCCCGCGGAGTCCCTCTTTGGGGGAGGAGGCTGTGTTCTACACGCTTTCACCTATTACCGTATATTCAACCCTATACACAGCGGAGGGGAAAAAGAGGACCTACTATTTCTCACCTTATGAGCAGGAGTTCAGCCAACTTGTATCTATTAACCTTGCTAGAAAGTACAGGGCCTATAAAGGCGAAGACATACAGGGTAATGTTGGCATTACCCCTATAGGGAGACCCAAGGAAAGCATTGTCCTGTTTAAGGACACAGTCATAAAGGCATGGGCGGGCAGGTTTATAGTTAAAGGTGATAAACGATTGATTGAAATAGCGTATGAGGCTGGAATAGGTTCTAAAAACTCGGCGGGCTTTGGGATGGTTGAGGTGGTTAACGATGCTTGACTCATTACAAAAGTTGGGAAAGCAGCTAGACTTCTTTGACAACATAATAAAATATCCTAACGTCAGAGAGGGGGAAGAACGGTACCTCGTTAGGGTGGTGTTCGACCTTGACGAGAAAAAGGTTACCGCGGATCCGAGAAAGTACCAGCGAGAACTTGCAAAGGAGTATTTGTGGGTCGGCAACACGTTTAGAGCCGCAAGGGAGAAGGCGGCCCGCTTGACAACAGACAACCTTAAGAAGTATCTTATGGAAAGCACAGACAGCGGAGAAGCGGATAAGACCCAGTGGAGGTTCGTAAAAGAAAATCTCATCTCCAACACGCTGGCCTTAGTCCAGATGTTCCGTCAAAAGGGCCTATCTACCAGCAAAATAGACGAGTTGGGTAAAATTCTTTCCGAGCTAGAAGGAACTTTCATCAAGGGCGGTGGAAGTGTAGTGTTCGAAAATTTTGAAAAACATCTCGAAAGACAGGCTGTACTTTACACGGTTTGTGTACGGAAATCAGGCAAGCTCATAGAGCTTGCAAAGCATGAAGGGTACCGTGATTTCTTACGCTTAGTCATTGGAATGCCTGGTGATGTTAGGGAAGGCACATGTCATGTATGCGGGTTGACAAAGCAGGTGTTGCCAGACCCCGCACTTCCTTCAGGTTCTTTGCTTAAGGTTTGGACAAAAGACAAAAAAGGATTCATTGCCGGTCTGTCGGATTCCGATGAGGCGAGGATAAGGAGCTTTGTAATGTGCATTGAGTGCCGTGATGAAATTTTAAGTGGGTGGGGATACGTAAAAGAGAAATTAAACCTACCGATAGCAAGAGCGAGTTTTAACGCCTACCTCATTCCTGCCGTGCAGGGCGAGTTTACCAAAGACATACTCGACAAACTGTCCAGCCAAGTAAAGAATGCATTTGATGCAGTAGTGTCTTATGATGGGCTTTTAAATTTTGAGAAAGCGTTAAAGGATATTTCTGAAATGATTTTTAAAGAAAGCTGGTATAGTGTGTCTGTCGTCTTCGGAAAACCTGAATCAGCCCACTTCAAATTATTGTCGTTAATACAAGACGTACCAATTACCGATCTGCATAAGTTGAGGGAGCAGATAAACAAAATTAGCAATGACGCCTGCACCTTTTTTGGAGGAGATAGAAGAGTGTGGTATCTAGGCTTTTCCGACATTTACCGATTGCTACCGCTGCGGAAGGGTAGGAGAGGATCCGAGCTAGATTGGCAACAATTAGTCGAGTTGTTCTCTTCCATGCTATCCTTCTCTCCCTATCCTAGATGCAGACTTATAAAATGCGCCGTATTATTGGCTAAGGTCTATAGATTCCAGTTATTTGATATCTACAGCAATATACTTAAACCCAAGGCGCGCGAATCAGACCGCGAGTTGTGCAGGGCTTTGCTAAAATTTAATTACCTCTTTAAACTACTAGAGGTCATGGGAGTCGTGGGCCGCGCAGAAAGTGAGGTTGGGGAGGGGGTTCCCATCACCGAATGGGAAAGCGATGAAAGGCTGAGGAAAATCGGGGAATGGTTCAGGGAAATTGGATATAGCGGCCTTCAACAGGGCTTATTCCTATTGGGCTACCTTGTTGGCGAGGTGGGGAAAGCGCAGTACGATAAACGCGACGAGAAGAAGTCCATACTAAACAAGATTGATTTTAACGGCATGAAGGCTGAGAAGGTCATAACGCTCTCCAACCAAATACTTAAATCGTTGAGAGACTACCGGCTTCTCAACGCATCCAACGAGCGGATCTATTATCATGCGAAGAAGTTGCTCGAGAAACACTTGAGTGAGTTGCGCGTCAACCCTGTGGAGAACGCCTTTTACCTGCTGTCGGGTTATGCGTTTAGCACATATATCCGTCTAAGTGGAGGTGGTTCCCGTGACTGAGACGGAAACCTACAACAGGAACTCCGAAATCCTCTTCATATACGAGGCACAGCTGTGCAACCCCAACGGCGACCCGGACGATGAGAACAGACCTAGAATGGACCCAAGAACCGGAAGAAACTTGGTGTCCGATGTTAGGCTGAAGCGGTTCTTCAGGAATTACATAATGAACAGATACGGCGAGGAACATGTCTGGGTATCAACGGTGGAGGGCAAACACGTTAGGGCTGATGAGCGGCTAGATCGACTAGGAGGAAAGCCTGAACAAGTCTTGGATAATTGCATAGACGCCAGGCTGTTCGGTGCAACAATACCGATTGGGAAGAAGCGTGGGGAGTCTAGGGGGGAGTCGCTTTCTTACACGGGTCCCGTACAATTTACTTGGGGTTATTCCCTGCACCCGGTAGAGCTGGTGGACTCCTCAACCATCACATCCATGTTTGTGGGCAGGGAGGAAACGGAGAGGGGGGAGGAGAGCGAGGTGAAATACGGAACAATGGGGAAGGACTGGCGGGTTTACTACTCGCTGATAGCCTTTTATGGCGCAATAAGCGGCTTGCGTAGCAAGATTACAGGCCTGAGAGAATTAGACGTTAAAATCCTTGATAACCTGTTGTGGAGGAGCGTAGCCCTAGATGCCACGACCCGCAGCAAGATAGGGGAAAAGCCCCACCTCTACCTAAGAGTGGAGTATAACGATCCCGAGACTATAATTGGGGACCTACGCAAATATATAAGAGTCAATTACGATGACCAGAAGCCCATTAGGGATCTAACTGACATAAAACTCGACTTCACCCTCCTAAAGGAGGCCCTCATTAAGGTAAGGGAACGCATACATAGAATCTACATACAAGTAAGCGACGAATTCGAACAATACGGTTTACGCACCCTCATACAAGATGTCGCTGACGTGGTTCCGCTCCCCCACAACGTCGTGATCACGGCAGACAGTCTGAGGGGAGGCCGGAACCGTGGATGAGGCTGGTTGTCTTTGACATATCCGGTTACATGGCTCATTTCAGGCGCTTCTACTCCTCCGTAACGCCGCTCACCTACCATTTTCCACCACGTAACACGGTGATGGGGATACTTGCGTGCATGCTTGGATTTGACAAGGACAGCTATTACGAGACCTTTTCAAGGGATAAATGCAGAATTGCTGTAGCATTGAGAACACCGGTAAGGAGAGTGATGCTTCCGACAAACTATCTGGACACAGATCAGATAACCCTTCAAAGACTGAGGGGAATCGGCAACCGGGTCCCTACAAGAATGGAATATTTGCTAGCAGTTCCCCCATTAGAATATGTTTCCTATAGGGTATTTGTAACTCATGAGGACCAGTTTTTGCTGAATCAATTGGCGCGTCGCCTTGCCGATCGGCGGTTTGCCTATCCCGTCTCCCTCGGACCCGCGCACTGCTTAGCCGAAGCGAACCTCGTATACTACGGCGAGGCGGAGGTAATCGAAGGCGATGGGGACGAGTATTTAGTAAGTACGGTCATCCCTCAGGAGACCATAGTTGACGGACCGGCCCCTGTTGAAGGGATCAAAATCATGTTGGAGGAGAGACTCCCTCCAGACTTTAAAGATGGAAGAACGCCGACAGGTGCCAGCAGGAACTACGTGTTTGAGGCGAGCGGGAAACCCCTCCGTATAAAGATAAGGGGGGAAGTTTTCGCTGTGAAGACGGTAGAGGGCAAGGTATATGGAGTCTTCATGTAGGGACTTCCAGTCCCATCCCGGAGTTCCACTGGCGCTCCATCTACGCCGCGTTGGTGAAGGCTGTCGGCAACGCCTCATGGAGGTCGGAGTAAAGGATGAGATTCTTTTGCAGGCCGCGGAGTCTATAGGGAAATCTCATGACTTCGGCAAATACACGAAATATTTCCAGGAGCGTATGAGGGATGAGCTAAAGGGGAAGAAAGGCCGGCGCCATAATAGGGAGCTTTACTCTCACGCACCGTTATCCGCGGCCTACGCTGCGTGGGCGGCGAAACAGTTGTTCGACGATCCATTCATCGTTGCAGCCTCCATGCTATGCGTCTACAGGCACCACCGCAATTTACGAGTCCGTTTTAGCGAGCTCTCCAGCATTCTAGAAGATATTTTGAACAACCCTAACTACCGGAAGCAGGTCGTCTCCCTATCATCCTGCGCGGACAGCATCTCAGCCGAGCTGGAGTCACTAGGCCTACCAGGCCTTCAAGGCTTTCTGCATGCCTTTGAAAAAGGCATGCAAGATGTACTCGATGCACTGAAACTGGCTTCTTTTCGTAACTACAATATCAACGACCTCTACAAACTCCTCCTGTTGTTCTCGGCTTTAATCGATTCTGATAAAAAGGAGGCGGCCGGACTTGACGCGGGTGTGCGGACGGATATACCTGCAGATGTCGTAGACCGTTACGTGCGTGAGAAGTTCGGGCACATAGCTGGGCAAATGGCGGAGCTTAGAAGAGAATTATATGAAGAGGTGATGAAAGCGCTGGATGAAAAGCTCCGAGGTCCCGAGATACCCCGCATCATGACGATAACTGCTCCGACAGGTAGCGGAAAGACCTTGTTAGCATTCTCAGCAGCTCTCAAGATACGCGAAAAAATCTTTAGGGACACGGGTCATTGGGCTCGCATAATCTACGTCCTACCGTACATCAATATAATTGAGCAGACCTACGATGTCTTTTCGAATGTACTGGGTACAGGAGGCACCAGCCCGCCCGTACATGTTCTTCTAAAGCACCACCACCTTTACTACCCTCAGGACGACGAAGGGGAGGGGTCCTTGGAAGAAAAACTCATGTTGGTGGAGTCTTGGGAATCTGAGGTTGTAGTTACGACTCTTGTTCAGTTTCTGGAAACGCTAATCGGAACGAGGAACAGCATGCTGAAGAAGTTCCACAAGCTCTACGGCTCGATAATAATACTCGATGAGGTGCAGGCAATCCCTATAGAGTATTGGAGGCTCGTCAGGGAGGCGGTTCAAGCTCTCAGCAAAAATAGTTACATCATATTTATGTCCGCAACGATGCCCATGATGTTGAAAGAGGGGGAGGAGCTCGTTCGGAATCACGAGAAATATTTCGCTAGGCTTAACCGGTTGACTTATAGTTATGAACAAGAGGAAAAGACAATTGAGGAAGCAGCGGACTTTATATTACGGAAATGGAATTTTGAAGGGTCGTTGCTTGCAGTTGTAAACAAAATATCGACATCGATAGAGCTTTACAACGCGATCAAGAATAAGCTAGGCACAAGGTGCATTCCCCTCATCGGAGATGGGATGCAACCTCAGAGTGATGTCCCGGTAGTAGCGTACCTATCCACAAACATAATTCCTATGGAAAGATTACAGCGGATCCGCCTCCTGAAGGCTCTTCTGGAAGACAAAAAACCGGTTATATGTGTTAGCACACAGGTTGTGGAAGCCGGTGTTGACTTAGACTTCGACAAAGTGGTCAGAGATATAGCGCCTTTTGATTCAATAATCCAAGCGGGAGGCCGCTGCAATAGAAACTGGACCAGAGGATGCGGAGAGGTATACATTATAAAGCTGGTGGATGAGACCGGCGACCCTGACAGCATACGGATCTATGGGCGGCTGGCGATTAGCTATGTCACCGAACCTTTGTTGCGTAAATGGAAGGTGTGGGGGGAAGACAAAGTGCTGGAGCTTATTCATGAATATTTTGATCTTGTAACGGAAAGGTCGGGCGCCGAGCATAGTGATGAGTCCAAGAATTACCTAGATACGATTAGAGATCTGGATCTTGAACAGTTAGGCGAGTTTAGACTCATAAGGGAAGAACCAAAAGCCGCCGTTTTCGTTGAAATAGACCAAGTTGCTAAAGCCTTGCTAGAAGAATTTAGAAGGTTATGGGAGGTTAGGGATCGAAATGCAAACCATGAGGAGGGGTATTATCATAGGGCCTTGTTGAGAGCTTATCGAGCGCGGTTAGAGGATTATATTGTGGAGACTTGGGAGGTAGATGCCCTCCCCGATGAGCGTATAGTTGATGGCATAGATGTAAGGTATGTTCCTTATGAGCGGGTGAGCGAATACTATGAGCGGGAAACAGGTCTCAGGAGAGCAAGAGGAGTTCAGGCTTGCTTCTGGTAGGCCTATAACAGGCACCCTTCTATGGTACTATGCTATATGTAAGCGTGAGGTCTGGCTAATGGCCCACAGTATAGCGCCTGATGAGGAAAATCAGGCATTGGAAATGGGCCGCGTAGTTCATGACTCCTTCTATACGCGATTGAGAAAAGAGGTTGAGGCTGAGGGTATGAAGATCGATGTCATTGAACGCGATGGTGGGGTTGTATACGAAGTAAAAACTTCTTCAAAATTCCTTGATGCAACCAAGCTACAGTTAGGTTACTATTTGTGGCGCCTTGAGCGAATGGGTGTTAAGGTGAAAGGTGTTATAGCTGTACCACGGGAGAGGCGGAAGATTCCAGTTAGTTTGGATGATAATCTACGTGCCAGCGTTATGTCAGCTCTCCGTGAGATATCTAGTCTATGTTCTGAGCCCCTTCCACCGCCACCTGTTAAAATTCCGTTCTGCAGGAGGTGCGCTTACAGGGACTTTTGCTGGGAGGTTTAAACGGTGAGACATCCGGTCTATATTTTCAGTTCAGGTGAGTTGCGTAGGGAAGGTAATACATTGGTTTTGATTAGGGACGAGGGAAAGAGGTTCATCCCTATAACGTCGGTGAGCGATATCTATGTTTTTGGGGAGTGCATTTTAAACAAACGTGTCCTAGAGTTCCTTTCTAGTAACGAAGTTACTGTCCACTTCTTTAACTACTATGGTTATTACGTCGGTAGCTATTATCCGCGTTCACACTACAACTCAGGTTACATGATAGTGAAGCAGGTAGAACATTATCTTGATCAAGCGAAACGTCTTATTTTGGCCCGCAAGTTTGTCGATGGTGGTCTGGATAATATACTGCGCATCCTCCGATACTATGAATTGCGCGGAGCAGCAGTATCGGAGATAATTGCTGATGTTAGGCATTTCCGCGAAAACGTGTCACAGGTAGATAGTATTGAGGGCTTGATGGGCCTAGAAGGAAAAGCTAGGAATAGATACTATGATGCATTCAACCTGATTCTTAAGAACAGGGACTTTCATTTTGTGGAAAGGACTCGCAGACCACCGGAAAGTAAGCTTGATAGCATAATTAGCTTTCTTAACAGCCTCCTTTACGTCAGCATTCTTCGAGAAATCTACATGACGCATTTGGACCCGAGGATAGGCTTTTTGCATGAAGCTAACTTTCGGAGCTTCAGTCTTAACTTAGATGTGGCTGAGGTCTTTAAGCCAATTATAGTCGACCGTCTTATTTTTCATCTAATAAACAAGGGTATGCTAGATAATTCTCATTTCATGAAAGAACTCGGAGGGGTTTTATTGAACGAGAGAGGGAGAGAGCTTGTTGTTAGGGAATTCGAACGCAGAATGGCTACTACAATAAAATATCGCTCAACAGGCAGAAGTGTTAGCTATCGAAGGCTAATTAGAATAGAGCTTTACAAGCTTGAAAGACATTTAATAGGTGAAGCAGAATACACACCCTTTGTGGCTGGCTGGTAATTATGTACGTCATTATGGTATATGATGTGGCTGTGGAACGGGTTTCTCAAGTGCTGACCGCTGCTCGAAAATACCTCCACTGGGTCCAAAACTCTGTCCTAGAGGGGGAGGTTTCTGAGGCAAATTTACTAAAACTCCAGAACGAGCTTACCTATATAATTGATAAAGAAAGAGACTCGGTTATTTTCTATATACTGAGGACAACCAAGTACTTTACTAGGCTAACAATGGGAAGAGCCAAAGGTAGCACAGAAACTTTTATTTAGTCGTCGACCTACTTGGCGATATACGGGATTAATGATGGACGGAAGTGATTCGCATATTCTCAACAAGCGACCGGGAAATAACGGATTTGGTCAGGGTTTGAAGAATACCTATAAGGGCTTGAAACCAGACTGCACAAACGGGTCTCCTCTGCCTGTCCTAAGTTTGAAGAATACCTATAAGGGCTTGAAACACCCAATCAACAATCCTCTGCCAATCAAAAGTCGTTGGTTTGAAGAATACCTATAAGGGCTTGAAACGTCGATTCTGCTGTTGATGGGGCAGGTTTTGCGTATAGTTTGAAGAATACCTATAAGGGCTTGAAACTCCGCCTACTGGAACAAATTATGAGGTGCCTGCATCGTTTGAAGAATACCTATAAGGGCTTGAAACGCGGGAGAAGGGTTATGACTATTTGGCGCGCCATTTGTTTGAAGAATACCTATAAGGGCTTGAAACTACTACCCCCTACACTCAATTGTTTCGCCCCATCAGTTTGAAGAATACCTATAAGGGCTTGAAACTCGGTCTCCAGAACCACCTTCCGCCCCCACTTACCCGGTTTGAAGAATACCTATAAGGGCTTGAAACGAGTCAAGGGCTGAGAGTAAATCAGGATTTCCGCCAGTTTGAAGAATACCTATAAGGGCTTGAAACATCAAGAGGTATTTGGTGTCCCGTTGTGGCTGATACGTTTGAAGAATACCTATAAGGGCTTGAAACAGCGAGGTGGGCGGATTCGCGAGGCTGTCCTCATCGGCGTTTGAAGAATACCTATAAGGGCTTGAAACATGCCTATTCCTCTGTGAAGATGCCTCGTTTGAAATGTTTGAAGAATACCTATAAGGGCTTGAAACATTTCTTGGGGGTGGATAGGGAGGAGTTTTGGGAGGAGTTTGAAGAATACCTATAAGGGCTTGAAACCCTGCCTTCGGGAAATTGCCAGCTATCATATATACAGGTTTGAAGAATACCTATAAGGGCTTGAAACGGAATGAAGTTGCCGCGCCCAAAAGCATATGCAGAAGTTTGAAGAATACCTATAAGGGCTTGAAACTATAATGTAGCTTATCCTGCCACGCCACCTTTTGCCGTTTGAAGAATACCTATAAGGGCTTGAAACCCGAGGATGAAGGTTCCTGGGTCCGCTGTACCGGAGGTTTGAAGAATACCTATAAGGGCTTGAAACAGCGGCCCAGACGGCGCATCAATCGTGAAGCTACAGGGTTTGAAGAATACCTATAAGGGCTTGAAACTCAAGGCCCTCAAGAGGGTCGGGCGCATCTTCTCCCGTTTGAAGAATACCTATAAGGGCTTGAAACACGATCCCGGCGGGATGGCGATGAACCAACATCCACGTGTTTGAAGAATACCTATAAGGGCTTGAAACCGAGGGAGGGGGACCCGGAGCTCTGGGACCTATACGGTTTGAAGAATACCTATAAGGGCTTGAAACTCTGGTCCCTCGCCCACTCGAATACGCCGACCCAAAGTTTGAAGAATACCTATAAGGGCTTGAAACGGAATAGTTGGATGAAGGCCTCGGCCTGGTGCATGAGTTTGAAGAATACCTATAAGGGCTTGAAACTGCAACTGCCTACCCTCGGCCATCCTGAAGATAGCCTGTTTGAAGAATACCTATAAGGGCTTGAAACTTGCGTCTGGGCTAACCGAGGCGTTCAGGAGGATAAGTTTGAAGAATACCTATAAGGGCTTGAAACTCCTTTAGCGCCGTTCCGCATCTGTGGCAGAAGAGGGAGCCTCCCGCTACGGCTGCTCCGCAGGCTGGGCAGGCGAGCCGCGGCTCCTTTGCTGGCGCCTCACATCTCTCCTCCTGCCGAGGGCTATTGCGGCCGCGGGTATAATTATTGCTATCGGCACCATCAGCAGCACCGTGGCGAGGAGGGTGCTGGCCCAGGCCTCCGACCTCTCGAGCCTCCCCTGCAGCTCCGCGACCCGTGCCGTGAGCCTCGCGACCTGGCCCTCCCTCTCCCCGAGCGCTGCGCGGAGGCCCTCGGCCGCCCTGCTCAGGTTGGCCAGGGCCGTCTCCCTCTCGGCCAGCAGGGTCTCCAGCTCGCCCACGCGGCCCGCGAGCCTGGCGTTCTCCGCCCTCAGCGCCTCGTTCTCGGCGCTGAGTCTTGCGGCCTCCTCCCGGCTGGCCGTCAGGTTCTGCTCCAGCACGACTATGTCGTTTTGTAGTTGCTTGAGTTTTTGGTTTAGGCTGTCGATCTCCCGCCTCTGTTGCTCGCTTATTGTGGTGAGTGTGCCGAGTCTGCCGCGGAGGTCGGAGACCTCGCCCTGGAGCTGGCTTATCGTCTCGTTGTAGGGGAGTAGGAGCACGTAGGGGAACCCACTCGGCAACGTGTAGCTGGTCACGCCTGCGGCGTATGTGTTGCCGGAGAACCAGAGCTCCCAGAGCGCCAGCGCGTCGAGGCTGGAGGGGTATTCGTCAACGCTATCGCCCATCAGCTCCGCGGTGTCGGCGTGTCCCAGCCCGAGGGCGTGGTAGAGTTCGTGGAGTGCGACCCACGCCATGAGTTGCGGATGCCCTGCCAGACGACAGTCGTAGTAGATTACCGGCGGCGCTCCCATCACCGTGAGTCCTGCGGCGCCCTCCTCCAATAGCTTCACCGCGATGATTATGCCTGCGCGCTCCCTGCTGTCTGTCCACGCGAGCCTGAGGCGGAGCAGGTCGTCGTACCTTGGGCCGAACTCGCCGACGAACCGCATCATCGCGAGGCGGTGGTTCCTGAGGGCCCTCTCGACGCCCTCTGTAATTATCGTGTCGACCGCCCGAGGGTCGTCGCAACGGCTCGCATCCCTGTCGAGGTAGAGCCAGACCGTGAGGCTTTCATCCGCCCTTGCCCTTCCGTGCGGGAGGAGAGTTATCGTGGGCGGCTGGCTGGCCTCGATGACCGGTAGTAGAAGCATCGCCACGATCAGAAGAGTCGCGTAGTACACGCTACCTCTCCCCCCTGATGAATATGAAGGCGTCGAACGGTCGGGTTATCGCGACGCCGCTCAAGGCGGTGGAGGAGCCGCGTGGGACGGGGACATAGACCGTCGTCGTCACCACCACGGTCCTTTCGGCCGCTACTGTCGTCGCCACCACGACTGTCTCGGTCCTCACCCTCGTGAGTGTCTGGGTGACGGTTCCGCCGGCCGCCGTCGTGAGCACGACCCTCGTCTCCGTGAATGTGACTGTGCGGGTGGCGCCGCTTATCCTGCCGGTCCCGCCGACCATGACCTCGGCGAGGGGCCTGACCGTCGCGTTGCTGACGACCCTCAGCTCGTAGTCGCCGGCCGGGACCACCCGCCTCACCTCGAACGTCGCCAGCACCATGTTGCTGAGGGTCTTCCTGACCGGCGAGTCGTCGACCTCGAACAGGACCTCGGCGTCGTAGCCCGCCATCACCTCTATCTTGCATGAGCCACCAGACCTTCGTCAAAACCTCCCGACCTCCCTCACCGCGAGCCTGAGGGTGCGGCCCCTCCGCCCCACATCGTGCACCCTGCATATGGCGCCGGGACTGCCCTCCCTCAGAGAGATCCATAGGGTGTCGCCCCTGATGTAGACCTTCGGCATCGAGACACAGAACGGGCCGCAGTCATAAAAGGCTTGCCCAGCGGGGTAGTGGGAGGGACAGGCCAGAGAGCAGATCCGTGATACTGCGGTATCGCTCTGTCACATTCAAGATGATGGCAAGGTTCGGCGGGGCTACACCGCAAGGGGGCCGCTAAACCAAAATGAACAAGAAGACCCGTCAAAAATCCGATTCCTGGCGTTACCGCACATTTGGAACTAATATGCCGATTAATTTCTTGGAGAAGGCGGCTTATAAATCGCTTTATATAGTAACACGGCTCCCGGCGTTTGTTTCCGTGGTTGGGGGTCTTGTTTCCGTGGAAAAAACGACTCGGTGTCTTTGTTTCCGCGGAAACATGGTGGGAACATGGATTCTGGGGCAGTGTTTCCGGCGTGTTTCCGCTGGAAACGCAGGTCCGTGGATCCCGTTTTTCCTGCGGTTTCGGGCTTTTTCTATGGAAAACGCGGGGGTGGGGGTTCTTTTCCAGCGGAGCCGGGTCTTTTTAACATATAAAGGGGTGTTTTTCCGGCGGAAAACATGCTTTTTATAGAGGAAAAACGTGCCTGTCTAGGGGTTTTACCTTATAAATGGGTCCTTCGCTCTTAATCCATTTTGTGTTGGTGTTTATAGGTTTTCCCCATCTGTCGATGTATGGTAATGCCAATCGCTGGTTGTGCTGATAAATAGCCTCGTCAGCCCACTCTCTTGCGATTTAAAGCTTATAAACTGGAAGTGCCTTGTGGCCTAATTCCTGGGGTTCGATTTTCCCCTCTCCGGCTGGGGCTCAGTTTTCTATGTTGTTACGGCGCTCAATAGCATGTTGTATATGAACGCCTTGATCGTCAGCTCCGAGTCCATCCATCTCGGCTTCCTGGAGAGGAGATGTTCTCCGAACAATGCCTTGAACCTGGATATTGCAGTC
>Ga0209143_1000944_pt1 | contig 13848 bp, 13 predicted proteins | sample FaiFalFF_MnMetaG_3_FD_184739 | JGI IMG/M metagenome (GOLD analysis project Ga0209143, IMG submission 184739) | Freshwater microbial communities from Yellowstone National Park, Wyoming, USA - Fairy Falls B (FF_Mn_B) MetaG (SPAdes) (version 3) | ecosystem: Environmental > Aquatic > Freshwater >...
GGCACGCCAGGACGTGTCCCCTTAGCCTTTCATTCACTTTGCCGCATACCGGACACGCCCGGGACGTGTTCTGCGGATCCACCCAAATCACCGGAACCCCATAAAACCTCGCCTTGTGAACCAGAATGCGATGGAAAGTCATAATGCTCCAGAAGTTCAGCAAACGCTGCCGCATCCTCCTGGACTTCCCCTTCCCAATCCGCTCCTTCATCCCCTTGAGATCCTCCAGCGCCAGGGCCGCCCGCATCCCCAGCGCCCAGGCGATCAGCGCCAGGGCCAGATGATGCCAGAAGTTCTCCGTCTTCTCCCGGCGAATCCGGCCGTGCTTGGAGGCAATCTTCTTTTTGGCCTTTGGGTTGTGCTTCCCTCTTGTCCCTTTGATCTCGCGCCGCAGATGGTCCCGGTTGACCTTCCCCACATACCTCGTGTCGATCTCCCGGATCTCGCCGGTGGAGGTCAAAAAGGCCGTCAGATTCCCCTCATTGCTGTCGATCCCGATCACCCCCTCCGGCTTATAGGGGATGGGATCGGGGAACTTGAGGGGGATGGAGAGGGAGTGGGCCGTGAGCGTCGGCTCCCCCATCCTCGCCCGCCCTGCTTTCCACTCGTCCAGCAGCCGGCGATACTTGTGATGGGGACGGAAGGTGAGGACGATGGGATCCGGATCCCGGGGGGAGACCGGAATTGTAACGGTCAGGAGCTCGCCGTCCCACTCGATCCGCAACAGATCCCGACGCACATAAACGAAGGGCCGCCGGATCTCCGGCTTCTGGAGCTGGGTTTTTCCTTTCCGCTGGCGGTTTCGGAAGGAGTGGACGACGGCGGCTCCGGCGCGGACGGCCGACTGCACCCAAACCGCGTGGAGATCCGGATGCTGCGCGCGCAGGGAGGGGTAGAGGGCTTTGATGAGGGTGAAGGTGGCGGTTTTGCCGTTTTCCAGGGCGTAGTCGACGGCCTGCCGCTGGATGTCGGCGCAGACCTCCATCAGGGCGCGGATTTTGGGATGCTCCTCGAATCGGAACCGCAGGCAGACCGTCGGCATCGTCACTGCCTCCATCATGATGATAGCCCCGTCCGCCGCGTGGAGAGAATGACGGATCCAACTGCGTAACTCCTAGCAGTAATAGGGCGGGATGATGGGGACGCCGACCAGATCCCCAAAGGTGATGAGCAGGAAGAGATGCTCCATGGATCCCCGCTGTCGGATGTGCGCCCGCACCATGTCGTGCAGCACCATCCCGTAAAGGATCTCCCCGATGGCCCGCCCCAGACGCCTCACCGGATCCCATGCCACTCCCCGCACACCGCGTGGACGAGCTCGCCGTCGGAGAAGTAGAGCTCGCCCTCCAGGTCCCCGTGGCGGAGCCGGAGCCGGGCCGCGGCCCGGGAGCGACACCCGGTTTCGATCAGCGCGGCCAGCGGGATCTCCCGCAGGCTCCCCGTGGTCGCCATCGCCGCCTCCTCTTCCGGAGGATCGGCCGCGATGCGCCGGCGATGATGGCTCCAGTTTATCCCGACTTCCCGGTCTCTGGCAAGAGCAACCTTACCTTAAAGGAAACCGTCCGGAAACGCGGGGACGTTACACCGGGCTCTCCGGGGGGGCCTGGCGGAGGACCCACAGGAGGAGGCCCGCCAGCAGCAGGAGGGCGAGGGCCTTGTAGAGGGCGGAGGGGATCAAGAGCGCGATCCCGCCGGCTATGGCGGCAAAGCTGTAGTAAGTCAAGAGGATACGCCCGGGGGACCATCCGGCGTCCAGCAGGCGGAAGTGCAGGTGATCTCGTCCGCCCTGGGTGGGCCGTCGCCCCCGGCGCCATCGGTAGGCGATCAGCCAGGCCACGTCGGCGATGGGCAGGGCCATCGCCATCACCACGGTGGCCACCTTCGCCCCCCCGATGATGGCCAGGACCCCCAGGACGTATCCCAGGAAGAGGGCGCCGGAGGACCCCAGGAACAGGCGGGCGGGCGGCCGGTTGAAGAGGAGGAACCCCAGGCAGGCGCCCGCCAGGGCGGCGGGCAGGAGCGCCACGCTGTGCTGGGGCGGGTCCAGCCGGTATCCGGCGTGCAGGAAGAGCACCGCCGCCACGATGGCCACCACCCCCCCGGCCAGCCCGTCCACCCCGTCCAGCCAGTTCACCGTGTTCATCATCCCCATCAGCCAGAAGACTGTGAGCAGCACCACCACCGGAGGCGGGAAATAAAGCGGCCGGCCGGTCAGGGGATTGTTCACGTATTCGATGAAGATGAGGAAAGGGAGGGCCAGCAGGGCGATGAGGGCCTGGCCGAGGAACTGGGGCCCCGGGGGGAGCTCCCGACGGTCGTCGATCAGCCCCAGGATCAGGCTCAGGGTCCCCCCCAGCAGCAGCCCGGTCAGGCGGATGACCTCTTTCGGATCGAAACGGGGGATCGGCAACAGCTGGGCGAAGAGGACCGTTAGGGTGAAGGCCAGCCAAAGAGCCAGGCCTCCGGACCGGGGGATCTCCCCGCGATGGCGTCGGCGTCCGCCCGGGCGGTCGATCATCCCCAGGCGGCGGCCGAAGCGCTCCGCCAGCGGCGACAGCGCGGCGGAGAGCCCGAAGGCCAGCAAGAACACGCTGAGGGCCGCCAGGGGGAAGCGCATTCGGCGTCCCCGCTCACTCTCCCGGGCTTCGGACGACCCGCTCGGCGATGCGGCGGAGCTGCTGGAAGACCTCCCGCGCGGGGAACTGACGGTCCATGGGGAAGCCGATGTGGATCTGCAGGTGATGGGGCTCGTTGCGCCGCACCGAGAGCCGGGCGACATAGGGGCAGAAGCGGGCGAGGTCGTTCAGGCACTCGGTGATCACACGGGGCGCGTGCGGCCCATGATAAGCCAGGCGCCCGCCGGCCAGGTCCATGGCCTCCCAATCCCGCCAGACGATGCGCTGGAGGATCTCCCGGCCCGTCCACATCGTGGGGTTGCCCCATTCCCCTTCGAAAGCCGGCGGCTGGCGCAGGCGCGCCCGCAGGATCATCAGGTCCCGGCGCCCCCGCCAGCGGGAGAACAGCCAGAGGAACGGCACATCCCGGGGCTCGAAGACCAGCAGGATCTCCACCTCCCGGAACGGGGGCTTCGCCTCCCGCATCCCCAGGCGGACCAGGGAAGTTCCCACCCACTGCAGGGTGGTCCGCTCGCTGAGGAGAGGGAGCCCCTCGCGCATCCAGCGCAGGAGGCGCTGGCCCTTGTGCACGTTCCACTGCATCCCCAGGAAGAACCACCCGACCACCACCACGGCCAGGGTCATCGCCACCGGCACGCCCAGATCCATCCCGCCCGCTCCTTCCGCGGTTTCTTCCCATCATACACGAGAGATCCTTCGATCTGCCAGACCCCCGAGAGCAGAGCCGGCGCCGGGGATTTTCGGGTAGGAGTTGCGCGGTTGACAAGGCGCCTCTTTGACGCGATCATGAGAGTAGGCATGCCGGCAAGCGGCGGATGGCCAAGCGGCATGCCTTCATCCGAGAAACTCCTCGGAGGCTCCGGCCTCCGAGGCAGGGGTCGGTGGGCGACCCCCGTGGCCGGTCCTCTGGCCTCGGGTTAAAGCCCGTGGCCACGACCGGAATGCGCAGGCAACGGCGTAAGCCCTGGTATAATTTAGGGTGCAACCTCAGATATGAAGGAGAGACAGGGGGTGTGTCCCGATTTTGTCGGGCCTGGCCGCCTGGTAGGACAACTGCTCGCAGTTGTCCTACGATCTTGGGACACACCCGGACAGGCCGAGAGCCTCGACTGAGCACTGGCCCCGCGTCGTCTGGGTAGCAGCTTCCCCTCTCATTTTCAGCAAGGAGGAGAGGCGATGGTTCCCAAAAAGCTGGGATGGAGCGTGGCCTTTTTGATGCTCCTGGCCCTGGTGGCCGGAGCGTGTGCGCCCACTGCGACCCCCACCCCGCCATCGCCTACTCCCACCCCAGCCCCGAAGACCGAAACACCTACGCTTCAACCTTCACCCACAGCGACCTTTACACCAATAGCAACACCAACACCTGATTTTAAAAAATTAGAAGAAGAAGTTATATCTAAATATTTTCCTACTCTTAAACAAATACTTGAACTTCCCGAAAACAAAGGAGCTTATGTAGATTGGGGTAGCGTTGAAAGATATCAAATGGGCCCAGCAGAGTATGGAGTATTTTTTAGAGTTTATAGATTAAGAAAAATACCTTGTGGTTTGTTCAAAGAGTGTATTGATTATAAAAATGGTAGTGTTCTTACAGATCCCAAACTCTTTGACCCCAAAAATAGATTTAGTAATAGAGAGAAGTTTCTATCTGCCCCAGAATTTGATGGCAGCAGAGCTCATATTGAGGGTAACGAAATTATAGTAGAAGAGCCCAATAAATTTATTGTTCTTTATTATATCTTTGAAAGTAAATTCAGTGATAGACAAGTAAAAGCACTAACTGAAGAAGAAATTAAAGAATTTTTAAATAAGATCGAAGAGTTAGCAAGATTACAAAATGCAAAATAAAAATATAAATTTCGTGAAATTTATAGACAGAGTTTTTCCGTTTATTTGTTAATATTTTTTTAATAACATTTATTTTAAGCACATTTTTTTATTTTACTAACTACTACACATATTTCTCGTGCACAATATCAACCGTGCCCTCTCCAATTAGGTGGTATAGATTATTGTCAAAACTGGGATCCTAGACCACTAGCTGATGCTTGTTATAACGGTTGGGTTCCAGGTGAAAAAACAAATTGCGGTTCTGCTTGCCCTCTTTCGAGATATCCTGAAAACCCTGATAATTTATCTTATGGTAGGCCATGGAGTAAGTATGAATGGAAAAATAATTGCGTTACTACAGAATTCGGAATTACTAAAGGGTATTTTTTCTGGTTAAAATCAGCATTGTCTTGGTATTCTCTTGGGGATAAGGCAGAACCAGGATGTCCTAATTGTGGTTCAAGAAAAACTGGTTATTTGGCTTCAGGGCAATGTGATCCAAGAGTTTCTGGAGGTTTTTATAAAGTTTGTTGTAAACCGGACGGAACAGTTGGTGTAAGTAATGTTTATGCCGGGGATACTGTAAATCCTCCTTATGAATCAGTTTGCACTGTTGGCCAAGCAACATTTCTAAGTTCTGTGCCTCAGTTAGGAATATATCAACCACCAGAAGCAAATACTACAGAACCAAATTCAGGCGAGCCACATCCAGCCTGTAAGGCTGGTTTAATCACTTGCACCTCTCAAGTTTCTGGAAATCAAGTTACTTTTACTGCAAATTCTACGCAAACTGGAGGGATTGGAGAAATCGGGGCGGAAGCCACCTACCGGAAGTGGGAGCGGCTTCAGCCGCGACGGAAGACGGAAGTCGGGGCTAAAGCTCCTCCTACGGAACCAATCCTCCGCCCTCAGAAGCCGCTACTGTCAGAAAAAAGTGAGGGAGGATCCGCGCAGGTCCTCCCCCACTTATCCTTTCTTCCTCAGAATCCGCTACGCGGCCCCCAGCCGCACCACCTGGCGCACCACCTCGCCGCGGGCCAGAGCATCGAACCCCTCATTGATCTCCTCCAGGCGGATCAGGCGGCTCAGGAGCAGGTCCACCGGGAGCCGGCCCGCCTGATAGAGGGCCAGGAACCGTGGGAGATCCCGACGGGGAACCGCCGAGCCCATATAGGAACCCTTGATGGTTCGCTCCTCGCCCACGATGCTCACCGCCGGGACGCTGAACATGCGCTCGGGATGCGGGAGACCGATGGGGATGGTGGTGCCCCCGCGGCGGGTGGCCTGGTAAGCCTGGATCAGCACCCGCTCGCTGCCGACGCTCTCGAAGGCGTAGTGGACCCCTCCCCCGGTGAGATCCCGAATCGCGGCGACCGGATCGGTCTCCTGCGCGTTCACCCCGTGGGTCGCTCCCGCTTTCCGGGCCAGCTCCAGCTTTTCAGGCCGGACGTCCACCGCGATGATGGGATAGGCGCCGGCCAGGTGAGCGCCCATCACGACGCTGAGGCCCACGCCGCCCAGCCCGAAGACCGCCACGCTCATCCCGGGCTCCACCCGCGCGGTGTTCACCACCGCCCCCACCCCGGTCATCACCGCGCATCCGAACAGGGCCGCCTTCTCCAGGGGGATCTCCGGATCGATTCGGATCAGGGATTCCTGGGCGGCCACGGTGAAACGGGAGAAGGCGGAGACGCCCAGATGATGGTGGAGGGGCTCCCCCGCGGCGTTCCGGAAGCGCCGCGCTCCGCTGAGCAGCGTTCCGGCCGCGTTCGCCCGGTTGCCGTTCTCGCACAGGACGGGGCGGCCGATGGCGCAGTAGAAGCACCGGCCGCACATGGGGACGAAGGAGAAGACCACGTGGTCCCCCGGCCGCAACTCATGGACGCCCGGGCCCACCTCCCGCACGATCCCGGCGGCCTCGTGGCCCAGGACCATCGGCATGGGCCGCGGCCGGGAGCCATCGATCACCGAGAGGTCCGAATGGCACAGGCCGGCGGCCGCCACCTCCACCAGCACCTCCCCGGGCCCCGGCCCCTCCAGCTCCACCTCCTCCACGGAAAGCGGCCGGGATTCGCGATAGGGCGCCGGCCGCCCCATCTCGTAAAGGACCGCTGCCAGCGTTTTCATCCCTCACCTCCTGATCACGGGGCGGGGCGGATGACCACCATGTGGACGTGGGTCATCTCCTCGATGGCGTAGCGCACCCCTTCCCGCCCCAGTCCGCTTCCCTTCACCCCGCCGTAGGGCATATGGTCCGCCCGGAAGCTGGGGGTGTCGTTGATGATGATGCCGCCGAAATCGAGCCCCTGGACCGCCCGCAGCACCCGGTTGATATCCCGGGTGAAGACGGCTACCTGGAGCCCGTATTCGGTGGCGTTGGCGGCGGCGATGGCCTCCTCGAAGTCATGGGCCTCCAGCACCGAGGCCACCGGCCCGAAGACCTCCTCCCGCACCACCCGCATCTCGGGCCGCACCCGGATCAGGACGGTGGGCCACACCACCGGCCCCTCCCGCCGGCCCCCGGTGACGGCCTGGGCGCCGCCGCCCAGGGCCTCCTGGATCCATCCCTCCACCCGCATGGCCTCTCGCTCGTCGATGAGCGGCCCCACATCCACCCGCTCGTCCAGGGGATCCCCCACCACCATCTCGGCAGCGGCGCGGCTGAAGGTCTCCACCAGCGGCTCATAGATCCGGCGCACCCCGTAGATCCGCTGCACCGAGATGCACACCTGGCCGGAGTTGTAGAAGGCCCCCACCGCCAGCCGCCGCGCCACCCAATCCAGATCCTGGACGTCCTCAGCGACGATGACGGGGGTGGTGTTGCCCAGCTCCAGGGTCAGCTTCTTGATCCCCACCACCCGGGTCAGGCGCTCCCCGACGGCGCGGCTCCCGGTGAAACTCACCTTCCCCACCCCTGGATGGGCCGCCAGCCACTCCCCGACGGTGCCCCCGGGCCCGAAGATCAGGTTGAAGCCTCCGGCCGGCACCCCGGCGGCCTCCAGGACACGGGCGAGCAGGACAGCGGTGAGGGGGGTGGCGCTGGCCGGCTTGAGCACCACGGCGTTCCCCGCCGCCAGGGCCGGGGCAACTTTGTGGGCCACCAGGTTGAGGGGGAAGTTGAAAGGCGAGATGGCGGCCACCACGCCCACCGGCCGCCGCACGTAGAACCCGAAATATCCCTCCCCCGCGGGCACCGCGTCCAGGGGGATCACCTCCCCCTCGATCCGCCGGGCCTCCTCCGCGGCGATGGTGAAGGTCCAGATGGCCCGCTCCACCTCCGCGCGGGCCCACTTCAGCGCCTTCCCCGCCTCCGCGGCGATCAGCCGGGCGAACTCCTCCTTCCGCTCGCGGATCATCCCCGCCGCCCGCAGCAGGATCTCCGCCCGCCGCCAGGCCGGCAGGGCGGCCATGGCCTTGGCGCCCTCCTGGGCCGCGGCCACCGCCGCCTCCACGTCTTCCCGCCGCGCCTCGGGCACCTCCCCGATCACCTCGCCGGTGTATTTGTCCCGCACCGGGATCGGCGCCCCTCCATCCACCCACTGGCCCCCGATGAAGAGCCGGGCCGGGCCGAAGGTCACACGCTCCCGCACCATGGCGCGCCTCCTCGTTTGGAATAGGATCCCATCGCGCAGGGCCTCCGCTTCTTCAGGTTACCATGGATCCGGAAAGCCCTGAGCCCGACGGCTCAAAAGATCCCCACCTCCGGGGGCGGGGTGATGGCCTCGCCCGGGAACGTCCAGATGGGATCCAGGATGCGAAAGGGATAGTCCGGATGGGACTTGGTCTCCCCCCAGACCACATCCGCCACCACCTGATGGTCCTCCCGGCGCAGCATGATCCGACCCATGGGGGCCTCGTAGCCGATCCCCTCCAGGTAAGGGATCAGGCCTTCCGGCTCCAGCGTCCCGGCCCGCCGGATCGCCCCGGCCAGCAGGCGGAGGCCCAGGTAGGCGTTCTGGGCGTTGTAGCTGGGATAGCGGCCGTAGCGCCGGAAGTAAGCCTCGACGAAGCGCCGGTTCTCCGGGGTGTCCGGCCACCGAAACCAGTAACGCGTGCCCACCCACAGCCCCTGGGGCATCTCGTTCCCCAGGGCCTCCAGCACCTCCAGAGCGGCCCCCAGCTCCATAAAGACCGCGCAGCGCCGGAACAGCCCCAGGGCCTGCCCCTGGCGGATCAGGCGGACCAGGTCGCCGCCCCACGAGGAGATCCAGAGGGCCTCCGCCCCCGAGCGCATCGCCTGCCGGATCCAGGGGGTGAGGTCTTCCGCCCCCGGCGGATGGAAGATCCCTTCGGGGAGGAGCTCGGCCTCCGGTTTGAGCTCCCGCAGGAAGCGAGAGAAATAGGCCCAGGAGAAGTAACCGAAGGAATAATCCGGGCCCAGAGTGGTCCATGTGGCATACGGCAAAGGGGCCACCAGAAGGGCGCCCGCCCGGGCGTTCTGGGCCACATTGATGCTGCAGCGGAACACATAGGGGTTGAAGAGCTCGCCGGTGATGCGAGGGCTGGCGGCATGCGTGACCATCAGCACGCACCGGAGCTCCGGGAGCAAGGGGACCACCGCCTCGGCGACGGCGCTGGAGTCGATGCCGATGAACAGGCGGACCCCGAGCTCTCGGGCCATGCGGCGGACGACCTCCACGGCGTGGGCGGGGTTTTTCTCGTCCTCGATGAGCAGCTCCACCGGCCGCCCCAGGAGGCCGCCGGCGGCGTTGATCTCCTCCGCCGCCAGCTCCAGGCCCTGCCGCGCGGAGGCCCCATAGGCGGCGGCCGCCCCGGAGAGGGCATACAGGGCGCCGATGCGGATGGCTCGCTCCGAGAGGCCCATCTCACCCCCCTCCCCCGCCGGGATCCTGGATCTCCCCCCGCTCAATGGTGTAGATGCGCTCTGCCAGGGCGCTGACCCGGTGGAGGTCGGACTCGGCCACCAGGATGGCCATGCCCTCCGTCCGCAGGCCCCGCAGGATCTCCCCCAGACGAAGGGCCATAGCGGGCGCCAGCCCCTCAAAGGGCTCGTCCAGGAGCAGCAGGCGGGTCCCATGCATCAGCGCCCGGGCCAGGGCCACCAGCTTCTGCTGGCCCCCGCTGAGCTGAGCGGCCCGCCGCCCGGCCAGCTCCGCCACCTCCGGCATCCGTTCATAGACCCAGCGGAGGCGCTCCGGAGCCCCAGGGAGGCCGATGGCCCACGCCGGCAGCAACAGGTTCTCCTCCACCGTCAGCGGCCCGATCAGCCGGCGGTCCTCCGGCATGTAGCCGATCCCCAGGGCGGCCCGTCGATGGGCAGGGAGGGGACGGAGATCCTGTCCCCCCAGGCGGAGGCTCCCGCCCTGGAGCGGGACCAGCCCCATGATGGTCCGCAGGGTGGTGGTTTTGCCGGCCCCGTTGCGGCCCACCAGGCCCGTGATCTGACCCGGGAGGGCCTGCAGGCTCACGCCCCGCAGGATCGGGAAGCCCTGCAGGGAGACGCGCACGTCCTCGAGCTCCAGCATAGGGCTTACTCCCATCCCAGCACCGCGCGGCGGATCTGGGCGTCGGCGAAGAGGGCCTGCGGATCGCCGTCCGCCACCACGCGGCCGTTATAGAAAACCAGCACCCGCTCGGCGTAGCGATACACCACCTCCATGTCGTGCTCCACGAAGAGGGTCGTCACCCCGGCGCGCCCCAGGACTTCCATCAGGACCTCCATGACCCCGAATTTGTCCTGGGTGCTCACCCCGCTGGTGGGCTCGTCCATCAGCAGCACCGTCGGCCGCAGGGCCAGCGCCATGGCCACGTCCAGGAGCTTCCGCCCCCCTTCCGGCAACTCCCCCACCGGCCGCCGCGCATAGTCGGCGAGCTGGAAGGCACCCAGAAGCTCCATCGCCTCGGCCACCGCGTGTTCCCGCCCCAGCGGCCCCCAGAAGTCCAGCCCGCGACCGGAGCGGGCGGCGATGGCCAGCAGGAGGTTCTCCAGAACGGTCAGCCCGGGATAAAGCTGGGGGATCTGGAAGGAGCGCACGATGCCCATGCGGGTGATGACCCGAGGCGGGAGCCCGGTGATGTCCGTCCCCCGATACAGGATGCGGCCCCGGTTCGGGCGCACGTAGCCGGTGATCAGGTTGAGGAACGTGGTCTTGCCGGCCCCGTTGGGCCCCACCAGGCCCACCCGCTCCCCGGAGCGGATCTGCACGTTCACGTCGTCCGCGGCCACCACCCGGCCGAAGGTTCGGGTCAGACCCCGCGTTTCCAGGACCACGTCCATCCGGACATCCCCCGTGCGATGAGCTCGTAGAGGGACCAGAGCCCTCCGGGGGCGAACCCCACGATGGCCAGCATGACCAGACCCAGGCCCATCTGCCAGGTGTAAGGGATGTATTTGTAGGCGTAGGTCCGGAGGAACTCGAAGACGATGGATCCCGCCAGCGGGGCGAAGACGTTCCCCGTCCCCCCGAGCAGAGCGACGAAGACGAACTCCCCCGAGGTGGTCCAGTAGGCCAGGTTCGGGTCAACGTGGCCCACGCTCATCGCGCTCAGGGCCCCGCCCAGCCCGCCCATGGCCCCCACGAGAAGCACCGTGATATAGAGGGCGCGGCTCACCGAAAGCCCCAGGTATTCCACTCGCACCTCGTTGTCCCGAATGGCCCGCACGGTGTAGCCCAGGGGGGATCGGAGATACCGGAAGATCAGGAAGACCATCACCGCCGTGCAGGCGAGGGTGAACAGGTAGAGGCCGGAGCCCAGGTGCTCCTCGGGGAGGCTCCAGCCCAGAAAGGTCGGAGGGGGAATGCGCAGCCCGTCGGTGCCGCCGGTGATCCGGTAGGCCTTCACCAGGATCCCGTAGAGGATCATGGAGAAGGCCAGGGTGAGCATGGCGAAGAAGATCCCCCGGTAGCGGGCCAGCAGGGGCCCGGTGAGGGCCGCGATCCCCAGGCCCGCTCCGGCCCCCAGGGCCACCCCCAGCCCTGCATCCCGGATCCCCAGGTCCCGCGCGGCGAACCCCACCGCATAGGCCCCGGCGGCGAAGAAGAGCCCCTGCCCGAAGGAGACCAGCCCCGCCTGCATCAGCAGCGCCACCCCCAGCACCAGCAGCCCTCGGGCCAGGGCCAGGGTGAGCAGGAACCGGCTCCAGCCGGGCAGGAGGAGCCCCAGTCCGGCCATCCCCGCGATCAGGATCAGCCCTCCGAAGCGGCGGAGCTTCATACCCGTCGCACCTCCTCCATCCCGAACAGGCCGTGCGGCCGAAGGAGCAGCACCATCGCCATAACGAGATAGATGGCGAAGAGCTCCAGCTCCGGGATCCGGTGCACCATCAGGGAGCGGACCAGCCCCACCAGGAGGGCGCCGACCGCCGAGCCTTCCAGGCTCCCCAGCCCCCCGATCACCACCACCGCGAAGGCGAGGACGATCACCTCTACGGAGAGGCCGGGGACCACGGAGATCATCGGGGCGGTGAAGGCGCCCCCTAAGGCGGCCAGGACAGCCCCCAGGGTGAAGGTGAGCAAGGAAACCCGGGGGACATTCACACCCATCGCGGCGCTGATCTCAGGATCGTGGATCATCGCCACCACCAGCCGGCCGATGCGGGTGCCGCGGATGAAGAAATAAAGCGATCCGCCGGCCAGCAACGCGACCCCGAGCAACAGGAAGCTGTAGCCCGGATACGGGATGCCCCCCAGCCGGATGATCCCCAGCAACCCGTAGGGCTTGTAGGCGTAATAGGGGTTCACCCCCCACACGAGCTTCATGAGATCTTCCAGGATCAGGAAGAGGGCGTAGGTGGCCAGGAGCTGGTAGACGGGATCGCGTCCGTAAATCCACCGCAACAGCCCTCGCTCGATGAGGGGGCCGGCGACCGCTCCCACCAGCAGGGCGGCCCCCAGCAGGGCCAGATAGCTCCCCATGGGCCAAAGCCCCCGGTCAAAGTAAAGGAGCACCACGGAGGCGGCCGCGTAGGCCCCCAGCGCGTAAAGGCTGCCATGGGCCAGGTTCAGGATCCGCAGCACCCCGTAGATCAGGGTGAGCCCCGCGGAGATCAGAAAGAGCCACGAGGCATACACCAGCCCATCCGTCAGGATGATCAGCGCCGTCTCCATCCGCTCCCCTCCGCGTCGGGAGGGAGGCAGGGCCTGCCCCCTCGCCTCCCCCCTTCACTGGCTGAATTACGGGCACTTCGCCCCGGGGAACCCCTGGGCGATCCAGTCGGGGGGCTTCATCCCGTCGGGCGGGTTCACGCACTCCGCGGGGAACTCCACGACATCCGTGAGCTTCACCTCCCCGGTCGCCGGATCGAAGTCCCCGGTGATCCCCAGGACCACGGGCTCCACCGCCTGATGGCCCTTCCCCAGGGCCATGCGGATGGTCCCGCTGGGGGTCTCGAACTCCAGATGCTCGAAGGCGGCGATCACCTGATCCACCGTCGGCCACTTCCCGCCGTTGGCGGCGATGGCCTTCTCATAGGCCGCCTTCACGCCCAGGATGGCCTGGGCGATGTGGTAGGAGGGATAGACCGGGCGGACCACATAGCGGTCCTTGTAGATCTTCACGAACCAGTCGTTGAGGGGCGTCTTCGGGGCCAGGGCCCCGTGGGGGCCCCGGGCGGCGATCACGATGCCCTTCGGGACATCCCGGCCCAGGCGGGGGAGGATGGTGTCCCCGGTGGTCAGGATGGCCATCGTCTGCTGGAAGAAGCCGCGAGGGGCGGCCTGGATCACAAAGGCCTCGAGATCACCGCCCCAGAAGCTGGAGTGGACCACCTCGGGGCGGGCGGCGAGCAGGGCGGAGAGCTCCGTCGAATACTCGCCGGCATACAGCTTGGGGAAGTGCTCCCCGGCCACCTGCACATCCGGCTTGAGCTTGCGGACGGAATCGCGGAAGGCGGCCCAGGAGTCCTGCCCCCAGGCGTAGTTCTGATTGATCCCCGCGATGCTGCGGAGGTTCGGCTTCATCCGCAGGATGTAGCGGGCGGCGCCGACGTTCTCGATCACCTGATGGGCGTGGGTCCGGAAGACGTAGCGGTAATCCCGTTCCTCGAAGATCTGGTTGGTGCCGCAGTCAAAGAGCACGGTGAGGGTCTTGAGCTCCTCGGCCACCGGGGCCACCGCCAGGCAGTCGGCGCTGGAGATGTAGCCGATGACCAGGTCCACCTTCTCCTCCAGCACCAGACGGCGGAACTCCGCCACCTGCTTCTCCGCGCCGCCGGCTTCGTCTATGTAGATCGCCCGGATGGGCACGCCGCCGATCCCCTTCTGGTCGTAAGGCTTGGGCGCCTTGCCGGCGTTGAGGTTCTCGATGAGGACCTCCGCGGCGTTGCGGGCGGGCACCCCGAAGGGCGAGGCCGCCGGGCCGGAGAGGAAGGTCACGATGCCGATCTTGAGGGCGGCCGGGGCCCCGGGGACGGCGGGGGTCG
>Ga0209143_1000947_pt1 | contig 13825 bp, 16 predicted proteins | sample FaiFalFF_MnMetaG_3_FD_184739 | JGI IMG/M metagenome (GOLD analysis project Ga0209143, IMG submission 184739) | Freshwater microbial communities from Yellowstone National Park, Wyoming, USA - Fairy Falls B (FF_Mn_B) MetaG (SPAdes) (version 3) | ecosystem: Environmental > Aquatic > Freshwater >...
ACCCTGGGCTTTCTCCCCCTTCTTAGGATTATTCCTCCAGGCATTGGCATTGGTTAGAGCATCTCTGTAGCAGTCAATAGCTGTCCTAGGTGGGAGATCGAACCATTCTTTGAGTTCTCTATATAGAGCGTTGTGAACCTCCCCGATTTTCTTTAGATCCAGTCTTAGAATCTTGTTTATAGCGTAGTTCAGGGCTACATTGTATCTCCTGAGGAGCTCTATAGCCCCAGGCTCGGGACTAACCCTCATCCCGATCGAGATGGTTAGCAACCCCTCATCACCCGTAGGCATAGAGCTCCTCCAAAACCAAAGCCCTAGAAGGCTTATAAGCCATAGCCATCCCCGCCCTAAAGGGTGAGGCTTTCAGGTTGTAACGGGCCGGAGACCCCGAAAAAGGTCTTCTATAGAATTAAAACGGGAAGAGGTCAGCTATATTTTTCCTCAACTACAACAAAAAATGTTTAATAGATTGGCTGGCCTATGTTTCTAGCACATGATTAGCTGATCTTGAATCTTATAGCAGATCATAGGTTCGGCGTGGGTTTAAAGAATATATCTGAGAATACATAATTTATCTATGGTGATGTGTGGGGCCCTCGCCAGAGGGCATCTGATCTGTGATGTAGGGCCAAAGCTCTGATTAAAGAAAATCTAAGAAGATATTGATGCTATTACAATCGAAAGTCCCGCTCTTCAGAGCGGGGAGGAAGTTAGCTCTTCATAGGATATGTTATTGCTTTTCACGATCACTGGATTAGAATAATGTGTGGAAGCCCCTAGCGAGTCATTGAGGAGGCTCAAAGCCCAGAGATTTAGCTCTTAACTCTTTAAAGAATTCATCGGCCTCATAATGGCTTTAGATGCTTTCGCCAAAAAGCTTAAAACTTAAGTCTCTCATAGAGGACGAGATTTGCTGGTTTTTATCGTGGGATTTCAAATATATTGAGCTAAAGCTTATACTGCCCATAATACAACTAACTATGGTGGGCCGGTAGCTCAGCCTGGAAGAGCGCTCGGTTGGCATCCGAGAGGACCCGGGTTCAAATCCCGGCCGGTCCACCAACAACATCCTTTCAATACCTCTTATTCTGGGTTCATATCTGTAGTAACGCGGTGTTAAAGGATCGTAAACAATCGATCCTGGGCTCTGGTACTATGTGTGTTGCATAATAACTACTATTCTTCTGATTATATATAGCTAGAAACCTACGCAATGCTATTACAACCGAAGTCCCCGGATCTTCATGTTAGGAGGAGATCGGAGTGTTTATAGTCGCGATAAGAGTTAGAGAAGCCCTGATCTAGAGCTATCATCCCTATACCGCTGGTTATGCAATATTATATAGATCGATAATGAGTTATAGCTATAAAGATACTAATCTGTTAGCTTATCCGAATTTATATCTCCAAAGGAATGATAACTGTGGGACCTAGTTTGACGAGAAATAGGAGGGCAATTAGCACAACAACAGCTGTCATAGCTATTGTAGTTATAATCTTGGCAGTTGTTCTCATAGCACTATATATACAGAACATATCGAGAGGAGGCTACCAAACACCAACACCCCTGCCGCAAGCAACAAGCCCACCCCCAACGGCTCCCTCAGGGACAGGGGGGACGAAACTGCCGTATGATGCATCCAGTAAAACTGTATATGTTGTTCTAGATACTAGGAAGAGCCTTGATTTCAATGGATCCGTGAGAGGCGCGCTAAAAATATATATACCAGCTGGTTGGAACCTCGAGATCAAATACATCAATAGCCCCGGCGACGGTCTCCCCCACAGCGTTGGGATTATAAAGAACAGCACCGCCTTGCCGAAGAGCAGCGATCCATCAAGAGATGGAGAACTACTGGCATGGGCGCCTGACAGCTCACAAGGAAAGACAGGCTTTCTAAGCGGAGTAGACCCAGGAGGATCCACAAGCTTAAAGGTCTCCTCACTTGCAGAGGGTGTATACTGGATAGCCTGTGGAGTCCCTGGACACGCAACGGGGGGCATGTGGATAGTTCTAGTAGCATCTAGCCAGGTCTCAGAGCCCTATTACACATAAAGTACTCTAAGTAGAGATCAACAGCTATATATAATTTAAACATAATTAAGCTTTTTAACGCTAATTTAATTAAAAATATAATCAAAATATAATCCCTTCTTCATAATTTATGAAGCTCAGGGCAAGCCTCACATAAAAACCAACCTAGTACCCTATACGATCTAAAACACCTAGAACATGTATTGTAATACTTATTCTAGAGCTATGTTCTATTAGAAAAACATATAATGATATATACGGTTATTTATATGGGTATAGAATCAGATTGTGTGCAATCCACTTGTATAACTAGATTCTAAATGGAAGTATTTTATTTTGGAAAGAAGATGCTCAAATCTATCTAGTAGATCATTGTCTAGGTGATTCAGCTATATGTAGCTTAGTATTAAAGACCTCTGGTGTTATATAGATTAGATGGGTACCAATGCAAGGTGAGCTATACATAGAAGCTGTGAGGGCCTCAAGAGAGCTTATGCCGGTGACTGTAGCTATTCTTAGGAGTTTGGGCAGAACCCCTTTTGCAGATATTGAGCTTGTGAGGGGAACCGAGGTTGAGCTTCCAAGATGGCTTGCGGAGATTCTGGAGAGGAGGGGTTATGTAGAAGTTAGAAGGGAGATCAGGGGTTCGAACGATATAAATAGGGTTAGATTTTCTGAGGAGGATCATGTCAAGAGAGGGGGCCTAGCTGTTTCCAGGATTCCTCCGGATTTCTACCTTGAGGTCATGAGGATCGTTAGATCGTTGGAGGACAGAGTTAAAAAAGGAGGATCGCCAGATGATCTCAGAGAGCTTGAGGCTATATACAAGGCTATGAACAAGATCGTTCAGATCAGGATGCAGAAAATATTGTTAGCATCTATACTATATAGCGAGAGATCCTCTGAGCTTGAGAAGAACCTAAGCATAGAGGAGAAGGCTCTATACAGAGTTATAGATGATGATGTGAAATACTGGCTAAAGACTGCTTTGGGTGGGAGGGTTGGAGGCAGCTCTCAGTGAGAGGATAGAGGATCTCCTGGGAAAGTTCCTCGACTTTATAGATGATGTTAAGGATAGCGATGGATCTATAAAGTATAGGAAGAGAATTAGAGAAGCGATCGCTGAGGGTCATAGGAGTGTTGCAATCGATTATATAGACTTGATAAACTTTGACGAGGAGCTTGCAAAGATCGTTATAGAGGATCCAGAGAAATCGATAAAAATCTTCTCAGAGGCACTAACGCAATCGGCGAAAACAGAGTATGTCTTGTTCACCGGAGAGCTTATGCCAAGGTTCAGAGGTCTCCCCCACAGCGTTTCGATAAGGGAGATAAGGAATGAGCATGTGGGGAAGCTGATCCAGGTGGAGGGTATAGTGGTTAAGATGACACCCCCGAGACAGAGGGTTGTAAAGGCTGCATGGCATCATATAAACCCTGAGTGTGGTGAGAAATTCTATGTAGATGTAGCATCTGAAACACTTGAGAAGCCCCCCTACTGTCCGAAGTGCGGCATGTCTTCCGGGGTTTTCAAGTTCTTGGAGAATGAGAGCCTATATGTAGATCACCAGAGGATCTCTATTGGAGAGGCTCCTGAAAACGTTCCCTCAGGACAGATGCCGAGGCAGATCCAAGTGATCCTAGAGGGGGATATCGTTGATAGGGTCCGCCCAGGGGATAAGGTACAGGTGATTGGAATAGTTAGGCTAGCCCCCCTCGGGACTGGGCAGAGGAGGGCTAAGGGGATATACGAGATCGAGATCTATGCGAACAACATAGAGACAGGGGTAAAGGGTGTTGAGGAGATAGAGCTCTCCGAGGAGGATATTGAGGAGATAAGGAAGCTAGCCAGGGATCCCCTGATAACCAGGAAGATCATTGCGAGCATAGCACCCGCTATACATGGTCACTGGGATGTGAAGGAGGCAATAGCGCTTCTACTCTTCGGAGGGGTTCCAAAGCAGAGGAGTGATGGTACGAGGATAAGGGGGGATATACATGTGCTGATAATAGGCGATCCAGGAACCGCTAAGTCCCAGCTCCTCCAATTCACATCCAAGGTGGCTCCAAGGGGTATATATACTACTGGAAAGGGATCCACAGCTGCTGGATTAACAGCTGCGGTTGTTAGGGATAAGAATACAGGGGAGTACTATCTAGAGGCAGGCGCAATGGTTCTAGGGGATATGGGGGTTGTCTGCATAGATGAAATCGATAAGATGAGGGATGAGGATAGAACGGCTATACACGAGGCTCTGGAGCAGCAGACAGTATCGATATCCAAGGCTGGTATACATGCCACCCTCAATGCCAGGGCATCTGTGCTCGCAGCTGGCAACCCTAGGTATGGGAGGTACATAGATGATAGACCATTGATAGACAATATAAATCTCCCGGTAACCATACTCTCTAGATTCGACCTGATATTTGTTCTTAAGGATCAACCCTCTATAGAGGAGGATAGGCTGTTGGCGGAGCATATCACAAGTGTTCACTCTAGCTTTGAGGAGATAAGGCCCCCAATAGATCCTGGGCTTCTGAGGAAGTATATAGCCTATGCTAGGAGATATGTGAGGCCTAAGCTGAGTGAGGAGGCTAGGAATATGATCTCAGATTTCTTCGTCGAGATGAGGAAGGCATCGGCTGAGAATAAGGAGACGCCGATAGCTATTACAGCTAGACAGCTCGAGGCTCTTATAAGGCTTACAGAGGCTCATGCGAGGATGAGACTCAGCAGCATAGCGTCTGAGGAGGATGCTGCGGAGGCTATAAGGCTTATGAAAACAATGCTTGAGAGTGTTGGGATAGACATTGAGAGCGGATCTCTGGACATAGACACAATAATGACAGGTAAGCCCAAGAGTAGGAGGGAGAAGATGATCGTGATAGAGGATATAATAAAGGAGCTCTCAAGCGCAAGCCAGATTGGATGTGCGAGCGTTAAAGATATACTTAGTAGAGCCAAGGAGATGGGGATAGAGGAGGAGACGGCTGAGAAGATGCTCAGCCAGCTATTAAAAGAGGGCATTATATATGAGAAAACCTCGGGGTGCTATAGAAAAGCATAGATAGCATTGCCAAGCCCTATAGCAAAAATACTTCTAAAGTAGAGAGGAGAAGCTTTTCGATATAATGCTAGCCCCACTCCACTCACACGGATGAGCCTCATGGTTATAAGTTCAGGCTAGAATATTTTTCTTCGTAAAGACATAGGTTCTCATATTATATATAAATATAAAATTTTGAATTATATTATATGTTTGGGCTATGAATATGAATATGTCTAGGCTAGCACTATATCTCCTAGCTCTTAGGCCTTGGAGCTTTCCAATGACCGCTGTTTCTATAAGTATTGGTGCTGCATATGCCTACAGCTCCTACCATGTTTTCGACCCTACCATATATGTGATTACACTCATAGGATACATAGCTCTCCATGCCTTTGTAAACATAACTAACGACTACTTTGACACTATATACGGTGTTGACAGACCCGGAGCACCTACGACTAGATATAGACCCCACCCAATAATCTCAGGGATCATGACCCCTTCTCAGGCTATTATAACCTCTACATACCTCTTTGCTATAGCATTAGCTGTAGGGATATACCTTGCTATTATAGATAGGTGGCTCTCAATACCCCTCGGGATCCTGGGGGCTGCAGTGGCTCTAGAGTATACTGCGCCACCTGCCAAGCTTAAGTATAGGGGTCTGGGTGAGGCTGCTGTTTTTCTTATGTGGGGTCCCCTCATGGTTCTGGGGTCCTATTACACCCAGACGGGATATTTAAAAGTAGAGCCGATTATAGTTTCAATACCAGTTGGGATTCTGGTTGCATCTGTCCTCCTAATAGATTCGATTAGAGACTATGAATACGATAGATCGGCTGGTATTAAAACCCTCACAGTTATGCTTGGCAGGGATGTGGCGTTAAAGCTATTCACAACAATGATCGCAATAGCATATGTGGCGACACCGCTGATATATATAGTTGGTATAGCAGGCCCATGGATCCTAGTACCCCTTATAACAATGCCAAAAGCGATGAGTCTAGTAAGATCGTTTTATAGAGAGGTGCCAGACACAGCTGCACCGCAAACAGCACAGCTAACAATACTATACGGCATTGCTATGGCCCTGGGGTTAGCATTGCAGGGCTGTTTCGGTCTTCATAATCATTCGTAGCACTCATATTCATTGGTTTCTGAGACCTCTTAACGCTATGAGATATGCTGATGCTTATAAACCTCAGAGATATATTTAATTGGTGACCCCGAGTTTCCGAGACCCGTAGGGTGATGAGCCACCAGGCGACTAGTGGTGAGCCTCTGCGGTGAGGGGGCTCGGGGAGACCGTTGAGAAGTAGATGGTGGGGATAAAACAATGAACCACCATCTACCGAGAAACGGCTATCTATAACAGCTCCATGATCTCAGTTTCTAGTCTATTAAAAAGATCATTTCATACATCTTATTTAAAAGCTTCCCTACCGGATCCGTGGATTTTGGGAAACCATCCATTAAGGTCGGGGATTCTTGAGACTTAAAACTCAAAGTATGTATTGTGTTCTCAATGCCTTTCCCTATATTCGTATCTATGTCTCATCGCTTTATATCCTCTTCGAAGTACTTCGATGGGAATCTAAGTAGGTTCCACTCTGGCTTTGAATATTTTGATTCATATAGCTTATCCGCTAGCTCGAGCTCCTCCTTTGTCGGCATATCTATGAAGGGCTTTTTACCGAGGAGCTTTGAATATGCTTTTATAATCGCATCTATTATATCGCTTATATGGAATCTCCTTCCCAGAGCATCGTTTAGATTTGCCACTCTATATTTAACCTCTGAGATCTTCTTATCAGCCAGCTTAGCCTTCGAGACCTTAAGCACGCTACCCAGGATCTCGAGGTTTGTTTCAATCAATAGGGTTCCGTGGAGGAGATAATAGTTATCCTTAAACGTAGCTGCCGTCCCCGAGATCTTTCTCCTCCCCAGAGGCGTTTCTATAACTACGTCATTTACATTCTCTATACTCGCCTCAACACCGAGCATTTTAAGAGCATCTATAAGCCCTCGGAGAAGATCCGTGTATAGGAATTTAGTTCCACCCCCAGCCGGGCCCCTAACAGCTATTGACCAGATTAGACATCCAAGATCTTGATATACAGCCCCTCCCCCCGTGAATCTTCTAACTATGGTTGCACCTATCTCTCTAGCCCTGTCAAAGTTCACCTCTTCCTCAGCAAATTGGAAGTACCCCAATATCACAGCATTTCTATGCCTCCAGATCCTCAGAGTATCTGGAACTATGCCTGCTATAAGAGATCTCCACATAGCCTCTTCAAAGGCAAGGCTTTTCTGCGGGTTATCTGGGATCTCATATATTAGAACCCTTAGATCGCCAACGCCTAGCATACTTCCCCAGCCTCTTTAATAGCATATAGGATTGCTGTTTTGAAATCCTCAACACTAGATCCGATGCTCTCAACAACATTCGAGTGGAAAAGCTCTTCAACAACCTTACCCACATAGCTGGGATCCGCCTTAAGGCCTCTTAACCTATTTTCAAGCATAAAGACAACATCCTCTGGATATATAAAGAAATCCCCAGCTATCCTTATATCCTCTATCATACCATCAACAACCCTAACAGTCACCCTTATAAGACCCTTAGGCGCCTTATACTCATATATACCAATCCGCAAATAGACACCACTAGTTTTATAGAAGTAGATGATAAATGTTATTTCGCCAAATAGTTAAGAGGAGAATACTCATTGAAAGAGAAAATATAGATAAGGACTATTAGAGAAAGTATGCTATACCTAAGGAGAGATGATAAGCTCGCAAATGCGATTAAAAACAAGGGGCTTGTAAGGGAAGCAACTGCTATGGCAATCCTATACTCTCCTTAGGAAGAAAACAGAGTATGAGACCATAGCGGGCTATATCCTTTCATGGTAGTGGGAATGCTTTTATATTCGTTTGTTCTCCAGCTTGAGCTTATTAAGTATCCAATCCCTAGTCATTTTGATGATGAGGCGATATCTCTCTAGATCTTGGGAGACCTCGAGATGCTATGATGCCCAGAGCACCCTAGACCGAAGCCCTATATGAGGGCAATGCCCAGAAGAGTTTCGGAGATCCAGGGGTAGATGGAAGCCCCTTTCCGCTTGGCTCGACTGCCCTTCCGAGAAGCCTCCTAGGGCGTATCGCCCGGAAGGTGGAGTGGGGGGAGCCCCCGATGCCACAGGGCTAAAAACCCTATGGATCGAGAGGCAAAGCAATCCAAAACAAAAGAATATTAATAACCATCAATGACCATCGGGGGACAAGCGGAGGGATGAGACTGAGCTTGCTATAAAGCTCTCACAACGGTGTTTCTAAGAATTCCTATCTTCTCTATATACGCTTCAACCACGTCTCCATGCTTTAGGTATTTACCAGTTGCAAGCGCCACTCCTGGAGGCGTTCCTGTAGCTATTATATCCCCTGGCTTTAATGTTATGCCGTCGGTTATGAACTCTATTATCTTGTCCACCTTGAATATCATGTTCCCTGTATTGCTATCTTGCCTGGTCTCTCCATTCACCTTAAGCCCTATTCTAAGCGAATGTGGATCTGGGATCTCGTCCCTGGTGACTATCCATGGCCCCATAGGAGCTCCTGTATCCATGCCCTTTCCGTGTAGCCACCTCTGGCCAAATGGATCTAGCTTCTCTGGCCAGCCTGGTGGCATTTGCCTATCTCTATAGCTTATATCGTTGAACACAGCATAGCCGAAGACATAGTCCATTGCCTTGGAGGCCTCAACGTATTTGCCCCTTCTTCCTATGATAACTGCTAGCTCAACCTCATAGTCAACCTTCTCAGAGGATCTAGGTATTAGGATCGGCTTCTCATGACCTATAAGAGCGCTAGCAGGTTTGTAAAAGACGTAGGGAGCTTCGGGAGGCTTGATCCTGGATTCCTGTGCATGCTCCATATAGTTAGCTGCGAGGCACAGTATCTTCTCCGGAGCCAATATGGGTGGGTAGTAGTCTATGGAGTCAAGCTTATATAGGTTCTTTAAAAGGGTAGGGGATGATGATCTTAGGTCTTTCTCAGCATCACTAACAAACCTCCTAAGAAGATCTAGGGCAGGCTCTCCACCCTCGATCAAGAGCTTGAGATCTGAGAACCAATTTGGTGGAGTAGCGTCATAGAGATCTCTGAAGCCCCTATATACATCTAACACATGATCCCCTATAACAACACCAAGTCTAGGGGAGTCGAGATCCCTTGGGGAAAAGGTTAGGAGCTTCATATAACCACCGAATCACAAATTTTATGCAAGTATATATTTGGTTTTATTTCTCACCTCTTAGAAACATGGATCAATAGCTTCCCAATAACTCTACCCTCCTCTAGCTCTCTATGGGCCTCGGGTATCTCCTCAAAGCCATACTCCCTATATATTATCGGCTTTATACGGCCCCTCCTAACCATCTCAAGAGCCTCTGCAAGCTCCCACCTATTACCTCCAGCTGTTCCCGTAATGACTATACCTTTTAGATATGCCCTTCTAAGCATAACTCTAGCCTCGCTTCCAGCTATAACACCAATGATCACGAGGGTTCCCCCTGGCCTCAGCATATCTATAGATTTCTGCACAGTATCCCCTCCAACCGAGTTTAAAACGATATCGAACCCCTCTCCACCCGTTATCTCCATAACCCTTGAGACAACATCCTCCTCTCTATAATATACAAGGTGATCTGCCCCGATAGAGAGGAGCCTCTTACCCTTCTCAGGAGTGCCTACAGCAGCTATAGCCTCAGCCCCGAATAGCTTTGATATCTGTATAGCGTAGGTACCTACACCGCTTGTCCCTCGATGGTTATTGATTGCCATTGATTTTCTTTTGTTTTGTGTTGCTGTGTTTTTTGATCCATAGGGATGCTATAGCATCCCTGTGGTCATCGAGGGACTTCCACCTCCCCCATAGGGATATGGATATCCCTATGGGTTCATGGGTGACTGTTGAGCCCAGCGGCACTGGGCTCCCATCTATGCTTAAGAACCCGAAGCCCTTCTGGGCAGAGCCCTCATACAGGGCTTCGGCCTCGGGTGCTCCAAAGGTCATCGCATCCCGAGGTCTCTGCACACCAAGATATAGCAGGGATATCACCTCATCATCAATACAACTATGGATTGGATACTTAATAAGCTCAAGCTTGAGAACAAACGAATATAAAAGCATTCCCACTACCATGAAAAAAGATATAGCCCTAGGGCATTATATGAGAGTAGTAGAGAGGTTAGGAGTACCATTATCCCACCTAAGATTAGGGATAGAATTATGGCCCCAGCATAGAGGGATAATATGTATCGCCATAAGCTCAGATTCCCAAACCTTATTGGATATGGTATGCTTGAAACATGATAGTATATAGATGAGACAAGGGTTACACATGAAGATGCTAGCGACACTATGGTGGCGTACATAAACCATGATGAGACGTATAGGGAGTAGTACTTCTCCATCGTCTCCCTACCCACTTGCCTAGCTATCGATGGTGCCTGGAGATAAGCGCTGAAGGCTATCCATATCACTATAAATACGATCCTCCAGAATATGAGGGGCTTGCTGCTTATGATTCTCCTAGCAACATAGATCGCGAGATCTATCTAGATCACCAACTATTCTCCATCGCCGCCCTATATATGGAGATATCTAGGTTCATACTATGAGCTTCTAAATCGCCTTTTAAGTCTAGAGGATTAGAATATGCCAGGGAGAATCTATGCTTGAGATAATAGATCTAAATGTTAGATATGGGAGAAGAGAGATCCTTAGAGGCGTAAGATTGAAAATCGATAGTGAAAAGATTGTTGTGCTCAGACCCAACGGTTCTGGAAAGACAACCCTTATAAAGTCGATTCTATCGCTTATTCCATACTCTGGAAAAGTATTTATCGATGGGGTAGAAGTGAGAGGATAAGAGGCTATATAGGGTTATCGACTAACATAGCCGAGGTATATGGTTTAGGATACCTTGTCAGGGATCTCCTACAACTATACGGCAGGATCAAAGGGGTGGATAGGGATCTAGCCCTTGATATGCTGGATAGACTTGGGATAAGGGATCGAGTGCTCGATAAACCTCTATCTAGACTTTCAGCAGGAGAAAATCTCATGGTGAGAAACGTCCTAGCCCTGGCGTCGCTTCCAAAGATATATATTATTGACGAGCCCTTCGAAAACATGGATATGGCGAGAAGAGGAATTATCGCCCGGTGGTTCGCGGAATATGCCTCCGAAGGGATTCTAGTCACACACGAGCTGTCCATGTTGAGGGAAAAATCATTCCAGGATTTCAAGGTCTATTTCCTAATAGCTGGAAAACTCCACGGGCCTATAGAAGTTAGAGATCTAGCCGAACTATGTGTGGTTGAAGGTGCTAGAAGCGATGCTGTTCTTGTGATGAATGAGGGGGGCTACGCAGTGTCTCTCATAAGATCTGGAGATAGTTGCGATACAAAGCTATATATGGTTGGAAGCGTTAATAAGCTATATTGTGTATTGCTGTGAAAGCATCTGATCTAGAGACAATGCTACAGGTGATCGGAGAGACAGCAGAGAAGATCCTTATTAACAGCTTTAGAAAAGCACTAGGCATATATTATGCTCTATGGGGATTTTACATGCTAATAACATCTATGATCTACTCTGTATTCTATATATTAGGGATCCGAGATCCAATCATAACTCTTACACCTAGCCTGGCTATTCTGATCGTTTTTATCTACATAACAATGTTCAAGATCTTTACGGGGGATATGATAAATAGAATGACCAGGTTTTAAAGACCTTTAGAATCCATGATACCAGGGCGTCTAGGAGATCATCAAGGATCTTTTACTTTGTCCTTGCGATCCTAGCTTCCCTATTTATCTATGTTTCTATAGTATCTGGGGAACAACAGCTATACTACATAGCAATGTCAATATATGTTGCCCCAATCATTGTGAGACACTATAGGATTCTCTATTCAAGCCCAAGGATCATTGAGCCTAAGCACTACGACATAATAGCAATGGTAACGCTCTCTCGCTGGTTTTTGCACCGCTTATTTCTATACTATACTATGTATTTGTAATAGCGTGGTTCTACGCTAGCATAATGTCCCTATTAGAGGTCATAGAAAATGAGTGAAGATCTCTTGGAGCTAATGGAAATACTTGGTACTAGGGCTCTCCAAAACTAATCGAGATTAAGTATATTGATAGCACTATATGTGCTTAAAAAGGCTATCTTTTCAGATATAGTTAGATATACTGGGCAGCCTAAGAGCTCTGTATATCAGAGCCTACAGATTCTCGAGGATGAAGGGCTGGTCATGGTTAGATATGCTATCACATTTAAGGGGCCGAGGAAGGTGATTGAGATAACCAGTAAGGGGGAGTATCTGGTTGAGAGATTATTAGAGCTGGCCTCTAGGCTTAGGACTGGTGGAGTGGCCTAGAGTAGGTAGGCTCCTACTAGATGTTCGTCTCGGGTTTTCTAAGCTAGCAGATCTACTCCTTTAATCTATATCTATTCCAAGGGTGTGGTTCAGAGATCTCTTGCTACTTTAAAAGGTGAGGAGCTCAAAAGCTAGTATCGATCAGTAAAGGCTCTAAATTAATCATAGTTGCATATCCTTATTCTCATTTCATAGGGGCCTATAACAGCTATTTCGAGCTCTCTCTTATCGAATTCTCTGGGAAGCTTTTCCCAGGGCTCTATATCGCCTGGAACCACTCGGAATATTGGGTGGGGCTTGAAACAGCTGTTACTAGCTATTCTATCTAACCATCTTCTGGATCTGATATATATTTTCTTGAGTAGGTGGAGAACCTCATATCTCACTTGAGAATCGCTTATAGATATCCTTATAGATGGATCTACTAGTGCAGCATCAAACTTGTCGTTGCCAAATCTATAGCCTCTTCTTATGCCCTCTAGCCATATGTAATAGATATAGGTGTTTATAGCCCTTATGGGATCTCTACTTACTCTGAATCTATATAATTGGGGATGATTCCTGTATCCCTTAGTATGGCCTTTTATAACTTTGAGCGCTAGTATCGATTCCCTCCACAGTGCCACTAGCCCTATAGGGTCTATATATTCAGGATCTATACTCCAGAGTCTCATATGGAACCCCGATCAACATGCGCTATTGGCAATAAAGCTATGTGAGAAATATTTTAACGAAGCATATATGACGCGGCTATAGATCTATAGATAGAGCTATATGGAATAGAGCTGGAGGATATACAGATACATGTCCGCTATATTCCAGTTAAGCAATATATACCCCTCCTATAGCCTATACCGAGAAAGGCCAGGAAGTTCATAGCCCTGTCTATATATGGGAATAGCCAGTAGATACTCTCTACAGCCTATCTTAGATAACAGATATGCAGGGATCGCTGGAAAGGGGATCGATGGCTACAGCGTTATACCATACCATGGTTAATAACAAATAAGGAAGCCACGCCCTAATCAGCTGTACAGAAAATCAGGGTACTCCTTGCTTCGAGCTAAACTACTATTGTTTTTAGACAGGCATGCAGGCATAGTAGAGGTCCTCAATGGATCTCCTAAATATCTTATTGCCTCACACTCTGTTCTGCTATAATTATTCCCCCTCTGTAGACTACATGGCTCTCCAGATATCTGGGAATTATTTTAACCCCTCCGTAAGGGTGGTAAATCCTTCCTTGGGATACCGAGTAGATCATGAATATTAGATATAGA
>Ga0209143_1000948_pt1 | contig 13824 bp, 10 predicted proteins | sample FaiFalFF_MnMetaG_3_FD_184739 | JGI IMG/M metagenome (GOLD analysis project Ga0209143, IMG submission 184739) | Freshwater microbial communities from Yellowstone National Park, Wyoming, USA - Fairy Falls B (FF_Mn_B) MetaG (SPAdes) (version 3) | ecosystem: Environmental > Aquatic > Freshwater >...
GGACGTCAATCAGCACGAGGTCATTGCCCTGCTCGAGGCGGAGCTTGACGTCCACGGGATTCACCTGGATGTCGGCGTAAGCCGCCTCGTTAACGTCGGGACGGACGCCGCAGAAGGCATCGTAGTCGATGAGCTGGGTCACGGTCGGACGGTCACCGCAGACGACGCAGTCCGGGTTCCGCCGGATACGGACGGTGCGAAAGCTCATGTCCAGGGCGTCGTACAGGAGCAGGCGGCCGATGAGGGGTTCCCCGGCCCCGACGATGAGCTTAATGGCCTCGGTGGCCTGGACCAAACCGATGATCCCCGGCAGGACGCCCAGGACGCCGCCCTCCGCACAGCTTGGGACGAGACCCGGGGGCGGAGGCTCCGGGAAGAGGCACCGGTAGCAGGGACCTTCCTTGGGTTTGAAGACGGTGACCTGGCCCTCGAAGCGGAAGATGGAGCCATAGATGTAAGGTTTGCCGAGGAAGACGGAAGCGTCATTCGTCAAGTAACGGGTCGGGAAGTTGTCCGTGCCGTCGATGATGACGTCATAGTCCTTCATGATGTCGAGGGCATTCTCCGACGTAATCCGCACGGGGTAAGTCCGGACCTGAACGTCCGGATTCATGGCCCGCAGGCGCTCGGCCGCCACCTCGACCTTTAGACGGCCCACGTCATGGGTCGTGAATAGGACCTGCCGCTGAAGGTTCGACTCGTCGACCCGGTCGAAGTCGACGAGGCCGATTGTCCCGACCCCGACGGCCGCCAGGTACTGGGCAATCGGGCAACCCAGGCCTCCGGCCCCGATGATCAGGACCTTACTCTCCAGGAGGCGCTTCTGCCCCCGGAGGCCGATTTCGGGCAGGATCAAATGGCGACTGTAACGTAGATACTGGTCCTTTGTCAGGGTCATGGGTTCTGTCCTCTCCTGGGCCAGCAGTGGAGTGTCGGTCGGTGGACGTCTGCGAGGCGGCAGATGAATCGACCGTGCCTACTGCTCTGTTAAGCTATGGATGCAGGATACAAGATGCATACCCGGTGTGCGCGTTTTCCGGTGGCCGGGCTCGGTTCTCGGTGCTCGGTGTCCGGCCTTCGGCGTCGATTCGACTCCGGTGCCGGGTACCAGGTAAGCGGAATCCGAACCATTTTTATCCTGCATCATGCATCCTGTATCCTGCATCCATATCTTAACAAGGCAGTAGCTTGGTTAAGTCTCCGCTACCCAATGCAGAATAACAGGTGTCCCTCCCCTTTCATCCTGCATCCGGCTATCCTGCATCCTGCATCTTTGAAATATTAGGCCCGTAGCGCTGGTTGTCAATGAACGCCGGTCCCGGGGCTCCCCATGCCCTTGGTCCGGCCGTCGGCTTCTGCATATAATATGATAGTGACGGAGTGACGAAGTGATGAAGGGACCGGGTTAAGGGTGAAGGGTTTGGATTTCTAAGCAAATGTGGGGTATCCCCCATGTCTGCCATCGGAATCATGGCTATAATGCCGTATTGCCGAATTGCCGTACTGCCGTATTCGCCTTAAGGGAGTGTATCCGTTCCCGCAGATATTGATCAATATCCAGACGGGAGGCCTGGGGCGTCGCCAAGCGGTAAGGCATGGGACTTTGGATCCCACATTCGGAGGTTCGAATCCTCCCGCCCCAGCCATGCTTACCCCGTGTGCGCGTTTTTCGGTGGCCAGGCTCGATCTTCGGTGCTCGGTATCCGGCCCTCGGCGTTGGACCGACTTCGGTGCCGGGTACCAGGTCCCAGGTGCCAGATAGCCGGTACCCGATACCTGACACCTGTCTTCGAAAAACCCGCACACCGGGTATGCTCGATTTCCTCCCAGGGAGGTGCCCGATGCAAAGCTCCACGGCACAGGTGGCGTCTTTTTCCGTCCTTCAAGCCCGAGAGCCGGGCTGGATTTACCGAAAGGGTTGGGACCTGTCGTTCCTGATCCTCAGCGCCGTCCTGGTCCCGCTTCCCCTGCTATTTGCGGAATTGGCTGAACGGACCGGCTGGCTGACCCGAAATCAGGCCATCGACATCGTCAACATCCTCGTCGCCGGCCTCATCGGCGGCCCCCACCTGTACAGTACATTCACGCTGACCTACCTGAACCGGTCGTTCCTACGGCGGTATCCTCTCTACGCCGGGGCCTCGGCCCTACTTCCGGCCGTCGTCATCTATCTGGGCCTGTACCACTACACGGCCCTCATCTTCCTGTTCTTCACGTGGGCCTCGATCCACGTCCTGCACCAGATCATCTACATCACCGACTGCTACCGGGTCCGGGCGGGTTTCCAGGAGCCCCTATGGTCCCGCCTCCTCGACTACGGGGTCATCCTGACGGGCCTGTACCCCATGGGTCTGTATAAACTGTCCCAGGGGCAATTCCGGGTCGCCGGCGTCGTCCTGCCCTATCCGGATTTCCTGCGGCCCTTCCCGATTCCCGAAGCGGCGGCCGTCGTGTTCTTCAGCCTGCTCCTGGCGTGGGTCGCCAAGACGGCCGTCGAAATCTGGCAGGACCGGGTGAGCTACCCGAAAACGCTTCTCATCGCCGTGACGGCGACCGTGTCCTTCTTCCTCCCGATGGCCTCCAACATGGACGTCGGCTTTCAGGGCTACAACACATGGCACTCCTTCCAGTACATGTTCCTGTTTTGGCTGATCAACCGTCTGCGGTATGAACGGGGGGAGGTCGACCACACCCTCGTTCAGCGGCTCGTGAGCAAGCCCTCCATGCTCCCCTACTACCTCTTTTTTGTCGGCGTGACGGGAGCCGTCGTCCTGCTGGTCCTGCTGGTTCGGCTCGTGACGCCCCTGACGCCCGACCAGAGTTACTTCATCGTCATCCTCAGCACGCTCCTCATCCACTACTACTTTGACCACTTCCTCTTCACCCGGACGGAGTACGTCGTGTAAAGCGGGTGCTCGGTATAGGACTTACGTAGTTGACAAGGCTGTTGCACGGCAGTACGGCAATTCGGCAATACGGCCGTACGGCTATGATTCGAGTACCTGACCCCCGGATGGCTGGGATTCGATTCCGTTTCAACTGCGTAACTCAAAAATTTATACCTGTTACTCGTCACTTCAACCCTTCGTCACTCCGTTACTTCCCCCATACGCCGGTGCGGGACCGGGTTGGCCTCAAGCGAGCGGGGATCCGTCAGGGGTTGACGGTGATCGTAAGGGTCAGGGTCCCTGTGGCGCCCACATTGTCCCGGACGGTCAAACGGACCAGGTAGTTGCCGGAGGCGGCGTAAACGTGGGTCGTGACGGCACCAAAGCCGATGCCGCTGTCTCCGAAACTCCACTCGTAAGAGACGATGCTTCCATCGGGGTCGAAGGACGCTGAACCGTCAAAGGTCAGGGTCTCGCCGACGCGCAGGATGCCGTCCCCGTTACCGCCGGGCGGGCGGTCGTCGACAGTGAAAATGGCCCGAGGGGGCTGATTCGGGGCGGCGACGACGTTTACCAGGCTACTGGTACTGTTGTCGCAACCCCGGTCGTTATAGACGGTCAGGGTCACGTTGAAGACGCCGACTTGCCCGTAAACGTGGCTGACTTCCGGGCCGCTGGCGCTCCCGCCGTCGCCAAAGTTCCACTCGTAGAGGACGATGGGGCCCGTCGGGTCGAAAGATCCATTGGCGTTGAAAAACACGGACTGGCCAACGACAGGAGTCTGGGGTGAAAAGTTCAATCGCGGCGTCGGCCGTTGTTCGCAGGCATACGGCAGGGTCAGGGTCGCCGTCTTGGTTCCGATGGAGGCCCGGACCTCCGTCTTCTGGCGGGTGAACAGGGAGTCCTCGGCCTCGCCGTTGGCGTTCGTCGGGACGGGACGGCCGCCGGAAGCCAGCGTCCCGGCACTGGCCTGAAAGACGACGGGCACGTTCGGGACGGGATTGCCGTCCGATGCCGTGGCCCGGGCGATGAGCCGAACGGTTCCCCCGCCGGCGGGAATAAAGCTCGGGACGGCGCGGAGTTCCAGGTTGGCGACGACGGCCGTCCCGACGGTGATTTCAGCCTCGGCCCTGGCCTCGGGTCCCGAAAAAGCCTGAATCTTGGCGATGCCGCTCCGTTCGTCGCTGATGAACAAGACCTCTACGCGGCCGTCCTTCGTCTTTGCCGAGGGGGGCTCGATCCGGCCCAGGGTCGTCGTGAAGGTGATCAACGTACCGTCCGGCAGGGGCGCGCCGGTACTACGGAATCCCAGGACCGTCACGGTCGCCGTTCCGCCGTTGGCGGGCACCCATTCGGGCTTCACGAAGATCTGCAGGATAGACCCCGCCGGGGCCGTGAAGTCGACCTGGCCGCAGGCAATGACCGTCAGGGTCAGGGCGGCCGCCCCGAGCCACCGCCCCAGGGCCAGGGACGAAGGAACATCGGGCGGTCTCATGGCCGGCTCTCCGGGGCCTTCGGGATCGAGACAGTGTATTCCTTCTCCAGGAGGGGTTCAACGGGTCGGCACGACGGATTTCCCAACCGTCTGAAACTCCACGCGGAACACATCGGTGACCTGCTTCGATGCGTCCAGGATCTCCAACGAGACCAGGTTCCCTTGGGCATCATAGTCGAGGATTATGCCCGGTCGGGCCTCATCGCTCTCGGCGACCGGGACGTCTTCTCGGAAAATCACACTGAGCGTATCGGTCCTTGGGTCGTAGAAGACCTTCATGCCGGCTCCCATTCTATTGGACTTCGCGTTGTCGGAGTTCGTAGAGGTCTAATCTAAGATGTCAGGCGGTATCTCACCGGCCACCCATAATAGAAGTGACGGAGTGACGAAGTAACGGAGTGACGATGAAGGGGCCTGGATTCCAGGGGTGCGTTCTATCATAGAGAATCCTCGAACTTTTTCAAAGCGAAGGTCAACAAAACCTCCAAGGAACCCTCCAGAGGCCCGGGGCGGCCGGCCCATCGTTTACTCCGTCACTTCATTACTCCGTCACCTTCGGGATCGAGACAGTGTATTCCTTCTCCAGGAGGGGTTCAACGGGTCGGCCGACTTCGACGATCCGAACCCGGATGTGCATGGACGTCACGTCCGGGGACATGCGCCATTCGACCTGCCCGATGGGAAGCGGCTGATTCTTGGGAACACCGGGACGGACCCGGAACTGGATGGACACCCGTTGGTCCTGGGCGCTCCACCGCCAGTCCATAAGGTCTGGGGCACCGCCGCCCGGCGGGGGTTCGGCCGTGACCGACCCGGCCGCCGGTGTGGCCTCGACGATGACCTCGACGGGCCGGTCCTCCGGCATACCCGTCACCCCCATGCGGAGTTGCACGCGACCGGGCTCGGGGACCTGACTGCTCCAGAGGAAGCCGACGGCCGAGACCGGCTGGGCCGGGGCGGACGCCGAGGGCGGTCCCGGCGGTTTTTCCGAGGGTGTCGGTGGCGGAGGCGGCTTCTCGGGCGGCGGCTCCGGCGGTTTGGCCTCCGGTGGGGGTTGGAAGACCGTATACGCCGGGGGTTCCCGAAGACGGGGTTGGTCGGCCGTCCCGACCCAAAGGGGCTTGAGGTCTTCCTCGGTGATGGTCGGCATGCGGATGATGTGGGGCGTGATCGTGAAGACGACGTCCGTCTGCTCGATGCTCCGCTCGTTGGCGGCAAAGAGGTCCCGCAAGAGGGGCAGGTTCTGGATGCCCGGGAAGCCCCGCAGGGCCCTGCGTTCGTCCTGCCGGAGCAAGCCGGCCAGGAGATTCGTCTCCCCGTCCTTCAGTCGGATGGTCGTATTGACGACCCGGCTTCCCAAGGTCGGGGGCTCGTTGATCTGACGGCCCGGGGCGGCGATGGACGTCAGCTCAAACTTCAGGTCCAGCGTGACTTCCCGGTTGTGATGAATCCGAGGCTTGACGTCCAGGTTGATCCCGATATCCACCAGCTGAAAGCTCGTGATGGGAACGATGACGCCCCCGGCCGGCGGGGGCTGGCCCGGTTGCGTCGGGGTGATGCCCGTAAAGGTCGTCGTCGGAATCGGTACCCGGTTGCCCAAGCGGACGCTCATGGACTTCCCGTCGGCCGCCCGAATCTGGGGCCGAGCCAGGACGCGGGTACTGGCGTCCGTGATGAGGGCCCGGTAGACGATAGACGGGAAGGTAAAGGCCCAGGCGGCCGCATCGATGGCCCGAAACTGATGGCCGAAGATGACACCCGGTCCTTGGCCGATATCCAGGGTCTGCGTGACGGCGATCTCGGGGACGATGTCGATCCCATAGCGGGCGGCCGTCTGGCGGCTGACCTCGAGGATCTCGACGTCCAGGATGAGTTCGGCCTGGGCCTTGTCGTTGAGGCGGATGATCCGTTCGGCGAGGGCGACCTTCTCGGGCGTGTCTTTGACGGTAATGGCGTTGAGCTGGGTATTGGGCACGATCTGCTGGATGCCGGCGATGACCCGGAGGAGGTTCATCGTTTCGTTGAGGTCTGCGTTGGACAGGTAGAAGGTCCGGACGACCAGCTCCTCGTGCTGACGGCGTTTTTGGGGATTGTCGGGGATGACCATGATGGTGTTTTCGCTGACGACCTTGTAAAACAGGCCGTTGGCCGCCAGGATTTGCTGGAGGGCCTCCTGGAAGGTGACGCCGCGGAGTTCGACGCTGTACCGCGTGTCTTGAAAGTCTTTGTCGTAAATGACGTTCACGCCGAAGCCCTTGGCCATTGAGTCCAGGATCTGGCGGAGGCTCGTATCGACATACTTGACGTCGATCAGTTCCTCACTGTGCAGGATCTTTGGAAGGACGGCGGCTCGGGCGATCTTTTCCTTGGCCCGCTCGATCTCCATGGCCGCCTCGGCCCGCTGTTCTTTCAGGCGCTGGAGCTTGAGGATCGTCGACTCCAGGCGGGCGGCGGCCAGCTGATGGGTCGGGTCCGACTGGACGGCCAACTGATACTCCAGGACGGCCTGCTCCAGGGTCGGGATGTCGTCGGGATTTTTCTCGACGAGAGCCTCGGCCCGCTGGAAGTGCATCTCGGCGGCCGCCAGGCGCATGCGTCGGCAGGTCGCCTGGTACTTGAGATTGTCCGGGTCCCGCCGGAGAGCCTCGAAGCAGTACTGAAGCGCTCGGTCCCAGTCGCCGGCCCGGGCGGCCCGCTCGGCCCGGCCCATGTAGCGGGCGGCGGCGCATCCGTATGTCAGAAGGATGCCGGTCAGGCTCAGGGTGATCAGCCAACACCGCCTGGGGAACGTCATGCCCTTTCACTCCCATCGGGAGACGGGTGTGCTCGGTGTCACGAGGACTTTGGAGGGAAGATAAGGGTCTTCTGATAAGACCCGTCGGTCGTTTCTAAGAGGACCGAGTTCGGCTGGATGCGGACGACCCGGACCCCGGGCCCAAAGGTCTGACCCGGCAGGACGGTCCATACCTCCCGCCCATTCGTAAGAATGGCGTACACCGGTTCGCCACTCACGGCAGAGGAGATCATACCGATCAGTTGGATGGATTCCAGCGGAGAGGCCGGCGGCGGGGGTGCAGGGGGCTTGGGCGTCTCGTTGACCCGGACGGTGACGACCGGCGGCGTCGTGTCCGACGGATTGGAAGCCGTTACAGACACGGCCGTCGAATACAGAAAAAGATTCCGTCGGACGGGGCCGTCCCCAGGCGTCGACCGTTTCTCAGGAGGGGCCAAGTCCCACCAGGCCGCCTGTCGGATGTCCGGCGGAAGGGTCAAGCTCGCCGGGGACGGATGGGCCGGCAGTCGGACGACCGGCAAGATCACCCGGACCCAGCCATAGGCGGCCATCCCGCCCATGGCGAGGCCGAGGACGGCCAGCCAGCCGAAACGATGCCGCACTGTGGCATTCGGCATACCGCTCAGCCGTAAGGGATTGGGTCCTCGTCGGGGGTCATGAACCATCTGTCGGCATGTTCGGGATGCATGGCCGGGCCTATCGTCCGGGTCCGTCGTCGGCCATGCAAGCGAACATGCCATTCACCCCGCCTTCAGCTTATCGAAGCCCGCCGGGAAAGTCGAGGTCCATGAGGAATACGGGGCCTTACTCGTACCGCAGGGCCTCGACGGGGTCCAGCCGACTGGCCCGGACGGCCGGAAACATCCCGGCGGCCACGCCCGTCAGGACGGACATGACGACGCCCGTCCCGAAGGGCTGAAGCGTGAAGGCGACCGGGAGACCCGCCCCGTGCCGGAGCAGAAGGAGAACCCCCACGCTCAGGCTGATCCCGATGAATCCCCCCAGGAGCGTCAGACTCAGCGTTTCCAGCAGAAACTGGAGGGCGATGTCCCGAGGCCGAGCCCCAAGGGCTTTCCGGAGACCGATCTCCCGCGTCCGCTCCGTGACCGCCACGACCATCACGGCCGTGATCCCGATCCCCCCGACGAGCAGGGCGACCGAGGAAACGAGAAACGACGCCCACCGGAGGACTCTCTCGATGTTCTGCCAAAACTCCAGGTACGCCCGCTGGGTGATGATCTCAAAGTCGTCCGGCTGGTCCGGCCGGAGCCGGTGCCGCCACCGCATGACGGCCGTGATCTGATCGACGGCCGTCCAGACCCATCGCTCGGACCGGGCCAGCGTCGCCACGGCGGCAAATTCCTCCCAGCGGGGCGAGTACCGCCGATAGACGGTATAGGGGATCAAGACAAACTGATTCGGATTGAAACCCAGGACCTGGGGAAGCCGGCCCAGGACGCCTACGACCTGAAAGGGGATCCCGTCCAGCCGGACCACCCGTCCCAGGGGCGAGGCATCGGGGAACAGGGCCTCCTTCGTAGCCTGACCGATGATGACGACCCGACGTCCGGCCCGGACCTCCTCGGCCGTAAAGCCCCGGCCCTCCGCCAGATTCAACTGGAGGATCTCGAGGACCCGTTCGTCGACGCCCCGGAGGAGCATCGGGGCCGTCCTTTGAGTCCCGTAACTGACGACGACCGTGACGGGCATGGGTTGGATGCCCAGGTAAATCCCCGTCGACTCCACGGCGCTGGCGTGACGCCGAATGGCTTCCGCATCCCGAAGCGTCAGGCGAGGCCGCCGTTGGACCTCCAGCCAGTACTTTTCACTGAAGGCCTTCGCCGGGCTGAGGCGGTGGACCAGGATCGAGCGGGGCCCAAAAATGCTGACGCCTGAGTTGATGATGCGGGCGACGCCCTCGACGAAAGCCGAGACGCCGACGAGGGCCAGGATGCCGACGGCCACGGCCAGCAGGCTCAGGGCCGTCTGAAGGGGGTGGACCATCAGTCGATCGAAAGCCATCCGCCAAGCATCCCGCCAATTCATCGCACCGTCCTCAGGAAGTCGGCCGATGGGAAGGGTTCATCCGTGTTCATAGTGAAGGGCTTGAACGGGGTCCAGGCGGGCCGCCCGCCGGGCCGGGTAGTAGCCGAAGAGGACGCCGGAAAGGCCCGTCAGCCCAAGTCCCAGGCCCGCTACCCAGAAGGGAAAGGTCCAGGGCAGGCTTAGGAGGCGGGAGACGAGGTACGATATCCCGAGCCCCACCGCGACGCCGGCGAACCCACCCAGTGAGGCCAGGACGATGGCCTCCCAGAGGAACTGGGCGGCGATGGCCGACGGATGGGCTCCGACGGCCTTCCGGATGCCGATCTCCTGCGTCCGTTCAGCGACGGCCATCAGCAGGATGTTCATTAACACGATGCCCCCGACCAGGACGCCCAGACTCACGATACCGACCAGGGCCAGCGATAGCGCCTGCGTGGCGTTGCGGAGTATGTCCAGAAATCCCTCCGTCGTCATCAGGCCGAAATTGTCTTCCTGGAACGGCCGGAGCCGTCGCTTCAGCCGAAGCCAGAAACGCACCTCTTCCATGAGGTCGTCCTCCCGACCCGGCCGGGGTCGCAAGATGACGTAATCGACGTCGGGTCGAGCTCCCCGCCAGGCCCGGAGGGGGACCCACACGACGGTGTCCATATCGTTCCCCAGCAGGGTCCCCCGCTCCTGGACGACCCCGACGACCCGGTAGGCCTGCCCCCCGATCCAGACCCAGCGGCGGAGGGGGTCCTGACCCCGGAAGAGCTCCCGGTAGACACCCCATCCGAGGACGGCGACTCGGCGTCGGTGGGCGTCTTCATCGGGCGTGAAATGACGGCCCAGGTACAGGGGTAAGTTCTCGACGGCCAGATAGTCGGCCGATCGGGCCTGGACGGCCGCCCGGACCGAACGGCCCTGGAACGTGACGTCGGCCGAGTCGTAGGCCGCCGGGACGACGGCCTCGGCCAGGCGGAGTTGCCGCCGGAGGAACTCGACCTCGGCCATCGAGATGGAGGGATAGTTCTCGTACTTGCGGAGGTCCGTCACCCGCAAGATGGGGGGCCGACGGGTGAGATAGAGCATGTCGGCCCCCTGGCTGGAGAACAGTTCCCGGACCTTGGCCTGAAGGCTCTGCATGACGACGACCAGGACGATCAGAGCCAGGACAGCCGTCATGTTGGTGACGATGATGAAGGCCGTCCGCAGGGGATACTGCCGAAGGACGTGCAGAGCGATGCGCAGGGAGTCTCGGATCATTGGACTCGATGATACAGGATACAGGATGCACGATGCAGGATAAAAATGGCTCGTATTCTGGTCACCTGGTACCTGACACCCACGCCCAAGTTCCCCATCTCAAATCTTAAGATTAAGATATGGATGCAGGATACAGGATGCACGATGCAGGATAAAAATGGCTCGGATTCCGGTCACCGGGTACCCGGAACCTGGTACCTAACACCCACGCCCCATTCCCCCCATTTCAAATCTTAACAAAGCAGTAGTGCTCTGTTAAGATTTGAATGCGGGAATTGGGCACGGGTGCGGATAGCAGGTTCCGGGTGCCAGGTAATCAGAATCTGGTCATTTCTATCCTGCATCATGCATCCTGTATCCTGCATCCATATCTTAACAAAGCAGTAGGCTGAGATAAGACTTCTTCATGACCCCTTCATCCCCTCCCTCGCCACTTGCTACGCATCACTCCCATTCGCTGGGTGAGACGTCCCCGACGATCCGCCCGTCCCGCATGAGAACGACCCGCTCGCAGTACTTGGCGATGTCCCGCTCGTGGGTCACGACGACAATCGTCTGCCCCTGCCGCCAGAGGTCCTGTAAGATCCGCATGACTTCATCGCTCGAACGGGAGTCCAGGTTCCCCGTCGGCTCGTCGGCCAGGATGACCGACGGGCGGTTGACCAGGGCTCGAGCGATGGCGACCCGCTGGCGTTCGCCACCCGACAACTCCGACGGACGATGGCGGGCCCGGTGGGTCAGGTTCACCATCGCCAGGGCTTCCATTGCCCGACGCCGGCGCTCCTCGGGGGGGACTCGGGCATAGACCAGGGGGAGTTCAACGTTCTCGATGGCCGTCGCCCGGGGTAGGAGGTGAAAGGCCTGGAAGACGAACCCGATTTCCCGGTTCCGGATACGCGCCAGCTCGTCCTCGTCCAGGTCCTCGACGGGACGGCCCCGCAGGAAGTATCGCCCCCGCGTCGGCCGGTCCAGACACCCGATGATGTGGAGGAGGGTGCTCTTGCCGGAGCCGGAGGGTCCCATGACGGCGACCATCTCGCCCGCCTGGATGACCAAGTCGACCCCGTTTAAGGCGACGACCTGATCGGCGGAGCCGGAGCCATAGATACGGACGACGCCCTCCAGACGAATGAGGGGCACCGTATCGGACGGGGATATCGCCAGCTCGGGACTATCGGCGTGTCGGTGGGACACGGACACGGTCTCCGTCCTTGAGCGTCCGTAAGACTTGATAGGGACCGACGACGACCCGCTCCCCCGGTCGAAGACCGGATCGGACCTCCAGGTCAAATTCTCCCATGATCCCGACCTCGACGGGACGGAAACGGACCCGGTCGCCCTCCAGGACAAACACACCGGCGACGTCCGCCTCCCGGCCGTCATGGGGATTGTCCCCCGAGGGCGACCGGTGGACGAGGGCCTGGATGGGAACGCTCAGGACCTGCTTCCTCTCGGCCGTCACGATCTCGGCATGGACCGTGAATCCGGGGCGCACCTCCGGGAGGGTCTCCCGGAGCTCGACCTCGACGGGAAACAGGTTCTCCCGGGCCGTCTGACCCAACTGGCTGGTCGTCTCGCTCAGGGGCTGATACCCGACCAGGGTGACACGCCCCCAGAACTCCCGGTCTGGCAGGGCATCGATGGTGATCCGCACGGGCTGGCCGACCCGGACCTGCACGATGTCGTTCTCGTCGACTTCCAGGCGGACCTTCCAGCGGGTCAGGTCGGCGACCCTCACGAGAGGCCGCTCGCCCCCGATCCCGGCAATGCTGACGACGACGGTCTCGCCCTCCTCGACGTAGACCCCAATGACCCAGCCGTCGATGGGGGATGTGACCCGGACCTGCTCGTAGTCGTGCCGAAGCCTCTCCAATTGAGCCTCCAGCTCCCGCAGACGCTGTTGGGCGACGGCATATTCCCGCTGGCGAATTTCCCACTCGGTCTGGGCCTTCTCAAGGGCCTCCTTCGTCAGCAAGCCCTGACCAAAGAGTTCCCGGGCCCGGTCCCAGTTCCGCCGGGTCTGCTCCAGGGTCAGACGGGCGGACTCCGCCTGTTGACGGGCGGCCTGAAGGGAGGCCTGGAGGCTGTCCAGCTGAGTGCGGAGGGGGATGGGGTCGATCTCGACCAGGACTTGACCCCTCTGGACCCGGTCGCCCTCCCGGACGGCGACCCGCCAGACCCGGCCATTGATCTGACTGCTGACGGCGACCTCCGTCCAGGGCCGGATCTTGCCGGAGGCCGCCACGACCTGCCGCAGGTCCTGGACCGTCGAGGGGGCGACCTCGACGGTCGGGACCTGGCCACGGGAACGGGCTCCCTGCCAGAGACCGATCAAGACAAGCAAGCCCACGCCGACCGCCCCCCACCGAAGGGCCCGGCGTCTTCCCCGACCCATGTCCCTCGACTCCTCATTGGGCTCGATGCCGGGACTTCCGCCCCATCCTGCATCCTGTATCTTGCATGCCCCGTGTGCGGGTTTTTCGAAGCGTGAGCCAGGCATTCCGCCTTATTGACCTACTGCCTTATTGCCCGATTGCCCTGACGCGTCCCGGGTACCCGGCACCTGGGACCCGGGACCCGATCGACGCCGAGGGCCGGACACCGAGCACCGAAGACCGAGCCCGGCCACCGGAAAACGCGCACATCGGGTTTGCATCCTGCATCCCGTATCCTGCATCGCAGTAGTCTACAATCCCCGAGTCGCCTTATCAATCAGGTGTTTTCGTTTCGCATCTCCGATGGCCGAAGCCGATGGCTCAGGCCCCAGGTATCGTTCAAGGGCGTCCCCTTCCGTAGTGCAAGATTTGAAATGTGGGAATGGGGCACGGGTGCCAGGTACCAGGTAACCGGAATCCGGGCCATTTCTATCGTGCATCCTGTATCCTGCATCTTGCACCCTGCATCCCCCGTTATCAAGAGCCCGTTGGCGAAACTCCGTGCGTCCCGACATCGGTTAGACGGGAATGTCCGGGAGCCGGTCCGGCTCCCTAACCCGACCCCTGCTCCGATGTCGGTTGAACGACCGGCCACCGTTATGATAAAATGGTCGATCTGGGAGGGCCCTTATACAAGGCCGCCTCGGGAGTAGATCCCGAGGCGGTGGGAAAGGGGGTTTGTATGTACGGCGGATTCGAATCCGTCCTCTGGGGGCTGGGGATCCTCTTAGGCCTGGGCCTGCTGGGATGGCTCTTTCTTCGAGAGCGGGCCCGGAGTCGGCGCGCCGGGCGCCTTTTGGAGCAGTACGCTCAAACCTTTGACGGCCTCCTGGAGGCTTCCGCCCCGGAACATAGTCACTGGCCCTTAAAGGAGCGCCTTTCTTCGCTTCATCGTCTGCTAAGGGATTCCATGGGGGCGCA
>Ga0209143_1000952_pt1 | contig 13769 bp, 12 predicted proteins | sample FaiFalFF_MnMetaG_3_FD_184739 | JGI IMG/M metagenome (GOLD analysis project Ga0209143, IMG submission 184739) | Freshwater microbial communities from Yellowstone National Park, Wyoming, USA - Fairy Falls B (FF_Mn_B) MetaG (SPAdes) (version 3) | ecosystem: Environmental > Aquatic > Freshwater >...
ATCACACCACCGTTCTATGCTATCACGCCAAGTAGAAACCTGTTGCTCAACTGCGCGGTTTATCACAATAATAAAGGACAGACCGAACTTGCGCGCTTTAGAGAGTGTCAGAAAGTCTGCCTTAAGCTATAGGAGATTTATCGAAGAATCCTACGAGAGACTCTTCGGAGCCATTCAAACACCGGGTCAATAGAGGACCCCGATGAGATTCCAGCGAGGCCAAGGATGGCTGTGATACGGTTGAAACCATGACGGCGGTTCTCTCGGGGCTTTGTTCTCCGGCGACCATCGACACACCATCCCTCCCACGATCTGCGGCCCTAATCCCTTCTTTCAAGGCCCAGAAGCCCTAGGGCTTATCTGATGAAGAGGAAGGTTGTGGCGGCAACCAGTATCGCGAGCATGTGGGCCACGGTGCACAGCAGACAGACCGCGTTAATTAAGACGAGCTCCACATAGACCAGTGCCCCGACACCCACCAGGCCCAACACCGACCACCCCTTTATGAAGCCGAGGACTGCCCTCCTTTCGACGGGGAGGAAGGCTGCCGTGGAGGTGGCAGCAAACCAGGCCGCGCCATAGAGCGATGTTGGGATGCCGAGCAGCCTGGCGTAGGGGCTCGTGAGCACACGGTCACAGGAGACAAATGAAGTTATGTCACAGAACCCAGGATTAGGCGCAACCGTCAAGTACAGAGATAGGGCGAGGCCAGCAAACCCAAGCAGCCCTACAACCATCAAGGCATGCTTAGTGTGCATCAGCTGAGCGCCCGCTCAAGCTCCTGGGCAAGCCTTTCATAAGGCTGCTCACCCTCGAGCTTAGCCAGGACCCGTCCATCGGGCCCGATTATGAAGTACGTGGGCGTCCCCCTGACACCATATTTATTGAAGACCTCCAACTGGGGGTCGTAGACAACGGTCCAGCGGATGTTGTGCTTCCTTATGAAGTCAGCCGTCTTCTCCGGGCTGGTCTGATATCCACCTGCAACAGATATGAAGACGACACGCCCACCGTAGTTGCTGTAGAGCCTCTCAATGATGGGAGCCATGTTACCGCAGTGCGGACACCATTCATGCAAGAAATCCATGAAGACCACCCTACCCGAGGCGGGGCTGAACTCAAACCTCTCACTCCTCAAACCGTTGCCGTCTATTTTGTTGAGTGTGAAAGGTGGGGCCAGCCCACCCTGTTCAACGGTCTGAACCCCGGTCTTTGTTGTCAAGTCAGGAGGCGGTGCGACGGTAAGATAGATGATGATGACAGCCAGTAAAGCTACGGGAATCAAGGCCAAATGAGTCCCGCTGAACCTCTTCCTTTTCTTCGGCATCCAAAACTCGCTACACAATTCTCGACATTAAAGCTTTCACCTAAAGCGGCCTCTCTGCAGTGTAGCATAGGTACATTAAGACCCCTTATGGACAGGTGAAATCAAGATGTGATAGGCCCGCACCGCCATTTGATGGGGGAGCCGCTTTACTCCCAGCTGCAAGCGGCAATTGAAGAGCACCGTCAGAACGGCGTAGGGAAAGTTACTTGTAACATGCAAAGTTCATGATTCAAGCGAAACCCTTTCCAGCCATTTGTTTAGCAATGCCACCTACGCCACCACAAAGGACAAAGCGATGCGCGATCTTGAACCCACAATCTCTGAGCGTCCAAAGGGGAAAGATAGGGGCAGACTCCCCGCCCAAGTAGGGAGGATCTGGATCCACAGATTATACGAGTCTCACCCGGCCCACTGCAATTTTGTCTGAGGGTGGGTTTTTACTTCGGATTTGTTGTAGTGTTGTGATGGCCGCGATCGATAGACCGAAGAGGGACGGGAGTTTTTGTGGATGATGGGTGGGTCGGTTTTTCCACGGGTGATCGATTCTCCTCTCACGAGGCTGAGCTATAGGCGTGCTTGGTCTGATTTTAAGATAAAGCTCTGTGGAGAACTTGTTTGCCAGCTTCCTCACCCCTAGCTGTGGAGTTACACGACGTAAATTTCATTCGGGTATTCGTCTAAGTATCTATCCCTCCTGTCGACGATAACGGTGACCACGTTATCTCCTCGCTTCATCTCCTTCGCTATTTTCAGGGCCGCAAGCACATTCGCACCCGAGGAGATTCCGCACCAAATGCCTTCTTCCTGAGCCAGCCTGTTCGCCATCATCCTCGCATCTTCATCTGTTACACGAAGCATTTCCTCGGGGTACCCCCTTTCGAACATCTCCTCTATTATCGATTTCTCAGTCTGCCATTTTTTTAGATCCATTAGCTCGACCAATTTGCGATGTGCTTCAGAGAACCTGAATTTGCGCTTCCCTGGCCCTCCCTTCTCAAACTGTACATACACTTCGCTAGTATAGGGGACAACTCCAAGGGAACGTGGGGCTACACCTTTTTCCCTTAGAGCCAATAGGACCCCTAACATCGTCCCCCCAGAACCTATGGAGCATACCCAAGCGTCTATTTTACCATCTAGTTGCTCATATACCTCGTAGCCAATCTTCATCTGACCTATGTAGTTGTATTTGTTGTATATCTGGTCTACCCAGACGACCTTCGGGTCGTTCTTTTCAAGTTCGTATGCCCATTTCTTACCAGCCAAGATCCAACTAAGGTTCTTCTCTTCCTCCGACAGCCTTTCCCATTCCATCTCCGGGATGTATTGGGTCGGGTCCGGACACGTAACGACCTCTGCCCCGTAGATACGTGTAATTCTCATTCTGATGTCACCTCTACGAAGCATTGGCTTGTATATACCGATCTTCGCCCTATAGCCTTTGACCGCGGAGACAAACGCCAGTGCCGGGGCGGTGTTACCCGAGGAGGCATCGCATACCACTCCACCTGGACCCAGTCTTCTCCCGTTCCAAGTTAGTCCCTTCTCCGCCGCTTCGATCATTGAAAGGGCCATTCGATCCTTGTAACTACCCGATGGATTGCAGGACTCCAATTTTACAAAGACGTTTGCTTCAATGCCTTTAGCCACCCTACTCAGCTTGACTAGGGGAGTGTTTCCGATTAGTGAAAGGAGGTTCTCTGAGTATCTCATGAGCACCCGAACGTATCTAAGGGTCGACTAGGATTAAAGTCTATTGACGGGCGTGACCTGAAGTGGGCTGGCGAAGCACGCAAAATTAATAAAGAGACGACTAAATGGCACCCGAACAAGAATGGTTAGCAGACCTCTGTTGGCCGCTTTGGGTGTGGTCATAGCCATCGCGGTTGTCGTTGGTGCCCTCTTCTTAGTAGTGCCAGCAGGCCCGAAGGTAGAAGAGGTAAGGATAGGTCTCCTAACACCCCTAACTGGACCGGCCGCTGCATTCGGCAACGACATGAAGGCCATGGCTGAATTGATTGCAGAGCAGGTGAATGCACAAGGCGGGATAAGGTCCTTAGGAGGAGCCAAGATCAGGATCATAACCGCTGATACCGAGGGCAAGCCTGAGGTGGGCAGGGTTCAGGCCAGACGCCTCATAACACAGGAGAAGGTCCATATACTCATAGGCGCATTGCATAGCGGTGTAACTCTCCCGGTGGCTGAGGAGGCTGAAAGAGCAGGAATACCACTCATAAACGATTCATCCTCCCTCCCCGACCTGACGGAGAAAGGGTTCAAATGGTTCTTTCGCACATGGGGCCACGACGGGATCTTCGCTAAGAACTACTTTGAATTCATGCAGTATCTTAAGCGGAAGAGCGGGGTGAACTTCCAGACCCTGGGGCTTGTTGCAGAGGAGACCCTCTTCTGTCAGGGCGTTTTTGACCAGTGGAAGCGCTATAACGCCGACCCCCAGCTGGGAGGCTATAAGATAGTGGTGGAGATAAGGCATCCAAGCGCAGCTGCAGACCTAACCGCGGAGGCATTGAAACTGAAGCTAGCGAACCCGGATGTGGTCCTGATGTGCAACACACCTGCGGGGGATGCTATCCTTTGGATGCAGACTTTGAAGAGGGTGAATTTTATGCCTATGGCCCTCCTCACGACGGGTGGATTCATAAACCCCGACTACATTAAGGCGATGGGCAGAGACGGCGAGTATGTCTTCTCGAGGGAGGGGTGGAGCCCAGACCTAGTGGCTAGGAAGCCGATTGCAGCCAAGTGGGAGGAGCTCTTTAGGCAAAAGACAGGGAGGCCCATGTATGTATACCCTATGACGACACACACGGCCATGACCGTGGCGATAAAGGCCCTGGAGAAGGCGGGCTCAGTGGAGCCTGAGAAGATTAGGGAGGCCCTTAGATCCCTGGAGGTAAGGGGCGACGAGATACTGCCACCTTGGTCAGGGGTGAAGTTCGATGAAAAGGGTCAGAACATATACGCCATGAACTTCATGGTGCAGCTCATAGGTGGCAAATATAGGATCGTATGGCCAGAGGAGTTTGCAGTGATCGAGCCCGTGTTCCCAGTTCCCTCATGGGGGCCGCGCTAGGGCCAGCTAATGTCTTCAGAACTTTTTTTATTGCAACTCTTGATGACGGGCCTCTTCACGGGTGCGGTCTATTCCCTCGTGAGCATAGGTTTAACCATTATATTCGGGACCATTAGGATAGTCAACTTCGCCCACGGAGAGATGCTCATGTTGGGAATGTACCTCACATTCTTCTTATGGAGTATTCTGGGCATTGACCCACTTGTAGCCCTACCCATAGTCTTTGCCGTCTTCTTTACAGCAGGCTACATCCTACAATCTACCCTCATAAGACCAATACAGAAGCACCCCATACATGCCCAGATGCTGATGACACTTGGCCTCCTATTAGTCCTTCAAAATGGTGCCGTCCTGGCTTGGACAGCGGATTTTCGTAGAGTCCACACACCGTATACAGACCTAACGATAAGGCTTGGGCAGGATCTATTCATCGACTTCCCGAGAATGGTCGCCTTCTTAGCATCACTCATTATGTCGTTGGGGCTCTACATCTTCCTCACGAAGACCTATTGGGGCGTAGCTATACGCGCTGTGGGCCAGGACAGTGAAACAGCAGAGATCTTGGGCGTTGACGTAAAGAGAGTTTACGCCCTCACCTTCGGCCTAGGTACAGCATGTGCGGCCGCTGCTGGAACACTTATCAGCACCTACTTCCCTATCTATCCGTATGTAGGCACCACCTATATTGTGATGGCCTTTATCGTTGCGGTCATGGGGGGCCTTGGAAACTTCCTGGGGGCCTTCCTCGCCGGTCTTGTTATCGGGGTTGTCGAAACACTAGTGGCCTTTGGTGTATCCCCGCTCCTACGGCAGACCATCCCTCTGGTCATATTCCTACTGGTACTCTTTTTCAAGCCCGAGGGATTGTTCATGATAAGGTTGCGTAAGTAAAGACGATGGGCCCTACAGTGTACGTGGTCGCCTTTCTCCTCAGCCTATCAGTCATCCCTATGCTCACGGAATCCCATGTAGTGATAGACGTATTATTCTTTACATTACTTTACGCCTTCTTATCAACAGCCTGGAATATCCAGTCCGGTTTCTGCGGTCAGTATTCCGTAGGCCACGCTGCCTTCCTAGGCATAGGAGCCTACACAACGGCCATACTCTACACCAGGCTGGGCATCTCTCCCTGGCTGGGTCTGTGGGTCGGGGCTGGGATGGCGGCTCTATTCGCCTTAGCCATCGGCTTCCCCACCTTCCGGCTGAGAGGATACTACTATATCCTGGCCACCCTAGCCGTAGCAGAAGTGTTAAGGACCTTCTTCTTAGCCTGGGACTTCACCGGCAGATCTCTCGGCATAGCATACCCACTCACGGAGGATTCGTTCTGGGACCTCCAGTTCCATACCAGCAGGGCACCCTACTTCTACATCATGCTCGCCTTCCTAATATGCTCTGTGCTCATATCGCACTGGATAAGGTACTCAAAGTTCGGTCTTAACCTCTTGTCCATAAGAGAGGATGAAGACGCGGCACAATCCCTTGGGATAAATCCTTTCCGGCACAAGATGGCCGCCACTGCTCTGAGCGCTGGCTTGACCGGCATAGGTGGTGCCCTCCTCGCCCAGTTCAACCTCTTTATCGAGCCCGACACCCTTATGTCTCTACATGTTTCAGCGGACATCCTCCTCCCCTCGTTAGTCGGTGGTATCGGGACAGTTTGGGGACCCGTCGCAGGCTCCTTCATCCTCCAACCCCTCTCTTGGATCCTTCGCTTAGGCCTTGGCTCAGATGTGATTCACATAATAATACGGGGCATCTTATTGATGGTCATCGTAGCCATCATCCCACGCGGCGTCGTGGCCACGGTGATCGAAAGATATGTGAGACCGAGACTGATTAAGAGGTGAAGCTCCTTTGATCCTGAGAGTGGTTGGGTTGAGCAAGAAGTACGGGGGCGTTTCAGCCCTCGAAGGGGTTTCCCTGGAACTCCGGGAGGGGGAGGTGGTGGGAATGATCGGACCCAACGGGTCGGGCAAGACAACACTCCTAGATCTGATCTGCGGTTTTATCAAACCCGACTTGGGCCGAATCTATCTTAACGGAATGGACGTGACCGATTGGAAGCCGTTCAAGATAGCTTCACTGGGCGTGGCTAGAACCTTCCAGATAACGAAAGTCTTTAAGAAGATGACTGTGATAGAGAACATGTTGGCAGCTAGACGTGACCCCGATAAGGCCTACAGACTTCTCCGCCTGGTCGAACTCGATGGCTTAAGGGATGAATACGCTGAGAACCTCTCGGGGGGGCAACAAAAACTCTTGGAATTTGTTAGGTCCCTAATGCTTGAGCCGAGGCTACTCCTAATGGATGAGCCGATGGCCGGAGTCACCCCTGTCATAATGGAAAGGCTCGTAGAATTGATCAAGGACGTTAATAGGAGGGGGGTCACATTCCTTATAGTTGAGCACAACATATCTGTAGTAGCTAGGCTCTGCGAGAGATGCCTAGTACTTAATAACGGAAGGCTCATAGCCGAGGGCAACCTGGAGGCCATCCGTAACCACCCAGAGGTGAAGAAGGCCTACTTGGGTGAGTGATCGGTATGCTTGAATGCATAAACCTCGTGTCAGGATATGGTGGGATAGAGGTCCTCCACGGAGTAGACCTGTCTGTGGAGGCTGGCACTGTTACAGCAGTTATAGGTCCGAACGGCTCTGGTAAATCCACCTTACTAAAGACCATCTTCGGTCTCATCAAGCCTTGGCGTGGAAGAGTGACCTTAGACGGATACGACATCACGGGAGTGGAGCCCCACCGGCTGCTCGGCAAAGGCATCTCGTACATACCTCAGCGCCACTCAGTCTTTCCCCTGCTCACAGTGGAGGAGAACCTTCGTATGGGGCTCTGGATTCACAGAGACGATGAGGAAAAGATCCGCGACGCATTAGAAAGAACCTACGCCGTCTTCCCCATGCTGAAGGAGAAGGCGAGACTAAGGGCTGGCTCTTTAAGCGGGGGTGAGCTGAGACTACTAGAGCTGGCGAGGGCTATCATGGTAAGGCCTAGAATGCTGCTAATAGACGAATTCTCAGTTGGGTTGTCGCCGATATTACTCCGCGAAACATATCGGCTCGTGAATCAGCTCAGAGAGCAAGAAGGCATAACTATCCTAGCAGTAGACCAGAACGTCCGACAGATCCTATCTATCAGTGACTACGTTTATGTTATGAAACTGGGCAGGAAGGTACACGAAGGACCAGCCAGTGAAGTGATGTCTAGGCTCGAGGAAATCATGAAGGACTGGCTGGCCACATAGGCTTTTCAGATCCTGCTAGATAACGACCGTACGAAGTTGGAGAGTTCCTCCATTGGTGTGGACCTCGCCAGCAGGGCTACTGTCGTCACCCCTCCCTCAAACCTCTCCAGCACCCGCCGTATGCACTCCTCCCTGTCTCCAGCCACAGCCACTTCATCAACGACTGAGTCGGGGATAAGCCTGGCCGCCTCGGAAATCAATCCTGTCTTCAAGGCCCTCTGAAGTCCCTCTAGAGGGCCATCCTTGGTGAACAGGTGGCCCAGCATCAGCTCCGCCCTCCCGGGCCTTGAGAGTAGTGTCGCGATGTAAGGCTTAACCCTCCTTTTAGCCCTTCTAGATTCGCGATGAATGCAGAGAAGGGTGAGATCTACAACCTCCATGTCCCCCCTCAACCGCCTTATCCGAGAACAGATCTTCTTTATGTATTCCAGGGAGCTCGCAGCTGAAAGGATCAGTCCATCGGCCTCATTGATCGCTAGCTCAATCATTCTATCACCCACCGCTCCCAAGTATATTCTAGGCCTCTCCGTTGGCTTCTTAGGCAAAAGTCTCACGCCCCTGGCCACCCAGAGTCCCTCATGGTCGATAGAACCTGAGGACAAAAGCCTCTTTAGGACTACAAGATATTCCTTCATCCGAGTATAGGCCGGCTCGTAGGGGAGGCCGAGCCTATCCTTCACCCACTCCTTACGCCCTGTACCTATCCCGAGTACGAACCTTCCACCCGCCAGCTGGCTTAAGGCATTGGCCGACTCCGCCAACTCAAGAGGGTGGTGCTGAAAGGCGGAGACGACGCCTGTCCCTAACCTTATCCTCCGAGTCTTTGCGGCTATGGCGCCGAGCACCGGAAATGGATTGACACCCCCCAGATGCTCCGCCAGCCACACAGACTCTAGTCCTTGTGCCTCGGCCTTTAGAGCTAAGTTGAGGATCTGTGACGCGCTCAGCTCGTCTCCCAAGAGTGACAAGCCCACATTTGTTGTTTGGGCGAGGCCCATGGGTAGGATGGAAGCCCTAGCCTTTAAAAATATGGATTGCGCTCCTGAATAGTTAAATAAAGCTGGTAATATTGAATCCAACGATGCGATTCGGAGTCGGTATTCCGACCGCTAGAGACGGCCTATTTTATCCTGCTGGCTTCTCCACCCCTGAAAGCGTGCTGGCGATCACCAGAAGTGCGGAAGAGCTGGGTTTCTACTCCGCATGGGGGAACGACCACATAACTACGCAGCGATACGTTAAGGCGAGGGGTGAGCACCCAAACTTCTATGACCCGCTGATAGTATTCGCCTACCTCTTGCCTCTTACGACCAGAATTCGACTCGGCTCAGCCGTGGTAGTGGCACCTCTAAGGAACCCAGTCCTACTTGCTAAGCAAGCCATCACGTTGGACCACCTAGCCAAGGGCCGTTTCATCCTAGGGATCGGGCTGGGCGCATATAGAGAGGAATTCGAGGCCTTAGGGGGGAGGGGTGTCAGAGGCCACATATTGGATGAGGTCCTCCAGTCACTACAGCTCCTTCTGTACCAAGAATCGCCGGTTACCTATGAAGGCAAATACATCAAGTTCTATGGGGTCGAAATGCGCCCAAAGCCCCTTTCCAGACCCTTCCCCCTCTATATAGGTGGCAACTCCAGACAGGTTGTCGAGAGGGTTGCCAGATACGCCCAGGGATGGATACCTGCCTGTCTATCTCCAGAAGAGCTTGCCCATAAAATGGGGGAGCTCTCAGCTCGTGCTAGGGAGCTAGGGAGAGACCCCTCCACTTTAGAGGTAGCCCCCGAAGCCATCTGTTCTATCAACCAAGACCGACAGCAAGCAAGGAAGAGTTTCCTCCTCTCTCATATGTTCCAACACCTCTTATCGCTACGCAACGCAACCCTTAAGAACATTAAGTCGTTCTCGGAGGAGGAGATTATCAAAAGGAACTTTGTCGGAACACCCTCGGATATTATCAAGAAATTGGAGCAGTATCGAGATATAGGGCTCGAACATATATGGTTCGACTTTGTGGGCAGTAGCCTCGGGGAGGTGCTGGAGCAGATGAAGCTCTTCTCCCTTGAGGTCATACCATCTTTCGGCTAACGACTTCATCATAGAATGGCGAGTTCGCTTGGGCCCTTCGAGAGCATCTCGAAACCATCCTCCCGAACGACTAACGTTTCCTCTACTATGAAGCCCCCGAAGCCGAGCTCATAATATGGCGTCTCCACGTTTATGACCATCCCCTCCTCGAGAACCATATCGCTCTCCGACGTGATAATAGGGGGCTCGTATACCTCAAGGCCGATGCCATGGCCGCAGTGATGCCTCCTGTAGTGGGTCAGGCCCTGGGCCCTCGCCTCCTCAACCGCAACCTCAAATAATCTGGACACCCTTACACCAGCGGAGACGATGGCGATCTCTTTCTCCAATGCTCTTCTCAGTGCTTTGTACGTCCTTGCAACCTCATTAGTTGGCCTTCCTATGATTGCCGTCCGCCCAAGATCTGAGTAATAATCTTTGTAAGTCGCCACTATATCGAAGCGAATTATATCTCCCTTAGCTAGCCTCCTTTTCATTGGGGGAGCGTTGGGCAGAGAGGAGGTCTCGCCAGCCCCTATTATGGTGGCAACAGGCACCCCCCCGTATCTCCTAATGGTTGACTCTAGTATCTTTGCAACTTCGGCCACTGAGGAAGAACTTTCCACACTGCCCATGGCCTCTTGTATACCTCGTTCAGTTATCCAAGCAGCCCTCCTTAACCTATTTATTTCCTCATCTGTCTTGACCGCCCGAATCTTCTGTACAAGACGGCTAGCCGCAACAATCCGAGCGCCAGGAAGACGATGCTTAAGCGTATCAAAGAGTGGTGTAGGTATGCAAGCCTCGTCCACACCTATAACCTTCCGCTCTAGACCCCGCTCGATGATGACATCACAAAGGGCAGAGAGGGGGTCCTCGTACACCCGCGAGTCCATCACCTTTCTCATTCTCCTCTCTAGTCGCCTCAACCTCTTTCCATGATACTCAACGTAGAACCGCCCATGATACCTAATGTCCCTTACCCTGGGAGCCTCCAACGAGACGATATCTTGCTCACTCACGCCAGCTATCAAGGCTGGCTGAACAGCCTTATCGAGGGGGTACAAAACGAAGGTCGGATAGTTCCTGAAAAGTCTCTGATTCAATGACCTGAACCCCGAGAAGTATAGCACGTTCTCCGGGGAGGTTAGAACCAGGGCATCCAACCCCTCCGTTTCCATTATTGAGCGAGCCCTCCTCTCGTTCACCACCCAGCCACCTAGGTCCCCTGTGAAAAGGTTTCCACCAACAGAGGCCTGCAAGGGAAACGAAATAAACCTCTTCCTCGATACAACATTACGCCTTGTCGTTTGCCACCAGCCTTCAATGCCTTAGATGCAATAAAGTGTATGAATTAAAACCGATGTACGAGGGCTGTCCGAATTGCACTCGACCCGATTCCATATCAAACTTAGTGGTTCAATACGACTATGAGGCTATCAAGGAGAACCTTTCAAAAGCTTCGCTCGCAGCGAGAAGCCCCGCGGAGGGTATATGGCGCTATTCTGAGCTTCTTCCAGTGAAGGCAGATACCCCGCGGGTCTCTCTGGGTGAGGGCTGCACCCCTCTCCACAGGGCTACGAAGATCGGTGAGGAGATCGGATTGAAAAACCTCTTCCTCAAGGACGAATCTAGGAACCCCACATGGTCCTTCAAGGACCGCTATTGTAGCGTCGCCCTCTCTCTAGCTCTGGAATTGAAGGCCAAGGTTGTAGTCTCCTCATCAACAGGAAACCTAGGCGCCTCTGCGGCAGCCTACTCTGCGAAGGCGGGCCTTCCTTGTGTGATATTCACCCTCCCAGGCATCCCAGCCCCCATGAAGACTTTGATGTTCGCGTACGGTGCTAAGCTAATACCAGTGAAGACGTCCGAAGGAAGATGGAGCCTCATGGCTAGGTGTGTCAAAGAGCTAGGGTGGTACCCAGTTGGAACCTATACACTCCCATCACCCACGGGCAACCCCTTCGGAGTACAGGGATACAAGACGATGGGCTATGAGATAATCGAACAACTCGGTTGGCGGAGCCCGGACTTTATCATCCTACCCACAGCCTACGGGGAGGGCCTGTACGGCACTTGGAGGGGAGTAAACGAGTTCAGGTTGCTGGGGCTTGTCGATGAACTGCCGAGAATGATAGCCGCTGAACCGGAGGCAAGCGGTCCCGTCTCCCGCTCTCTAGAGGCTGGAGCAGATACCCTTACAAAGGTCTCCCCAAAGCAGAGCATTGCATTCTCTATTACAGCGGCAGTGACCAGCTACCAAGCAATCAGGGCAGTCACAGACTCCTCGGGTAAGGCCGTTCTCTGCTCAGACGCAGAAATGCTCGAGGCACAACACCTCCTAGCCGCCAAAGAGGGTGTCTTCGTAGAGGTCTCCTCGGCATCCAGTCTCGCCGCGGCTAGAATCCTCAGAGAGGAGGGCTACCTCGGATCTTCAGACATCGTAGTATGTGTGCTGACATCGAGCGGACTAAAGCATCCGAGCACGATTCCTGAGATGGACGTACCCGTCATCGAGCCCGACTGGTCCCAGTTTCTCGATGTCTTAAAGGGCATCTATGGGATATGTGCCTAGCCTCTGCGCCAACTTGGCCCCCAGCTTGTATCACCTTCTCCTTTTGAGCAAGCCAGGCGTAGCTGAACAGGGCCTGTGGACATACCTCCCGCCAGAGAGTTGGCTGTCGTTACGTGGGCTAAGCTGGACCTCTAACTTCGTCAATTTATACGGATCGGCCCTCGCCTAGTTGATTCCGTTTATTATCGGACCTAATGACCAATAATAATCCTACTCTTCTACCCGACCACCAAAGCAACTCGAGGACCTGACCAGAGTCGTCTCATAGCGTTCAGGCTCCTATAACAATTAATGGCGTTCAAATCTTCCTCAGACCTAACAACTTCATTATAGCTATGCCTAAGACGCCTCGCCATCTCTTGAATACACCCTTAGATATCCGGTCCTATTCCATTCTATCTTACACTTCTTCTGTTTTCGTCATAATTTATTTTCCCCGTGAAACAGTAAAACGTAAGACTGAGCAAAATCCGATTATTCCCTATCCTTCCTTTCTTCCTCCTCGGGCCTCGGCTTATTCAGAGAAGTGAGGGCTTATGGTCAGGGCTTAAACGACCGAAAAGGGGCAGCATTCCCGAGATATTCTTTTTTCCTGAGCGATAAGCAGCTACTCGATGCTTTGTTGCATTACCCGCTTGCATGTGAGAGGAGCGTTCTAGGCTATCTGAATCTTCTGCCAGGGTCAATTGCCAAGTCAAGTATGGAGAGGAATCTAAGCCTGTTCAGTGATCTGGTCTCCCCCGGATAAACTACGAACCCTTCTGCATCAAACCTATCAACGAAATACTCAAGACTCCTGAGCTCATATGGTTCCACTCTCTCAGAGCTCTTAACCTCGATTGCCCGAAGAGGTTCCTTCAGCACAAAATCAACCTCCCTGTTCCCGTTTCTCCAATAGTGATGTGCATCGATCATACCCGCAACGAATGTTTCATATATGTGACCTCTCTCAAGCTCACCCATGGACAGGGCCAGAGCAACGTTATAGGGATAGACCTTCTTCATCTTCCTCGACTCCGACCTTAAACTCGGCCTGTAGTTTCTCACTAACCTCACGAGCAGGGAAAACTCAAGGTAGAAGAGATGGTTCTCCAGCGTCGTCTTGCTAACACGGAAATCTTTTGAGAGCCGATCAACATTTATTATCATGCCGGGCCTCGAGTAAAATAGGTTAAGCAGCCCTTCAAGAAGCCTGAAGTTTACACCTGTGAAAGTGTCCGGTATATCTCCCCTTACGATCTTCGCTATTACCTGCTCCCTCAGGTACTCCTTCACCTCCCTCTCAGCCTTCCATGTCACGATCTCGGGGAACTGTCTTAACAGATAGTCTTCAAATTCCTCCCTTAACCTGCCTCTGTAGAGCTCTACCCTATCGATTCTCTCCCCGTGTTTCAGTTCGTAGAATTCGACCAGGCTCAATGGGCCAACATCGACGGTGAAATGCC
>Ga0209143_1000957_pt1 | contig 13734 bp, 17 predicted proteins | sample FaiFalFF_MnMetaG_3_FD_184739 | JGI IMG/M metagenome (GOLD analysis project Ga0209143, IMG submission 184739) | Freshwater microbial communities from Yellowstone National Park, Wyoming, USA - Fairy Falls B (FF_Mn_B) MetaG (SPAdes) (version 3) | ecosystem: Environmental > Aquatic > Freshwater >...
TGATGTTGCTGGGCCTGCTGCTCCCCTTGCTGTTCTTCGGCCTGATCATCGCCGCGGTGGTCTGGGGGATCCAGCAGGTGACCCGGGCCGGCGGCCTGCCCCCCGCTGCGCCTCCGGCGGCTCGCTGTCCGCAGTGCGGCCGCCCCGTCCAGGCGGACTGGGCCCACTGCCCCTACTGTGGGGCTTCGTTGACCAGCGGGTCGGCGCGGCAGGGCTGAAGGCCCACGGAGTCAGGCGGAGCAGAGGGTCGGCATGCGGACGGTGCTGGTGGTGGAGGACGAGCCCCGGATGCGCCAGGTGATCCGGGCCTACCTGGAGCAGGCGGGGTTCCGCGTGATCGCGGTGGGGGATGGCCCCAGCGCGTTGCATGCCTTCCGGCGGGAGCGGCCCGACCTCATCGTCCTGGACCTGATGCTGCCGGGCATGGATGGCTTCGATGTCTGTCGCACCATCCGACGGGAGTCCGGGGTGCCCATCATCATCCTGACGGCGCGGGTGGAGGAGGAGGATCGGGTGGTGGGCCTGGAGCTGGGGGCGGACGATTACATCACCAAGCCCTTCAGCCCGCGCGAGCTGGTGGCGCGGGTTCGCGCGGTCCTGCGGCGGGCGCAGGGGGAGATCTCCCCGCCCGCCGTCCTCCGGGTGGGGGATCTGGTCATCGACCTGGAGCGTCGGGAGGTGCGGGTGGGCGACCGGGAGGTCCGTCTGACGCCCACGGAGTTCGAGCTGCTGACGGCGATGGCGCGCCATCCGGGCCGCGTCTTCACCCGGTTACAGCTGCTGGAGCGGATCCAGGGCGTGGCCTACGAAGGATATGAGCGGACCATCGACGCGCACATCAAGAACCTGCGCCAGAAGATCGAGCCGGACCCCCGCAACCCGCAGTATATCCTCACCGTCTATGGGGTCGGCTACAAGCTTCGGGAGGAGTGAGCGAGGGGATCCGGATGCGGAGCCTGTGGGCGAAGCTGACCCTGGCCTTCGTCGGCGTGGTCGTCCTGAGCCTGCTGACCACGGCCCTCCTGATCGCTCTGGCCACCGCGGGGGAGTTCCGGATCTACGTGGCCCGGGGGAACCGGCGCTGGGCGGAGGGGCTGGCCCCGCTCTTCGCCGCATATTACGCCCGGGTTGGGAGCTGGGAGGGCGTGGAGGCTGTGCTCGAGGACATGCCGATGCCCATGCCCGGCATGGGGCCCATGCATCCGCCCATGGGGATGAACCGGGCGATGTGGCGGATGATGGGCCACCGCCTGATCCTGACGGACGAGGCGGGGCGGGTCCGGCTGGATTCCGAGGGGAGCGCAGTGGGAACCCTTCTCCCGGCGGCGCGGGACCAGGGGGTCCCGATCCGCGTGGCGGGGCGGACGGTGGGGTGGCTGCTCATCGGCGAGGTGGAGAGCCCCACCGGGCCCTCGGCGGAGTTCCTGGCTCAGGTGCGGCGGGCCATCGCCCTCAGCACGCTGCTCGGGATCGCCCTGGCCCTGGGGGCGGGCTCCTTTGTGTTCTTCCGGCTGATGCGTCCGCTCCAGGCCCTCCAGCAGGCGTCCCGGCGGATCGCGAGGGGGGATCTCGGCGCGCGCATCCCGGCGCAGGAGGCCGGGGAGCTGGGGGAGGTGGCCCGGGCCTTCAATCAGATGGCGGAGGCGCTGGCCCGGGCGGAGCAGCAGCGGCGTCAGATGCTGGCGGACATCGCCCACGAGCTCCGCACCCCCCTGGGCATCCTGCAGGGGCAGCTGGAGGCGCTGCTGGATGGCGTCCTTCCCCTGGCGCCGGAACAGATCGCCCAGGTCCACGACGAGGTCCGACACCTGGCCCGGCTGGTGGAGGACCTGCGGCTCCTCGCCCTGGCGGAGGCCGGTCAGTTGCGGCTGGAGCGGGGGCCTGTGGACCTGCGATCCCTGATCGAGGAGGCTGCCGACCGCATCGCGCTGCAGGCGGCGGAGAAGGGGATCCGGCTGGAGGTGCATCTTCCGGAAGGGCTGCCGCCGGCGTGGGGGGATGAGGGGCGCCTGCGGCAGGTGCTGATGAACTTGCTCACCAACGCCCTCCGCTACACGCCTGCCGGCGGCCGGATCACCATCGAGGCCCAGCCCCTCGGGGATCAGGTGCAGGTGAGCGTCCGCGACACCGGGGTGGGGATCGCCCCGGAGGATCTGCCCTATGTCTTCGATCGGTTCTACCGGGCGGAGAAATCCCGGGCCCGGGCGGACGGGGGGTCGGGGCTGGGGCTGGCCATCGCCCGCCATCTGGTCGAGGCCCACGGCGGGCGCATCGGGGTCGAGAGCCAGCCCGGCCGGGGCTCCCATTTCTTCTTTACCCTCCCCATCGTCTCCCGCTCATCAAGTCGCCCCCGCATCCTTACGGATGTGCTATAATGAAAGATGAGAGGCCCCCGTAGCTCAACTGGATAGAGCAAGGGCGTCCTAAGTCCTGCGTTGCGGGTTCGAATCCCGCCGGGGGCACTTGAGAAGAAGCCGGGCGGAACGCCCGGCTTTGTGTTCCGGCGTGTTCGCGGGGAGCGACTCCATGTGGGGAAAGCGCGGATGGGGTCCCGGCCGATCATCTCCTTCCGGCAGGTGAACAAGTGGTTCGGGAATCTGCACGTTTTGCGGGACATCACCCTGGACATCTATGAAGGGGAAGTGGTGGTGATCTTCGGCCCCAGCGGGGGCGGGAAGAGCACCCTGATCCGCACCATCAACCGGCTGGAGCCCATCGACTCCGGCGAGCTGTGGGTGGACGGCATCCCGGTTCACGATCCCCGCATCAACGTCAACCGCCTCCGCCAGGAGATCGGGATGGTCTTCCAGCAGTTCAATCTCTTCCCCCATCTGACGGTGCTGGAGAACATCATCCTCGGTCCGGTGCATGTGAAGAAGATCCCCCGGGCGGAGGCGGAGCGGCTGGCCATGCAGCTCCTGGAGCGGGTGGGGATCCCCGAGAAGGCCCACGCTTACCCGGCCCAGCTGTCGGGCGGACAGCAGCAGCGGGTGGCCATCGCCCGGGGCCTGGCCATGCGGCCGAAGATCATGCTCTTCGATGAGCCGACCAGCGCCCTGGACCCCGAGATGATCAAGGAAGTGCTGGACGTGATGGAGGATCTGGCCCGGGAAGGGATGACCATGGTGGTGGTCACCCATGAGATGGGCTTCGCCCGGCATGTGGCGGACCGTATGGTCTTCCTGGAGGGCGGCCGGATTGTGGAGGTCGGGACCCCCGATGAGATCTTCGAGAACCCCCGGCACGAGCGCACCCGGGTCTTCCTGAGCCAGGTCCTGCGTCATTAGCGAGAAAGGCCTCCTGCCACGCCAGCGAAGCCGCGGCGGGAGGCCATCTTTCTCTCAGGAGGTGGACGAGGGCGCTCAGACTGTTCCGAACGGCCTTGCTCGGGTTCGCCCTCGCCCTGGCCCTGGCGGCATGTCAGGCGCCCGGGGCCACGCCGGCCCCTAAAAAGGGCCGCGCCCCCCTCGCCCCCGAAGGGACCCTCCTGCGCAAGATCCAGGATCGCGGCAAGCTGATCTGCGGCACCAAGTATGACATCCCCACCTTCGGTTACCTCAACCCCAAGACCAATCAGGTGGAAGGCTTCGACGTGGAGATCTGCCGGGCCGTGGCCGAATACATCTTCGGCGATCCCAACGCGGTGGAGATTAAGGAGGCCATTTCCAAGAACCGCATCCCCTTCCTCAAAGAGGGCGTGGTGGACATCGTGGCTTCGACGATGACCATCAACGAGGAGCGCCTGAAGGAGATCGATTTCTCCGTCGTCTATTACGTCGCCGGCCAATCCCTCCTGGTCCCCAAGAACAGCCCCATCAACGGCCTGGATGACCTCAAAGGCAAGCGGGTGGGCACCGTGAAGGGTTCCACCTCGGAGAAGAACATCCGGGCCATCTCGGAGCAGAAGGGGCTGAACATCGAGGTGGTGCTCTTCGACACCTACTCGGAGGCGGTGGCGGCCATGGACGCCGGCCGCGTGGACGCGGTGACCACCGATGACATCATCCTCTACGGCTTCGTGCGCCAGGAGCCGGATAAGTGGAAGGTGGTCGGAGGGCGCTTCACGGTGGAGCCCTACGGCGTGGGGGTGAAGAAAGGCGAGAAGGAGCTCCTGGAGGTGGTGAACACGGTGATCCGGGAGCTCAAGTCCTCCGGCCGCTGGAAGGAAATCTACAAGAAGTGGATCCCCAGCGACACGGTGCCGGAACCCCCGCCGGATGATTGGCGGGCGGTGAGCCAGCCGTGACCCCCTCCGATGGGGAGATCCGCCGGCGGGGCGCTCACGGCGCCCCGCCGGTTCTTATCCGCACGGATCCCAGGCCCCCCATTCGGGTGGAACCATGAGCACGGCGGACGTCTGGCATTACCTGCTTCTGGGCCTGTGGACGACCCTGCGGCTCTCCCTGGCCAGCATGGGGGTGGCCCTGGCCCTGGGGACGCTGATCGGGGTGTTGCGGGTCTCCCCGGTGCCTCCCCTTCGCTGGTTCGCCGCCGGGTATGTGGAGTTCTTCCGGGACATCCCGCTGTTGCCGGTGCTGGTCTTCGTCTACAGCGGGTTGCCCAAGGCGGGGATCCGGCTCCCCACTTCTTTCGATAGCGCGGTGGCCGGGCTGGGGGTTTACACGGCCGCCTTCGTTGCGGAGGTGGTGCGGGCCGGCCTCCAGTCGGTCCACAGGGGTCAGATCGAGGCCGCCCTCTCCCTGGGCATGACCTTCCCCCAGATGGTCCGCCTGGTGTTGCTGCCTCAAGCCTTCCGCATGATGATCCCGCCCCTGGGCACTGTGTTCATCGCCCTGGTGAAGAACACCTCCATCGCCTCGGCCATCGCTGTCGAGGAACTGCTGTATCAGGCGGAGTTCGTCATCGGCCGCACCTTCGCCGACTGGCCGATGCTGATCGCCTTTCTTCTCTATCTGGTGATCACCGTGCCCCTCAGCGGGCTGGTGAACTTTCTGGAGCGCCGTCTGCGGATCCTCTTCTGAGGCGGAGGGGATGCAGGCATCGGAGCGACCCTGGCAGACCCTGGTGGGCGTGGGGATCGTGCTGGCCCTGATCCCCCTGGCCTTCCGCATGGAGCCGGCGCGGTTCGCGCCGTTTCTCGAGGGATCCACCTGGCGGTTCCTGGCCCTGGGGCTGCTTCTCACCCTGGAGGCCTCGGCCATCGCCATCCTGGCCAGCATTCCCCTGGCCCTCTTCTTCGCTCTGGCCCGCCTGAGCGGCCCGCTCTGGCTCCGTTACCCCGTGATCGCCCTGGTGGAAGGCATCCGGGCTCTCCCCCTCCTGGGGCTGATGTTTTATCTCTTCCTGCGCCTGAGCGCCCTGGGCCGGCAGCTGGGGATGGAGGCGCTGACCCGGCCCGACGCGGCAGTGATCGCCGCCCTCTGGCTCTACACGGGCGCGGTGAACGGCGAGGCCCTGCGCGCGGCCATCCTCTCCCTTCCCCGAGGCCAGTGGGAGGCCGCCCGCTCCCTGGGCTTGACCTACGGCCAGGCGATGCGCCTGGTCATCCTCCCCCAGGCCTTCCGACGAGCCCTTCCTCCGCTGGTGGCCCAGTTCGCCACCCTGGTGAAGGACACCTCCCTGGGCGCCATCATCGGGTTCATCGAGCTCTACCGGCGGGGGGTGATCCTCTTTCAGGGGGAGCGCAACCCCATGGAAGCCAGGCGATGCGCCTGGTCATCCTCCCCCAGGCCTTCCGACGAGCCCTTCCCCCGCTGGTGGCCCAGTTCGCCACCCTGGTGAAGGACACCTCCCTGGGCGCCATCATCGGGTTCATCGAGCTCTACCGGCGGGGGGTGATCCTCTTTCAGGGGGAGCGCAACCCCATGGAAACCCTCTACGTGGTCTCGGTGATCTATTTCCTCGTTAACTACACCCTCGGCCGGCTGGCCGGGACGCTGGAGCGCCAGCTGGGGCTTCACCGCGGATAGGGCCAGCCCCCGATCGGAAGAGGCGGCTGCGCTATAATTCCCGTGCATGAACTTCCAGCGGAAAGGAACCCCACGGATGGAAGATCGGGCGCTGGTGGAGCTGGCCCTCCGGATGCGTGAGCGGGCCTACGCCCCTTACTCCGGCTACCGGGTGGGGGCTGCCCTGCTGAGCGCCTCCGGCCAGGTGTTCACCGGATGCAACGTGGAGAACGCGGTCTACCCCCTTGGGCTGTGCGCGGAGCGGGTGGCCGTGTTCAAGGCCATCTCCGAAGGGGAGCATCATTTCACCGCCATCGCGGTCGCCACCGAAAACGGCGGCACTCCGTGCGGAGCCTGCCGCCAGGTCCTCTCCGAGTTCTCCCCGGACCTGCGGATCCTCCTGGTCGACGCGAAAGGACACGTGCGGGAGACCTCCCTGCGGGCCCTGCTGCCGGAACCCTTCGGGCCCCGGGATCTCCAGGCGGTTCGCTGAGGAGACAGGCATGGCACCCGGGATCCAGACGCCATGGCGGCGGCTCCCCCTCCTCGGGCTCCTCTGGGCGCTGGGGGTGCTGGGGATCGGGACAGGGTTGGGCCTCGTGGCGTATCGTCTGGCCTTCCAGGAGGCCCTGCGCGCCGTCCCCATCCTCCCGCCCCCCGGAGCCTCCGTCTCTTCCTCTCCCACCACCCACAGCGGCCCCCTCCATCTTCCGGAGTGGAACGGGAAGGAGCGGGTGAACATCCTGGTTTTGGGGATCGATCAGCGGGAGGGGGAGTCAGGCCCCTGGCGGACCGACACGATCATGGTGGTGACGATCGATCCCGTGGGTCTCTCCGCCGGGGTGCTCTCCATCCCCCGCGATCTGTGGGTGACGATCCCCGGTTTCGGGGAGAACCGCATCAACACGGCCCACTTTCTGGGGGACGCCTACGGCTACCCGGGCGGCGGGATCGCCCTGGCCCAGGAGACCCTGCGCTATAACTTCGGGATCGCCACCTCCTATTACGTGCGGGTGAACTTCACCGCCTTTGAGAAGGCCATCGATCTGCTGGGCGGCATCGATCTCTGCGTCCCGGAGGCCATCGATGATCCCCATTACCCGGACGCCCGTTACGGGTATGAGCCCTTCCACATCGAGGCAGGGTGCCAGCATCTCGATGGGCGGACGGCGTTGAAATACGCGCGGACGCGGGCCACCCGTGGGGGGGACTTCGATCGCATGCGCCGCCAGCAGCAGGTGATCCAGGCGGTGCGGGAGCGGGTGCTTCGGCTGAACATGCTGCCGGAGCTGATCGCCCGGGCCCCGGCGCTCTGGGAGACGGTTCAGGATGGAGTCCGCACGAACCTCTCCCTGGAGGAGATGATCGCCCTCGCCCGCCTGGCCGCCCGCATCCCCGATGACCGGATCCGGATGGTGACCATCGGCCCCTCGATGACCATCCCGGCCACCACCCCCGACGGGGCCGAGGTGCTGATCCGCATCCCCGAGAAGGTCCAGGAAGCCTTGACGGACCTGTTCGGGCCCCAGCCGATGCGCCTGAAGGCCCGCATCTCCGTCCAGAACGGGACGATGCGGCCGGGCCTGGCGAGTCGGGTGGCGGAGCTCCTTCGCTCTCTCGGCGCGGAGATCGTGGAGGTGGGGAACGCGGATCGCTCCGATTACGGGCAGACCCGCATCCTGGCCCGCCCGGAGGCCCTGGAGGCCGGCCGTCAGGTGGCGGGATGGCTGGGCCTCCCCCTCACCGCGGTGCAGCCCGCGCCGGATCTCGCCTGCGCCTGCGATCTGGTCATCCGCCTGGGGGCGGACTTCCCGGAGCCGGCGGCGCCGTGAGGGATGCCGCAGCGTCCCCGCGTGGCCCGGCATGCCCCTCCCGTAGAGGAGGAAGGCCGTGAAGCGAAGAGACCGAGCTTTGCGTTTCCGGGAGGCGCCATGGATTTCCGCCTGAGCGAGGAGCAACGGCTGTTCCGACAGGCGGTGCGGGAGTTCGCCGAGCAGGAGCTGAAGCCCCGCGCCCGCCATGTGGATGAGCGCGGCGAGTTCAACTGGGAGGCAGTCCGCAAAGGGGCCTCCCTGGGCCTGCTGGGCCTGACGGTCCCGGAAGACTACGGCGGGGCGGGGCTGGACCATGTGAGCGCCGCCATCGCCATCGAGGAGATCGCCCGGGGATGCGGCTCCACCGCCCTCTCCCTGGCGGCCCACAACGGCCTGGGACTGGCGCCGATCCTCCTCTTCGGCAGCGAGGCCCAGAAGCGGCGCTGGCTGCCGGCCCTGACCAGCGGCCGCAACGGACTGGCCGCCCTGGCCCTGACGGAGCCTCACTGCGGCAGCGACTTAGGCGCCGTGCGCACCACCGCGGTCCGCGATGGGGACGAGTGGGTGATCACCGGCCAGAAGATGTGGTGCACCAACGCCGGCATCGCCGAGGTGATCGTCACCCTGTGCCGCACGGACCCGGAGGCCGGCAAGCGCGGCCTCAGCCTGATCCTCGTCCCCACGGACGCCCCGGGCCTCTCCATCGCCCCGCCGGAGAAAAAGATGGGGCTCCACGGCTCCCCCACCCACGCCGTGACCTTCGATCATGTGCGAGTGCCCCTGGATCACCTCCTGGGGGAGCCGGGGCGAGGCCTGCCTTACGCCCTGCAGGTCTTAGACGGGGGGCGCATCGGCATCGGCGCCCTCTCGGTGGGCCTGGCCCAGGCCGCTTTCGAGGAGGCGGTCCGTTACGCGAAAGAGCGCACCGCCTTCGGCCAGCCCATCGCCGCTTATCAGGCCGTCCAGTGGATGCTGGCCGACGCGGCGGTGGAGATCGAGGCCGCCCGGCTGCTGGTGTATCGGGCGGCCTGGCTGCGGGATCAGGGGCTCCCCTACACCCAGGCCGCGGCCATGGCCAAGCTCTTCGCCAGCGAGATGGCCGAGCGCGTGACCCGCAACGCCATCCAGATCCACGGCGGCTACGGCTACAGCCGGGAGTTCCCGGTGGAGCGGCTCTACCGGGACGCCCGGCTGATGACCATCGGGGAGGGCACCAGCGAGATCCAGCGCCTGGTCATCGCCCGCCACATCCTGGGGCTGGTCCGCGCGGAGCCGCTCCCCGCGGATGTGGTGTGAGCCGTGGTCCTCAAGGAGCGCCTGAAAGCCTATGCCCGCTCCCTCGGCTTCGATCTGATCGGGGTGGCCGCGGCGGGCCCCACGCCCTCCGCCGATCGCTATGAGGAATGGGTCCGAGCGGGCCGCGCGGCCACCATGGCCTATCTCACCCGGCCCGACGCCATCGAGAAACGCCGGGACATCCGCAACCTCTGGCCGGAGGCCCGCTCCGTCATCGTGGTGGCGATGAACTACTACGCCGGGGATCCCCCGCCGCCCCGGGAGGATGTGCCGCAGGGACGGGTCGCCCGCTACGCTTGGGGGGAGGACTACCACGAGGTCCTGCGGGAGCGCCTGGAGGCGCTCCTGGCGTTCCTCAACCGGGAGGCCGGCCGCCCGGTGCGGGGACGGATCTACGTGGACACCGGGCCGGTGCTGGAGCGGGCCTGGGCCGTCCAGGCCGGCCTGGGATGGATCGGCAAGAACAGCATGCTCATCCACCCGCGCCTGGGCTCCTACCTGTTCCTGGGGATCCTGCTGGTGGATCTGGAGCTGGAGCCCGACCCGCCCTTCCCGACGGACCACTGCGGCACCTGCACCCGCTGCATCGAGGCGTGCCCGACGCGTTGCATCCGCCCCGATCGCACACTGGAGGCGGAGCGCTGCCTCTCTTACCTGACCATCGAGCGGCGGGAGGGGATCCCGACGGAGCGGCGGGCAGCGATCGGGGACTGGATCTTCGGGTGCGACATCTGCCAGGAAGTCTGCCCCTGGAACCGGCGGTTCGCCCGGCCGACCGCTGAGCCGGCCTTCCAGCCCCGGGAAGGGATCCCCCGCTTGGCCCTGGCGGAGGTCCTAAGGATGGATGAGGAAGCGTTCCGGGCGCGGTTCCGCCGCAGCGCCATCCGCCGGGCCAAACGGCGGGGGCTGGTGCGCAACGCCCTGGTGGTCGCGGGGAACCTGCGGGCGCGTTCGCTCCGCCCGCTGCTCGAGCGCTGGCGGGCCGATGAGGACCCCATCTTGCAGGAGCACGCCGCATGGGCTCTGGAACGGATGGAGGAAGCTCAGGTCCTTTTAGAGGGTCCGGGATGAAAGCCGCGCGGGGCGTTTATGTGCTGTCGCTGGAGGTGTGGGGGGAAGTGACTGTCGGCCGGCTCGGGCGCTGGCCGCTCGCTGGGACCTACGCCTACGTGGGCTCGGCCCGGGGGCCCGGAGGCTTCCAGCGGTTGGAGCGCCACCGGAGGGTGGCGGAGGGCCGAAACCCGGTGCGCCGCTGGCACATCGATTACCTGCTCGCCGTCGGGCGATGGCGGGGCGCTTTCGTGAGGGAAACGGAGGATCCCGCTGCGGAGTGCGCCCTGGCCCGGGCCCTGGCCGAACACCTGCCCCCCGCCATCCCGCACTTCGGCAGCAGCGACTGCCGCTGCCCCACCCATCTCTTCGCCGTCCCCGATCCCGAAGGATTCCTTCAGTTACTCGCCGCCCTGGGCCTCCAGACTTTCCCGGAGCGTGAGGATGCGGGCGTTCGGTCCGCCCGGATGCGTTAAAATGAGTGAGAGAAGGGGACTCGATGGGGATTATCCGCGAGGACAGCGCTCCGGGGCGTGGGCGCCCCACGGGTTTCCCTGAGCCACCGGGAGGAGCGAATCGATGTTTTCCGCATTGGTCGAGGCCGCGATGGAAAAGGCCCGCTTCCGCCAGCTGGAGGACGGGACCTATTACGGAGAGATCGAGGTGTACCCGGAGGTCTACGCTACCGGAGCGACCCTGGAAGAATGTCGCCGGGAGCTGGAAGAGGTGTTGATCGAGTGGCTGCAGGATCGCCTGTCCCGCCCGTGACCTTCCCACCGGCCCGCTGGCGTCTGCTGTGGTCGCCTCCTGCGGACGGCGCCACTCAGATGGCCATCGATGGGGCCATCGTGGAGGCCGTGGCGGCCGGAGAGGCCCCGCCGACGGTGCGGTTCTACCGCTGGGATCCGCCCTGCCTCAGCCTGGGGCGGAGCCAGCCGGTGGAGGAGGTGGATCTCTCGCGCTGTCGGGCCGATGGGGTCGAGGTGGTGCGGCGGCCCACAGGGGGGCGGGCCATCCTTCACGCGGAGGAGCTCACTTACAGCGTGATCTTCCCGGAGACCGACCCTCGGGCGGCGGGGGGTATACCGGAGACCTTCCGCCGGTTCGCCCAGGCCTTCGCGGCCGCCTTACGCGCCCTGGGCGTCCCCGACGTCGCCCTGGCCCCCCCGCTGGATCCGCGCGTCCGGGGCGAGGGGTTCGTCTGCTTCGAGGTGCCCACAGATTCCGAGCTCACCGTGGGCGGGCGCAAGATCATGGGCAGCGCCCAGTGGCGTCATCGCGGCGTGGTGCTGCAGCACGGCTCCCTGCCCCTGGACGGCGACCCGGGGGCCATCGCCCGGTATCTGCGCCGCGGGCCGGATCCCGAGCGGCTCCGTCGGCGGGCGATCACCCTCCGGGAGGCCGTGGGGCACCCGGTGGCTTTCGAGGCGGCGGCGGAGGCGATCCTGATCGCGTTCCGCGAGCTCCTGAACATCCATGTCTTTCCGGGGGACCTGACCCCGGCGGAGGCGGCGCGGATCCCGGCGTGGCGGGATCGCGTGGCCATCCTGAGGCGGGAAGGGGAGCCCCGGCAAGGAGCGTGGCGATGGTCGTAGGCACCTGCACGGTGGAGCTGCATCTGCCGGAGGCGCTGTCGTTAAAAGACAAGCGCAGCGTGATGAAATCCCTTATCGCCCATCTGCGCCAGTCCTTCAACGTGGCGGCGGCGGAGATCGATCATCAGGACTTCCCGCAATCGGCCCGGCTGGGCCTGGCCACCATCTCCAACGACGCCGGCCACATCCACGCCACGCTGGAGGGCGCCGTCCGCTGGATCCAGGCCCATCGGCCGGACGTGATGGTGGTGGATTGGGAGATCGCGATCCTGTGAACGCTCCCGCGGGCGCTCGCCCGTTCACAGGGAAAGGAGCCTGGGATGGCGTATCGGACCACGCTTGTCCGGGAGCCTGCGGTGGCCGGCGCCTTCTACCCGGCAGACCCGGGGGCGCTGCAGGAGATGGTGGATCGCCTGCTCGCGGAGGCGCCCCGCTACGAGACCGAGCCGGCCGCCCTGATCGTCCCCCACGCCGGCTACATCTACTCGGGCCATGTGGCCGCGTGGGGGTTCCGGCAGCTGGAGGGCCGTCCTTACGACGCGGTGGTGGTGCTGGGCACCAACCACGTCGAGCCTTTCTTCCACGAAATCTCCGTATGGGCGCGGGGGGCGTGGCGGACCCCTCTGGGGGAGATCCCCATCGATGAGGAGCTGGCTGACGCCCTGCTCGCCGCAGGCCCGCCGCTGCGCTTCGTCCCCGAGGTCCACCTGGAGGAGCATTCCATCGAGGTGGAGCTTCCCTTCCTGCAGCGGCTGTTCCCCGGGTTGCGCTTCGTCCCGGTGATGATCGGGGAGCCTTCCCCGGAGAACATCGAGGCCCTCGCGGAGGCCCTGGCCCGAGCCCTGGCCGGCCGGCGGGCCATTGTCATCGCCAGCAGCGACCTCTCCCACTACCCGCGGGATGAGCACGCCCGTCAGGTGGACCTCAGCGCCATCGGCGCCATCCTCTCCCTGGATGAGGAGCTGCTTCGCCACACCATCGCGGAGTGGATGGCCCGTCGGATCCCGGGGCTGGCGACGCTGATGTGCGGCGAGGGGCCCGTGCGCACGGCCATGGCCTACGCCCGGCGCACCGGCGCGGTCCACACGACCCTGCTCCGCTACGCCAACTCCAGCGACGTCCCCTACGGGCGCAAGGACCATGTGGTGGGCTACGCGGCCATCCGCTTCGCCCGGGAGCCGGACCCGCCCCTCGGGGCGGAGGACCGCCGCACCCTTCTGGAGATCGCCCGGGAGGCGGTGACCCACGCGGTGCAGGGGCGGCCCCTGCCGGAGCTGTCGGTTTCGTCCCCTGCCTTGCAATTGCCACGCGCCTGTTTCGTGACCCTGACCCGGGGCGGCCGCCTGCGGGGATGCCGGGGGGAGGTCTGGCCGCGCTCGGATCTCGCCCACGCCGTGCAGCGGGTGGCGGTGCTCTCCGCCCTTGACGATCCCCGCTTCCCTCCCGTGACCGTGGAGGAGTTGCCCCATCTGGAATATGAGATCAGCGTCCTCTCCCCGCTGCGGCCGGTGGCCGACCCTGAGGAGATCGTGATCGGGCGGGACGGCCTCTTCATCCTGGCGGGGGGCCGCACGGGGTTGCTGCTCCCCCAGGTCCCGGTGGAGCAGGGATGGGATCGGGAGGCCTTCCTGCGGGCCATCTGCCTCAAAGCGGGCCTTCCGGAGGACGCCTGGCGATGGCCGGAAGCCCGCCTCTTCCGCTTCGAGGCAGAGGTGTTTGGGGAATCGTAGGAAGCGCGCTGCGGAGAGGGGGCGTGTCGATCCGGTCTTCTATGGAGCCGGGCGACCGGCCCTCCCTTGATTTCCATCTCCCCCGCGGCGCGCTCCCATCGGAGGACATCGTCCGTTCACCGGGCACGGCCATACACCTTTGCGGCCAGCTCGGCTCCCAGCAGCATCTCGGCCAGCATCCGGCGCACCATTTGAAGAGCCCGGATCTTCGGATGGGTGTCCGAGAACATCCGGCCTCCTATGGCGATCCGGCTTGTCTCGCACGAGTTGCGCTCTGCCCTTTGCGGGATGGCCGAGGATCGGAGGTCCGAAGTCCGCCGAATCCCCGAACATCCGCCGC
>Ga0209143_1000967_pt1 | contig 13659 bp, 12 predicted proteins | sample FaiFalFF_MnMetaG_3_FD_184739 | JGI IMG/M metagenome (GOLD analysis project Ga0209143, IMG submission 184739) | Freshwater microbial communities from Yellowstone National Park, Wyoming, USA - Fairy Falls B (FF_Mn_B) MetaG (SPAdes) (version 3) | ecosystem: Environmental > Aquatic > Freshwater >...
CTACTCTTCCATCATTATCAGGTTTGTGATTACCAAAGTAAAGATTACCGTTTTCATAAATATGCTTACCGATACCATTCTCATTACCGCTACCTTCAATTCTTATTAATGCTGCATCCGCTCTACTGTCAACACCGTAAGAATTCCTAATAATACTTCCTATGAAATTATTTTGATCCACAGTAGGCTGATATACATCACCTCCGCCTGCTTTCTTTCCGCTACGATGGTCTGCTGTAATGAAACCATATTTTTGATTACCATTTTCTTTAAAATTAACGGGAAAAGCCAATGAACAATAATAAAGATAATAGTAATACGGTATAACTATTTGTATTCCTCCTAACAATGGTCTATATCTATTACCATATCCAGGATATTGGGCTTGTACATAAATTATACTGCTTCCGTATATTAGAAATGCTAGCATTGCTACCAAAACAATTATTTTGCCTCTCACAAAAAAACAATTTTCAAATATTTAAATTTAACTACTATATAAACTTTATGATTTTAATTTCAAAATGCAAAATATTAATTTGGTGATCTTAAAACAAGCAAAACTTAATTCTCTTATATCCTAAACTTTAAATAAATATTGTGAAAGACGCTGCAAATATTTTGAATGAAAAAGGCTATAATTACTATTATTTCAAAGAAGAAAGAATAAAACCTGAAACTGTTAAATTATGTCTTTGTGGTAATTTAAAAAACCTATGAATTCGCTGTGAAGTGCAGGTTTAAGTTAAATATGTGAAATCAATTTAAACCTAACAAATTTAAGTACATCTTCTAATAGCATGAGCAATAGAGCTTATTTATCTCTACAAATAGATATTCAAAAATGATTTAAATATTAATCATGTAAATAGATTTAAAAAGAAAAATATATTAAATTAATTGTAAATTATAAAAAAATTAATTAATTAAAAATTATTTATTTTTCTTATTATTTGCTTTTCTTAAAATTAAGACTATAGGTAATAAAATTGCTATTGGAATTACTACGAATAATAATATTAAATATGGAAGAGATGGATACAAAGGTTCAATATATTTTGGATATGGCTCTGGGATACCTGGCCTTATATCACGTTGTCTATAATCTATGAAATTCGCTACCAAAGGAACTTCACATCCAGCATATTTTCTTAAAATAGAAATAGCTTTTTCAACAAATTCTTTGTTAAAAGTAGCATTAGGAGGAATAGGTAGATCAGCTATACCATGACCGTGTCCCCAGCCTTGTATATTTATTTTAAAGTTATAATATTCTTCAACTAAATTTAAATATTCTAAGAAGCCATCTCCCCATGTAAGTGAACCATTAGGTAATGTTTTGCTATAAAACTTGATCAAATCGTCAAGTTGTTTTTTATAAATATTAGCTGGAAAGTAATCTTCAATAAAGAAAACTACTGCATTATATTTCTTAGCATATGGTTTCAAATATTCAAGAACGATATTAACTTTCTCGTTAGTTATTTTATACATTGTAACAACAATAGATGGAGGTACTGTATTCCAAACTCCTATCCAGTTAATTCCTAATTCTCCTTTTTCTTTAAATATTTTATCTTGTAAAAGTTCTAATTCTTCTCTAATTGAATCAATGAAGAGATAATAATGATACCAATTACTATGATTTAAATTATATTTTGCTTTTAACATATCGTATATAAAACCTTTTTCCGAATCATAATCTCCAGGTATTTTATCTATATATATAGATTCATTTAATCCAGGGCCTCTAATCGCTACAGGAGGATTAAATATTCTATAATTAAATTCCCAATAAACATACGTTTCATTGCATCCTGTAATTATTAAATCAGGATTTCTGTTTTTGACTACTTCGTATACTATATCATCTGAATCCGAAGCCTTTACATTAATTGGATTTATTAATGTTATTGTTATCGTTAAAACCAAAAGAAAAGCAATTGATTTCATCATTTTCTCACCTACAAGATGAAGAATATTCCGAACCACATACTGCATAAGAAATTTTTAAATCAGACCATTTCTCACTTACCTTTACAGCCCATGATGCAACTGCATTTATACCATTATCAGCATTATATATTCCGATAACTCTAGCTCCATAGTCATATACTCTAAAACCATCAATTATTTCGCTATAGATAACATACCGAATATACACAACACCACCGCTATCTCCACCGGCACCTATATTGTCACGATAGTAACATTGATTGTCTGGACATCTACTAAATACTATTACTGGATAAATTTCTATATTAGACCATTTCCACCGATCATCAATCCTTATTATTTGCCCATAAGTTATCCCTGTTGTTTTTGCTGATTTATAGACTATCGTTGTACGTTCCATATTTTTTGTTGGAGTAAGGTATCCTGTAATTCCTGCCTTATTGTTTACGTCTGGGTAATCACCTTGACGATAATATACGCCATTTTCGTATATAAAAGCTTCGTAACCTGTATTTACAAGTCTTATCAATGCAGCATCTAAATCTGAACTACCTCCTCCATAAGGCCAAGAAGATCTAATTCCTCTTCCTATAAAATTACTCCAATCCCACCAAGGACCTTTTGTTGGCTGATCTACATAATCTCCTCCATTAGCTGTTCTTATGCAGTGACCTGCTGTAATGAATCCTAATCTTCCAACATTATTTTCTGTAAAACTAACAGGAAAAGCTAAAGAACAAGAACTTTTTTTATAAGAAGGCCCATACCATTCTGCTTTAGTTATTTCAATTTGTATTCCTCCTATTAAAGGTCTATATTTTACACCATATCCATAATATTGGGCTTGTATATAAACTATACTGCTTCCGTATATTAGAAATGCTAGCATTGCTACCAAAACAATTGTTTTGCCTCTCACAAAAAAAACAATTTTTCAAATATTTAAATTTAACTACTATATAAATTTTATAATTTTAATTTCAAAAGTGATTTATCTATCTTCAAACAAAAACTTAATTTTATATATTCTAACTTTACATTTGAAAGATATTAAAATACTCGCTTTCACTTAACATTATGCATTGCTTCATCATTAAATAGTCCTAAAGTTAATTTGGCTTAATAACCTAAGCCAAAAACAAGACAATATTTCTTAATTTTCATTATTAACCATGCAGAAAATCTAATGGGTTTGTTTCAATTTTATTTTTCTTTCTTCTACGTCTAATTAATATTAAAATTAACAAAGCTATAACTAATAATATTACCAAATAATCAACACTTGTGAAAACTTGAAGAAGTATTGTCAGAAACATTGCCAAGATCAATAGTTCCATAGATAAACTTAATTTACCAGCTTTATATTTTTAAAAACTTAAATATAATTTTCATGAGTTTTTAATAATGGCTGATATAAAATTCGTTTACTTTGATCATGTAGGAACATTGGTTTATATAAAGAAGGACTTGCTTACAATAATAAATGAAGTTTTAAAAGAGTTTAATTATCATTTTTCTTTTTTGGAAGTAAAAAGAGCTTATGATGCTGCAGAAGATTACTGGGAAAGAAAATATTTAAATTCAAGGAATAAATGGAATAAAGATATAGCCTATGATTATTATAGTTTTCTTTTTTATGAGTTAGGAATAGAAGAAAATGTTGATGAAATGATAGAAATTTTATACAATGAGTGGCATAAACGAAGCGGGGCAAGTTTATATCCTGATGCAATACCATGTTTGAACTATTTAGTAATGAAAGAAAAAAATTTAGGAATAATTACCCAAAGTATTTTAAGCGAAGAAGATTTTAGAAAGGAAAGATTAAGAAAGGAAGGTATCGAGCATTATTTTTCAGTGGTTATAACTACTGCAAGTATAGGATATGAAAAACCAGATATAAGACTGTATAAAAAAGCTATCGAGATGGCTTCATGTAAACCTGATGAGATAATGATAATAGGAGATAACTATGATTTGGATATAAGGGTTCCTTTATCCTTAGGAATGAAAGCGGTTTTGCTGGATAGAAAAGGAGAAAGTAAATACGATTGTCCTAAAATAAATTCTTTAATTGAAATAGATAAATTTATAAAATAGCTTTCGAACAAAATTGGTTCAAAATAATAGCAGGTAAATCACTAGCGCCCAAGAAGGTATTGTAAGCAATGCCCATATTAAGATATTCCAACTTAAAACCTTTGCTCCATCTAAAACACCAATTGGAATTAAATTAAAAGCTGCTAACCATAGATTAACAAATAAACCTATATTCCCAATACTTTGAAGTAATGGAATATTTAAAAAAGTTAAAATATAGAAAATTCCTGCTAAGATTAAATTAGTTATAGGACCTAAAGCAGCAATTATTCCGTTTTCTCTTCTAGTTAAACCGAAGCCAAATATGCTTCCTCTCGGAATTATTACAGTAGCTCCTGGAGCCGCAAAAATGAAGTGCCCAAAAGTTGCAATGCTTATAATTAAAGCTAATGCTAAGCCTTGAGGTGACATTCTAAATTCAGCAAAATGACCATAATATTTCGCTGAATATTTATGTGCTAACTCATGCAAAACAAAACCAGTACCTACTATTATTCCAAAAATACCAAAAAGTACTAAAGTTCTAAAAGACAGAGGTTCAGAAATAATAAATCTGAAAGAGAAAATAAACGTTAAAACAAGCCATGCAATGAAAAGATGAAACAACTCTGTATATTTTCTTCCACCTATGCTATAAATATCGCCGAAAAGTCTTAGCATATAATATAATTCTTATTAACGATAATAAATAAATTAAATTGTGGCAAAAGTTCATATTTTTCTAGCATTATTGAAAATTATTATAATTATTTCTTCAATTTCCTTTTCAATTTTAGGTTTAACTATATTTATATCCGCAAGCGGAATAAAAATTGATTTTCCTACAGATCCTAATAAAATAAATTTCACATTTGAAAAAGACTCACTTATAATAGAAATACCCCTAAAAATTAAGAATGATGGATTACACGAAATCGATAACCTTGCTATAAGTATTTCAATATTTACCTTGGATGATTTCTTAATAACTAAAACACACATTGGTTATCCTTATGAAAAAATCAAAATTAGGAGCGGTGAAGAAAAAATTTTAAATATAAATATACGTTTGAATTTAACAGAGCTAATAGCTTTAAATATTCATGAGAAAATTTTAAAAGATAAAGCAATAAAAATTAAAGTATCTTCTAATGGACGTTATACTTTTAATTTAATATACTTTGAATTAGATATCGAAAGAATAATAAAAACATCAACACCTTTCTCGATAAGTTTTAACGAAGCAGAAATTAAAAATCTCTTTAATATTTTGGGAATAAAAATATTGGAAATAATCAATGAGAATGTAACTCTTTCTACTCCTTTAAAAATAAATTATGAAGGTTGGATGGAAATCTCAGATTTGGAAATTTTTGGAGATATTTATGATAAAAAAGAGAAAATTGCTACATTTTATTTAAAAATTGATAAATTAAAATATGGAGAAAATATAATAAATTTGAAAATTACAACAAATAAATATAATTTAAAGAATTTTATTAGCAAAGATTTAAATTTAATTATAAATTTATTTATTAAAAAAGGAGAACTTTTATTTGGAAAACAATTTAAATATAATTTAAACAAACAGTTAGAAATTGATATAGGAGATATTTATTTTGAAAAAATAAAAGAAAACGAATTAATTTTAAAATCAAAAATTTTATTAGAAAGTAATATTGAAAATAAAATATATGTAAAATCAAAAATAAAGATATTTGATATTAATAATAATTTATTAGATGAAAAAATAGCAGAAATTAATATATTACCAAATTATAATGAAATTATTTTTGAGAATATAATAAAAGGAATAAAACATGGAAGTGTAATAAAGATTGAATTTTTTATTTTAGAACCAATTAATATTGATACTCCTTTAATTACAAAATTTTTAATCATTCCATGAAGCTTTTAATTTTATTTTTGCTCATTTCATTTTATTCCAATATTAATTTAAATTTTGATATAAACGAAACAGAAAGTTTAATGCTAGGAATTCATTATGATCCTACAACAAGAAGTAATATAGAACAAGATCTAATTAAAATAAAAGAAACAGGATTTAATTGGATTAGACTTCATTTAGCTTGGAAAAATGTAGAAAAAAATAAAGGTGAGTTTGATTTTAAAATCTATGACCATACAATAAATTTAGCAAAGAATCTAAATTTAAAGATAATAGCTATTATTGGTGCTGGTCATACAGATCTTTTACCTGAATGGATTTTAAAAGAAGGCTCCATTGATAATCCGAATTATTTGAATTATTTAACAGTTTATGCTAAAAATACAGTTCAAAGATATACAGGTAAAATTGATATGTGGCAAATAGAAAACGAGCTTAATCATGTTGCATTTTATAAATGGGTGGGATGGAGAACAGGAAAATGGAATGAAACTCAAATAAAACAAGCTTTAGAAACGTTAGCAAATGTGACTAAAGCCTTAGATAATGCTCCAATAATTATAAACGTTATTGTAGATAACCCTAATTGGTTTAGTTTCCTAAAAAAATTAAACGAATGGAAAATAAACTATGACATTATAGGCTTAGATTATTATCCAAACTATCTTGATGATTATACAGAAAATCCGGGAGACCCTTCAAAAGCTTCTTTAATTTACGATTATATAAACAAAGCAAAGTATTTTAATAAAACAGTAATTGTTGCAGAAACAGGATATTCAACCTATAATGAGAAACATAATGAAATAAATCAAGCGCTATTTATTGAGAAAATTGCCTTAGCTTCTATTCTTTCTTCTATAAAATTGGTTGTTTATTATAGATACGATGATTTTTACTATAATACAACTGATATTGAAGCAAACTTTGGTCTAATAAATTATTTTAATAAACCTAAACTAGCATGGAATAAAATAAAAGAAATTAAAGAACAAAAATATAATTTAAAAATAAATTTTAAAGGTGATCAATATTTAAAAGAGAATAAAATAACACTAGAAAATATAAAAATCAATTTACCCATTAATATAACAATATTTAAAACAAAAATAAGAATTATATTAGATGAAACTTTATATTATAAAAATATATTATATAAATTAAATAAAGTTGTAATTAACGAAAAAGTTTATAATAAAAATGAAATAGATCTTGAAATAAATGAAAATATTTCAATAACAATTTATTATCAGTTTTATTATCCATTATATTTATTTGTAAAAACAATTAATAATTATACTTTAAAAGCGAATGTAAAAATTAACAATACAAACTTTGAAATAAGTTACGAACCGATATACTTAGAAGGATATAAACATTATGTTATTATTCCACAAGAAAAAATAGAAATGAATAATAGAAGCTTTATAAGTGCTACAAAGAATTTAACTATCTACCTATTATCTCCTATGAATTTAACGCTGTACTACATTCCTGTTTATAAATTAAAAGTTATAATAAATGATTGGCTAGGCAACGAAATTAAAGCAAATATAGAAATAATTGGTCAAAGAAGTTACAAAGATTATGCAAGCAATATAGAATATACTTTACCTTCAGGCAATTATACTTTAAGAATTAAATCAATATTTTCATATGAAAAAGAGATTCATTTAAATGAGGATAAACTAATTATTCTTACCATAGAGAATTTCTACTTGCTTATATTGTTATTTATATTACCTTTTGTTCCAGTAACTTATCTATTATTAAGAAGAAGAAAAATAGAGACAAAAATTGGTTTGGGGAAATTAATATTCTCAACAATTTCAAGCATATTTTTGCTCATAATATTACCTTATTTAATTACTATTACATTAAATTACTTTTCTCCAATAAAAAATAATCTTTACAAATTAGAAGATCTGATAATCTTTGCTTTACCAATAATAATAATTAATTTAATCAAAGTTAAAAGATCTTTAATAATTTACAGTGAAGCACTTTTAATAATCTTTTATTTATTATATTTCTACTTTATTATAGGAAGAGCTTTATACGGTAATTTTGGAGAATACAAAGTTAATTTCCAAGGTTTATTATTTTCAGTTAATGTAGCACTTTACATTATAGCTGGTTATATTCTACTTTTTCTAAGAAAAGTATTAAATATATTAGAGATGATTTTTAAAATTGTTTAAATAATTAATTTATCTTAAAAATGATAAGCAATATATAGAGTTAAATATTAAATGTTGTAATTTGTTTTTGTAGAGGACGAAATATTAAATGTTTTGATGATAACATTTATTTTTATATTTCCCGAGAAATATAGTAAAGTTGAAGAATAGTGGTAATTATTAAGATTATTTTTGGTAATGCTGAGAATATGAAAGAAGTTGATAGTAATAGTATACATTTAATTGTCACCTCACCTCCTTATTATAATGCTCCCTTTGATTTTCCAAACTTATTTAACTCCTACGATGAATTCCTTAAACTTTTAAAGAATGTAGGCAAAGAACTAATTAGGGTGCTGAAACCTGGTAGATATGCTTGCTTCGTCACACAAGATGTGAGAATCGAGGGTAAACTTTATCCAATTGTATCAGACTTAATCCATATTATGGTCTACGATATCGGTTTTGAGTACCAGGATAAGATTATCTGGAAAAAGCCTGAGGGTTACATCAGAATATCCAGAAGGAGCGGAGTTATCATACAGCATCCATATCCAATGTACTACTATCCAGACAATATATATGAAGAGATAGTTGTTTTAAAGAAGCCTGGTGAATTTGATAGATCATCAGTTATTGCAGAAGTTAAAGAGAAATCTAAGATAAATATCTCTAGATTTCAAAATGAGAAATGGTATCTTTCAGTTTGGGACATAAAAAACGTTTTACCTCATGAAAAATGGAGTAAATACACAGCAGCCTTTCCTGAGCAACTAATCGAGAGACTTGTATTGTTATATAGTTATTATGGAGAGACAGTCTTGGATCCTTTCCTTGGAACTGGAACAACATGCTTAGTTGCAAAAAAGCTAGGAAGAAACTGTATAGGCTATGAGATCGATCTTGAACTTAAAGAAGCTATAGAAGAGAGACTAGGACTAAAACAGGGTTCGCTTACACCAGAAGCTATTAATGTAGAAATAATTATAAGAGATGATGCAAAACGTCTAAGAACACAATTAAGAAACGAAATCGAGAAAAAAATAAGGGAGAAAAGTAATAATTGAGATATTTCAAAGATGTTAGGAAGCAGATAACAGATATGAATATATTGTGTATCTGACACTTTAAACTAAGTAACATTATGCCTACAGTAAAAATACCTTATGTGTTGCATTCAAATGAAAGAAGGTCATTACTTGATATGCTTGAAAAAATTGGTTCTAGAAGCGTTGCAGAAGACCTCAAGAAAACACTTATAGGCATTTTAAGCCATGAGCTGCTTAATAATAAAGAGTTTTTAGTAAGATATTTCCTTCTGGCAGCTATATTAGATCAGCAAGCAGAATCTGAGAGTGCTAGGCAAACTGTTAAAAGGGTTTTCCAAAATTATGGATATGAATTTTTTATGAAACCTCAGAGATACTTTAACAATATTCACGAAATTGTTCGATGTGTATTAGATACATATACTCCGAAGACCAGAATTATTAGAATGAAGAAAGAAGGAATAACATTTCTTAGAATAGGAGGATTTATGTTAGCTATACATAACCTATCTTATAGGTTTGGAGGATTAATTGAATACTTTAAGAGATATCAGGACCCCTTCATACTTCTCAATAAAGGGATATTGGAAGAACATTTACTTTCGGGATTGTTCTATGAGAAAGCTGCAAGACTCTATGTAGGATGGATAACACATCCAAAACTATTTGTGAAAATTTATGGAGAAAATCTACCTGTAAACTTTATACCAATGGTTGTGAATGGACATGTCGTAAAGATTTTGGCCCGCACTGGTTTTCTAGAAAGTGTACATGTAGAAAGAGAAAGAATGATAGTTGAAGCAGAGAAAGAAAGATTGAGAATAGAAAAAGAGGTTAGAACTATTAAATCAGATGGAGACATGTTCTCTATAGACTATGGAGCGTTCCTTATAGGGACAAAGTACTGTCATGAAGAAAATCCAGATTGTAATCGATGTCCTCTTAACACAATTTGTCTTAAAAACGTAATGTTCAGAGCGTATTAAGATAATTGGATGAGAAAACTTAATTAATAAAGTAGATATGCTGTTGATAAACCAGCACTTTAAGATACATAAACTTAGTTTTCTCTTAGAGCAGATTAAAGTTAATAAATTAGTGCGCTATTTTATTGAGAATCACAGTCGTATAAAAAGTTATTAACTATATGATAGCAAATTTTTTTCTATTATAAATTGCATAAATGCTTACTTTAATATAATATTCAAATTTAATAATTTTTTATAAACAATTATTTTAAAATCGCCTAAATTTTCTAAATAAATAAATAATCATTACTACTATAAATAAAAATAAAAATGTAATAATAGTAGCATATAACATATCTCTTGCTTCAGATGGTCTAACGTAGGTATTCGTGAAGGTAACTGTATTTGTAATAGTATATTTTTCAGTTGCAGTCTTTGTCTCATATACCGTATGAGTTTCTGTTACGGTTTCACTAACTGTAGAAGTTTCCGTTATTGTAACTGTAGTTTCTTTATATTTAGCTTCCAATGTTATTGTTTTACTTTTATCCGTTAATAAGTTCAATTCTTTTATATTAATAAATAAATTACTTTCAATAACATAATATCCTCCAGTTAAAACAACATTTGTTTCATTTAATTTATAATTTCCTGTTAAATTGTAAACATAAAGATCAAACTTTACATCTGAAACTATTTTTATAAAATGTTTTGTTAACCAAACAGTATACGGATGCTCATCTGGAGGAATTTGTAAAGGTTTTTTGACCAAATCAGGTCTTAAAATTAAAAAACTTTTAGTTACAGATCTATATATTTCCTCGTTGTCTTTCTTGCAGTATAAATAGCCTAGCGTTCTATTGTACTTATCCTTAGGCTCCAGATCATCTATATCTAAATAAACCTCGGCATTAACACAAAGAAATTCTAAATAGGACTTAGCTTCAAGTCCTTTTGGTTCACTTAGCTCATAGGCATCATAACCAACAATTCTTACCCTTATCTTTTCATTCCATAAATTAACCTCAACTGTATCACCATCAATTACTCTTATTAAATCAACTTTAATGGAATCGGTCTTATCATAAAATTCTATTATTTTTATATAAAAATTTTCTTGAGGATAAAATAAATTATATTGAAATATATATGAAATAAAAATTAAAAATATTAAAGCAAATTTATATAATAAATTTATATATGACATTAAATCCTTTGTTTTGAAGCAAATTATAGGCATCCTTTTCTATAACTAAAGCTAAAACAACTTTTTTAAAGTTTTCATTATTAATTGAACTAAATATTTTAGATTTATATATCAAAAATTCAGCTATTTCATTATCTACAAAATTTTTTATTTCTAACAAGTAATTTTGATTTTCACTTTTATAAATATTAAATTCTATATGAGAATCTTTTACAAGAAATTTTCCCTCAGAATCCACATATTTAATTTTTTCTATTTTTTCTATATTTATACCAAGTTTTAACAATTCTTCTTTAAAATCATCGAATTTCAAAGGATATAACAGATTATATATCAATTTTAAATATGATTGAAAACCTAAGGAAAACTCTCTTATAACTTGGTTATTTTCTGAAAGTTTCTTTATATAGTCGCTTAAAGATTGTCTAAATTCTCTGGCTTCAATTAAATAACCATCAAACTTTTTGGAATATTTATTAAGCATCTTTCCATACATAACTATTTCCTTAGGATAAAGATCAAACATGTCAAGTCTTGAAGTAACGCTACGAACATGTGTAGTTAACTCTTTAACATGATTATCAATGTTTTTCATATTATTTTCCGTAGCTGTTATTAAATTATCTAGATTTTTAAGATGTTCGTCAAATGTATCCATATATTTATAAATCCTATTAGCATGTTTGCTCATTAATCTTAAAATTTCATTTAAAAAATCATCTAGTTTTTGTTTTTTCTTAGATAACATAATTTTTTATTATGTTTTCTAAATTTAAATTTGATGAAAAAAGAAAGAATTAAAGCAACAATATTAGCTTCGATCGATGAAATAGTTATTATTATAGCAATATTTTTTATTTTGCCGCTTTTCGGAATAAATATACCTTTATGGATAACAATTTTAATAATAATTGTTCTAACTATTTTATCTATAATAGTTTATAAAGCACTTTATGTGTTAGAAAAAGAACCTATATTTTCTAAAGAAAGCATTATAGGTAAAGAAGGAAAAGCTTTAACAGAAATTAATGAAACAGGAGTTGTATTAGTAGAAAATGAAACATGGCTGGCCAGTTCTGTAAAAGGAGTAATAAAAAAAGGGAAAAACGTTAGGGTAATAAAAATCGAAGGAAATAAGCTTATCGTTGAAGAAGTCTAATTATTTAGCTTTGCTTGGTTTTTCAAATTTATTTATTAATTCAGCAATTTTAGCATTAATTTCATTCATTAAATAAGTTTTCTTTTCAACATCGTTTGCCATTAAAGTTAAAGTTAACTCTGTACTTTTCGAATCTATATTTTTTATACTTACAATTGGAGGAAAACGAGTATCTAAAAGATGCTTATACTTATTGCAAACCTTAAGCAATTCTTTTTCAAATTCTTCAAGCTTTATTGTAGAGCTTATTTTTATTGGAATTATAACTTCCTTCCAAACATTAGGAGTAACATTGGCAGTTATTTCCTTTAAAAACAAAGAATTAGGAATAGCTATTATTTCATTATTATCAGATAGTAAAATTGTAGCTATAGGATTTATTTCAATTACTTTTCCTGAATAACCTTTAATAGTTACCTTATCTCCTACTTTAAAAGGTATGTATATATCTACAAAATATTTCGAAGCCAAATTTTCAAGTACTTCTCTTGAAGCTATTATTGCACCAATTCCTATAAGAACAATTATTGCTATTAATAGATCTATTCTTAATCCTAATTGCTGTATTGCAAAAATTATTCCCAATGACCAAATTAAAATGGAAAATATTCTTTTTAAATGTACTCTCACAATCTGATAAGTAAATCTTAATAGGCTATCAATAATTAAGTTAAAGATCTTAACTAGTATCCATGTAGCTACAAGTATTGCAACAACAGTAATTATCTCTAACCAAGGAATTGAAGATATAATTCTATCAATAATTTCTTGACTAATTACTTGGTTAATTATCATATTATTTCACCAAGAACACTTTTCAATACTACCAATTCTTTTTTATAACCTTCCTCTAAAGAACATTTCTTTGCAGTTTCATATCCATTCAATCCCATTTCCAAAGCCAGTTTTTCGTTTGTTAATATCATTTCAATTTTGCTAGATAAATCTTCTATATCTAAAGGATCAAAAAGAAAACCATTTTGACCATCAACTAATTCAGCTACACCTACTTCTGAACTAACAACTACTGGTTTTTTATAAATCCAGCTTTCTATAACTACTAAACCAAAGCCTTCTGTAAAAGAAGATAATACCATTAGATCAGAAATATAATAAGCAGCATGCAAATACTCTTCGCTTAAATGTCCTGTT
>Ga0209143_1000970_pt1 | contig 13642 bp, 13 predicted proteins | sample FaiFalFF_MnMetaG_3_FD_184739 | JGI IMG/M metagenome (GOLD analysis project Ga0209143, IMG submission 184739) | Freshwater microbial communities from Yellowstone National Park, Wyoming, USA - Fairy Falls B (FF_Mn_B) MetaG (SPAdes) (version 3) | ecosystem: Environmental > Aquatic > Freshwater >...
AATTTAAATTTGAATAAATAAAACATAAATATTTCCATAATATTATTAAATTATGAATAAGCATGCTCTTGTATTAGCTGATGAAGATTGGTGCAAGGCAGCCTCTTCTGGAAAAATTGAAGTTTATGATTTTGTTAAAGAAAGGAAACGAAAAATTAAAGTTTATGATTTTATTAAAGAAAGGAAACGTGGTATCTACACCTTAAAACCTAGTTCTGTTTGCGTTGTTGTAGAAAAAGCAAAAAGAGGAAAACCTCCTAGAATTTTTGGTGAATTCACAGCTGTTGAAATTAAAGAAGTAGATGCAAATGAATATAATGAATTAGCTAAGAAGGGATACATTCATGATCCTCAAATTTTAAAACCAGATGAAAAGAGATGGATAATACTGTTCAATAACTTCATAGAATATCCAAATAAGGTTTTAAAGAAAGATTTAAAAGATGTTAAAACCTCAACAAGTAATAAGCCGATATCCGATTGGGTAATAATGGGTCTGAGTTATATTGATCAACAGGCTTTGGAAGCTATAAGAAGGATATCAGGATATACTGTAAGCGTTCCAAATGAAATTGATAGAATCATAAAGTCTGTGAAAGATACGCTCGAATCAGCCAACTTATCCTTTCCTATAACTCATGAATGTGTTGAAATGATATTATTAAGAATGGGTAAACAACTTGGATTTCAAACTTATACAGCTGATCCTTCAAAAGAATGTAATGGTACCAGTCTTAAAGAATTTGTTGATATGGGTAGAGATGAACTAAGAAAATATGCAGGCGAACAATTCCTAAAAGATTTGATCAACACAGACGTTATATGGTACACACAATATCAAACTTTTTATTTATTTGAAGTAATTATCGGTGGTGATATGAAAGATGCATTAATTAGATTTCTAAATATTGGCGGACTTAAGGCAAAGATGTTTATAGTAGCAGATGAAAATAAAAGACGTGAATATAAAGATTTAATTAAAAAACCTGCTTTTAAGGAAGTGAAATGTGTTTTCATACCAATACCGGAACTAATTAAAATATATGTACTAACAACATTATGGAGACAAAACATAGATAAATTTATTCCGCTTTTGTAAGTATTGAAAATAAAGTCGTACTAGATTTAAAGTAATGTAAGCAAGAAATTAGAATTTTATCATTATACACCATTACTAAGAAACCTTCCCTAATATCTTTCTTTACGATAACCTCGAAGCTAAGCTTATTCATAAGTTATTTACGAATAATACTACTCAAGAGAATTATGGCCGAATATTTCACACTCCTTAATCTTTCATTAAGTAAGCTATGTATTAAATTAAATAATTAGACTTTCATTTTCCTCAAAAATATCAAATCACTTATTAAATTGAAAGAATACTTATTAAAATTTCTATTTTAAACCTTTTACTTTTCTATGCCTTTTTTCCCTTTGCTTTTCCAATTGAGGAAAAGTAATAGTTATATAGTTATATTCATCAATAGCCTTAGCTAGAGTCTTACCTGTTTCATTCCATTTAATGGTTCCAAACTTCTTCTGCATTAGTTTTTGAAAATTTATATAACTTTGAGCATCACCTTTGAAGCCATAGTAATTCCTGATATAGCTATCCCACATTACGAACAAATTTGGGTTAAATAGATGCATTATTTTCGAGGCTCCAGTGTACTCAACTCCCTTAATTTTAGAAAGAGTTGAATATATTTCCACAACAATATCTTTAATTGAATCAAAATTTACGTTTTGAAAGTTTTCATACTTTATTTTCTCAAAGAGCGGTTTACATTTCTCAATTGCATTCTTTAATTCGATTAAGTTTTGGCGACTCTTTACTACAAACCTAAATCTACCCATGTTCCATGTTGCAAGTATTATGATACAGGCTTGCAATGGAAATTTATCTACGATCTGCATTGCTATATCGTAAAAAGCAGCTCTTCCCTCGATTCTTTCAAACTCTTCACATTTTTGTTTTAAAATTTCCACCGATACCTCCTCTTCCAATTCTTTTTTATAATTTTTCGGAAATGATGCTTGTTGAGACATCTGACTATAGTATATTATAAAAATTATATATAACTTACGGAATATCCATTATTTTATAAAATTGTAATTATATATGTAAGAAGATATTCCTAAGTAGACCGAGGGCAAGCGGTCTAGTAATTTTTTACAATCGCTAATAATTTGGTATTTCCAGACAATAATAATTATGTATTGGGTACCAATTATGAATGGAACTTATAAGCTCTCTTATTTGGGTGTTCTTCAGATAAGGTAACATTGTGTTTCAGGACAACATAAAAACTTGCTTCGAACTTCATAAAGAGATTTTTTAGATCCATATATTCATTTAAATATTAAAGAAATATAGATGTATTAGCTTTTCTAAATAAAATATCCATAAAATATGCTTCTTTCAAATAAATATTGAAAAAGAATTTTCTATATTCTTTTTTATGAAATAGCGTAATAAGAGAAAAATTTGAATCCTAAATATGTATAATCTATCAAAGAACATACTAGAATAATAATTCAATTAGATTAAAAACAGGAAAAGGAGCTATTTAGTGAGATAGCAAGGTTAAGACCTTTTCGACATATTTGATTATTGTTTCTAATTCGTCAGAAGTCGGAGAATATCCTTTATGGACAACTTTATTTCTAATTTCCCAAAAAGTGCTTGGAAGACGTTTTTCTAATTCAGAAAATTGAATACCTTCTTCTTTAAGCTTCTTTAACACTTTTTCATAATTCTTTTTAAATTCTTCCTCAACCTCTAATCCTAATTTTTTAAGTTTATCCTTCACAATTATCTCCATTGAAGTAAGATAGCACAATGCAACAGCCCAGTTCTCGCTAAATCGAGGAAAAGTTGCAAGAAACTCTGATATTTTATAAACTCCTTGTTTTAAATTTAATTTAAGTTCTAATTTTGTTATCATTGTTTCTAAAATTTCCATTAAACGACTAATTTTTTCTTTTACTTCTCCATCTTTATAATATTTTGGAGAATCTAACATTGACATTATAGTAGAAATTTCTGATTCAAACAAAAATATAAATGTCTTAAAAAACTCTTCTATTGATGAATACTCAGCAGGTTCTTGTTCTCGAACAATCTCCAAAAATTTATCTCGTAGGATATACAGCAAAATTTTTAAGGATTTTCTGAGTTCTAATACAGTATTTTTACAATTATTTCTATCTAATTGACTTTGCTTCAACGATTCCCATAAATATCTAATGTTACCTTTTAGCTTGCCGATCTCTTTCGAAACAAAAGTTATAATTTCAGGTTCAGCCATATATAACCATACGCTTAAATAGCCAATTAATGATGCATCACCTCCTTAGACCTTTTCCACTCTTCAAGAGCTTCCTTCACCGCCGGAATTGTTTCAAGCAGTATTGAGTGTGTGGAATGCCTACGGGAACCAGACTTATAGTATATCCCGGATGCCTTGAGTACTGCGAAGTCCCTTGGTGTGAGCATTTCGATTCTTCCCAGAATATCCCGCATTTTCCTCAAGATACTTCCATAATCAGGGCCAAATAGGTAGAGGTACCCTGGTTCGTATCTCTTCAGCATCTCCTCAGTCAGTTCTATTATCGCCCTTAGAAAAGCATAGATTCTTTCGCCACCTTCTTTTAGAATATCCTGGACATCTTTTTTTACATCGTTCCATGAACTTTTCAGCTGAAGGTTTCCATCACCCAGGTAAGTATAGTAGTTGCCTCTAAAAGGCAATTCTCCCCAGAAAATTCTAGGCTTAACCCTTTTGAAGGCTTCCACGAGTTTTTCATCGCTTACCTTTTCAACTAGCTCATCAATAATCTTCTTCTTCAATTCGCTAGGTATGTATATGGATCCCCTTCTATGAGCTTCCTCGCATAGATCGCTGTATGCTAGGCCTGCCTCTGCAGCTACGCAAACTAGATCTTCATCACCTAATCTTGCAAAGAGTAATCTTTTCTCATATTCTTTATTCCGCGATATTACCACTATTCGATCACCACTAAAATAATACTTTAAGTTCTTTATAAATTTTTCGCTTTTAGTCATGAATAAAATTTAAGGAGAAAAGTTACTTGTTTTAATTAATTCATAATAGTTAATACACTCTTAAAAGGAAAATTTCGTTTTAAATCAAAAGCTTTTAGATGAAATTCACATGCCTACACCATTGATTTGAAATTTAGTCTATCAACATCTAAATTAACTTTATAAAAATTGAAATTATTAACTAATAAGAAGGTGATGATATGAGCAACTATGATTTGATTGAAAGTTTTATAGATTATACGAATAAAGATGAATGGAAAAATTATATAAAAAACAATGTAATTCCTCTGTGGGAAAAATCGCTTGCTCTTAAGGAATTCTATGAAAATTTAAAAAATGAATTTCAAAATGTTTTACTTAGTGAAGTAAATAAAAAAGATTTACCTCTTCTATTAGGAGGCGTTGTTCCAAGAGGAGAGGAAATTTATAAAAGAAATAGTCTTGCTAAATTTTACAATAAATTCTTTGGTTTAAAGCTTAGTGATATTCAATCTTGGATACTTGGAGGTGAACTTGCTGGAATACAGCCTAAAGTTATTGTTGAAGAAACATCCTTTATTCGTTTCGTTAATGAAGTATATAAGTGGGTTGATATAGCACTTCGCAATCAAACATTAGTTGAATTTGCAGAACGAAGTATAAATTATAAGGAGTTAAAAGAAGATAGCAATAAACTTAAAGAATTAATTAAGGATTTTTATCAAGCTGTTTTAAACATTTCAGTTAATTATAACTACGGAACTTTCTTCTTATGGTCTATTAAACAAATAACTTATAGATTTATGAAGTCAGCTTATCCGCGTATAGATCAAATAAGAGATTTTCTGGAAAATGAATTTGGTTTAGAACCATTTAAATGGAAAGCACCTTTTAGTGAAGATTCAGACCTTTATAAGGAATACATGATTTGGTGTTGGCCAGAATATAATGCTGCATCAGATAAAGGAGGCTCGTGCGGGCCTGAATATACACAAAGAAGATCTTTTGGCGGAAGTATTTGTGTACTAAATGAAATCATATGGAAGTACTTAACTAAAGGATATTCACCCACAGAGTTGGAGAAATTATTCACTGAGTATTTTTCCGTTTTTCCATATTTAAAAGAAGAATATGTGAACAGAGTTAAAGATAGACTTCCGGGTGGCAAGATTTATTCATATATCTATTACAAAGGACTTATGGCTGCCGAGGATAGGTATAGAGTAGGCGAAGCTAACTTAACTATTATGCAAATGATAGATGAACTCTCTCCATATTTATTTACAGGACTAGCAAAAATTGCTTATGTTGGTGATGATTATATTTATATACAGCAACTATGAGCACCATGCAGAGTTATGATATAATTGAAGGATTCGAATATTGGAATCCAGAAGCATGGAGAAAATTCATTAAAGATTACATAATACCGCTACGTAACTCAGCAGTTATCCTTTTGAAACTAAAAGATCATATTTTAAAGACCGCTGGAATTGGTGATAAAACTACTTTATCTGAAATTGAAAAAAGACGGAGCGATATTTTGCCGTTTTTATTGGGAGGTATTAAAGAGGATGGTGAATACACAGATAATAGCCTTGCTAAATTAGTTAAGCTTACCCTTGGAATATACATTAATCCTAAGGAATGGATAAATTTAGAAAAGGAAGAAGGAATAAGAGCCTTTGATTATGTTTACGTAAAAAATGAAAATACGACATTCCTTGAATTTTTGAAGAAGATGGATGAAATATCTTCACGTATACTTAACATTATTGGAGAAGAACCTAAGGATATTCAAGAAAAAGAAATTGAGGAAATTATTAAGAAACCTGAGAAGATGCTAGAGATTATAAGGGAAATCTATATTAAATGGTTGCAAGTAAGTGCCAACCATAACTATTATACTTTCTTTACAATAAGTACAAGAACTTTACCATTTAAATATATGATAGCTGCATATCCTAAACTTCAACATGACTTTGACAATTTAAAGGAATTTCTTGGGTTAGCAAAGATTTTTGAACCTAAAATTGAAGAAAAAATTAAAAAAGATGAGTACACGGTCTGGAGTCATTCAGAGAACGGATTATGTGATTCTATATATAAGTTAAACCATACAATTTGGTATTATTTTACAAATGAAAACGTTAAAAATGTGTTTAGTTATGTTAGTACCACTATTAGAAATTTATGGGAAGAATATGTTCAAAAAGTAAAACAAAAACTTGGAGAAGTAGGATGGAACTTTCCAGAATACTTAAAAAAATTATGGCATGATGTTGTTGCATACTTTTTTACTATTTCAGGTCTACTTTTAACAAATGTGGGACTTAGATATTTAACATCACGTGGATATGGTTATGTTAAGAGAGAATGTAGTATAAGCTTACTTAATCTACTTGATGATCTTTCACCAGCATTATTTCTAGGTTCATATTTATTTGATTTTGAATTAAAATTTTCAGATAATGAGTTGGTTATTGAGAGGAGGTAATGATGCAAGAGAAGGAAGTAGCTAAAGAGGAAATAGTGGAGGAAGAAGAAAGAAAAGAAAGAAGAGAGGAGGCTAAAAAGGAAGAATCAAAAGTTAAAATCTCAGAAAAAGGAGAGAAAGAAGCTGAGGTAATCCCATCTAAAGAAAAGCATATAGAAGTTCCGATAATAAAGCTAGAGAAGATTTCAGAATTAGAATTAAAGAAATTAGAATTGGATAAGAGTATTCCTCAAATTGAAAAAAGAAAGACAGTTGTTTCTATACCTATTCTTAAGCTTCAAGAACCATCTCTTATGCTTAAGGAACTAGAACTGGATTACAAAATACCATTGATAGAAAAAAGAAAGAAGCCGCTTAAAATACCTATAATTAAGGTCACTTCTCCTCCTAAAGTATCTATCCCAATAATATTTGATTCAGAAATAAGAGAACCTCGCCCTATTCCATTACCTAAACCCAAAGTACCTGTTTATAAGAAAGAAATGCCCGTTTCTCCAAAGTTTCTTTTAGAATCTTTTGACTCAACCATAAGTGAAGAAGTGAAAAAGCGCTTAGAGGAAGTAAAAGAATTGAAAAAAGATATAACAAAAGAGGTTAAACTTACTGAACCAACACCTCCATCTTCAGGCGGTGAAGGAGAAGAAATTTCAGATTTTCTTGAAGTTGCATTCGGATCTGCTGGTGGAAAGATTAGAGGTAAAGGTCCCAAGATAATATTATTTAAAGATCGTGAGGATGATAGCTATATTAATTTTCTTGAAAATGTATGCTTAAGGATCTATCGTGAAATAGAAGGAGGCGAACCTAAGGCTGTAAAGATTTTGAAACTAGATGATATGAACAAAAGAGAAATTGAAAAGTGGTTAGAAGCAGGAGGTAAAATTTTTACTATTAATATGGAAAATTATGACAAACTAGACGAAACTCATCTATGGGAGAGATTAGAAGAAACTTATTCTGAAAGATTAGGGTTCATAATTTTCACTGCAAAGAGCATGAATAAGTTTAAAAGCGTTGGAGTTTTATTGCAAAATATTAATAATAAAGCTCAAAATAGGTTTAATATAATTGAATTAGAGGCAAAGGAATTACCTGCCAAATTAATAGAGTTGGCTTCAGGAATGATTAAATTAGAGAAACCCACATTGGAAAAAGCATATATAGAAGTAGAGGGGAAGAGGGTGCCAATAGGCGACACTTTTGATAGTCTATTTAATATATACCTCTTTAAGGAAAATAGTCGCTTCAATACCGCGCTTGAGAAAATTAAAGAAGAGGAAAAAGGTCTCTTTAAAGAATCTACCAAGCCTTCAAAAGAAGCTGAATCTCCTCTTCATTTCAATATTAAAGTATTTTTGGTAAAGTACTTAGTTAATGAATTAAGAAAAAAAGGAGAGAAACTATCTACACGTGAGGAAATAATGAGAAAAATAAAAACAGAAGAAGAGTTATCTGAAGGGGTGATTCCTGATGTTCTTATAGAAAGCAATAATCAAAAAGAAGTATACGAAGTTGAAACATTATTCGGTCCTCATCCTGAAGGAGAACCTGATTTAAAGATAACAAAAACAGTTGATAAATATGATAAAGTATCTGGTATAGCTAAGGTAAACATAGTTATGGATAACTTTGGCTTCTTATTGCACTTAAAGGAGCTACTTAATAAGAAGGAGCATTTTAAAAATAAACCATTTAAGGTCGAATTTTATACTTTGGACCTTCAGAATATGAAATTAATATCGATAGATGAGTTTGTAAAGGAGCTCGAAAAGATAAAAATAATCAAATATTAACTCAACAGATGATAACTTAGATAGCAAAATTTGTACGTTATTAAATATAAAATTATTAGATATCAAAAGTTACAAAAGTTCCTATTTAAAAGTTAAATAATTATATTTTATAATAATGAGTAATGAAAATTTTTGAAAGAATAAGTAAATTAGCTGAAATCATTCATTTTATCACTGAAGGTGATCCAAATGAAATAACAAATTTTCCTTCCATAAAAATACGTGATGTATTGTATGATAATGGATTTATAGATGTTATTAAAGGAAAAATTTCTCTCATAAGAATACCCGCCCCTGATAATAATTACTTAGGTGTATCTTTGACAACATTTCCGAACAATCGGTATGACTTTCCTAAATCACCTTTATTTATAACTTTTTATACCGAAAGACCTAAAAAACCAGAAAATAAAATTAACCTTTATACAATTTCTATGGTTGATGAGATGTATAGTTTATTAAAGAACATACTTAATTTAAAATATACAGGTTGGCGAAATTTTTTCATGAAGCATTTTAAGTCTAAAGGTAAACTTTCAAAATTAAAGCTTCGATTTCATGTACCCAGTCCCGAAGAGGTTTTTAGTTTCAAAGACATTATTGAAGACAAAATTGAATGGAATAAAATTAGTGTAAATTTGCAAGAATTAGATAGCATTAATTTTAAGGAGATTACTGTTGAAGAGGTTCTAAAACGAGCAGGATTAGAAAACATGACATGTGAAGAAATTGAGAAGGAATTAAATAAATATTTAAGAGAATTTGAAAGTGAATCTTTTGTTTTATTTAAAACCAAAAATTTGTACTTTACCTTAAGCGTAATTAAACATGGAGATTATAAGTTTGGAATTGCAACAGATAATCCAGCAAATCATCTTCAATTTGAAAATTTTAAGTACGTTAAAATTTTGATTAATCTTATAAAAGTATTTAAATACTTACTAGATAAATATCCAATAGTTAAAAATACTCTTATGGTTCATCTTTTTGAATATTAATACGCTAAGAATTAAGACGGCCTTTTTGTTCCATTTTAAAACTTTTTAAGGAGTCACGATAAAACAATTTTTGTTGAGATGAAAGTCTTTGAAATCTATTTAGCATTCCTGAAATGTATCCAAACAGCAAAAAAAGGAAGTAATTAAAGAAAAGATTAAATAATAAGTGTTTTCAATGTAAGAATTCAAATTTGGTTAAAAGAGAAGATATATCTGTAAAATTTTAGGGTGAGCAAAATGCTATTAATTACGAATACCTTTATGATTTCTAAATTGCTGATCAAAACAAATACTGTGTTAGAAATAAAAAGCTTTTAAATTATAACTTCAATCAAAAGTCCAAATATAAAACCAAATATTCCTCCAATAATAGCACCTTCCAATGGTTTTTTACGATTCAGAAATCCGCCTATTATTGTTCCTACAGTACTAGGCACTCCAATGGTAATAACTTGATGAGGTATTCCTACATCATAATCCAAGTGCTCTTTCCATTTAAATCTAGGATCAAACCTATCCTTATGCGCACTTCTGATACTTGTTACATGAATGTTGTATGGACATCTTGTACCAAAGAATTCTTCACAAGGAGATGTACCAATCTCTAATGGAAGAACAATATCTTGCTCATATGGTATATTATTGCTTCAATTATTTTATTAATCTCTTCTATTGTAATTTTTCTCATCAATTTATTTTATAAAGTTAAAATAATTTAAATTTTTATAATTTTTATCTCATAATAAATATGATAGCTTATGGAAATTTTTGAAAGAATAAGCAAAATAGGACAGGATATTTATTCATTTATTAAAGAAGATTTGAATATTGCGAAAAGAATACCTCTCATAAGGATTCCTACTAATAGCAGTAATTACTTAGGCGTATCTTTAACTGTTTCTCCTTCTAAATTATTCTTTATAACTTTCCATACAGTGAGACCACAAAATAGAATTAATCTTAAGGAATATTATATGGTTGATGAAATGTATGGGCTTTTAAAAAATGTACTTGAACTAAAATATACAGGATGGCAAGAATTTTTTATGAAACATTTTAGACCTTTAGATATAAAAAGCAAACTATCAAGAATAAAGTTTGAACGCCAGGTTCTTGACATCGAGGAAGGTCTGGAATGGAATAAGATTAATGTTAAGTTACGAGGATTGAGGAATCTAAAATTTGAAGAAGTTGAAGTCCAAGACCTAATAAAACAAGAAGAATTAGAAAATATGACATGTGAAGAAATAGAGGAGGAGTTAAAGAAATATTTAAATAAAGCCAAATGGGAACATTTTGTCTTATTTAGAACCGAAAATTTATATTTTATTTTAAGTGTTACTAAACACGGAACATTTACATTCGGGATTACAACAGGTAATCCAAAGAATTATCTTAAATTTAAAAATTACGCTTATGTTGAGATCCTATTTAATCTTATAAAAATATTTAAATATTTACTTGAAAAACATCCAATAGTTAAAGATTTTGTTATTAACTATATAAGATAATTTATATAATGATAAAGCTATATTAATTTATTAAATAATAAACTTTTATTTTTTAGTTTAATTAATAAATAGTTAGATTTTATAGAAAGATGAAGAAACTAACAATATATTTCTTAATTAAAGTATTCAAAATTCGGTGAAAAACACTATAGTATTTATAACAGCCTATTCAACACAAAGTTATATTGAGATAGCAATACTTTTTCCGAAAGGTGAAATTTATTAAACTAATTCTACATTAGTTTAATTAAAGATCTAAGCCTAACCCAAAAAGGTTATGAAATAGCTAAACCGCTTTGGGAAAATTTTAAGGAAAAAGAAATAATTAAAGCTAATGTAGATTTTCTTGAAAGCCTTGATCAAGATGAGTTGCTCCTTTATATTTATGTAACCTCATCCAAGGAAAGCAATGTTAAGAAAATAATATTAGGAATTTTAGGGATGCTTGCAATTAAGAAAAGAAAAGTTGAAGATAAAATTCTGCAAAGAAGGAAAGAAATAGCATTGAAGATGTTAAAAGAAAAAATATCACTAGGATTAGCTGCTAAACTTGCAGGAATTTCTTATTTTGAGATGCTAGATGAAGCTATTAAGCACGGAATAAAGCCTTTCGAAGTCAAGGGTCATATATATAAAAAATAAAAGTTAAAATTAAAAGAAATTATTTAGCTTAGGATAATTTTCCTATTATAACTTCAACATTCTTAATCTTTTTCTCGGAATAATAATAATATAAGTCCATAAAGAATAGCTGTTGATGTATAAACTATAACCTCGCCTATATCTGGTGAAATAATAGCCCTAGCAATTGTCCCAGTAATTATACCTATACAACTACCCATAGAACCCGTTATTATAATTTGCCGAAGAATTTTAGGTTTTACTTTTAAAAAGATTGTTGAAGATCTTTTTCCATAGGGAGTGTCAATAATTATTTTAACAGGTATTTTTCCGTATGTCTTTGGTTTAACAGGTATGTTGATAGTTGTTTCTCCTGACAGTTCTTTTGGACCAGGGTTAATCCATTCAAGATCTCCTTCAAGATTGATTGATACCGCCCTTATACCTTTAACTTTAACAATAATTTGACCCCATTTGCCAATTACAAGTTTGGAAGATTTTAAACTTAGGATTTGATAAGCAAATTCCAATATAAGATTAACTATATCAGAATATCCTTTCTCAAAGGCCAAATCGATTGCAGCTTTGCCATCTTTATTCATAATGTTCGGATCTGCACCATGCTCAAGTAATACCTTAACTACTTGAATATGTCCATAATAAGCTGCAAGATGTAAAGGTGTAACATCATACGAGCTCTTAGCATTCACATCAGCACCATTTTCAATTAACAATTTAACAATTTCAACATGGCCATGAAGAGATGCAAGATGTAAAGGTGTAGCATCATATCCATTTTTAGCATTTACATCCGCACCTTCCTTTAAAAGTTTTTTAACTTTTTCTATATCACCAATCCTTGAGGCTTCTATAAGTTGTCTATTTTTCAATTCAAAGATCATAATTAATTATAAAAATAACACAATTTCTTATATATTTTTAAAAAATTATCTGCAGCGTCACCGTAAATACCCGGCTAGCTATTACATTTAGTTTTAGCAGGATGCCAGATGTATTCAACTTTCTCATGAGCAACAGTGAGCATCTCTTTGCCTTTAGATTCAAAGGTGGAAGGCTTAGCTATACTATTAGAATTCCGCCACACAATGTTATTGTCCAGCTGGCTGATGAAGATTTCGAAGTTGATCTGAGCCAAATAAAAGGCAAAGATGAGGTTGCCACAATAATAGCAACAAAAGAGATAACGCGCGGAGAGTACTGGGTGGAGCTTCCTCCAAATAGGCTGATGATCTTTAAGGATGGTCTTCCTTATTTAAGCAGAGAGCAGTGGAATATATTAAAATATGTAAGACAGAGCACTCATAGAGTATCTATAAGGGAGATTTCAAAAGGTGTTGGTATAGGTATTGACGAGGCTGTGGAGGGCATTGCCTATCTAAGGGAAATAGGAATGCTTGTTCAGGATAGCAGAGACGCAGTTTCACCAACACATCCAGATGCAACCTTTTACACGAATACGAAAATACAGAAAATAATATACTCAATGCTGGATTGGCAAGGCTTATAGTAAATAAGCTGAGCTAAAAATTGCTTTATTATTAAATTAATTTGCCCGTTTCAGTATACCAGCAAATATGTTACCATACCAGAAGAAAGGTAAAAATATATAAATGTAAAAAGAAAATAATAGCGAGGATGAGATTATGGAATTTCTGTCGATTCTTCAAAACTACATCTCTACCTTGATAGCTATGTTTTCAGGTTGTGCTTATAGCATAGAAGTATACGAAGATGAGCTCTACGGAAGAGTAGCTAGAATTACAGTAAACCTTCCAGCTAAGGAGGCTTTGGAACTTTGGTTAAAACTCATTGATTATTTACCATATGAAAAGTATAAAATTGTTTTATCAGTTAAATGGTTAGGAGAAAATAACGTTAGTGAATCCGAATTAATCGATTATTTGGTTAAAATAATGATCAAGTCGAAAGTGGGACCAAAGGCTTTACCAGGCTTTGATGCTACACATACGGTTCAGAGGTTGCGTGAATAATTTAGATCAGCTGAATAATTGTTGATGCAGCTATTTAAAAATTTAAAATTATTTAAGTAATATTGTTAAAATTATAGCAACCAATGTTGATATTTGCACTCCTAAGAGCCAAAGGAATCGATTATCAAGTTTTCTATCAAGCTCGTTTATTCTATTGTTCAT
>Ga0209143_1000973_pt1 | contig 13594 bp, 23 predicted proteins | sample FaiFalFF_MnMetaG_3_FD_184739 | JGI IMG/M metagenome (GOLD analysis project Ga0209143, IMG submission 184739) | Freshwater microbial communities from Yellowstone National Park, Wyoming, USA - Fairy Falls B (FF_Mn_B) MetaG (SPAdes) (version 3) | ecosystem: Environmental > Aquatic > Freshwater >...
CCGCCTCGGTCAGGAGAACCCATTCGTCTTTTGGTGGCTGCCCAGTCCTGCAAATGGATAGGAGTATGCGAATTTTGTCATTATCTTTGTGAATGTAGTAACCATTGGACATAGGAAACCGACGCGCTATTCCGAGTTTCTTTGCCCATCTGAGTGCTTGGTAGTTGCGCAAGTTATGCTGGCGACAGAAGTCAGCCAGTCTGATCCAGCCGTTCGGAATTCTTGGATGCTTGCGCTCATAGTGGATTCTTTGCAGCAGGGGTAGGGCGTCTTCTGGGATCACCAATCGACCACGATGTTTGCGAACCGGAATTCTCGCAATTGCGTGAAATCTGATAGTGCGATAAATGTCGTTGTAGGGAATATTGAGAGCGCGAGAGACCTGTCGGACATCCAGATCTCGTCTCTTCGTATTCACGACATTCACATTTCGTTCACCTCACTTGCACTTTCGAGTTGCAGTTCCGAAACGATGTCTTGCAGCAACTGTTCTGGAACTTTCTTGAGCCAGTAGCCGTTGTCGTCAGATGGGAGTTCGTGGGAACGATCGAGAAGTTTCTCAGCAATCGCAGATTCGAGTTCGTCGATAGTCCATTCTCGCTTGACCGCAATTTCTGCTAATTCACGCTCAAATGGAAATTCTTCGGTGTCCTGCCTGTAGGAACGCCAAGCGGTGATGAACGCTGTAACTGGGTCTCCAATAACTGTCCGTGCTTGCAACTGCTTCTCCATCAATGCAATGAGGGTTCGTTTCTGCTCTTCAGTCAAGTTGCGGATGTAGCCATCGCCGAAGTGCTGCTTTGCCAGCCTGCCGAGCGCTTTGGTGTCCAAGTTCAATTTTCGCGCCAGTGAGAAAATTCGGCTCGTAAGTTCATCTCGATTCGTTGGTTCTTCCGCTGGAGTTTCTGCTTTTGCTCCCTGCGGTGTTTCTTGTGATGTCGCCTGTGTTGGGCTCGGTTGATCGGACTGTTCATCTTTATTTCTTCGTTCGGAGACAGCCGGTGCAGGCTTGCTTTCAGTCAGGATCGGGACCGATGATGGTTTCGGCTTTAGTTCTGGTAAGCTGAGCATCTGCAACAACTGGTTGAAATCCGCTGGTGCTTCTGTGAGGTTCGGAACGCGAGACTTTGTAAGAAGCTGAATTCCGTTCGGTGGGACGATGACCAACCTCCGGTCTTGCGACGGGACCAACGGGTCATTTGGCGATGCAAGATAGGCGACGATGTCGCAGGATGCAACGAGGTCATTGCGGATGGCAGGTGTAAGGTCTGGGACTGCTCCGATGATTGGACCGTTCTCCCGACCTCTTTCGTCTTTCTGTCGAACCCATCTCGGAAGTGCTGTGAGAAGCAAGTGCTTGCGGATGTGAAGCAACGGCAATATCGCAGTCCTAATCTCCGCAGTCAGCCGTTGCCACTCATCCCAAGTCACCCTCTCCTTTGAGCGCAACTCCTGAACCCTGCGCTTCACGAAAATCGACAACCCGTCGAAAACTACGCTTTTGAAAGTCGTATCGAACTGCAACTCCTTGACCACTTGCAGTAATTCTTCACCGCTCTTCACTGGGCAAACGGAGATTTCTGGTTTGCCCATTAGAGCCAGAATGCCACCTTCAAAGTCGAGCACTAATACGGGTGGTGGTAGCGTCCCTGCGAGCGTGGTCTTGCCTGCACCTGCTGGAGCATACACCAAGACCTTCAGTCCAATTTCGCTGAGCGCCTCTTGAACGGTGAGAGTTTGAACCATAAACATGCACCTCCTCCTTAGTGTTTCAGTGATTCAAATCTTCAACCGTCGCCAGACATCGACGACTGTGGCGACGGTGACTTTGCGGTATTCATCGAGGTTCACAACCTTAGCAAGGGCTTTGGTGTCGAGAGTTCGGCGTTGTTCGTCATGAACCTGCAGTCCGAACTCTTTTCCGAACCATCGCCCTCGCTTCTTTCCGATTTTCTCCAGAAGTTGCTGGCGTGCTGCCTTCTCCTGTTCTTCAAGGGACTTCTTTTGCGTCCTGATGGAATGCAACAAAGCAACAATTTCCTCAATCTCGTCAGGCATGTCGTAGACTGGAAGGTTTTCCTCGTTTCCCTCTTCCGGCACTTTGGGCTCTTCTTGCTCCTGTTTCTTCGTCTGCCAGCATTGGTCGTAGAATGGGCATTGAACGACCATGCGAGAAATTCGCGAAAACCAACGACACGGAAACTTCGTTGCGTCATAGTCAGCAGGAATTGGCGGAAGTTCTCCAGTTTCTATGGCGTGTTTGAGAAGTTCAATGCGAAGGACGAGTTCTGAGTGCCAACTTGGGTCGTAGGCAAAAGTGAAGACTTGAAAGAGTCTTGGGTTTTCTCGTGGGAAGTACACGAGAGCGGCATAGTGCTCTTCCGATGTCATTTCAAACAGCGCTGAGAGGTAGGCGTGGACTTGGACGACATGGTGGTCAACAGGGAGGAATTCAGGAGAACACCTTGCGGCTGCGATAGTCTTGCACTCAATCAAGAACTTTCGTTGCGGGAAATAGAAGTCAATGTGACCTTTCACACCTGCGAGTTCAACTTCAAACTGCGGGTAGATTTCCTCGCCTTCAAACGCTTCAGCGATGAAGTTCTCAAAGAGATGCCCTGCAGCAAGGATGCCTGCAGCCTCTGTTAAATCCGCTGTTACTCCAGTTCGCACAGACAAAACTGTCGCTCGCGGACACAGACCGAGTGCTGAAAGCCGCAGGCGTGGCTGGTCTGATTGTGCAACTGAAGCGAACAAGGATTGAATTCGGTTAGCGACACTGTCGCGCAGAGCCACCAACAGTTTGCTCTTGTCCTCCATGCGAACTCACCTCCGCCGTCAAAAGTCAAACTCGCACCAACCGCTTGCACGAGTGCGACCTAAAACGCTCGACGGCATTGCCTGCAGACGCAACGACCTTCTCCCGCCATGACTCAGGGTCTTCTGGCAGAAGGACAGCGAGAAGGGCTTCATAGCCGCAGTGTTTGCAATGGAGGGAAACTTCAACCAACTCGGGTCTGTCGCACAACCTGACGACAACACGGACATCGTCGTCCTCTTCTTCGAGTCCGACTACCTCGAAGAATTTTCGCCTGAGTTCTTCCTCTCTTGTCTCTCGCAACCGCAACAATTGCTGCAACACCATAGCCGATCACCTCCAAATTTTACTCTCTGAAGTATATCAGATTTATCCGTGAATGTAAATGACGGATGTAGGGAGATGAGAGAGAAATGCCGAGCGCCGGCGGTGACACCGGCGCTCGGCGGTGGTCAATCAACCTTTACTGCGGGTAGGAGATGGAGTAACCGTCAGGGAACTGGAAGGTCACTCGCTTGCCATCAAACAGGATGTTCAAGTTTGGACCCTTGCTCTCCCAGTAGGTTACAGACTGGCGCTTCAGATAGAAGAACAGCCTTCGTGCAGCAGCGAGGAGCTTCCCTTCTGGAGTTGAAGGGTCGATGCGTTCCCTGCCACCGTTGCGCCGCTTTGTTGCAGACAGGTTGGCGATGATGTCCTGAATTTCGTCCTGTCCGAAGCCTCGTGCAGCAAGGACGCTGGCGAGTGCTTGGAAGAACGCTGCCTTGCGGCTGCCGACTTTGGGCGATTTCTTCGCAGTTCCGTTCTCGTTGCTGTCTGATGCAGTCGTCTGAGTAGGTGTTGGAGTTTGTGGCTGGGCAGCAGCAACTGGCTGTTTCACGAACTCTTCTTCCTCTACGACTGTGGCAGGGACTTCGGAGATGTGTTGCGTGTCGGCGAAGACGATCCAGACAGAACCGTCGCCAAGCCTGAGCTTGACAGCGCCTTCGAGTGGTTCGGCGCTGACTGCGCTCGGGTTGGCATAAAATGCGCGGGCGAACTTTGGCAGTGCCATGCTGCGAGATTTGCCGAACGACTCGACCCGAACGAACCCAGCAGGATTGACGCTGATGCTGATGGTGACTCCTTCGAGAGTGGCAAAGTCGAACTTCTTCATAACGACCACCTCCGTTGAAGTTTTTGGTGCTTAAAATCAAACCGCCCGACCCAATATCTCTGGAGTCGGGCGGTTCGTTCGCTTAGTTGTAGTGCGCAAAATTTGCGTCAGGACTGGTCAGTCAGCGACAGAAAATCCGAAAGCGCCTCGTCGAACTCCTTGCTAAGCGCAAGGAGTTCTTCTTCACTTGCGCTATCGAGGCGTTGAATGATGCTAAGAAGTTTTCGCTTCTTGGACGCTTTCAGAAGTGCCTTGATGATTTCGTCTGGCAGCAGTGAGTAAGGCATGAACGCGAGTTTCGCATATTGCTCCTGTTCAGTTCGGGTTAGTTGCTCAAGTGGCGTAGTTAGAAGTTTCCGCAAGTTTTCTGGAAACTCGTCTACAAGTTCTCCGAGTTGGTCAAGTTCGAGTTTACCTTGTATGACTGCAGCAGTCGCGATGGTGTAAAGGTCGAAACTGAAGGGTTTGCTTGGTGGTCTTCTGGCTGCCCGTCTCAGCAGGCTACCAAAGAAATTGAACACTAACCGCAGGTAGGCAATTCCAAGAGTTTTCCTGCGCCCATCAAGCATTTTGGACAGTGTCTTACGCATCTCGTCAGGGAAAATTAGCAGCGCCCGTGCAACTTTCTCTGGCGAAGGTGGCGGCTTCACTCTGCAAATTGCTTCAACGAAGCCAGAGACTGGGTCATAGCGCTTGAGATTACCGAACACATTGATCGGAAACTGGTCCGGGTCTCGTCCCTGCGGTAAGATCTGCACTCGCAAGATCGACGGTGGAACTAGCGTCGTGAGCATCGCAATGTTTGTCGCTGTAGCTTCAATTCCTGCAGGGTCGCTATCAAACAGTAGGACAATTTCAGCGTCCTTGAAAAATTTCCTATGCTGCGCGTGCAGCTTTTTGAGAATTGTTGTTTGCGCAAGCGTCAAGTTAGTGGACATCACACAGACGGCAGGAATGTCGTTGATGAGAAAGTGCATTGCATCAAAGTAGCCTTCAACGACATAGAGCAATTTGTGTTTCGGCAGTTTCTGCGCAGCCTCGTAGGCAAACGCCAGAAACGCTCTCTTCTGGAATAGCGCAGTGCTGCGAGTGTTGATGAATTTTGGTTTCTGCTCATCTGACACTGCTCTCCCAGCGAAAGCGACAATCCTGCCTCGTTCATCACGCAGTGGGATCGTGATCCTGTTTTGCAGCAATGGGTAAAGCGAGTCCGAGAAAAGACCGCTTTGTTTGAGCAACTCTGGCGGGAAGCGACTGAGCGCATTCAACAACGCGTCTCTTTCTGGCGGTGCGTAGCCAAGTTCAAATGGCTCAACGAACTGCAATCTGTCAGTGCGCAAGAGAAAAGCAAAAACTGGGTCTTGCGGGTTTCTAAGTCGAGCCTTTAACTGCTGACGAAAGAAATCGTTTGCTGCCGATAACACTTCAAACACTGAAACTGTTTCAGTTCGCTCGCTATCCAGTTGGACGCCAAGGTCTCTCAGCATGGATGTCACAGTTCCAGCTTTCCCGCACCCGAAACAGTGGTAAATCATCTTCTCAATATTGATGTAGCATGATGGCTGAGTTTCTGCGTGGAATGGGCACAGAGTTTTCAACTCGTCTTTGCGGTAGGTTGGCTGTAGGTCAAGGTAAGCTGAAAGCAGAGCAAGCAGTTCTTCTCGCTCCATCACAGCGTCTCCTCCTTCCAGTCCTCAACCCGTCTCGGCGTGAATAGGTAGCCTGCCTCGGAAAGGTCAGGGTCAGTGAGATTGTAAGCGTAGCCGTAGCCAAATAAACCCTGTTCGTCGTCTCGCTCGATGTCAGTGTAGAGGTAAGCAAGGTAGAAATCTTCCGTTTCAACGCCAGTGACTCGTTTGATGCGCTTGCCCTCGAAGCGTAGGTATCCCACCTTTGCCCAGAAGCTGAGTTCGGCAATCACTGCGCGCCAGAGTTTGTCGTAGTCGTGCCTGTAGTCAGGATTTTCACGAGCAACATTCTTTACAATTTCCGTAATTCTCGCTTTCAACTCCTGCTCGGTCATTGAAATCACCTCCTGTTTTTTAGTGCCCAGTTTCACTGTGACCGCCTACCTCTTCCGTTAAGCCCGCTTCTCTGAGTGCGTGCTCAATGAAAGTTTCTGCGTCCTCAATCCAAATGAGTTCGGTCGGATAGCAACCCATGTCACCTTTCCAGACGATAATTCCCTGAGTGTCATGCTCGCAGTTCACGAAGAAAAGTTCTCGCAGCGCCTCATGCAACGCTTCGGTGTTCTCTCGTTCCTCATCATCCAACATACCGATCCAGTCCTGCACCATCATTCTGAATTCTCTTTCGCTCATTACGAGCATCTTGCACGCCATTTTACTTCACCTCCTTGATGAGTGAAACTTGACTGCGCACAACAGGCAATTTCTTGGCGATAATGTCTGCAAGGTCAACGACTGCTTGAACTGCATCACGGAAAGTCTCGATGAGTTTAAAGTAGCGGAGTCTTTCGCCAGTCATGCCGAAAGTCTTGTGCGTCAGGACATAGCCAGTTTCTGGGTCAGAGACTTTGAACCAGTAAGTGGTTGCGCCACTGTCCAATTCCATGTCATCTGCATCGGCGTCATAGTCCCATTCCAATCGCCACTGCAAGCCAAGCAAAGCCTCGACAGTCTGGACGACAATTTCAGCGAGTGCGCTGGGCGCAATGTCTTCAACACTGCGAGAAAGAGACCACTCGTCAGCAAACTCGTCGTAGCGTGCAACAATTGCGTCCTTCAGTCCCTTCTCGGCAGCAGCAAACTTCTCGTCCTGCGTGAGACTAAGCCACAGTTGCAGTCGTTCCATAATATACACCTCCTTTCACCAGTTAATTCTTTCTTTTTTCGTGAATATTTAAACGACATATTATTAGGCGACGACTGTACTGCGCAACGAAATTCGGCAGTGCAGGGAAATTCGCTGGTTCAGCGCAGCGTTAACGACTGGAGGCTGCAGGTCAGGATTTGCAGCGTTTGTTCTACGACGGACTCAAGAGGCTGAGAAGCGTCTACGACCTTGATTCTGTGCGGTTCTCTGCTTGCCAGCCGCAGATAGCCATAGCGAACTCGCTCGTGAAACTCCAGTGACCTTCGTTCAAAAATTGTCTCTCGCTGCGACCTTCTGAGCCCAATTTCTGGCTCAATGTCCAGCAGGATAGTCATGTTCGGAACAAGTCCGCCAGTTGCAGTGTCATTGAGTTGCATCAACATCTCTACTGACAGTCCAAGCCCGAAACCTTGATAAGCGATAGTGCTGTCAATGCAACGGTCGCACAGCACTATTTCGCCACGCTGCAGAGCAGGTCTGATTACTTTCGCTACATGTTCGGCTCTGTCAGCGAGAAATAGAAAAGTTTCCGTCCACGCAGTTCTTTCATCGGTTGTCATCAGGAATTGTTTGATGAAAGCAGTGTGTGGCTCGGCTGTCAGCAGGACAGGCAAGCCTTGTTGTCGGAGATAGTCTGCAACCAGATTTGCGACAGTCGTTTTCCCACTGCCGTCGATGCCCTCGAAAGTGATGAAGAAACCACGCACTCCGAACATGCCTCCTGAATTAGCGCACCATCAGTGCGACTGCAAACGCCAACAGGAAGAATGCGATTGCTGCCAGAACAGCAAGGAGTAAGTTATCTTGCCGCTCAGTAATTTGCGGAAGTGGCGCATTCGGGTCAACAAGGTCTTTCACTTGCTTTGCAACTTCCAGTGCAATTTGCTCATTTACTGCACGGGTGCGTGGACCACAAGTTCCAATGTCTATCAGCCACCAGATTGCATAGATAGGCAAGAGAAACGCTGCAAGGTCCAACGCACCAAGTAGTAGAAGTCCGATGCTGCCTATTGCCAGCAGCAGCTTGAGAAATCCTAAGGCATACCGTTCGAGGTAGAAATAGTCGAAACCGAAAAGCGCAGTCCAGAAAGTCGCAAGTGCGACTTTGCTGCGCTTTCCATACAGCACATTGAAGTAAGCGATTTGAGATGGCGTCAGTTGCTGCAGAATGGCTTGGACCTCAGGTCCAAATTTTCGCACATCTGGATGCAGTTCGACCTGAGCCATAGTCATCCACCTCCTACAGCATTATTAGTCACGCAAAATTTTGTCACTGCGGAGTGCCATTGCAGTTCAATAGAACCCGATAACAGCGTTAGCGAACTCACGGACCGCTTCATCAAAGTCAGGATGCAGGATAAGCCGATACTGCCATGCCTTTGACCACCGTTCTCTTGGTAGTTCTTCGCCGTAGCATGTCAAGTGCAGTTCGTTTGCCAGTTCATAGAATTCGCCTTCCGTTGCACAACGCTCCCACAATCGCCGAAACCGACTGCGCCAGTAACCGTTCTTGAGTCTCCGAAAGACTTTGTGCCACTCTCCGCAAATGCCTCGAAGAAGTGCGTCAACACTCTTCACTTCGCAGACTTGCCAGACTTCTGACATCGCACACCACTTCCTGATGTTTGTGCTGCAGAATCGTTATCCTGACTATCAAGAATTGCCCGAACTTTATCAGCGACTCTCAGCAGAAAATCTCGCAGTTCTTTCCAATCGGCGATACCATCTTCGTAGTAGTCTGCTGGATAGATTGACACTAGTCCGAGCAACTTACCGTTGCGGCGTAGGATTAGGTACGGAAAACCATCGCAGGATGGATAGCTGTAAAGCACATCAAATTGAACTTCTGGATAATTGACCAGATAGCGCACGATCTTGCATACTGCAATGGACCAAGCATGAGAACTTTCTTCGTCAGATGGCATTTCGGATGAGAACCTGTCCAACATAAACTCCCTGAACCCTTCTGGAACTCTACTGGACAACCACCAACTGGGAAACCACACCGCACCTGCTAATTCTTGCAGAACAAGCTTCTGCACTTTACGCCAGAAAGCTCGTTCTCGCTTCGGCAAAGTTCGCTGTGCCATACCTGCTCACCTCCAGTCCAAGAAATTCACAAAACGCCGAGACGCACGGACTCTTCATCCCTGCGTCCCGGCGCTTTCGGTGGCGCAGAATTACGCTTGTTGCACTAATCGCAGGAAATACTCAACAGCCTGCACGGCATCGTCAATGCTGAGAATTGGAAACACCACACTGACTGTGCAACTACCGTTTGAGCGTTCTGCGGTCAGGCACTTGAATGTCTCAGGGTCGACACAGATGAAACTAAATTCGCCAGTGTAGTTCCACTCGTCCTTGAGAGCATCTTCGTGCCAACCGAATTTTCTGCCAGTGAGCTCTTCAACCGCTTCTTCAACAGTCCAGGGAATCCAGTAAACAGGAAAGTCTGGGTCACGAAACTTTTTGAACGACTCGAGAAATTCAGCAAAAGTTACTGGCTCATCTTCATACTCAGCACCAGAAATGTCGGCGAACGCAGTCTCAAGTGCAGCGATAATCTTCTCACGCTCCATAGACACCAACCTCCTTTCGCAGATTTGTGCAAAAAAGCGCCGAGACGCTGCAGTGCGTCTCGGCGCTTGCAATGCTGCGTTCTACGCATCGGCTAAAGCAGACTGGATTTGGTCAAGCAGTTTGGTGACCAGTCGGACGATGTCTTCGTAGTTGACAACAGTCCCAGCGACATTGATGAAGCGATGCACATTCACGCCATCAAAGGTGTATTCACGATAGGTCAGGCACTTCTGCGTTTTCGGGTCAACCACAACGAACGAGTATTCGCCAGTGAAACCCGCAGGATCTCGAACCAGTTCGCAGTACCACGATAACGGTCTTCCAACAATTTTCTCGACAGTGCGCATAATCAACTCTGGGATATCGTTCGGGAAACACGGGTCATCCCAGTATTTGCGGTAGTCTTCAAGGTACTCTTCGAGCGAGTAATTTTCGGCGTCGGTTTCCTGCAGCAGTTCCTGCCAGACCTCTTCGATCGCCTGTTTGATTTGTTCCTCGGTGTAGGTCAACTGCATAGACATCACCTCCATCGCAAAAATTTACTCAACGGCACGACTCTTCAGGTTTTGCTCAATCAATTCAGCAAGCCTCATCACTGCGTCAACGGCGTCTTCAGCACTCCGAATGCGTGCCCTGAAACGGGCAGACTTGCAACGACAAACTGGGTCGTTAAGGAAGGTCAGACACTGACCAGTCTCTGGATGCACGGCAACGAAGGAGTACCACCCGTCTGGAATCCACTCTTCGCAATCTTCTGACTCCACAATGTGCACCCAGAGAAAATGCTGGTTGAACAGAATTTCAACGGCTCGCTCGATCAGTTCTACAGCAATCTCAGCATAGAGAACATCGCCTTCTTCCCAAGCCTCCCTGACAAGCCTGTCAAGGTCCTTGATGTCGTACTCTGCTTGGGCTTCCCTGAGTGCTTGCAGCACTTTCTCCCTGTCCATCACCATACACCTCCTGCGATTTCCACGATTTTGCATGCAAGTGTATCCAGATCTTCTGAGCCATCGCTGGCATGTAGTTCCCAATTCCAGAAAATTGGCCGCACTAAGGGCATAATCTCTGAAGCGAGAACTATAGCCACTCTCGGCTTCTCGAACCGAGCATCACTCTGTCTGGCGAGCACAAGCGGACGAATCAGTTTCACTGCGCAGGCAATTCGCTCATAGGTGAGCGGGTAAGTGTAGATTTGTAGTTCGCCTTCAAACAGGCGTTCAGCCTCTTCCAGTTTCCCTGCCAGCATCAGTTCTTTCCAGCGCCGACGCAGTTGTGTCGGCGCACCGAGAACTGGGTAGCGTTTTGGCTGCCGACTGAAGAGTTCGGCGTCCACTTCGTAGAGCACAACACGATGGAAGAAGTGCGCTAAACTCCTCGTCCTGCAGAGAGCATGTTCCAAATCCGACTCGACTACGAAAACACCAGTGTGCCGTTCGCCCTCCGTGAATTCAACTTCACCGTCCAGTGATACCAGTTCGCCACCGAAATAGCGCACGACTTTAAATGCCCGCATGTGCACTCACCTCCTTGCGACCAAAAACTCGCATGTGCTCAAACTCTTCAATGTCTCGCCACTTGTAGCCGACTGCTTGAAGGACACCACGCCGCACTACATCACGGTTGAAACTCCAAGTGACTCCGAGTTTCTGCAGTTTGCGCATGAACTTTCCCGCAGAAATGCCACGCAGGAAAGGAAATTTCAGGAAGTGCTCGACTCGCAGGTTGTAAGGCGGTGCTGACAGCCCAGTGTAGGCTAAAAATCGCCTAATCTCTTTCTCACCCATCCTGATGCGCTCCCAGTCGTCATAAATTTCCGAGATCGGCGTAGTCTTCGCATCCACTTTCTTCACGAACATCACTCATCACCTCCAGCAATAAATTGCTCAATCGCCTTTTCTGCATGCTCAGGGCAAGCAACTACACGAACGCCTGCCCACTTGCCTTCAGTGCACTCGTAAACGACTGACTTGCTCTTGCGCTTGCAAATTTCGCACGGCGCAGATGACACTGTCACTGGTGTCCAGACCGAACCATCACTTGCCTTCATCACTGATCACCTCTTCAGTCGCAAAAATTGCAAAGCCGTGCGCCAGCACTCTTCGACACTGGCGCACGGCTATTGCTCGTTGCTGCAACGATTTCACTGCTTCTGCGTCAGTTGCGACTGCAGACTCCTGATTGCAGCCCACAAGTCAGAAGTGCTTCGTTGCACTACGCGCTGCGCTATCCGCTCAAAATACAACTGAAGTTGCAGTGCAACAGTCACAGCCGTCTCTAACTCCTGAAATACGCCATTCTCGGTGGCACTCTTCAAAATTTGCTCACACTCGGCAACCAGACTGGACAGCGTGTCATGGCTATAAAATCTGCTGGGCGTCACCTTAACTTGAATGTCACTCTCAGTCGTCACGAAAGTGATCTGGTCGTTGCCGTTAACTTTGAACGAGAGACTGGAGTTCCTGCCGATAATCTCCAACAGGGTGTAGCCGTGCAGCACAAGTTTCTCTGGCAGGAGTTTTTGCACTTCACCCAACTCAAAGAACACACTTCCGCCCTTCACCTGCATACGCACTCACCTCCGGCATTTCAGTCTCTTCCGACGGCGCATAAACGCCTGCATCGGAGTAGTCGTCGCAGTCGAACAACCAAAACTGCTCATCGGCTCTAAACAGGTGACCACTGCGACACTCAACAAGGAGAAATTCGTGATCACTTTCTGCGTCCCAAGCAATGTCTGCCCACTTCGCACCACACTTCGGGCACTTCTGCCAAACTTGAAGAAATTCCTGCCGCACTCGCCTCAACTCTTGCTTCCAGTGCAAAATTTCCTGCACCGTCATCGCCATAACCACTCACCTCCATCAAAAATCTCGCACCGCACAGGTTCATGAAAAACCTGTGCAGTGCGGTGCTCTCTTGCACTACTCAAATTTCGGCATGCATCAGTCGCCACCATTCACGAACATCTTCAGCAATCCGTTTTGGCAGTGAGATGTTTCGGTCATCTGGATAGATAAGAGACGCCAGAACGACTAACGGCAGACACAAAAGTTTCACCGACAGGATAATCAACGCACCAACAAGAGAAACGACAACTACTACCAGAATAATCGTCAATCCAGTCAGGAAAGTGGCAACTGCACCACAGGTAAGCCCGAAAATTTCACGCAGTCGCCTTGCCCAGTGCTTCGCTTTCTTCAGAACCTTCATCACTGCCCACCTCCGTTCCTGCGCAAGACTTCATTTAAATGCCTGTAGTGCTCCCAGAACATTCGGGAACGCAGCTGTTCGTAGAACTGTGGATTTACAGGCGTGACTTCCTTCAGGACATACCTGACCGCACGACTCGCCGCTTCTTCCACTGAAATTCCTGCTTGCTGTGCCAACTCCTTCAAGCACTGCGCTTCAGGTTCAGTCAAACGAACACGAATTTCCTGCATAACAGGTCACCTCCTGTGCTAAAATTTACTACACGAATAAATATGCTGCGAGGTGACTGAAAATGCTGCCACTGCCATTGGTGTTGGACCTTGTGCGAATGTGGGCACTGCAGCAAGGCGTCAGAAAATTGCGCAAATACGAAGCAGACGACCGCCCAGATGTCCAGTTTGATATGCCCATAGTTGGGCAGAAAGTGGACGTCTGGGTGCGCGCAGAACCTACGCCGCCACCGACTGCACCAAAAGCAAAGCGTGCAATGGAAATTACTGTCGGCGGCGAGAAGTTCTGGCTCTTCTACCTGTTCCAGAAGGCGAAGAAGTAATCACAAGGTTATCGCAAGTAGCCGACTCGTCTTCTGTTCGTCCAAAAGCCTATCGGCAATCGTCTGCAGTCTGTTAGCATAGCAGAACTCGTTGCTTGCCAGAAAATAAAGATAAGCAAATCGCAACAAGCCACAGTATTCACCGAACTCTTCTGCCCACTCAAGGACATCCAGTGCGAAACGCTTTTCCTGCGCGCCATAGGCGACCCGCAGTGCCTTGCTCTGCACATAGGTACGCCACTCATTGTTTCGGTCAAACTCTGGTGGCACGAAAACAGACTCAGTAATGGAAGCCAGCCTGCGGAGAAACTCGGAAATTTCAACCCATGCGGACTCTTCTGCGTCCTGCTTGCTTTCAAAACTGAAAAGTTTCATCACTGTCGCAGACCGCTTCACTTTAGTGTCGCCATACTGGACGACTACATCCAGGAAGAAGCCA
>Ga0209143_1000976_pt1 | contig 13575 bp, 25 predicted proteins | sample FaiFalFF_MnMetaG_3_FD_184739 | JGI IMG/M metagenome (GOLD analysis project Ga0209143, IMG submission 184739) | Freshwater microbial communities from Yellowstone National Park, Wyoming, USA - Fairy Falls B (FF_Mn_B) MetaG (SPAdes) (version 3) | ecosystem: Environmental > Aquatic > Freshwater >...
TTCACCAAGTCAAGCACCAATGGCAGTGGCAGCATGACTAATCACCTCGCAAGTAATTTATTCGTGTGTAAAATTTTAACACGGAGGTGACCTATGATGCAGGAAATCAAAGTCGTGTTAACCGAGCCTGAAGCAGAGAGCCTTAGGGCACTGGCGGAACGGGCAGGAATCAGTGTTGAGGAAGCGGCGAGTCGTGCGGTCAGGTATGTTCTCAAAGAAGTCATGCCTGTAAATCCACAGTTCTACGAACAGTTGCGTTCCCGAATGTTCTGGGAACACTACAGGCATTTGAACGAAGTCTTGCGCAGAAACGGAGGTGGGCAGTGATGGCGAAGGCTCTGAAGAAGGCGAAGCACTGGGCAAGGCGACTGCGTGAAATTTTCGGGCTTACCTGTGGCGCAGTTGCGACTTTTGCTGCAGGGCTAACGATTATTCTGGTGATTGTCGTCTTTTCTCTTGTTGGTGCGCTAATTATCCTGTCGGTGAAACTTTTATGTCTGCCGTTAGTCGTTCTGGCATCTCTTATCTACCCAGATGACCGAAACTACTCACTGCCAGAGCGTATCGTTGAAGATGTTCGTGAATGGTGGCGACTGATGCACGCCGAAGTTTGAATAGTGCGAGAGAACACCGCACCGCACAGGTTTTCATGAGCCTGTGCGGTGCGGGATTTTTGATGGAGGTGAGTGGTCATGACGGTGCAGGAGATTTTGCACTGGAAGCAAGAGTTGAGGCGAGTGCTGCAGGAGTTTCTTCAAGTTTGGCAGAAGTGCCCGAAGTGCGGTGCAAAGTGGGCTGATATCTCGTGGGATGCAGAAAGTGACCACGAATTTCTCCTTGTTGAGTGTCGCAGTGGTCACCTGTTTAGAGCCGATGAGCAGTTCTGGTTGTTTGACTACGACGACTCAGGCGTTTATGTGCCGTCGGAGGAGACTGCAATGACGGAGGTGAGTGGGTATGCAGGATGAGCGCAAGAGCGTAGTTGTGCTTCTCAGAGAAGTGCAAGATGTGTTGCCGCCAGTGCTGAGAAACGAACCTGACCTACGAAAAATTCTCTTCTCCAGTGCGCACTTTGAGACTCCTGACGGAGACGCCATTGAATTGTTCGTTTTACCTGCGACGCAAGCAGTGGCATTTAAGATCACTCCAGTGAACTCCAGTCCAGAGCAGGCTGAAGTAGTCCTACGGAAGGCAGTTACGCACGGAGTATTTGACGAGTTGATACTTGCCATGAAAGTGCTGAAGTGGCTCAAACCACTCATATTGCAAACTGCAGACCATGCTGCACAGCGAGAAGCAAAATACCTTGAACTTCGCCTGATTGCTGGCGAAGTTCAGTGCGGAGGTGATAGGTTATGAAGGTCAAGTATGGAGATGTCGTGTTTGAGTGGTCGGAGGCTGGAAAGTATCTGCCACCACGGATTGCGAATCACGGCTACACAGTGATGGCGATTCTCGGTCAGAACGCTAACTTAGAGTTCAAAATTGGCAGTGACAAGGTTGTGTTCGTCACCGACGAACGAGACATCTACATCAGGGTGATTCCCTATTCGGGTCATTCCTACCAGTCGCTTTCCGAGTTGATTGCTGCGTGTGAGCAAATTTTGCAGAAGGCGACGGAAGAAGGAGTGTTCAGCGAACTGGAGACTGCGGTTACGGTAGCAGTAATGCTGAACTCCTATTTTGAGCGACTGGCTCAGCGTGTAGTTAATCGCACCAACGCAGACATCTGGGCTGCGATTAGAAGCCTGCAGGCGAAATTGCCGCAAGGGCAGTGAAGTCATTGTAGTAGCGAGCGAATAGCCGTGCGCCAGTGCCAAAGAGCGTGCTGGCGCACGGCTGTTGAATTTTTTGGCTGGAGGTGAGCGTCTATGAAGTGTCCAGTGTGCTTGCAGGAAGTTGAATTGGTCTACTTTGCCGAAGAGAGAGTGCACAAGATTGCAGTTGAAGACGGTGAGTTTCAGTTGTTCGAGAACATCAATGTAGAGCCGAGGGAGATGATGATTTTCCACACTGACGAGAACGAAGACCCGTGCATTATTACTGAAGACGAGTATGAACACTTCATTGAACTCCTTCAATTTCTGCTGCGAAGAGTCCCACAGCCTGCGCCAGAAATTGCGCACTTATTCTCCGAAGAAGAACTGAAAGGAGGTGAGCAATCATGAAGTGCCCACAGTGCGGAAAGGAAGTTAGGCGAGTCATTGTAGAAGAGCGAACATTCCACAGAGTTGACTTTGATGTCACTGGTGTCCGCAGGAGAGTGCGTTGGAATGTTGATGGCGAAACACTCGGACTGATTATTAGCCACAGGGAAGGTAACGAAGTGTGCACTTTCACTCCAGCCGACGATGAACACCTGCTGGAACTGCTTGCAGGTTGGCTTCTCAGCGAAGAGGACTACATTGACCCAGCGATTGAACATCTGTTCACCGAGAAAGAGCGGGGTGGTCAGTGATGAAGGCAAGTGATGGTTCGGTTTGGCTGCCAGTGACGGTGTCATCTGCGCCGTGCGAAATTTGCAAGCGAAAGAGCAAGTCAGTCGTCTACGAGTGCGTAGAAGGCAAGTGGGTAGGCGTGCGTGTAGTCGCCTGCCCTGAGCATGCAGAAAAAGCGATTGAGCAATTTATTGCTGGAGGTGATGAGTGATGTTTGTGAGAAAAGTGGATGCGAAGACTCCGATTGAGGAAGTTTACGACAACTGGGAGAGAATCTGGATGGGCGAACGAGAAATTAGACGCTTTCTCGCCTACACTGGGCTGTCGGCACCGCCTTACAACCTGCGAGTCGAGCACTTCCTGAAATTTCCGTTCCTGCATGGTATTTCTGCGGGAAAGTTCATGCGCAAATTGCAGAAGTTAGGAGTGACTTGGAGTTATAACCGAGATGTTGTGCGTCGTGGTGTCCTTCAAGCAGTCGGCTACAAGTGGCGAGACATTGAAGAGTTCGAGCACATGCGAGTTTTTGGTCGCAAGGAGGTGAGTGCACATGCGGGCATTTAAAGTCGTGCGTCATTTCGGTGGCGGACCAGTTTCGCTGGACGGTGAAGTTGAATTTACTGAAGGTGAACGGCACACTGGTGTTTTCGTAGTTGAGTCGGATCTGGAACATGCCCTCTACAGGACGAGAAGTTTAGCGTTTATTTTTCACCGTGTTGTGCTCTACGAAGTGGACGCCGAACTCTTCAGTCAGCAGCCAGAACGCTACCCAGTTCTCGGTGCGCCGACACGACTGCGGCGGCGCTGGAAAGAACTGGTGTTGGCAGGAAAACTGGAAGAGGCTGAACGCTTGTTTGAAGGCGAACTACAAATCTACACTTATCCGCTTACCTATGAACGAATTGCCTGCGCAGTGACGCTGCTTCGCCCACTTATAATCGTCAGGCAAAGTGCTGCTCGATTCGAGAAGCCGAGAGTGGCTATGGTTCTCGCTCCAGAGATCATGCCTTTAGTGCAGCCCATTTTCTGTGATTGGGAAGTGCATGTCTGTGATGGCGCAGGAGATATGGACGAACTTGTGTTTGAAGTCGAGAAAATCGCAGGAGGTGTATGGTGATGGACAGGGAGAAAGTGCTGCAAGCACTCAAGAAAGCCCAAGGCGAGTACGACATTAAGGACTTGGACAGGTTCGTCAGGGAGGCTTGGGAAGAAGGTGATGTTCTCTATGCTGAGATTGTTGCAGAACTGACCGAGCGAGCCATTGAAATTCTGTTTGACCAGCACTTTCTCTGGGTGCACATTGTGGAGTCAGAAGACTTTGAAGAGTGGATTCCAGACGGCTGGTACTCCTTTGTTGCCGTGCATCCAGAGACTGGTCAGTGCTTGACTTTCCTTAAAGACCCAGTTCACAGCGGGAAGTCTCGCTCCAGTTTTAGGGCGCGCATTCGGAGTGCTGATGATGCCGTTGACGCAGTGACAAGGCTCGCTGAACTGATTGAGCAAAACCTGAAGAGTCGTGCCGTCGAGTAATTTCTGCGATGGAGGTGGTGTCTATGCAGTTAGAGCAGTCAACCTACACTGAGGAACAGATTAAACAGGCAATTGAGGAGGCATGGCAGGAATTGCTGCAGGAAGCTGATGCCGAAGACTACTCGCTTGAAGAGTATCTTGAACACTACCGAAAGTACTGGGATGAACCAGATTTTCCCAATGACATTCCAGAAATTATCATTCGCGCAGTCGAAAAACTTATCGGAAAATCACTTGCTTGGTACTGCGAATTAGTTCGCGACCCGTCAGGTTTCACTGGTGAGTATTCATTCATCGTAGTTGACCCACAAACACGAAAATGCCTAACCTATCGGCAATTTACTTTTGATGGCGTAAATGTCCACTACTTCCTGAGTGTCGCTGGCACGGTCATTTACTACGAAGACATCATCAGACTTGTCATCAAACTGCTCAATCAAATTCAGCCTGAGTTAGTCACTGCGTGAAACGCAGCAAAGCAGGCGCCGAAGACGCTGAAGTGCGTTCGGCGCTTTTCTGCACAAATCTGCGAAGGAGGTCGGTGTCTATGGAGCGTGAGAAGATTATCGCTGCACTTGAGACTGCGTTTGCCGAAATTTCTGGCGCTGAGTATGAAGACGAGCCAGAAACCTTCGCTGAATTTCTTGAGTCGTTCAAGAAGTTTCGTGACCCAGACTTTCCTGTTTACTGGATTCCCTACACGATTGAGGAAGCAGTTGAAGCGCTCACTGACAGGAACTTCGGCTGGCACGAAGACGCTCTCAAGGACGAGTGGAGCTACACTGGCGAATTCAGTTTCATCTGCGTCGACCCTGAGACATTCAAGTGTCTGACCGCAGAGCGCTCAAATAGTAGTTGCACAGTCAGCGTAGTGTTCCCAATTCTCAGCATCGATGACGCTGTGCAGGTTGTTGAGTATTTCCTGCAATTAGTGCAACAAGCGTAGTTCTGCGCCACCGAAAGCGCCGAGACGCAGGATGCAGAGTCTGTGCGTCTCGGCGCTTTGTGGTTCTGGACTGGGAGGTGAGCAGATATGGCACAACAAACGCTGTCAAAGCGAACACTGCCGAAACGGGAAAGAGCCTTCTGGCGCAAGGTGCAGAAACTCGTTTTGCCGCAACTTGCAGGAAAAGTGTGGTTTCCGAGTTGGTGGATGGGCAGGACGATCCCAGAAGGGTTCAAGGAGTTTATGTTGGACAGATTTGCGTCGGAGATGCAGTCTGATGAACAGAGTGCGCATGCGTGGTCTCTCTCCGTGTGTGAGATTGTTCGCTATCTGGTCAACTGCCCAGAAGTCCAGTTTGACGTGCTTTACGACTACCCATCCTGTGATGGCTTTCCATTTCTGCTCCTGACTCGCAAAGGTAAAGTGCTCGGGCTCGTGTCAATCTATCCAGCAGACTACTACGAAGATGGTATCGCCGATTGGAAGGAACTGCGGGATTTCCTACTGAGAGTCACCGATAAAGTGCTAGCGATTCTCGAGAATGAAAATTCCGATTCTGAGGTGTCAAGAGTGACGCACGATGCCAGCAATCGGCAGTGCCTTGCCGGTTGAAGATTTCGCAGCGACAAATTCTGTGCGAACTAATTCACAGGAGGCGCATCACAATGCACGGTCTCTTCATCACTTTCGAGGGAGTCGACGGCAGTGGGAAAACGACTGTCGCAAATCTGGTTGCAGACTGTTTCCGACGACAAGGCTTGCCTGTCCTGCTGACAGACGAACCGCACACTGCTTTCATCAGGCGGCTTCTAATGACAATTGGTGAAAGAACTGCGTGGACGGAAACTTTCTTGTTTCTCGCTGACAGAGCCGAACATGTAGCGAAAGTAATCAGACCTGCACTGCAGCGTGGCGAAATAGTGTTGTGCGACCGCTTCACTGACAGCACTATCGCCTATCAAGGTTTTGGACTCGGACTGCCAATTGAGCAACTGATGCAACTCAATAACACTGCGACTGGCGGACTCGTTCCAAACCTGACTATCCTGCTGGACATTGAGCCAGAAATTGGGCTCAGAAGGTCACAGCGAGAGACAGTTTTTGAGCGAAGGGCACTGGAGTTCCACGAGCGAGTTCGTTATGGCTATCTGTGGCTGGCAAGCAGAGAACTGCACAGAATCAAAGTCGTGGACGCTTCTCAACCTCTTGAGTCCGTCGTAGAACAAACTCTGCAAATCCTGACCTGCAGCCTCCAGTCGTTAACGCTGCGCTGAACCACCAGAGAATTTCCTGCACTGCCAAATTTCGTTGCGCAGTACAGTCGTCGCCTAATAATAATATGTTGCGCAGTACAGTCATCGCCTAATAATAATATGTCGTTTAAATATTCAAGAAGACAAAAAGAAAGAATAACTAACGAAAGGAGGTGTATTTATGGAGCGACTGCGACTGTGGCTTAGTCTCACGCAGGACGAGAAGTTTGCTGCTGCCGAGAAGGAACTGAAGAACGCGACTCTCGACATCCACGAAGACTTCGAGGAAGAGTGGTCTCTTTCTCGCAGTGTTGAGGACTTTGCGCCAGATGGGCTCGCTGAACTCATCAGTTGGGCTGCTGAATGTCTACTCGGCTTGCAGTGGCAACTGGAATGGGACTTTGACGCTGATGTAGAGGACATGTTCTTGAGCAAAGGCACAACTACCTACTGGTTCAGAGTCTTTGACCCTGAAACTGGATGTATCCTGACACGCAATCCCAACGGCATACCCGGAGAAAGGTTCCGCTACTGCAAGTTCATCGAGACTCTCGGCGATGCAGTTCAAGCAGCCGTTGACCTTGCAGACATCATCGCCGAGAACCTTCCAGTTGTGCGCAGTCAAGTCTCATCAAGGGAGGTGAAGTGAGATGGCGTATAGGATGCTCATCATGAGTGAGAGTGAGTTTCGCATGTTTGTGCAGAACTGGGTCGGTTTGTTGAGCAAGGCAGAACGAGAAAACGCTGAAGCGTTACATAGGTCGCTGTGCGAACTTTTCTTTGAAACCTGCGAACTCCACAACACGCAGGGAATTATCGTCTGGAAAGGCGACATGGGTTGTTATCCTACCGAACTCATCTGGATTGAGGACACAGAAACTTTCGTTGAGCACGCACTCAAAGAAGCAGGCTTGACAAAGGAGGTGATCAGTCATGGCGAGGCTGTGCACTAAAGAACGAAAAAGAAGTGGGATCTACACGGTCAAGTGTTCCTGCGGAGACCCTGAGTGTCCGATGCAGTTGCAGTTCGTCCCAGACAGGAAAGGAAACATCGTTCGTGTCTGGTTCACATCGCCAGAAGAGCGAGGCTACTGTATGCGCCTGACAGTCGGCGGCGTCCTTGAACTTTTCGAGTGTTTGTTGCGTGCACTTTCAGACCTTGCGACAGAGGAGGTGGTCGTAAATGACCGAGCAGGAGTTGAAGGAGAGAATTGCGGAAATTGTAAAGAATGTTGCTCGTGAAAATCCTGACTACGACTATGACCAACTCTGGCGCGCAGTGATTTCCGAACTTAGTTTCTTTGCGCAGGTGGGCTATCTGCGCTTCAACGGAAAGCGCATCAAACGAGTCACTGGCGTTGAAACCGAAGATTTCTACCTTGCCTACCTTTACACTGACATCGAGCGAGACGACGAACAGGGCTTATTCGGCTACGGCTACGCCTACAATCTCACTGACCCTGACCTTTCCGAGGCAGGCTACTTGTTCACGCCGAGGCGAGTCGAGGACTGGAAGGAGGCGGCGCTGTGATGGAACGAGAAGAACTGCTCGCTCTGCTTTCAACCTATCTTGACCTACAGCCAACCTACCGCAAAGACGAGTTGAAGACTCTGTGTCCGTTCCACGCAGAAACTCAGCCATCATGCTACATCAACATCGAGAAGATGATTTACCACTGTTTCGGATGCGGGAAAGCTGGAACTGTGACATCAATGCTGAGAGACCTCGGCATTCAACTGGACAGCGAGCGCGCTGATGCAGTCTCGGTGTTGGATGTGCTATCGGCGGCGCATGATTTCTTCCGTCAGCAGTTAAGGGCTCGCATTAGAAATTCGCAAGACCCAGTCGTCACGTTCCTCCTTCGCACTGACAGATTGCAGTTCGTTGAACCATTTGAACTTGGCTACGCACCGCTAGAGAGAGATGCACTGTTGAACGCGCTCAGTCACTTCCCGCCAGAATTGCTCAAGCAAAGCGGGCTTTTCTCGGACTCGCTTTATCCGTTGCTGCAGAACAGGATTACGATCCCATTGCGGGATGAACGAGGCAGGATTGTGGCATTTGCAGGACGAGCAATCTCAGATGAGCAGAAACCGAAGTTTATCAACACTCGCAACACAGCGCTGTTCCAGAAAAGAGCGTTTCTGGCGTTTGCCTACGAGGCTGCGCAGAAATTGCCGAAACACAAATTGCTCTATGTCGTCGAAGGCTACTTTGATGCAATGCACTTTCTCATCAACGACATTCCTGCCGTCTGCGTGATGTCCACGAACTTGACTCTTGCGCAAGCGACACTTCTCAAAAAGCTGCATGCGCAGCATAGAAAATTTTTCAAGGACGCTGAAATTGTCCTGCTGTTTGACAGCGACCCTGCAGGAATTGAAGCTACAGCGACAAACATTGCGATGCTCACGACACTAGTTCCACCGTCGATCCTGCGAGTGCAGGTCCTACCGCAAGGACGAGACCCTGACCAGTTTCCGATCAATGTGTTCGACAATCTCAAGCGCTATGACCCAGTCTCCGGCTTCGTTGAAGCAATTTGCAGAGTGAAGCCGCCGCCCTCGCCAGAGAAGGTTGCACGGGCGAGAAGGTTGCACGGGCGTTGCTAATTTTCCCAGACGAGATGCGTCGAACACTGTCCAAAATGCTTGATGGGCGCAGGAAAACTCTCGGAATTGCCTACCTGCGGTTAGTGTTCAATTTCTTTGGCAGCTTGCTGAGACGGGCAGCCAGAAGACCACCAAGCAAACCTTTCAGTTTTGACCTTTACACCATCGCAACTGCTGCAGTCATTCAAGGCAAACTGGAACTTGACCAACTCGGAGAATTGGTAGACGAATTCCCAGAAAACTTGAGAAGACTTCTGACGACACCGCTTGAGCAGTTATCGCGGACTGAACAGGAGCAATATGCGAAACTCGCGTTCATGCCTTGCTCACTGCTGCCAGAAGAAATCATCAAGGCACTTCTGAAAGCGTCCAAGAAGCGAAAACTTCTTAGCATCGTTCAGCGCCTCGATAGCGCAAGTGAAGAAGAACTCCTTGCGCTTAGCAAATTTTCTGTCGCTGACTGACCAGTTCTGAAGTTCTTGACGCAAATTTTGCGCACCACAACCAAGCGAACGAACCGCCCGACTCCAGAGATACTGTGTCGGGCGGTTTGATTTTAAGCACTAAAAAACTTCAACGGAGGTGGTCGTTATGAAGAAGTTCGACTTTGCCACTCTCGAAGGCGTCACCGTCACCATTAGCGTCAACCCTGCTGGGTTCGTTCGGGTCGAGGCTTTCGGCAAATCTCGCAGCATGGCACTGCCAAAGTTCGCCCGCGCACTTCATGCCAACCCGAGCGCAGTCAGCGCCGAACCACTTGAAGGCGCTGTCAAGCTCAGGCTCGGCGACGGTTCTGTCTGGATTGTTTTCGCCGACACACAGCACATCTCCGAAGTCCCTGCCACAGTCGCAGAGGAAGAAGAGTTCGCCGAACAACCAGTTACTGCTACCCAGCCACAAACTCCAACACCTACTCCTGCATCAGACGGTAACGGGAACGACACTACGCAGAAATCGCCCAAAGTCGGCAGCCGCAAGGCAGCGTTCTTCCAAGCACTCGCCAGCGTCCTCGCTGCACGAGGCTTGTCGCAGGACGAAATTCAGGAAATCATCGCCAACCTCTCTGCGACGAAGCGGCGCAACGGTGGAAGGGATATCGACCCTTCAACTCCAGAAGGCAAACTCCTCGCTGCGGCACGAAGGCTGTTCTTCTATCTGAAGCGCCAGTCTGTAACTTACTGGGAGAGCAAGGGTCCCAACCTGAACATCTTGTTTGATGGTAAGCGAGTGACCTTCCAGTTCCCTGACGGTTACTCCATTTCCTATCCGCAGTAAAGGTTGATTGACCACCGCCGAGCGCCGGTGTCACTGCCGGCGCTCGGCATTTCTCTCTCATCTCCCTACATCCGTCATTTACATTCATGGATAAATCTGCTATACTTCAGAGCGTAAAATTTGGAGGTGATCGGTTATGGTGTTGCAGAAATTGTTGCGGTTGCGTAAGGAACGAGAAGAGGAACTCAGGCGAAAGTTCTTTGAGGTGGTCGGACTCGAAGAAGAAGACGACGATGTCCGTGTTGTCGTCAGGTTGTGCGACAGACCGGAGTTGGTTGAAGTTTCCCTCCATTGCAAACACTGCGGCTATGAAGCCCTTCTCGCTGTCCTTCTTCCAGAAGACCCTGAGTCATGGCGGGAGAAAGTCGTTGCGTCTGCAGGTAATGCCGTCGAGCGCTTTAAGTCGCACCCGTGCAAGCGGTTGGTGCGAGTTTGACTTTGACGGCGGAGGTGAGTTTGCATGGAAGACAAGAGCAAACTGTTGGTGGCTTTGCGCGACAGCGTCGCTAACCGAATTCAATCCTTGTTCGCTTCAGTCGCACAATCAGACCAGCCACGCCTGCGGCTCTCGGCATTAGGTTTATGCCCTCGCGCAACTGTGCTTTCGGTGCGGACAGGAATAACGGCGGATTTAACAGAGGCTGCTGGCATCCTTGCTGCAGGGCATTTGTTCGAGAACTTCATCGCTGAAGCATTCGAAGGCGAGGAAATCTACCCGCAGTTTGAAGTTGAACTTTCGGGTGTGAAAGGGCACATCGACTTTTATTTCCCGCAACGAAAGTTCCTGATTGAGTGCAAAACTATAGCAGCTGCAAGGTGTTCTCCTGAATTCCTCCCTGTTGACCACCATGTCGTCCAAGTCCACGCTTACCTCTCAGCGCTGTTTGAAATGACATCGGAAGAGCACTATGCCGCTCTCGTGTATTTTCCGAGGGAAAACCCGAGGCTCTTTCAAGTCTTCACTTTTGCCTATGACCCAAGTTGGCACTCAGAACTCGTCCTTCGCATTGAACTTCTCAAACACGCCATTGAGACTGGAGAACTTCCGCCAATTCCTGCTGACTATGACGCAACGAAGTTTCCGTGTCGGTGGTTTTCGCGAATCTCTCGCATGGTCGTTCAGTGCCCATTCTACGAGCAATGCTGGCAGGCAAAGAAGCAGGAGCAAGAAGAGCCCAAAGTGCCAGAAGAAGAGGGAAATGAGGAAAACTTTCCAGTCTACGACATGCCTGACGAGATTGAGGAAATCGTTGCCCTGTTGCACTCCATCAGGACACAAAAGAAGTCCCTCGAAGAACAGGAGAAGGCAGCACGCCAGCAACTTCTGGAGAAAATCGGAAAGAAGCGAGGGCGATGGGTCGGAAAAGAGTTCGGACTGCAGGTTCACGACGAACAACGCCGAACTCTCGACACCAAAGCCCTTGCTAAGGTCGTGAACCTCGATGAGTACCGCAAAGTCACTGTCGCCACAGTCGTCGATGTCTGGCAACGGTTGAAGATTTGAAGCACTGAAACGCTAAGGAGGAGGTGTATGTTTATGGTTCAAACTCTCACCGTTCAAGAAGCGCTCAGCGAAATTGGGCTGAAGGTCTTAGTGTATGCTCCAGCAGGTGCTGGCAAGACAACGCTCGCAGGGACGCTGCCACCACCTGTGTTAGTGCTGGACTTTGAGGGCGGTATTCTGGCTCTGATGGGTAGACCGAACATTTCGGTCTGCCCAGTGAAGAGTGGCGAAGAATTGCTGCAAGTGGTCAAGGAGTTGCAGTCCGACACGACTTTCAGAAGCGTAGTCTTCGACGGATTGTCGATTTTTGTGAAGCGCAGGGTGCAGGAGCTGCGCTCAAAGGAGAGGGTGACTTGGGATGAATGGCAACGGCTAACAGCAGAAATCAGGACTGCGATATTGCCGTTGCTTCACATCCGCAAGCACTTGCTTCTCACAGCACTTCCGAGGTGGGTTAGGCAGAAAGACGAACGAGGTCGGGAGAACGGTCCAATCATCGGAGCAGTTCCAGACCTTACACCAGCCATCCGCAACGACCTCGTCGCGTCTTGCGACATCGTTGCCTATCTTGCGTCTCCCAACGATCCGTTAATCCCGTCACAGGACCGCAAGTTAGTCATCGTCCCACTAAACGGAGTCCAACTTCTCACAAAGTCTCGCGTTCCTAACCTCACAGAAGCACCGGCGGATTTCAACCAGTTGTTGCAGATGCTCAGCTTACCAGAACTAAAGCCAAAACCATCATCGGTCCCGATCCTGACTGAAAGCAAGCCTGCACCGGCTGTCTCCGAACGGAGAAATAAAGATGAACAGTCCAATCAACCGAGCCCAACACAGGCGACATCACAAGAAACACCGCAGGGAGCAAAAGCAGAAACTCCAGCAGAAGAACCAACGAATCGAGACGAACTTACGAGCCGAATTTTCTCACTGGCACGAAAGCTGAACTTGGACACCAAAGCGCTCGGCAGGCTGGCAAAGCAGCACTTCGGCGATGGCTACATTCGCAATCTGACCGAAGAGCAGAAACGAACCCTCATTGCATTAATGGAGAAGCAGTTGCAAGCTCGGACAGTTATTGAAGACCCAGTTGCAGCGTTCATCACCGCTTGGCGCTCCTATAGACAGGACAATGAAGAATTTCCGTTCGAGCGAGAGTTGGCAGAAATTGCAGTTAAACGAGAATGGACTATCGACGAACTCGAATCTGCGATTGCTGAGAAACTTCTCGATCGTTCCCACGAGCTCCCATCTGACGACAACGGCTACTGGCTCAGGCGAGTTCCAGAACAGTTACTGCAAGACATCGTTTCGGAGCTGCGACTCGAAAGTGCAAGTGAGGTGAACGGAATGTGAATGTCGTGAATACGAAGAGACGAGAGCTGGATGTCCGACAGGTCTCTCGCGCTCTCAATATTCCCTACAACGACATTTATCGCACTATCAGATTTCACGCAATTGCGAGAATTCCGGTTCGAAAACATCGTGGTCGACTGATGATTCCAGAAGACGCCCTACCGCTGCTGCAAAGAATCCACTATGAGCGCAAGCATCCAAGAATTCCGAACGGCTGGATCAGACTGGCTGACTTCTGTCGCCAGCATAATTTGCGCAACTACCAAGCACTTAGATGGGCAAAGAAACTCGGAATAGCGCGTCGGTTTCCTGTGTCCAATGGTTATTACATTCACGAAGACAGTGACAAAATCCACATACTCCTATCCATTTGCAGGATGACAAAATCCACATACTCCTATCCATTTGCAGGACTGGGCAGCCACCAAAAGACGAATGGGTTCTCCTGACCGAGGCGGTTAGAAGCAAAAGATTGCGCACACGAGTGCACAGTTTGCTTTATCTCGTCGAGCCAATACGGATTGGGAAGTCAATTTACCTCAGGCGGGATGACCTTGAGTTGCTCAAACAAACCGTAACCCAGAGGTGATTAAGAGTGGCGGAAATCACTCGTTTCCAATTGAACGAAATCAAGCGAGAAATCTGGTTTCAAATCTACCG
>Ga0209143_1000977_pt1 | contig 13550 bp, 12 predicted proteins | sample FaiFalFF_MnMetaG_3_FD_184739 | JGI IMG/M metagenome (GOLD analysis project Ga0209143, IMG submission 184739) | Freshwater microbial communities from Yellowstone National Park, Wyoming, USA - Fairy Falls B (FF_Mn_B) MetaG (SPAdes) (version 3) | ecosystem: Environmental > Aquatic > Freshwater >...
CTGTTTCGGTTTCTGGAAGAGTCTTAACTATAAGAGATTTCGGCGGTTCAGTCTTTTTTCATATTTTAGATCATGCTGGCACTATACAGGCATTTATTGAAAAAAAATATAGTCAAGAACTTTTAAATTTCTTCAAAGAGTTTGTTGATTCTGGGGATATAGTCGGAATTGAAGGAACAGTTTTCAGAACAAAAAAAGGAGAAATAACCGTTTATGTTAATTCTTTGAAGATTTTAGCGAAATCTCTTCATCCTCTACCTGAAAAGTGGCATGGACTAAAGGATGTTGAGGTGCGTTTCAGAGCTCGGTATCTTGACCTTATAATGAATCCCGATGTTAGAGAAATTTTCATAAAGAGGCACAAAATAATAAACTTTATAAGAAATTTTCTTATTGATAGGGGATTTATTGAGGTTGAGACACCAATTTTACAGCCTGTCCCATCAGGTGCGGTCGCTCGCCCGTTTAAAACTTACCATAATGAACTTGAAACAGAGCTTTTCCTCAGAATAGCTCCTGAACTCTATCTCAAAAGGTTGATAATAGGAGGATTTGATAAAGTTTTTGAGATCGGGAAAAATCTAAGAAATGAAGGCGTGTCCTCTCACCACAATCCCGAGTTTTCTATGCTTGAACTCTATCAGGCTTACGCAGATTACAACGATCTTATGAAACTTACGGAGGAGCTTTTCTCACAAGTTTGTCAGATTATTAACGGAAAACTCACAGTAAAGAGAGGAGAAGAAGAGATAGAGTTTTCTGTTCCATTTCCACGACTTAGTATAAAGGATGAATTTATAAAACATTCAGGAATACCAGAAAATAAAATAAAGGATGAGAGTTTTCTGAGAAAAGTTCTGAAAGACAAAATGAAAATTGAGGACGATACGGACTGGGGAAACATAGTTTTAGAATATTTTGAAACTTTTGTAGCAGATAAAATTAAAGTTCCTACATTTGTGATAGATTTCCCTACTTCAACATCTCCCCTTGCCAAAAGAAAAGAAGATGACCCGGATTTTACAGAAAGATTTGAACTTTATGTCTTTGGAATGGAAGTCGCAAATGCTTTTTCTGAACTTTCTGACCCAGAGGATCAAAGAAAAAGATTTGAGGAACAAATAAAAATAAGGAGAATGAAAGAACTCCTTGAAGACATGGATTGGGATTTTGTAAGGGCTCTGGAATATGGTATGCCTCCTACGGCAGGAGAGGGTATAGGTATTGATAGATTGGTTATGTTGATAACCGGTGCTACGACGATAAAGGAAGTCATACTTTTCCCAACTTTGAAACCGGAAAAAATTAAGGGATAATATAAAATTTTTTATATGAGGGAAATTCTTCTTCAAATCTTTGTCGGTTATATTGTTTTGCTCCATTTATTAATTTCATGTTCAACTACTGAAAAAGAAAAAGATAAGCGTACAGATATTTTTAGAACCCAAGGTATGTTTATTTTGACACCTGATGACGAAAAAATTTTGTTGAGAGGGGTTAATATATCTCATACGGCAAAGTTTTCGTATGCTCCTTGGGTTGGAGAGGAGGAGTTAAGAGTTTTAGCAGAAAGGTTTGGTTTGAATTTTGTTCGTCTTACCATTTTTTGGAAAAACATAGAACCCGAGAGAGGAAGGTATGATATTCAATACATTGAAAAAATAAGGCAAGTAATTCGTTGGTGTGAAAAGCATTCTATATATGTTATGTTGGATATGCATCAAGATTTGTTTGGATTTCAGGCTCATGGAGAGGGTAGTGGTATGCCGGAGTGGGCAAGAGATAACGAATGCCCTCCTTTCAAAAACCTTTCTCCATGGTTTGTAAATTATGTAGATGATTCTATTTCTTGCCAATTTGATTCTTTTTGGAAAAACAAAAATTCGGTTCTTTCTGATTTTATTAAGGCGTGGGTTTTAGTTGTAAAGGAACTTGGTCAAGAAAAAGCTGTTATTGGTTTTGATGTGATCAACGAACCTTGGCCAGGTTCCTACTGGAAAGACGATGAAAGTCGCAAATACTGGGAACAAAATATTTTGACTAAATTTTATAACCAAATAATAAAGGAGATAAGGAAATATTCTGAAAAAATAATCTTCTATGAGACTCATCCTCTTTCAGATTTTGGAGCTCCTGTAAATATTTTGAAGCCGGAGGGAGAAAATTTATCCTATGCTCCACACATATATACTATTACTGGAACCGTGGGACAAGCTGGTACGAGTTGGAAGCAAGAAATAGATCTTACCTTTTCTAATCATTATACACACGCTCAAAAGTATAATGTTCCTATTGTTATTGGTGAGTATGGAATAGGTTATGAGCATCCTCTTGCTGCTGAAATTTCAAGGTATTTTATAGATAAGTTTGATGAGAATTTTGTAGGTTCAGCTATTTGGTCATTTGATAAATTTCCTTATTACGATCTTGCTACTCTTGATGAATATTTAAATCCTCTTACAAATTTTGCTCCTGTAATAAGACCGTACCCTGAAAAGGTGAAAGGAGAAATTTTAGAAATTGATTATGATAAAGATAAATTGAAGATAAAGGCGCGAGGCGATTATATAATTTTTTCTTGCCCTCAAATTAAGCCTTGTTTCGGAGATAAAATAGGAAAGGTAAAATTTGAACTTGACAGAAATAACCCTATTGATGTTGAAATCAGATTTTGATGTTTTTGAGATTTTGAGGTTCTTGGAAATATAAACTTTACTCATATATGAATTTTTGAGGATTGTATTCAAGAGGAGCTCTTGCTCCAAACTCTGTGTGAAATGTCCCGGGACAAAATAGCTTTACTTTTTTATCATCTATTTCTATTTCTATTTCAGCAGATTCAATTTCACTATTGTGGCAGAAAGCATTTTCTCCATCTGGATCATCGTAGGTAGCCATGATGAAGTTGTTTTTTTCTCCCTTCATAACAAGGGTAAAATTCATTTTTTTTGATCTTACCTCCCATCTTATGCTATCTCCGTATTCCCATTTTGCTGAGTTAAATAAAATATCTCTGAAATTATTGAAGTCAAAATTTTTACCTTTGTATCTCAGAGAAAATAAGGTTATGGGTGGAAGGATAATCGGTCCTCGTTTAGCAACAACTGTTAAACCTTCAAAGAATGAGTCTTCTAACATTTCGCCATTTTCATCTAAGATTGCGTTGCAGTGTCCCCATACCCATCTAAAAGCATGTTTTGTTCCCCATATGTGCGTTTGGTATCCTTTCCCATCTACCTTTATATCGTGGATTTGTGATTGCGTTTCTAAATTCTTTACCTTTATATATCCTTTGAGTTTAAGGTCTGGATTTGGTGATAGAACTTCTGTTTCAAGAGGTAGATAATAAGCTGCTTCGGGTAGGTGTTTATAGACATATCCTGTTGGTTCAAACTCTATTTCCCACTCTGTAAGGATGTTTCTTACATTTATTTTGCCTTTTAACTTTTTTTCTGAGATTTCGTTTTCTTCTCCTATTTTTACAAGAAAGTTCTTGTTTATATTGTGGAAAGCTGAAAGCGGAAATTTTCTACATACTCCTAATGGTTTTTCACCTTTTTTGAATACTGCACACCAAACCCCACTCCAACTATTATACCCGTCTTCCGAAACATTTAGGGTATATCTTATCCAAAATCCATATTCACCTGAATTTCCTGTCAAATACCAGACTTCGTAATGCCCCTTTTTTCTTCCGTCCCACCTTGGGATGTTGCTTTTTATAACATCATCTATTTTCTTTTTTTCTTCCATATTATTTTCTTTATTATTATTTTTATTATCGCTCCCTTTTTTTCTTTTGCTGAATTTTATCTCAAATTTTTCTATTTTTATATCTTTCACAAATTAAGATTTGCTATTTTTCATAGAATTAAGTTTTTTGCTAATTTTTGTTTTTTATTTTTTCTTTTTTTTGTACTACCTTTTTTTGTGTTTATTTTTCTTCTTTTGATTTGATTTTTTCTTTTGTTATTCTTTACCTTTTGATTTTCTTCTTATGTCGTTTCTTTTTTTTATGGGACTATAAAATCTATACTTTTCGGTATTATTTCAAAGTATTTTGGAGTATGTCCTGGAACTTCACCTTCCATTTCTATCATGAGATTATCTGAGTCAAAGATTTCAATTTTTTTTGCTCTGAAATACAGAACCTTCCCTGTTTTTTTTGCTTGTTCCATTCCTTTTTCTCCTTTGTAAAGTAGTGGTAGGTTTTTCAAAGTTTCAATAGAGTTCATATCCTTTACGATGACTACATCAAGTAATCCGTCATCTGGTTGGGCGTAAGGAGCTATTTGCATTCCACCACCGTAAAATCTACCGTTAGCTACTGCAACGGCTCTGATGTTTGCTTCAATATCTTGGAAGTTCTTATCTTCACAATCTGTTTTTATTCTCACAGTTTTATTTTTGAATGTGAAATTACATATAAGGGCAAATAGTAAAAATGGAATAGTTCCTTTGAATATTTTACCGTATTTATTTACAAGATTTGCGACTTCTCCTCCCATTCCGAATTCTGTTATGTTTATATAGTATCTTTTTTGTACATTACCTGAAAAATCTAGGAATTCACAAATTGCAGTATCTATCTTTCTTGTTTTCATATTTATAATCGTTCTTATGGAATCGTCTGGATTTTTACTTATTCGCATTGTTTTTATGAAATCGTTTCCAGTTCCTACTGGTCCTACTGGGATTATACCCACCTTTGGTCTCTTGTTTTCTTGTATTTGCATAACTCCATTTATGACTTCATTTAGTGTTCCATCACCGCCTATGAAACATACTGCATCAAATTCTTCTGAATTTTTAGCTATTTCAATCGCTTCACCAGGAGCGGAGGTAAAAACTATTTCAGAAAATAGGTTTTGATATTTCTCTGATATGTAATTTGCTATTTTCTTCCCACTTCCTCCACCAGATTTTGGATTTACAATTAGCTTTATTTTTTTGTCTGTCATACTTGAACTTTAATTTTTCTTTCTCTTTTTTTCTTTCTTTTCTTTTTTGTTTCTTGTTTCATTTTTTATTTTTTTGTATTTCTTCTTTTTTGTCTTTTTGTTTCTTTTTTGTTAGATTAAAATTCAAAAATATTAATTTTCCCTTCATAAAATGCTCTTCCAACAACAGCGCCCCAGAAGCCAAGAGCTTTTAGGAATTTCAGATCATCATAAGAATTTATGCCGCCGGAAGCTATAAAGATTCTCTCATGTTTTTTTTCGTCTTTTGTTTCTGTTATTTTGAAAACCTCGGAGATAGTTCGGAAATGTTCCCTTGCTACTCCTTTTGATGTTCCGTCTCTGAAAACAGCAGTGAATAGAAAACCTTTTATCTTATATAAGTTTAATTTCTCAATTTGAGATTTATCGTTGAGTTTTAGTTTTGCTTTGTTCTGCCAACCTCTTATAGATATGTTGAACTGCTCATCAAAGTCAAGAGCTAATATTATTTTATCTGGGTAGTTTTCTTGTAGTTTAAAAAAATCTTTTTCATTTTCAAAGAACATAGTTGAGATTACAACAGCATAAGCTCCCATCTTGATATAAAATTCTGCTGTTTTAAAATCTCTAATTCCTCCTCCAACGGTCGCTTTTGGACCGGAGTTTATAACTTTTTCTATTATCTTCATTTGATTTTCTTTCCCAAAAGCTGCATCAATATCTACAACATGAACAAGTTTTGCTCCTTTCTCTTTCCACATTGCTGCAACCTGTTCGGGATTTGGTATTGATATTATCTCTTTATCCGGATTACCTTGAATTAATCTTACGACTTTTCCTTCTTTTATGTCTATGGATGGTATTATTATCATAGCCGTTTGTTATTTATTTATTTTTGGGTTTGGTTTTGTTTTTTCTTGTGCTATTTTACCTTTTCTACTATAAGTTTCATTCCTTTTGTGCTTATTACTTTTACTTTATCTCCTTTCTTTATTTCTTCTTCTGGTAAATTAGTTTCGGCATCCCAGATTTCGCCTACGATAAATACTTTGCCTTTACCGTCTTTGAAGTCATCAATTACTTCTCCTAATTCACCTATTAAGCTTTCGAGACCTACGAAAGATTTTTGTAATTGAACTTTCAAACCTTTGTATGCGATGAAAACGAAAAATGCAGCAGTTGCTAATGTTGATGATATTATTAATTTTATAGAGGCACGAAGGAAAGGCTCAGGAGATCTAAATAACATCAGCGACCCTAAAATCATACTTCCTATTCCCGCCAGAGCCAATATACCAGCGGAAGAAACTTTGACTTCAAGCAGGAAAAGAATTATAGCCATAACAATTAACAAAAGTCCAGCCCAGTTTACCGGTAATGTTTGAAGAGAATAAAGTCCTAGTATAAGACATATTGCTCCTATTACACCAGGGAATACGGCGCCTGGGTTTGCAAGTTCAAAGAATATTCCCCATATTCCTATCATAAGAAGAATATATGCTATGTTTGGGTCAGATATTACCTTTAATATTCTATGCTTTATGTTTTGTTCAAATCTTACAATATCATAACTTGAAATCTCAATTTCTATTTCTCCTGCCTGTGTCTTTACTTTCATTCCATTTATTTTCTTTATGAGTTCGGTTATATTTTCTGCAATAACATCTATTACTTTATTTTTCAGAGCTTCTTCGGCTGTTAAAGTTTCTGCTTCTCTTACGGCTTTTTCAAGCCATTCTGTGTTTCTTCCATGTCTTTCTCCAAGAGATTTTATGTATGCAATTGCATCATTTTCTATTTTCTTTCTAAGTTTTTCATCTATCTGTTGCCCACCCATCATAACAGGTGATGCTGCCCCTATTGATGTCCCAGGCGCCATAGCGGCAATGTGAGCAGATATAGTTATAAATGTCCCGGCAGAAGCAGCCCGAGCCCCAACTGGCCAGACAAAAACACATACTGGAACATAAGATGATTCTATTGCCTGTATTATCTTGCGCATGGAAAGGTCTAAACCTCCGGGTGTGTCAAGAAGTATCACTATAAGTTTTGCTCCTTCTTTTTGTCCAGCTTCTATTCCTTCAACTATAAATTCAGCAACTGGCGGACTTATTGCTCCTTCAACCTGAATGACATAGATTTTATCGGATAAATTTTTTTTGTTTTCTTTCGCGTTGCTTTCAGAAAGTGATTTTGTTTCTTCGTTTTTTAGATTTTCCGATCCCGTTTTCGCTTTATTTTCTTGCTGTTTAGTTTTATCGCCGTTGGTTATATTTTCAGTCTTTGATTGTTCTTTTTCTTTTTCATCTTTTATTTTCTTTTCATCTTCGGGAGATAATATCTTTTTAATTATTCTTTCAATTTGCGAACCTTCTTGATAATTTAAGTTTTCAGGAGCAAGTTTTTCTGGTATTAGATTTGTGTAGGAAAAATCATTTTGCCATATTTGCAATAGGAAAGCTGATATAAATATCATCACCACCATATAACAAAAGCTTAATAATTGGTTTTTTGATTAACATATTTTTTAAATATAAAAAATATAAATTGGTGGCTCGCTCTTTTACCCTAATAGAAGTTCTTGTTGCAATTTGGATTATGAGTATGACACTGGTCGCACTTGTAGGAATATATATGGGAAGTATAAAGTATGCAAAAAAAATAGATGAAAATTCAGTTTCCATATCACTTGCTTTATCTACATCTCAGGAAAAATATTTGTCAGCAAAATATAATGTTGAAATAAAGCCAACGGAAGTTCCGGAGGGATACAAAGTTGATTTTGAAATTGTAGAAATTTCTTCTTTACTACCAGCTCTCGGGGGCTTGCTCACAAATGTTAGGCTCCCTATAATACCGCTCTTGAGAGTAAGCTTGCCATCTGGAGGAACTTTTGAAATATTTGGAAAGCCAAATCCTGAACAGCAGGTTATTCAGCCTTCTTTTCAGCAGCAACAGCAAATTCAGCAATACTTTAAGAGCTTCTGATTGTTAAGATTTATTTCATCATAAAAATTTTTTCTCGTTTCATATTTTTTCTTGTGTTCAGATGTTTGTTCTTTTTAATTTCTTATGGAAGTGAGGACATCAATAATAAGTTTTCTTACATTTTCAACTGTTTCGTTTCGTGGCGGAGTTGATGGTTCAACATAAGATATATCAAGCCATTTTTCTATGTTCCACCCGGTTTTGTCTCTCATATTGTCTAAAACCCATATATTGAAATTTTTTATACCAGCCGATAGCCCTGCTGAAATGTCTTTTATAAGTTCATCAGGTGAGTTGTAGCCTTTGTTCCCAAAAGTATCCTCTCCCACAAGTCCTACTGATAAAGCTGATTTTTCTCCAAATATTTTGAAGATGTCTTTTGCATAGTCCCACACAAAAAATTCAGGTGCATCTATTTTTATTCCTATCTTTTCTAATCCTCCTTTGAGAATGGTTGAATATACCATAAAAGAATACTCATCGCAATTTTCTGGCAAAGGTATTCCTAAGTTTCTTTGAACTTTTTCTGAATTTCTCAGTATGTCATCTACGACAAAAGGAATTGCAACACACATTACTTTTACTCTTTTTGAATGTGCAAACTCTATGATCTCATATATTTTCTTTTTTCCTTCCTCATATACATCATCGGGAGGTTTTATTAGAGTTATAACCTTGGGAAAATCAAAAACACTAGTCACTTTTGTTGCGAATTCGTATGGCGGTTCAAAATCTAAAATTATCCATTCCGCTTTGTAGTATTTGAGAAAATCTGATACTAACCGAAAAAATTTGTCAGCATTCCAGACAGATAGCCAGTAACCATCTTCTTCTTTAAGTAAAAGCCAAGCTCTGAATTTCATTTTCTCAAGGGAAGGATGAGGAAAATCTCCATCTTTCACACGCAAAAACAGCTCAACTCCGAGCTTTTCAAGTTTATCATATATTTTCTCATATTCTTCATACTGCAAAAACTCCGCCCATACAGCAAGAGAAAAATTTCTATTTATTTCTTTTTGGTTTCCATTTTTCTGAACGCTTTTATCATCTTGAGCACTTCCGTTTCCACCACATCCTAATGAAATTATAAGAAGTGAAAAAAGAAAAGCGAAAGAAAAACCGAGAAAAATTTTTCTATGCATTTTGAACATTTTTGCATATTATATTTTAATTCTTTTATTCAACTTCGTTTAACAAACCTTATTTTCTTCGGCTCTTGTATTTGCATAACCTCTCCCTCTGGTTTCATAACGATTACCCCTGATCTTAAAGCATGTATATCTGCGTCTTTTCCAAATCTTATCCCAGCAATCGCTCCCATCAATTTAAGACATTCGTATTGTTCAAGGAAAAATAAAAATTTTTTCACACCCTAGTTCCCATCAAATTTTATCATTCATTAATTAGCTGATATGTGTTAAAAGGCAATATTGATGATACTATCTTTATAATAGCTAATCCTCTTCTTGATACTGCTCTTATAAACCTCAATCCGAAATTACGAAAACTTTATCTCTATTTATTATCATTTATTATCCTCCTTATCCTAATCAAAAACCTAATCAAAAACCTATAAACCTTCCTCTCTTTCTAATCATTTATCATATTTTTTTCCTCTTGATTGCTATATATCTTACTCCTTGTATTCTCATAAACAAGGGAGAGCGTTCTTTACAACTCCTGAAAACCTCTAATATGTTCTTTTAGATTTCGTTTCAAGAAGAAAAAAACTTATAAGGTAAAATAAAGATCTACTGTTAAAATCGCAGGGATTTTGTAATTTCAATTTTGTAATTTCAAATAAAATGTCTTAAAGAAGGAATTTTGGAAATTGCCCAAGCGAATTTTGGTATCCGCCATACTTTACAAGGGACAAATTAAGTGAGGAGAGTCAAAGAACATGTTGGGTATGGATGGGTATGGAGTGAGGAAGAAGGAGGGTATAATGAGACACTGCGAGATGGTGATATGTGCATATACATTTTGAAACTACAAAATCTCTGCTCAATTGAAATTAAAATTTCATAAGTATAAAATTATTGATATGAGGATGTCAGAGGAATTGAAAGAGTTAATTGAAAAATTACCTCCCGATCTTCAAAAACAAATTCTCCTCCGTAGAACTTCAACATAAATCTCTTGATTGGTGGGGAGACTGAAAAATTGTTAAACTTTTTTATTAATGTTTTGCCTGTTATTAAAGTTATATGGAATAAGGAGGTAAAAAATATGGAGATAGCAGTTGCAATATTAGGAATTGGATTTACTCTGCTTGCGTTCGTTATAACATATCTTGCTTGGAGAAATGGGAAAATCGTAAAAGAAAATACAGCAATAATTATCAACAAAATGGATGAGGGATTCACTCAACTTGGACAAAAGATGGATAATGGATTCAAAATGATAGCTCAAAAAATAGATGAAGGTTTCAAAAGGGTGGATGAAGGTTTCAAAAGAATGGATGAAGGTTTCAGGCTTATTGCTCTCCTAATCTTAGCTGAAACACCGGAAGAAAAAAAAGATATAGCAAAGAAAATCCTTGAAGATATAGGAAAAAAATAAAGAATTTTCGGAGAAAAAATAATGAAAAATTTTTGCAAATTATTATAATTTTTTTTAGAAGCAACTTTTTTTGGAAATTGAAAAATTTTTTTTTAAACTTTATGTTTGATAAAAAAAACAAAGTAAAGGGAGGTGAAAAAGAAATGAAAAAACAAATTTATATTCTTTCTTTCTTTCTTTCTTTCTTTCTTTCTTTCGGTGGCAGGTTTCGTAGGCACAGCGAAAGCCCAAGAGGTTAGCACTCTATTTTCTGAAAAACTAAACATCTATGGATACGGACTTTTTGACTTCTGCATAGCCTCAGAAGGTGAGTTTTTACCGGGACTACCATTTGAATGTAGAAAAGGAGGCTCTTTTCTGAAAAACTAAACATCTATGGATACGGACTTTTTGACTTCTGCATAGCCTCAGAAGGTGAGTTTTTACCGGGACTACCATTTGAATGTAGAAAAGGAGGCTCTTTTGCAAAAGCTCTCTTTGCTCCTTTTTTGGAATTTAACATAACAAAAAGAGCAAAAGTCCTTGCTGAGATTGAATTCAGATATATCCCAAGATTTGAAATATTCGGAAAAGTTGAAGCCAAAAAAGAAAAGACCCCAGAAGGAAAGGAAAAATGGGAAATTGAAGCTGATCCGATGGGTGGTAAAGAGGTAAGAATTGAAGGATTTGGTGAGATGGATTTACCCTATGCTTTTTTTGAATATGAGTTTATTGACCTCCTCAAAATAAGAGCAGGAAAATATCTTAATCCATTCGGTCTGATTCTTGAAAGAAGAGATGCTGTGCCTTCTTATCCTTACCTTTTTCGTCCTCTTATATATAGCGAGGATTACGAGTTTATGCCTCCATACAATGTTGGAATACAATTGAGGGGTGAGATACCATATTTGGGATATGTTGTTCAGGTCGCAAATGGTAGAGGTGCTTTTGGAAATGTTATAGATGCCAATCCTGATAAAGCCGTTGGAGTCCATCTTTTCGGGCGTGTTCCATCAGGTATCTTCCAAGGCTCTCTTTTAGGTTTTGATTTCTATACTGATAAAGATTTTGATAATGTAAGGCATACAACGCTTGGTGGACACTCAATCTTATCTATTTCTGAAATTGGACCCGGAAAAATTCAGCTATGGGGTGAAGTAGCCCATTACACAAAAGACAAACAAAAAGCTCTATCCTGGTATGCACTTTTATCTTATCTTTGGCACATATCAGATAAGTGGTCTTTGCTCTCTTATGTGATGTATGATACTTTAGATCCAGACTTAGATAAAAAAGATGATGAAGTAGGGAATATTGTTCTTGGTGTTAATGTTTCTCCGTTCAGCCAGCTTGTTTTGAAGCTTGAATTCAGAAATTTAGTTCAAGGTAAAGAGAAAGCAAAGCAGATCTTGGTGTTAATGTTTCTCCGTTCAGCCAGCTTATTTTGAAGCTTGAATTCAGAAATTTAGTTCAAGGTAAAGAGAAAGCAAAGCAGATTTTTGGTTTTGGAATTGCCTATGCATTTTAAAAAAGGAGGTGAATGGATATGATAAACAAAAAAATATTTTTTGGTCTGACAGGGTTTTTGATGGTGGGTCTGATGTTTGTCTCTGATGCGCTGGCACAAGGAAAGTTTGCTGTTATAACAAATCCTGCTTGTCCAACTCTTGGAAAAGATGATGTGAAGATGGTGTTTTTAGGATATAAAAGGTCAGTTGATGGTTATCCCGTAGAGCTCTATATATCAAAAGATGATACTGTTTTTTCTGATTTTGTTCAAAGTGTTCTGGCATTAAAAGTTTCTGAGTTTAACTCTCATTGGCTAAAAAGGGCATTATCTGGTGAGGGAGCAGGTCCAAAGAGAATTCCAGATGACGAAATAATATCTCGTGTAAGAACTACTCAATGTGCAATAGGTGTGGTCTCGCAAGGAAAAGCTACCACCGATGTGAAAATTTTGATAAAATGAGGCTTTGAGTAAAAATGAAGTAGAAAGATGATAATAAGAAGGGAGGTTTGAAATGGGCTTTTTAAGTATAAGAGGAAAAATACTTCTTTCTTTTTTTACTGGAATTTTTATATTCATTCTTGTCTCTGTTCTTTTGCAAGCTTCAGCAAAGTCGGCTCTGAACAAAAGCTTTTATCTGAATTATGTTTTTGAATTGGGAGATTCTATAAAGAGACTTCAAAGTATTGCCATAGAATCTATTAAATTTAAAGATGAAAAAATTATTCAGGAAAATGGTGGGGAGGAGATTGAAAAAATCACTCAAAATTTGGAGAAGCTAAAAGTGCTTAAGGGAATTGAGAAAGAAGTAGAAGAGCTAAACGATGCGGTTTTTGAGTATATTGCAAGCGTTGGGAAAGTTATAAAAGAGGAGGCGGAGATTGACAAAGTATGGGAATCTGCGAATCGTCTGAATTTTGCCCAGCAAAATCTAAAAGATGCACTCGTAAAAACCTCTTATTCAATAGTCAATAGGGCTTTATTGGTATCTTGGATTATTATATTGGTGGTAGCAGTAGGGTATGTTCTTTTTGCTATTTTCTTTTCAAACAGTATTTCTTCGAGTATAAGGCAGGTTGCGGATTTTCTCAAAAAGCTTTCAGAAGGTGGGGCTGACCTTACAAAGAGAATAAAAGTAAAAGGTAAAGACGAAATAGCAGGCAGGTTGCGGATTTTCTCAAAAAGCTTTCAGAAGGTGGCGCTGACCTTACAAAGAGAATAAAAGTAAAAGGTAAAGACGAAATAGCAGAACTCGGAACCAATTTTAATCTGTTTTTGGATACAATATCTCAAATTCTTCTTACTTTAAAAGATGTAGCTTTAAAACTTGTTGATTTAGCAGGTAAATTTCAAGAAATGTCGGCAGAAACATCAAGCAGATTAATACAGAATTTGAACTCACTTTCTGCTGTATCCACAGCCTTTGAAGAGATGAGCTCAACGGCATCTGAAATTTCAAAAAATGCAAACGAAATTTTGAACTTCCAAAAGAAAGTAGATTCAACTGCTGAAACTGGGAAAGCAAAAGTTATAAAGTCTTATGAAACCATAATTGAGATGACAAAAGACTTTGA